>Ga0209677_101010_pt1 | contig 13454 bp, 12 predicted proteins | sample AraplaCvi_mCL_r2_2_FD_184285 | JGI IMG/M metagenome (GOLD analysis project Ga0209677, IMG submission 184285) | Arabidopsis root microbial communities from North Carolina, USA - plate scrape CL_Cvi_mCL_r2 (SPAdes) (version 2) | ecosystem: Host-associated > Plants > Roots > Endosphere | place: USA... | reverse complement strand
CTTGTTGATGTCGGCCCAGGTCTTCGCCTCCATGCCCTTCTTCAGCATGGCGCCGAACGGATGCGGGAACACGGTATTGGTGAAGTCCACCACCAGCGCACGCTGTGGGGTGGGATTGAGCGCGAAGCCGAGATCGATCTTACCAGACTGCAGATCGAGGATCGAATTGCCGTAGGTCGATTCGGTGTATTCGAGCTTGACGTCGAGCAGCTTGGCGATGTCGTTGGCCATCTCGATCGAGAAGCCGGACCAGGTGCCGGTGGCGAGATCCTTATTGAAATAGGGCAGCTCGCCCGGCAGCACGGCGATGCGCAGCGTCTTGCTGGCGCGGACGCGATTCAGCGTGGTGTCGTCACCCTCGGCGGCCGATGCGGTGCGCGTCATCGCGGACGCGAGCGCCGCGCCGCTGCCGATCGCCAGCGCGTAACGCAGCGCGTCGCGGCGGTCTTCGGAAATCTTCTGTTCGTCGGATATGGTCACGTCATCCTCCTGCACCAATCAGGAGAAAGCCTAGCGTCGACGTTGCATGCCAGCAACAGCCATATCGACCCGTTCCGGCAACTGCTATGCAAAGCGCAATCTCGCGCGCGACCTGTGGATGCATCGGGGCGAACGCGGGTGCCTGATTGGCATGCAGCGCTGGTCAGGATTTGGCCGGATCGGCCATCACACCGAGCCGGCGGCCGAGCCATTCGGTGGTCGTCGCCTGGAGCAGGATCGTCATCAGGATCGCAACGAAGGTCACGGAAGCGATGACCTCGGCGCCCGGCGCCTTGATGCCGAGCAGGAGGCCTGCGAGCGCGGCGGGAATCACACCGGTCTCGCGGGTCCAGCACATGAACACCAGCTCGGCCAGGCTCCAGCGCGCGCGGCGGTCCAGACCGGCGCAGATGAACACGGTCATCGGCCGGGCCACCAGCATCAGCACCGTGACGACAGCCACGCCGCCGAGCCAGTAGCGGCTCATCAATGCGAAATCGACCTGGGCGCCCAGCAGGATGAAGATGAAGAGACGCATGATGAAGGCGGTGGTGAGTACGAACTCGTCGAGCTTGGCCGCCTCTCCGACCTCCATCCGAAAGCCGAGCGCCTCCTTGTTGCCGAGCACGACGCCGAACACGAACACGGCCATGAAGCCGGAGGCGTGCAGGCCGGAGGCCCCGAAATAGGCACCGATCACCGCGACCAGCGTGACGACCGGCGCGTATTCGGTGAGAAAGGCCCATTTTTCATGGGCGATCAGCAGGCACGCGAGATAGCCGAGCGCAAGGCCCGCACCGATGCCAACCGCGGATTGCCAGATGAGATCGAACAGAGCGCGGAGCGGCGAGAAGCCGCCGGCGCCGGTTACGATCGCAAGCAAGGTGAAGGTGATGATCGCGGCCATTGCATCGTTGAAGGCGGATTCGCTCATCACGGTCTGTGCGAGACGATCGCGGATCCGGACCTGCCGGAACACCGGCATCAGGGTCGCCGGATCGGTGGAGGCGATCGCTGCGCCGAGCAGGAGCGCGACCGGCAGCGGCAGCGACAGAATCCATGCGGCTGCGATCCCGGTGACCGCGCCGGTGATCAGAACGCCAAGCGTTGCGATGATGAGGATCGTGATCCAGACCTCGCGCAGCACCTGGAAGCGTAGCGCCGCCCCGCCGTCGAACAGGATGTAGCTGGCACCGAATAGCAGGATGATCTGGTTCAGCGCCGACTGGGCCTTGATGTTGATCAGATCGAGCGCGTGCGGTCCGATCGCGATGCCGGCGATGAGGAACAGCACGACGTCGGGAACGCGCACCTTCTGCGCCGCAAAGGCGACCAGCGTGCCGATCGCGAGGATGAGTCCGGCATTCAGCAGCGTATGGCGCGCGATCTCGATCGAGGCGGAGCTTTCCATGGCTGGCTTATGAGATCATGATCCGATTGGACGGAATCGGATCATGATCTCATCTCTTTGTTTGAGCATGATCTCCGCGCAAACGCCTTTGGCGTTTGTCGCGAGGGAAAACCGGTTTCCACTTTTCCGGATCATCCTCTAGCAGGAACGCATTCAGGCGTCAGCACCGATGGAAGCCGCCGGCTTGGCCTCGCCGCGCAGCCGCGTCGCGAGCGGGCTCAGAAGCTGGGGCGCCAAATAGATCGGAAACTGGCTCATCGCGAAATAGAGCCATGTCATGCCAGGCAGCGCGCCCTCGGTCGCGGCCAGCATCAGGCCCATGTTCCGCAACGAGACCATCAGGCCGAGCGCCAAGGCGCGCTCGGAGCCATAGCTCCGAAACAGCAGCAGCGTCGCGCCAAGCAGCACGAAAAACACCGCAAAGGCCAGCGCTGCGAGCGCCAGAACGTGCAGAGGTGCGGCACGGAAGTCAGCGATGAAGTTGCTCATGACCGCGGCGACGAACACGAACAGGGTCAGCACATTGAGGCCATCGATCGGCGCGCGGTGGCGCTTGATCGCCGCATCGCCGAACGTCAGCCGGATCACGACCGCGATCGCCAATGCGCCGGCGAGGATCGCCGCGAGCTTCACGCCGAGCGCAAACGGCGACAGTGACAGCATTCCGCCGAGAAAGTTGTGGGCGAATACGGGCGCGGTGAACGGCACCAGGGCGGTCGATGTCACAAGCGTGATCAGCACCAGCGTCGCGTCGAGCCCCATCAGTGCGGCGAGCGCGGGCGAGGCCATCATCGGCGAAGCCATGGCCTGCAGCATCAAAGCGAGGAACAGGTCCGGCGCGTTTGCGTCCGCGCCGATCAGGTGCGCGGCACCGCCGATCACCGCCGGGACGGCGATCGTGGTCCAGGCGGTTGCCGCGATCACCAGCGCCGGGCGGCGCAGATAGGCGCGCAGGCTCGAGAGATCGACCCGCATGAAGGGGATGATGAGCAGCAGGACAATCGCCTCGCTGACATGAGGCCGCAACACCTCACCGAACGGCGGCACGGCGATGCCGAGCACGACCAGTGCTGCGATCGCGCGCGTACCTTGGCTGCCGAGCCAGGCGAGCGCGCGCACGGGCAGGGCGAGGACGGAGTGGAGCGGGGAGGGCATCGCGAGTCCGAACGAAAGGCGTCAATGAACGGCGCGACCATGCGTCAGCATGCGGCATGGGCAAAGTCACATCTCGTTACGGATGATGTCGCCGGAGCGCGCGCGCTCAAATGCCGAGCGCGCTTTGATACGCGAACAGCGCAGGCGCCCCGCCGGTGTGCAGGAAGATGATGTCCTCGTCCCTGCGCCAACGTCCCCCGCGGATCAGCGCGATCAGGCCGGCGAGCCCCTTGCCGGAATAGACCGGATCAAGCACGAGCGCCTCGAACCTGCCTGCAAGCCGGATCGCTTCGAACGTTGCGGCATGCGGGAGTCCATAAGCAGGTCCTGCATGTCCGGCGACGACCTCGACAGCCGCCTCGTTGAACGGAACATCGAGCAGGCTAGATGCGTCCCGCGCCAGCGCGATGACATCGGCTTGCACCCGCGCTGGCTCGGCGTCGATGTCAATGCCGACGATCCTCGTGTCCGGCATGGCGACGCTTGCACCGATAACGAGGCCCGCCTGCGTGCCGCCGCTTCCCGTACAGTGCACGATCGCGCTTGGCGTGAAGCCCAGTAACGCCGCCTGCGTTTCGATTTCGCAGATCGTCGTGGCATAGCCGATGGCGCCGAGGGCATTCGAGACGCCATAGGGCACGAAACAAGGCTTGTGACCCTGCGCTTCGAGCTCGCCAACCAGCATGCGGATGGCCGCATTGCGGTCGCCGGTCCACGGCACGTCATGAAGATGAGCGCCGAACAGCCGATTGAGGAACGCGTTGCCAGATGTCTCGTAGTCCGGCGTGGGTGGCGCGAGCCGGCCGTGATAGACGGCGAGATGACATGACAGGCCGAGCTTCGCCGCCGCCGCGGCCACCTGCCGTTGGCTGTTCGATTGGACGACGCCGCCGGAAACGATCGTATCGGCGCCATCAGAAAGCGCCGCATGCAGGACGTAGTCGAGCTTGCGCAGCTTGTTGCCGCCGAAGCCGAGACCCGTGGCGTCCTCGCGCTTGACCCACAGCCGCGGTCCGCCGATATGCGCAGTCAAGCGCCGCATCGGCTCGAGCGGGGTCGGCAGAGTGGCCAGACCCAGGCGCGGAAAGGCTGCGAGGCGCTCCGCCAGCGGTTTTTGTTCGGCTGCCATCATTCGCCTGACCCGCAGGTGACATTGTAATGCTTGGGTAATGCTTGGCTACCCAAGTAGCTCGTGCGAATGAGGCCGCGCGCCATTCGAACGAACGATGGGTGTTCTCCCGGCTCAAGCTGTCTGCTTCAGCCATGCTCCGATATCGGTGGCTGCGACATTGGCCTGCTGCAGCAATTTGCCCATGGTGAAGAAGCCGTGGAATTGGCCTGGAAAGCTGCGGTGGGTGACAGGCACGCTGGCCTCCTGCAGCCGCCGCGCATAATCATCGCCTTCGTCGCGCAGGGGATCGGCACCGGCGGTCAGTACATAGGCCGGCGGCAGGCCGACCAGCGTTTCGGCTTTCGCCGGGGAGGCGCGCCAGTCATGGATGTCGGCCGCGCCGGTGAGATAATGATCGCGAAACCAGCGGATGACCGAATGCGTCAGCAGCACGCTGGTCTCGGGCTCGCTGTGCGAGGGGTACGCCATGGCAAAGTCGGTGGCGGGATAGATCAGCACCTGTCCCGCGAGCGCCGGTCCCTTGCCGTCGCGTGCGGAGATGGCGACGACGGCTGCAAGATTGCCGCCGGCGGAATCGCCGCCGACACTCAGCCGCGTCGCATCGATGCCGAGCGACCGGGCATTGTCCGCGACCCATTGCGTCGCCATCACGGCATCGTCGACTGCGGCGGGAAATTTGTGCTCGGGCGCGAGCCGGTAATCGACGGAGATGACGATCAGCCCGCCGGCATGGGCGAGCGTGCGGCAGACCACATCATGGGACTCGAGATTGCCGATCACCCAGCCGCCGCCATGGAAGAACACCAGCGCGGGCGCCATGCCATCGACCGGCCTCGCATTGTGCGGCCGGTACAGCCGCGCCGGGATCGCGCCATGCGGCGCAGGAATACTGAGATCCCGGACGTCAGCGAGCTCCGGCGGCTCGGGATTGGTGACCGGACGGGCGGCGAGATAATAGGCACGCGCCTCATCTGGCGTCAGCGTCTCGTAGGCGGGGCGGCCGGCCTCCTGAAAAGCCTTGTAGACGGCGGCCGCATCGGCATCGAGCGTGACGGGCATCGCGTTTCCTCGGTCGCATCCGGTTCAGCCCGGAGGTTCGGTGGCCGCGAGCGCGGAACCGTTTGACAGAACTATTTCACCCGGCATGCGCGCTGACCAGTCCATGTTGCGGGCGTGACCCGCCCTTTCCCCGCCGTATTCGGCATGTTAACGGGTACCCCGATCGAGAGCGGCGGATGGGACATAAGCCATGAGACTGTCCAGAACCCGATTCGCCTGATAAAGCCGCGCGAGATGCATCGAACCATTGCCCTGACCGGTCTTGCGGCCATGCTGGCCGCCACGTCTCTCGCGCTGTCCATGCCGGCGCGGGCGCAGATCGGCACGATCTTCTCCGACCCCGTTCCGCGTCCGCCCGGCAATATTCCGCGCCGCGGCGAGCCGATGCCACCGCCTGACGCGGAGGAAGAGGACGTGCCGGAGCTGCCGCCGCAGGGTCGGGTGCTGCCGGCGCCTCCGACGCGGGCGATGCCCGGGCAGGGGTCGGCGCTGCCGGGCCCGGTGCAGTCGCAACCCCTGGCACCGCCGCCCGGGACTACGGTGGTGCCGCAGAATCCGCCGGTCGCCGCGGTACCGCCAGGACAGCCGGGTGGCGCGCCCGCGCCTGCGCAGCCGGGCCAGCGTCAGCCGCAACAGAAGGGGGCACCGCCGAACGGGGGCTCCCAGAATGCCGCTGTGCCGCCGAACGGCGCGGTGCCGCAGACGCCTGCGACGCTGCAGCCTGGCGACGAGGTCGTGACCGAGCCGCCGGCGCAGAAGATCCTGAACAAGAAGGCGACCTTCTCCGGCCTCGACAAGATCACCGGCCGCATCATCAATTTCGACGAGCAGATCGGCGAGACCGTGCAATTCGGCGCGCTGCGGGTGAAGACCGACGCCTGCTATACGCGGCCGGCAACGGAGGCGACCAATACCGACGCCTTCGTCGAGGTCGACGAGATCACCCTGCAGGGCGAGGTGAAGCGGATCTTCTCCGGCTGGATGTTCGCTGCGAGCCCGGGCCTGCACGGCGTCGAGCACCCGATCTACGACATCTGGCTGACCGACTGCAAAGAGCCGGAGACCACCGTGGTCAACGCCGCGCCCGATTCGGGCAAGCCCGCCGCGCAGCCTTCGCCGCAGCCGGCGCAGCGGCGCGCTCCGCCGCGGCAGACCCAGCCGCGTCCGCCGGCCGGCCTGCCGCCGCCGCAGCAGCAGACCCAGCAGATCGCGCCGCCTGCGCCGCCCCCACCGCCGCCGCAGCAGGGTGGCGGCCCGTTCGGGATATTCCGGTAGTTGTCGACGACTGTCTCAGTCGTCATTACGAGGCGCGATAGCGCCGAAGCAATCAGGTTGCTGCTCGGCGATGCGTGATTGCTCACAACCACGTTGTCATCCCGGGCAAGCGCGCAGCGCGCCGACCCGGGACCCATAATCACCGAACTTGATTTTGCGAAGGTTGGAGCCACAGCTCGCGCTACAATTTCCGCTCGGGATTATGGGTCCCGGCTCAAGGCCGTGACGACACCAAATTCGACGATGCATCGCATCACGCGCGCTCCGCGATGATCGCGAGCGCCTCGCCACCTGGAATCGGATGATCGACGGATAGCCTGCCGAAATCAGCGGGCTGGCCCATCAGCGCCTTGTCGAGCAGCGCGGTGTAGCGGCGACGTGGAATCTCCTGCGCGCCGAAGGTCTTCAGGTGCTCGGTGACATATTGGGTGTCGAGCAATTCGAAGCCGCCCGCGATCAGGCGCGCCACCAGGTGCACCAGCGCCACCTTGGAGGCGTCGCGCGTGACGTGAAACATGCTTTCGCCGAAGAAGGCGCGGCCGAGGCTGACGCCATAGAGCCCGCCGACCAGCTCGCCATCTTGCCAGCATTCGACGCTGTGGCAGTGGCCGATCGCGAACAGGCCGGTGTAGAGCTCGCGGATGCGCCGGTTGATCCAGGTCTCCTCGCGTCCGGGCTGCGGCGCGGCGCAGCCGGCCATCACCGCCTTGAATGCCTGATTGGCGGTGACGGTGAAGACCTCCGAACGCACCGTGCGCGCAAGCCGGGAGGCGACGCGAAAGCCGTCGAGCGGAATGATGCCGCGCAGCTCCGGCTCGACCCAGAACAGGGTCGGATCGTCGGCGCTCTCGGCCATCGGAAAGATGCCGCAGGCATAGGCCCGCAGCAGCACTTCGGGCGTGATCTCGGAGGCGGCGGAGTCGCGCGAATTCATGAAGGGGATGATAGCAGGCTGCGGACGACCGTGCGATGGGCGATCAACAGCTCGTGGGCGCCGCTCAGCCTGCGGCAGCGGTCACCGGGGTCGGCACGGGCTTGGTGTGGCGGAAACGGACGATGATCTTGGTGCCGCTATGGTTGGGATCGGGCGTCACGCTGGCGTCGAGCTTGGTCGCCATGGCGCTGACGATGCGCTGGCCCATGCCGGTCGAGCGCGGGTCGCTGGTGGCATGGAGGCCGACACCGTTATCGGCGATCGACAGCACGATGTCGTCCTGCTCGCCCCTGAGCTCGACATGGATCGGACCGGCGCAATCGGGATAGGCGTATTTGACCGCGTTCATGACCAGTTCGTTGACGACGATGCCGATCGCGACCGCGCGGTCCGGATCGATCTCGATCGCTTCCGCCCGCAGCGTGAGCCGTGACATCCGGTTGCCCTCGGCGGAGCGGCGCAAATCGTCGAGCAGCGCGTCGAGATACTGGTTCAGCAGCACGCTCTTGAGGTCGTGCGAGGTGTAGAGGCGGCGATGGACCTGCGCCACCGCGGCGACCCGCCCCATCGCATTGGTCAGCGCCGCCTTGACGTCCTCCTGCGTCGCGGTGTTGGCCTGCAGATGCAGCAGCGAGGCGATGATCTGCAGCGAGTTGCCGACGCGATGGTTGACCTCGCGCAGCAGCACCTCGCGCTCCGCGGCAAGCGCGGCGAAGCGGTCGCGCGAGGCGCGCACCTCGGCTTCGGCCTCGTCGCGGGCCTTCTGCAGCCGTGCCTGGCGCAGCGCGCCCTCGGCCGCGACATGGAGCAGCGGAATGAACTCGCCCTGGACGTCCTTGACCAGATAATCGGCAGCGCCGGCCTTCAGCGCGGTCACCGCGATCTTGGAATCCTGCGAGGCTGTCACGAACACCACCGGCGGTGCATTGGCGACCGCCATGATCCGTTCCAGCGTCTCGAGCCCGTCGAGGCCGGGCATGTACTGGTCGAGTGCGACGACATCGATGCCGCCCTTTGCCAGCCGGTCGAGACCCGCATCGCCATCAGGCGCATGCTCGACCTTGAACCCGTGCCGCGTGAGACCGCGCTCGACCAGCCGAGCCAGCCCCGCATCGTCGTCGATATAGAGCAGCGTTGGTGAGGGCGACGTCATGCGGTGGGCGGAACCTGGATGACCGAGAAGAACAGGCCGAGTTGGCGTATGGCGTTCGCGAAACTCTCGTAGTTCACGGGCTTGGTGATGTAGACGTTGCAGCCGAGCTCGTAGCATCGCTTGATCTCCTGGGAATCGTCGGTCGTGGTCAGGATCACGACTGGCGCGCTCTTCAGGAATTTGTTCTCCTTGACCTGCCTCAGGATATCGATGCCGGTCATATCCGGCAGGTTGAGATCGAGCAGGATCAGGAGGGCCTGTCCCTTATGGACGAAGCCACTGCCATCTGGCCCGAACAGATACGTCATCGCATCTGTACCGTTGGTGAACGGCATGATGTCATTGTTGACGCCGGAACGGCGGATGTTCCGCTCGATCAGGCGAGCGTGGCCTTCGTCGTCCTCGATCATGATGATCGTTACTGGGAGGGTCATTGGTCTGAGTTCCGGTTTGAGGCGTTCCAGGTGATCGGCAGCGTGATTGTGAAGGTGCTGCCATGGTCGAGTTCCGATGCGACCGACATAGTGCCTCCGAGCCGGCGCACCAGGGCGCGAACGTGTGCGAGGCCGATGCCCTGTCCGGGACGGTCCTGAGTTCCGGCTCGACGGAACAGGTCGAAGATACGCTGATGATCCCTGGGATCAATCCCTCGGCCATTGTCGCTGATCTCGAAAATGGCGAAGCCGAGCTTGGTGCGACCGCGGATTGAGATCTCGCCGGGTACACCCGGTTTCAGATATTTGATCGCGTTGTCGATCAAGTTTGAGAAGATCTGCTCGAGCGCGAGACGGTCGCTGACGATGGTCGGCAGCGGCTCGATCCGAATGCTGGCATTGGCCTCGGCGGCCTGGTGCGCCAGCGTCTGCCCGATGGCTTCGATCAGATCGCGGGTGTCGATCCGGACGGGCACGAATTCCCGGCGGCCCTCGCGGGTGAGATTGAGGATCGCGCTGATCAGGCGGTCCATCTTGGCGATCGACGATTTGATGAAGCCGAGGGCTTCGCTGAAGTCCTCGGAAAGCTGCTTGTCGGCGCCCTCGAGCTCGGGATCGACGCCTTCGGCCGGCGGCGGTGAGTCGGTCGCGGAACGCGCCAGCGTCGCGATCCGCCGGAAGATGTCGTGGCGCAGTTCCTCCAGTTCGCTGGTGAAGCCCATGATGTTGACGAGCGGCGAGCGCAGGTCGTGGCTGACGATATAGGCGAAGCGTTGGATCTCGTCGTTCGCTTCCCGCAGATCGGCTGTGCGTTCGTCGACGGTGGACTCGAGGTTGAGGTTGGTCTCTCGCAGCTTGCTTTCGGCCTCGTTGCGGGCGCGCGCCGAGGCCCGCACCAGCATGATCGAGATCGCCGCGAGCAGCAGGACCAGGCCCGAGCCTGCAATGGTCACCAGGGTCGCCATCCGCTGGCTGTGGTCGGCATTGGCGGTGCGCAGCGCGAACAGCCGATCCTCCTCCTTGCGCATCGCATCGGCGGTGTCGCCGATGACGGCCGTGGTGTTCGCAGCCCAGGCGTCACGGACCAGCGCGGCGGCCTCGGTCGCCTTGCCTTGCGCGACAAGGGCCTTCTCCTGGTTGAACTGATCCAGCCTTGTATTGATCGCGGTGCGAAGCTCGCTCAGCGAGGCGACCTGGGCGGGGTTGTCGGGCGTCAGGCGGGCCAGCCGGTCGAGAACGGACGGGATGGCTGCCACGGCAGCCTCGTGATCACGGAGGAATTCCGGGCCGCCGGTGAGGAGATAGCCCCGGGCGCCGCTTTCGGCGCGCCGAACCTCCAGCAGCAAGCTGTTGATCTGGTTTTCGACCTCGAGGGTGTGGAGGACCCAGGCGGAGTCCTCGCGCGCCTTGTTGACCAACAGCACCGAGGCGGCGCTAACGATGATCAGCACCACAAAACCTGCCGACAGCAGCAGGACTTGTCCCAGCGCGCGCCTGCGTCGGATATCAGGCGCCACGGAAAACTCGCATCATGAACCCGGAAATCTTTCGCGCCCCGGCTGGGGTCCCCAACCCGCCATAACGCGCGAGGAGTGGTTCGGTTCCGGCTGATTCGAAAAAATTCCGAGCCCCCGTCAGTCGGTCTGCTGACCCGCCAAGTATTGTTCGAGCCAGTGGATATGGTAGTCGCCGTCGATGATCGCGGGCTCCCGGACCAGCGCCCGGAACAGCGGCAGCGTCGTCTCGATGCCGTCGACCACCATCTCGTCCAGCGCCCGGCGCAGCCGCATCAGGCACTCGACGCGGGTTTTGCCGTGCACGATCAGCTTGCCGACCAGCGAGTCGTAATAGGGCGGAATGACGTAGCCCTGATACACAGCCGAATCGATCCGCACGCCAAGACCGCCGGGCGGGTGATATTGCTGGATGCGGCCCGGCGAGGGCCGAAAGCTGACCGGGTTCTCCGCGTTCACCCGGCATTCGATGGAATGGCCGGTGATCGCCACCTCGCTCTGCTGCATCGGCAGGTCGCCGCCGGCAGCGATGCGGATCTGCTCCAGCACGAGATCGATGCCGGTGATCATCTCGGTGACGGGATGCTCGACCTGGATACGGGTGTTCATCTCGATGAAGTAGAACTCGCCGTCCTCGTAGAGGAATTCAACGGTGCCGACGCCGAGATATTTCATCTCGCGCATCGCCTTCGCCACCGTCTCGCCGATCCTGGCGCGGCTCGCAGCGTCGAGCACGGGCGAGGGGCCTTCCTCCCAGACCTTCTGGTGGCGGCGCTGCAGCGAGCAGTCGCGCTCGCCGAGATGGATGGCGCCGCCGCGGCCGTCGCCGAGCACCTGGATCTCGATGTGGCGCGGCTTCTGCAGATATTTCTCGAGATAGACCGAAGCATCGCCGAAGGCGGATTTGGCCTCGTTGGCGGCCGTTGTCAGCGCCAGCGTCAAGTCGGCTTCGGTGTGCGCGACCTTCATGCCGCGGCCGCCGCCACCGGCGGCAGCCTTGACCAGCACCGGGAAGCCGATTGCTCGGCCGATCGCCATCGCGTCCAGGTCGGGTGTCACCGCGCCATCGGAGCCCGGCACCACGGGAATGCCGAGGCGCTTGGCCGTCTTCTTGGCCTCGATCTTGTCGCCCATCAGGCGGATGTGCTCGGCCTTCGGGCCGATGAAATGCAGGTTGTGGTCGGCGAGAATTTCCGCGAAGCGGGCATTCTCCGACAGGAATCCGTAGCCAGGATGCACCGCGTCGGCGCCAGTGATCTCGCAGGCCGCGAGCAGCGCCGGCACGTTGAGATAGCTGTCCTTGGACGGCGGCGGCCCGACGCAGACGCTCTCGTCGGCGAGGCGCACATGCATGGCATCGGCGTCGGCGGTCGAATGCACCGCCACGGTCAGGATGCCGAGCTCCTTGCAGGCGCGCAGGATGCGAAGGGCGATTTCGCCGCGATTGGCGATCAGGATTTTATCGAACATGTTGCCTCAGCGGGCGAATAGCGAATGGCGAGTAGCGAATAGGGAAGGCTCTATTCGCTATTCGCTACTCACCATTCGCTTCTACTCGATAATAACCAACGGCTCGCCGAACTCGACCGGCTGACCGTCTTCGACCAGGATCTGGGTCACCGTGCCGGCGCGTGGCGAGGGGATCTGATTCATCGTCTTCATCGCTTCGATGATCATCAGTGTCTGGCCGACCGAGACCTTGGTTCCGACCTCGACGAACGGCTTGGCGCCGGGCTCCGGCGCCCAATAGGCGGTGCCGACCATCGGCGAGGGCACGACGCCCGGATGCTTGGACATATCGCCGCTGGCCGCGGCTGCCGCTGCAACCACGGGCACGGCAGCAGCGACCTGCGCCAGCGCCGAGGGCACTGCGGCGGCCACCGTGACGTTGCGGGCGACGCGGATACGCAGGCCGGCGCGCTCGAGCTCGATCTCGGTGAGGCTGGTCTCGTCGAGCAGGGCGGCGAGCTCGCGGATCAGCTCGGCGTCATCGGACTTCGCAGGGGTTTTGTCGTTGGGCTGGCGCGCCATGATGTTCTTCCGGATACAGGGCTTGATGGCGGCGTCAGGCTTGCGCCTTGTCGCCGATTATTTTGGCGCCGATTTTTGCGGCGAGGCCGGCGATTGCGAGCCGATAGCCATCAATTCCAAAGCCACAAAGTGACGCAAACGCGGCCTTCGCGGTGAAGGAATGATGGCGGAAGCTCTCGCGGGTGTAGATGTTGCTGATGTGCACCTCGACAGTGGGGATCTTCACCGCCAGCAGCGCATCATGCAGCGCGATCGAGGTGTGCGAATAGGCGCCGGCATTGATGATGATGCCAACGACCTGCTTGGCGCGGGCCTCGTGGATCAGATCGACCAGCACGCCCTCATGGTTGGATTGCTTGCATGCTGCAACCAAACCGAACTGGGCTGCGGTCTCGGTGCACAGCTTTTCGACATCGACGAGCGTGGCGTGACCATAGGTCTCGGGCTCGCGCGTCCCCAGGAGGTTGAGGTTCGGTCCGTTGAGAACGTAGATCGTCTGGTCAGGGGCTTTGGCCATCCCAATCCCGGCAATGTGGCGGCTGGTGGCGGGCGTTATATGTAACAAAACTGCGAAGGGGAAGTCTTTCGCACGGCAAGATGTTGCCGCAATTGCCTCGCCCGGCGCGCGAGAGATCGGAGGCAAGTCGTGGAAATCGCTGGCTAACCCCGCAGGATCGTCCCGCCGCACCAGCGCCGGCGGGGAACGCTGGCTTGTTGGAAGCAAAAAGGGCGGGCATTGCTGCCCGCCCTTCGCCGCCCAGCCGTGTCGGCGTCAGGAGTTGATGACGGCGACGATCTCATAGCTGCTCGGGTCGATCACCACGATCTCGTCCCGCACCAGGATGAAGTTGTAACCACGCCACTCCGGATAGATGG
>Ga0209677_101009_pt1 | contig 13461 bp, 11 predicted proteins | sample AraplaCvi_mCL_r2_2_FD_184285 | JGI IMG/M metagenome (GOLD analysis project Ga0209677, IMG submission 184285) | Arabidopsis root microbial communities from North Carolina, USA - plate scrape CL_Cvi_mCL_r2 (SPAdes) (version 2) | ecosystem: Host-associated > Plants > Roots > Endosphere | place: USA... | reverse complement strand
GCAGCTGCTGCAGACGGGCCTGCGGGATCAGCGAGGCCACGAGTCCGGCAAACAGCGTCTCGTGCGCGGGCGTGCTGCCGTCGTCGTGCAGGTCGTACGAGACCAGGCGCTCGCCGAACAGCGCCTCGATGATGTCGGTGGCCGCGCCGAGCGCCTTGACCGGGTCGGCGAGCCACGCGTCGAGCGCCTCGAGCGAGGCCGGCTTCAGCGGCTTGTCCAGGCCGGCCTCGCGCAGCATCAGCGCGATGCGCGGCGCGCTCGCGCGGCGTTGCTGCCACTCGAACATGAGGCTTTCCCACGGATGCAGCGCGGCCATGGTGGCCTTCTGGCGGCAGCCGTAGCGCACCAGCGCCCACGAGGCGTAGTCGGCGGCCTCGCTGCCGAAGTTCTCGCCCAGCACGGCGCGCAGGGCCGTGACCACCTGCGAGTCCGTCGGCCCGGATTCGCGTCGGGCCTTGGCATCGGGTTCCTGGTACAGCCGCAACATCAACGACACCACGGCGGTCCAGATCACGTGCACCTCCTCGGCACGCGACACGAATGCTCGTACGGCATCGAGCCCGGCAAGCCGCAAAAGCGGTCTGGTACCAGGCTTGAAATCTTCGCTCATCCTCACAGTATGCAGTGCGCCGAGGGTGTCGGTTCAAAGAGCAGCGGCCCGGGACCGTCTACTTCACGCGTTGTGACGAGTGGAGCGCGCGGTTACAGGGGTGCGTCAAGAAACGGGGATGCGGGTAAATCGGGAGGGCCGCGCGACCGCTGGCCGAGGTGCGGTGGCCGACGCGAACCGGTCGCCCGTCGTCCCGGGCTTGCCCGTGCCCAGGCGCGAAGGCCGCGGGCGCAATGGCGCGGCCAAGCCGTGCCGGCCTGCCGAAATCGCTTTCAGAAACTTAGGACGGATTGGCTCGAAGCAGGTCATCGTCGGGATTGACCTCGTCGACGGAAACGAGACAGGGCAAGGGGAAACACCGCCTTCCGAAGCGTTGACGCTCGACCGTGGCGTGCACTATCCTTTGAAAGCGCTTTCAGTGCGCATCGATAAAAACGGCTCCGAGACAAGGCCAACCGATGATCCGAACCACCTCCCGCGCCAGGGTCGCGGGCACCGCAGCGCGCCCGCCGCGCCTGTTCGACGCCGCCCATCGCGCGTCCGCTCCGTCCGGCCCGCTCGGTCCATCGCCGACGCCCATGCCCGGCCACGCCTCGTCCACCGGTGTCGACTCGCGCGCCATGCGCCGCGGCAACGGCTTTCCCGCCGGCGCCGCCTGCGTCTCCTGAACCGAAACGGAACCTGTGATGAACCAACGCTCCCTTCTGCTGCGCCTCATGCTGGCGGCCCCTCTCGCGTTCGCGCTCGCCGCTTGCGGCGGCGGCGGCGGCTCGGCGCCGCCCGACGGCGGCACCCCGCCGCCCAGTGGCGGGGGCGGTGGCAACACCCTCCGCGCGCTCCCGGCCGACTACGCGACCCGCCACGCCGTCGCCTACTCGCCGTTTCGCACCGGCAACCGCGACACGGAGACCATCACCTCCGCCATGGTGCTGCAGGACCTGCAGCTGCTGGTCCAGGGCAACTTCAAGCTGATCCGCCTGTTCGACAGCTCGGACGCCGTCGCCAAGCTCACGCTGCAGGTCATCCGCGACAACCACCTGGACATCAAGGTGCACCTGGGCGCCTACGTGATCAACGGCAACGACTCGTTCAACCAGGCCGAGATCGCGCGCGCGATCGCGCTGGCCAACACGTACAACGACATCGTCGAGGCGGTGAGCGTCGGCAACGAGACGATGGTCAGCTGGTCGTTCAACAAGTTCACGCCCACGCAGATCGCGGCCTTCCTGACCACGGTGCGCGCCGCCATCACCCAGCCGGTGACCACCGACGACAACTGGGCGTTCTGGGCCTCGGCGCCCGCCGACTTCCTTAAGAGCGTCGACTTCGTGGCGCTGCACACGTACTCGCTGCTCGACACCGTCAGCGCCCCGGGCTCGTGGGACTGGCAACAGGCGGGCGTCGCCGCCGACCAGCGGGCGGCCGCGATGATGGACGCGTCCATCGCCAAGGCCAAGAGCGACGTGGCCGCGGCCCAGACCTACCTGAACGGCATCGGCTACGGCAAGCTGCCCATGGTCATCGGCGAGACCGGCTGGAAGGCCGTGGTCACCGGCGGCGAGACGCAGCGCGCGCACCCGGTCAACCAGAAGATGTACTTCGACCGGCTCGCGGCATGGCACGACGCGGCCGGCGGCCCGGTCAACATCGTCTACTTCGAGGCGTTCGACGAACCCTGGAAGCAGGGCGACGACGGCTGGGGCCTGTTCGACGTGGGCCGCAAGGCGCGCTACGTGGTGCAGTCGCTGTACCCGCAGTCGACGTGGGAGGCCGGCACCTGGACCGATGCGGACGCCGTGTACTACATCCCCACCGTCGCCACCGGCCCGGTCACCGCCAACCGCTACACGCTGTACTCCGAACAGGTCACCGCGGGCGAGGCGCTGCCTTCGCAGGCGTGGGCCTGGAACGCTTGGCAGAACGGCACCACGGCGACGGCGGCCGAGGTCACCAGCACCTTCGCCGAGGGCAGCAAGAGCACGCAGGTCTCGCCCACGCCGCTCAGCTGGGGCTGGGGCATGACGATGAACTTCGCGTCGGGTGCCGAGAACCTGTCCAACTTCCAGGCCTCGGGCACGCTGAACTTCAGCATCAAGACCACCTACCCCGGCAAGATCGAGGTGGGCTTCCTCACGGGCACGGCCACCAACGCCAGCCTGTACGACGTCTACATCCCGATCGCGTCGGGCCAGTACGGCTACGTCAACGACGGCGCCTGGCACGCGGTGAGCATCCCCATCGCCGACATCACGCCGCACGGCGCGATGGCCTTCGGCATGACCGATCCCTCGAAGTCGAAGCTGGACCTCACCACGGTGACCAACCCGTTCGTGATCAACGACACCTACGGCGTCACCGGCAAGGCCGACGGCAGCAACATCACCACGCCGATCTTCATCGACAACGTGTACTGGTCGAAATGAACGCCCGCGCCGGCCGCGTCCAGACGACGCGACCGGCGCCGGTTCCCGGGTTCCTGGAGGAGGCGGCAGGCGCGCGGCGTCGCGGTCGCCGCTGGGCCGAGCGCGCTCGCGCGCGAAGCCACACGTAGACGCCGCCATCCAACCATCCAAAGAGCACACCATGAGACAAGATCGCGTTCAATCCGTTCGCCGCTTCGGCATCACCGCCGGCGCTCTCGCCGCCAGCGCCTTCCTCACCGCGTGCGGAGGCGACAGTGCGGGCAGCCCGCCGCCGCACGGGTCCGCCGCGCAGACGATCACGTTCGCCTCGCCCGGCAACCAGACCATGGGCACCGCTGCGCCGGTACTGACGGCCTCCGCGAGCTCGGGCCTGCCGGTCACGCTCACCGGCAGCACGGGCAACATCTGCACGGTCAGCGGCAACACGCTGACGCTGGTGGCCCCGGGCACCTGCGTCATCACCGCCACGCAGGCGGGCGACGCGACCTATGCCCCGGCCGAAGGCGTCAACGCGATCTTCACCGTGAACCCCGCGCCGCGCGCGCAGACGATCGCCTTCGCGCAGATCCCGGACCAGGCCATCGGCACGCCGCCGCCCGCCCTCTCGGCCACGGCGTCGTCCAACCTGCCCGTGAGCTACACGTCGTCGACCCCGGCGGTCTGCACCGCCAGCGGCGTCAGCACCACGCTCACGCTGGTGGCCGGCGGTACCTGCACGATCGTCGCGAGCCAGGCGGGCAACGCGCTGTACGCCGCGGCGCCCCCGGTCAGCAACACGTTCCAGGTGGCGGGCCTGCTCGCCCAGACCATCACGTTCCCGTCGCCGGGCAACCAGGCCCTCGGCACCACGCCGGCGCCCCTGGCCGCGACCGCGTCGTCGGGCCTGGCGGTGAGCTATGTCTCGAACGCCACGTCGGTGTGCACCGTCAGCGGCTCGACACTGACCCTGGTGGGCGCGGGCACCTGCAGCATCACCGCCAGCCAGGCCGGCGACTCCACGCACGCGGCGGCGTCCGACGTCACCGACACGTTCACGGTGGCCGCGGCCACGGTGCCGACGCTGACGTTCTCGTCAGGCTTCGCGGCGGGCAACCTCACCGTCGAAGGCGGCACGTTCGGCGGCTACGGCGGCTCCGACCTGGACGGCTGGAACTGCTCGGGCGGCGCGGCCTGGTGCGGCGGCGGCGGCTCGTTCACGGACACCGTCAGTGCCGACCAGTCGGCGTTCTACTACTACTACCAGACGCCGTCGCCGGCCGCCGGCGAGTACATGGGCATCTTCCTGCGGGCGCCTGGTCTGACCACGGCCGTCAGCAGTTCCGCGGACACCCCGGGGCTGCAACTGGGCAGCCAGACGGTGATGAAGTTCACCCTGGGCATGAACCCCGAATGGTTCTCGAGCAGCACCCACAACGTCGGCGTCCTCCTGACGCTGGGCAAGCACTACGCCGGCTGCAACATCCAGCTGTTGACGGTGTTCGCGCCCACGTCCAAGGATGCGACCGCCTACTCGATCCCGCTGAACTCCTTCGTCTTCAAGCAGGACTGCGGGGCCGGCCTGACGGTGGCGCAGGCATTGGCGACCCAGCCCGTCTCGGTGATCGACCTGCAGGGCGACGGCGGCAGCGCCGTCCTGCCGGCCGTGAACGGCCTGAGCAGCGGCGCCAACATGACCGTGCCGACCACAGGTACCCCGCCGGTGTACCCGACGACGCTGGTGATGACCGGCGCCGTCACGTTCCAGTAGGTGGTTCGACGCCCGGCGCGCGCCGGGCGTCCCTTTTTCGGCCTTCGCGGGGCGGGTTTGCGCAATTACGCACCGATGCGTAATATTCGCCATCGGTTCACTTCGCGCACACCCGCATGTCCGACCTCACCCAGGCCTGGCACTACGAACGCCCCAAGCTCGCGGCCGCCCTCGGCGAACGCCTGCTCGCGCACGAGCGCATCGCCATGTTCGGCCCGCGCCAGACGGGCAAGACCACGCTGCTGCGCGACGAGGTCATCCCGTACGTGCAGTCGCGCCATGCGGTCGCGGTCTACATCGACTGCTGGATGGACATGGAAGACCCGCTGCAAGGCATCAACTACGCCCTGCAGAAGGCCCTCGACGGGCTCAGCGTGAAGCCCCGCGGCGTGCGCCGCGCCGGCAGCGCGCCGGTCAGGAAGCTGGGCGTGATGGGCGCCAGCATCGACCTGGGCGACCCGCCCCGGCGCCACGTGCCCGACCGCCCGGCGCTGCTGCTGGACAACCTTATCACCCAGCTCCTGGAGGAGACGCCGCACGACGTGGTGCTGGTGTTCGACGAGTTCCAGGCCATCGCCACCGTCAAGAACGGGCCGCAGATCTCGGCCTCGCTGCGCGCTGCGCTCACGCAGGCGAGCAAGCGCATCGGCGCGGTGTTCAGCGGCTCGTCGGACGTGCAGCTGCTGGACATGTTCTCGCGCACCAACACGCCGCTGTACGGCTTTGCCAAGACCGAGGGCTACGAGCCGCTGGGGCTGGACTTCATCGGCTTCGTGGCCAGGAAGTTCCGCGAGGCCACGCAGCGCGACCTCAACCAGGTGCTGGCCAACGAGGCGTTCCAGGAGCTGGGCACGCAACCCGAGCCGTTCCTGCACGCGGTCAGCCTCGCGATGGCCAACCCCAAGTGGAGCCTGGCCGACGCGCTCGGCGAGATGCTGAGCCAGCAGTCGCCCAACAAGTGGTCGGCCACCTGGCGCGGCCTCACGGGGCTGCAGCAGGCGGCGCTCAAGCTGGTGTTCGACAAGCGTCCGCCCACGTCGGCCGACAGCGTGGCCTGGGCCGCCGAGCAGCTCGGCGCCAAGGTGGTGCCGTCCAGCCTCAGCCGGGCGCTCGAGGCGCTGGGCGCCAAGGGCATCCTCGACCGCCGAATCGATGGCCGCGGGTGGGTGCTGATCGATCCGGTGCAGCGGGCGTGGCTCAAGCGCAACCCGGACGCACCGATCAAGACCACGGCGGCCGGCTACTGATCCCCGCGGCGCCGGTACCAGCGCGATGCCGATGGCGTGAACAGCAGCGCCCTCGCGACCAGCTCCGCGAGGAAGCCGGCCCAGTGGCGTCATGGATGTCGAGAAACTGCCAACTACTTCCGGCGCAATCGAACGCATCCCGCTGTTTCCAATGGTTACGACTTGCTAGCATTCCGGCAGTCCAACTGTCGCGCGGCAAGCCCGCATCCAACAAGTCCATCATGATGAACAAGATCGCCCTGGCAGCCACGCTGGCCATTTCCGCCTTTTCCGCCCACGCTTCGAGCCAGCTCGTGACCAATGGCGATTTCGAGACCGGCAACTTCTATGGCTGGACCAAGTCCGGCAACCCCAGCCTGTCCGATGTGATCGCCAACACCGTCACGTCCGACCACACCTACCTGTGGCGCAGCGGCGCGACCGGTTCGCCCGCCTACATCGACCAGGTGCTCGGCACGACCCCCGGCACGCACTACGAGCTGTCCTTCGACGTGTACAACAGCGCCACGAGCAACTCCACCTTCTCGGCCAGCTTCGGCGGCTCGACCGTGGAGAGCTTCACCAACGAGCTCCACAACTGGACGCACTACTCGTTCGAAGTCATCGCCAACAGCGCCCTGACCGACCTGAAGTTCGGTGCCCGGAACGATCCGAACTACACGCGCCTGGACAACGTCAGCGTCGTCGCGCTCACCACCGCCGTCCCGGAAGCCGGCAACGCGGCGATGCTGCTGGCAGGCCTGGGCTTGTTCGGCGTGTTCGCCACTCGCCGAAAGGCCTGACCCCAGTCCGCGTGGCGGTCGGCTCCACGAGCAGCGCCGAGCCCGCCCGCGTACCATTCGAGGATGAATTCGCCCGCCGCCGCCAGGCCCCTGCACGTCTGCATCCTCGACAACGACAACCTCGACCCCGCCGTGGTCGACACCTACGTCAGCTACGGCGCGATGACCGAGAAGCTGTTCGCCGCGGCCGGCGTGCCGTGGACGTTCGAGCGCTTCAACACGACGCGCGGCGAGTACCCGGCCGACTTCGACGCCTTCGACGCCGTGCTGCTCACCGGCAGCAAGGCCGACTCGTTCTCCGACGAGCCCTGGGTGCGCACGCTGCGCGAGCGCACCACCGCGCTGCTCAGGCAACGCAAGAAGCTGCTGGGCATCTGCTTCGGCCACCAGCTGATCGCCTACTGCCTGGGCGCCGAGGTGGGCCGCGCCGCCGGCGGCTGGGGCATGGGTCGCATGGATTACGAATGGGTCGGCACGCGGCCTCTCAAGCCGGGCGCCACCGACGCCTCGGTGGCGCTGCTCGCGTCACACCAGGACCAGGTCAAGACGCTGCCCCCGGGCGCCACGCTGCAGGCCCGCAGCGCGTTCTGCCCGATCGCGGCGTACAGCGTCGACGACCACGTCTTCTGCATCCAGGCGCACCCGGAGTTCGTCGAGGACTACAGCGCGTGGATCCTGCAGAAGCGCCCGGAGTCGGTCGCCGCCGACCAGCGCGAACGCGTGCGCGCCGACCTCGCGTTGCCGCATGATGGGTTGGAGGTGGCGCGGTTCATGCGCGACTTCGTCGAAGGGGTGACAGCTGAAGGATGCGTGAGCTGACTTCGGTCATGAGTTGCCAGGAATTGCCGTCGCACGCCAGTACGACATTGGCGGGCGATGCGGAGACCGTTTGACGTCAGTCGTAGCGCGCCAATGTCCAGCGATCTCCGCTCGGTCAATCCAGACGCGACGGCTGACTCTCGCGTTCTCGCCGATCACGCAACGCTTGAACGATGCCGGCGTCGTCCCTCTGTGACTTGTCGAAATCAATGGAGGGAATGGGCTGCTGCCGGTTCCGTGCGCACCAACCCGTACCAAGAAACGAGTTGCATGAAGACGCGGCTGGGATCGATCGCGAGGACGCAGCCATTGATGCAGATGATGGCGCGCACGATCGTGTTGCTGCGCGAGTAACTCACCGCCTACGAGCGTGGATTGGACCCGCGACCTACACGACGCGATCTGATCGATTTCAAGTCGGCGAAATCGAACGCTCGTTCAAGTGAGTCTCTACATGAGGTCGTGGTAGCGCGCGAGCTGCTTGGCGGTCAGCACGAGACGATTCCTCTCGAGTGATGAGAAGAAGTAATCGACGGACATCGGGGGCGCCTTGAAGCGCTCGCGAACGCCCTTGAACACGTCCACGACCGACATGGGGCTCTCGATGATCAGCTGGAGAGAAACTTGTCCGGCGACTCGGCGACCAGGCCGAACGCCGCTAGAACTTGGTTGGGAAAATCGCCGAGATTCCAGGTCAGGATCTTCTACGCGCCGCAGGCGATGCCAGCCGCCACGACGTGGCGGTCGTCCTTGCCGCATGCACGGTCAGAGTTCCCTTGTGCGAATCGGCGAGCACGAACAAACGCCCGGCCGCTGGAAGGCACGCAAGCGCTTCGGGGGGAGGACCAGGCGACCGTCGACGAGGTCCGCAAACGCGATATTCATGGCCATCGCCTATTTCCTTGGAGTCGCGACGACGCGAGATGTTGCACTTCGGGCGCGGCAACCGCACCTAACCTGAAACGCTATCACGCCGCAGGCATCGCTGCCAGCCGTAGGGCGCCGAAGTAATTGCTCTGGCGCACATGGCAGATCAACGACTTGGCGGGTCCGCCGCCACAGCCCGTCTCGGGCCTACGCACGAGTAAGTGCGGTTGGTCTACGTCCGCGCCAAAGTTGTCGCGTGGACGAGTAGGCGAACTGTCGGAGCCGCGGTCCGCGGTCGTCTGCCCCCCGAGGCCTCGGTTACCGGGGCCCAGAGGCGGCGCGCAGGCAGACCTCGGCGGCGGCGATGAAAGCCTTGGCAGATGAGAAATGAGGCCGCCAGACTCCTGATTAGGAACTTTTAGCCGCCGTTTGCTAGGAACGACGCACCCACGAGATCACAGTGACCTCACCGCTGGAGCAAGACGCGCAGCGCCAACAGGAGATCACCATGAGCCTCTGGACACTCGGTTCGACCGCCGCCCTGCGCGGCCCCTTGATGACGTCGGCAGAGCTCGACGTCCCGCCCACCTCGCAGCCGGCCAAGCCCGCCATGGCGGCACTGAACGCGCTGGCAAAATATATCCCCGCCGAGACGACGACTGCCTTCCTCGCGTCGCTCGGGCTGCTGGCGGCCATCGACGGCCCGTCTTCCGGCGGCGTGCCATTGGCGTGGGTCGTCTACGCGACCTGCGCCGTGCTGACACCCGTGTTCGTCTACCTCTCTGCGCGCGTGACCTGGCAGTCGGCAGCGTCGAAGCCAGCGACCTTCGCCACACCGGTCTGGCGCATGAGTGCGGCCGCCCTCGCCTTCCTGGTGTGGGCGCTGGCGGTGCCGGGCATGCTGCCCGACAAGGGTACGGTGCTGTTCGCCAGCGTCGGCGCGATCCTCGTTTCGCCCCTATTCGTCCTGATCGAAGAGGCGTTCGGTCTCGATCGCTAGGATTCGATCGGGCCTATCGCTTTCAAAGGGTGCTGGCCCCTTCGCGCCGGTGGATTCACTTCGAGGAGATATTCATGGACGACATCGATACGGAACTCCAGACCGTGATCGCCGAGATGCAGGCGGAAATCAAGCAGCGGGTCGATCAACGCACGGCCACGCTCAACGAGCAGGTCAAGAGCATCAACGACGAGAAGCCCGACGGGCCGGAAGTCGCCATCGGGATCGATGTCGACGTCTCGTGGAAGGACGTAGAAATGATCTTCGACCTCCCGTCTATCACCATGAAGGAACAGCGCATCGTCTTCGGACTGCCGGAAGTCACGGTGAATGATCGCGACATCATTTTCAGCACGCCGTCGGTGCGGATGGTCACGAAGAAGGTCGGCCAGTACCCCGAGTTCCACGGCTGGACAGTCGAGTGGAAAGACATTCTGATCGACGTTCCCGAGCCGTTCATGCAGGAGCAGCGGATCGTGATGGGTATCCCAGAATTCACGATGAAGGACCACGAAGTCATCCTGGACCTGCCGACCATCACCATGGTGCAGAACCGGATCGTCATCGGCCTGCCGCAGTTCACCGTGCGCAGCGTCGACGCCGTCGTGTCGGATATGAAGAACGATGCACTGAACGCCAAGTCGGCCGCGGAGTCCGGCATCCGGGCCGACCTCAAGGAAATAGGTACGGCGTCGCAGGGCAAGATCGTCCAAGCGGTGTCGAAGATCTTCGACGCCTCCCGGACGAAGCTCGCCGAGCAACGCGACCAGGCGCTCATCGTGTTCGATGGTCTCATTGCCAGCCTGACCGGTTCCGTGAACGACCTGCACAACCGCAAGGCGAGCGGGGACGTGGTCACCGGCGTCGAGGGCAGCCTGGCGAAGGCGGTGGACGACCGGCAGCAACTCGTCGCGCGCTTCGAGGAGCAGCTGACGGGCCTCGCGGCGCAGGAGCAGGACGTCGTCAAGAACATGTTGGAGCGCCTCGCGTTCCGCATGCCCGACGCGCCCGCGGACGCGGCGGCTGCCGTCGTTTACCGCCCGCTGCCGCTCGCAAAGCGGCCGCTGGGCGTGCTGCTGTCGATCGAGACTCGTCGCCCATTCGCCGCCCGGCGCGTCCAGCGCCAGGTAGTCGACCGCGCCGCCTGAGTACGTCACGTTCCAAGGAGTCGCCATGGGCATCGACGCCAATCTCAAAGCCACCGGCGTGGCCGACGTCATCGTCATCCTGGAGCCAGACGCCGCCATTCCGGCGGCGGCCCTCGGCAGTGAGGTGCCGGCTGCGATCGCCCAGCACTTCAAAGCCTCGCCGTATTCGCAGGATGCGGCGCTGCTCGAGACACTCCAGGCACGCACCTTCGTCCGCCGCCTCGACTCGGAAGACCTCGCGGTGAGCGAAGCGTATGGCCTTGCACGCCAAGCGCCGGTGGGCAGCCGGTACTACCCGAACCTCGGCGTGGCACTCGGCTCGGTCGATCGTCCGGCCCTCGCAGCCCTGCGCAGGGAGCCTGCCGTCCAGAAGGTCGTCATGGCCCCGCAGCTTCGCCTCATCCGGCCCGTAGCGACAGCGGCGACCGCGGCGATGCCGGGCTATACCTGGGGCCTTCGGGCGCTTGGGATCGACGGCCTGCATGACCAGGGTCTGACGGGCCGCGGCGTGCGAATCGGGCACCTCGACACGGGCATCGATGCTTCGCATCCAGCCCTGGCCGACGTTCTGCACGACTACGCCGAGTTCGATCTGCTGGGCAACCGGGCCGTCGGTGCATCGCCGAGGGATTCCGCGGAACACGGCACCCACACCGCCGGCACGCTCGCTGCGCAGCCGATCGACGGCATTCGGTTCGGAGTCGCACCTGGCGCTCGGCTCGTCAGCGCAATGGTCATCGAGCATGGCAACGTGCTGGCCCGCATCCTTGGCGGCATGAACTGGATGGTAGGCCAGAACGTGCGCGTGCTTAGCATGTCGCTCGGCCTCGTCGGCGTCGAGGACACCTTCCTGGCCATCTCGCAGATCCTGCGTGCGCGGGGCGTCCTGCCGGTATTCGCGGTGGGCAACGATGGGCCGGGCCGGAGCCGATATCCGGGTAACTACGCCGAGGCGCTGTCGGTGGGCGCCGCCGACAGCAATTCGCAGGTGCCCGATTTCAGCAGCAGTCAGTTGTTCAAGCGCGCGCAGGACGCTATCGTGCCGGATCTCGTGGGGCCTGGCGTGGACGTCGTTTCGTGCGTGCCCGGCGGCGGCTACAAGCAAATGTCCGGGACCTCCATGGCCACACCGCACATCGCGGGCCTCGCAGCCCTATTGATGGAAGCAAAGCCGGACGCATCAATCGATGCCATCGAAGCCGCGATCTTCGGCTCCTGTGCGCTCCCGCCAGACATGTTGGCCAGCCGCGCGAACCGCGGATTTCCAAACGCGGCAAAGGCATTGAGCCTGCTTTGACGCGCGCCGTCGAGCTGCCGCGGCGCGCTGATCCATGTAGGCTGCCAGCATATGAAATCCACCGCTTCCAGGAGTAGACGATGGCCACCAGGCGCACCGGCAACAAGCCCGACAACACAGCGTCCGCGCATGCAGGCCTGATCGACGCCGTGGTGTTCCTGCGGCCGCTCGCGGGTGCCGCCGCACCGTCGCCCGAACTGACGGATGCCACTGCCACGGCAGTGCTCTCGCAGGCCGTCACGGCCACCGGGCTCCAGCCGGAAGCGACGACGGTCTTCTCGCACCTGCACGCATTCAGCGTCCGGGCGCCCCAAACGTTTCTCGATGCGCTCGAAGCGTCTGAAGAGGTTGCGCAGGTCCAGTCCAACGACTTGGGATCGACTCCCTTGATCTAGTCGGCCAGAAGGGTGGGGGGAGCCAGGCACTCGGCCCGACGACTCGCCACTCTTAGTCCGCATGCGCCAGCTCGGCTCGGCCATTCGCCTCGAGCGCGGCTTCGAGCAACTGCGCGAGCACGGCGTCGTCTGCCCGCCGGCCTTCCTGGACGCAGAACTCAAGGTCCGATGGCGCGAGGCTGCCTTCGACCAGGCGCCAGGTCTGGTCGCGCCCCCGCTGGCTGATCCGATCGCGGCGCGACCCGGTGCGCACGTGGTACTCGTCGGCCGCGGCCATCAGTTGGGCGGCAGCGCGAGGGTGGCCGCTTTCGGCGGCAAGCCAGGCAAAGGTGTCGCTGCGCGCCATGAACAGACCGCTGGCACGCAGGGCGTCGACGGTCTGCGCGGCCAATTCGCGCGCTTCAGGGAAGCGTCTCGCTGCCACCAACAGTGCCACGTGGCCGGCCAACGCATAGGCTCGGATCATTCCCTGGCGATAACCAGGCTGGATCCTGTCGAGCAACTTCCGCATCCGTTCGACGGCCGCGTCCGGCTCGCCCATGTGCAGTTGCACCCAGGCCATCTCCGCCATCAACAGCTGGCAGTACTGCTCCAATCGGTGGATCTCGGCGATCTCGAGCGCTTGGCGTGTCAGCTCCAGCGCTTGCGGGAATGCCTCGCCGGCATCGGCGATCAGCGCCGCAACGCGCAGTCGGCGCATGCGATCCGCAGGAGACGTCTCTGCCGTTTCGGTAGAGGCCGCGGCCTGCAGGTGCGCGCTCGCCGCCGCGACGTCGCCGCCGCGCAGGCAGGCCTCCGCGGTCATGCGCAGGCAGGCATGAACGTGACGCGCATTGCCCTGGGCCTCGAACAGAGAAGTCGCCCGCTTCAAGGCCTCGATGCAGCGGGAAATCGTCAGACGTCCTTCCATTCCAAAGCGGCCGAGCCACTTCCAGTACGCGGCCACTACCTCCCCAGGCGTCTGCTCGTCGATCAGGGGTTCTACGCCCAACAGGTTCGTCATCGCCTCGGGCAGCAAGCCCGCTACGGTCAGTACCGGCGCCGTGAAAGTCGCGAGGGCGACGGCGAGCGCACCTTCGCCGGGCGTGGAAACGGCCCAAGCCAGGGCAGCTCGCGTATTCGGCAT
>Ga0209677_101005_pt1 | contig 13501 bp, 8 predicted proteins | sample AraplaCvi_mCL_r2_2_FD_184285 | JGI IMG/M metagenome (GOLD analysis project Ga0209677, IMG submission 184285) | Arabidopsis root microbial communities from North Carolina, USA - plate scrape CL_Cvi_mCL_r2 (SPAdes) (version 2) | ecosystem: Host-associated > Plants > Roots > Endosphere | place: USA... | reverse complement strand
TTTCCAAACCATGCACCGCGGTCATCGCCAGCCGCGCGCCGCTCATGCCCAGGGGATGACCGAGCGCGATCGCGCCGCCATGAGGATTGACGAAATCGGCGTCCTCGGCGACGCCGAGCTGGCGCAAGCAGGCGATGCCCTGGCTTGCGAACGCTTCGTTCAGCTCGATCAGATCGAAATCGCTGATCTTGAAGCCCAGCCGCTCCATCAGCTTGCGCACCGCCGGCACCGGGCCGATGCCCATGATGCGCGGCGGCACCGCCGCCGAAGCAAGGCCCAGCACTTTTGCCCGCGGCGTCAGCCCGTGCTTCTTCACGGCAGCTTCGGAGGCGAGAATCATCGCGGCCGCGCCGTCGTTGACGCCGGACGCGTTGCCAGCTGTGACCGTGCCGGGATTGCGCACGATCGGCTTCAATTTCGCCAGTCCCTCTAGCGTGGTCTCGGGGCGCGGGTGCTCATCCTTGTCGACGGTGATGGGGCCGGCCTTGCCGCCGGGCACCGTGACAGGCGAGATCTCTTCGGCGAAATAGCCCGACGCGATCGCCGCGCCGGCGCGCTGCTGCGAGCGGATCGCGAAGGCGTCCTGATCGGCGCGTGAGACCTGGAATTCCTCGGCGACGTTCTCGCCGGTCTCCGGCATCGAATCGACGCCATATTGTTGCTTCATCAGCGGATTGATGAAGCGCCAGCCGATCGTGGTGTCGAAGATCTCGGCCGAGCGCGAGAACGCCTCCGTTGCCTTGCCCTGCACGAACGGCGCGCGCGTCATCGACTCGACGCCGCCGGCGATGGCGAGATCAATTTCACCTGCGCGGATCGCGCGGCCCGCAGCGCCGACGGCGTCCAGGCCGGAGGCGCAGAGCCGGTTCAGGGTCTGGCCGGGAATCGAATCGGGAAGGCCGGCGAGCAAGAGCGCCATGCGCGCGACGTTGCGGTTGTCCTCGCCGGCCTGGTTGGCGCAGCCGAGGAACACTTCATCCACCGATGACCAGTCGAGATCAGGATGCTTGGCGACCAGCGCCTTGATCGGCGCGGCGGCAAGATCGTCGGTGCGCACCTTGGCCAGCGAGCCACCGAAGCGGCCGATCGGGGTCCGCACCGCATCGCAAAGGAACACATCGCGCATCGCTCTCTCCCTGACGTCATTCGCCTGATGTTTGACCGCGAGTTGTAGGAGTGGCAGCTGGGTCGGTCAATCGATCGAAACGTGGGGAGGTATGCGCCCGAATCGCGTGCGCCCCCTCTCCCCGCAGGCGGGCAGAGGTTGAAACCGCAATGCCGCGCGAGCGTGGAAAACCGGGACAGCGAGCGCAAAGCGGTAGGAGGCCGCCGGTAAATTCGGTATTTTCCCGCGGCATGACAATTCAGCAGTCCATCCCCGCCCCCGCGCCGCCCGAAGCTGCCTCCGCGCAAGAAGCGCCGGCGAAGCTGACGCCGATGATGGAACAGTATCTGGAGATCAAGGCGGCGCATCCGGGCCTCTTGCTGTTCTACCGGATGGGTGATTTCTACGAGCTGTTCTTCGAGGATGCGGAGGTCGCCTCGAAAGCGCTCGGCATCGTGCTGACCAAGCGCGGCAAGCATCAGGGCGTCGACATCCCGATGTGCGGCGTGCCGGTCGAACGCTCCGAGGACTATCTGCACCGGCTGATCGCGCAAGGCATCCGTGTCGCCGTCTGCGAGCAGATGGAGGATCCGGCGGCGGCGCGGGCCCGCGGCAACAAGAGCGTGGTCAAGCGCGGCGTGGTCCGCGTGGTGACGCCGGGCACGCTGACGGAAGACAATCTGCTCGATGCGCGCGCCAACAACTATTTGCTCGCGATCGCCCGCGCGCGCGGCTCGTCCGGCGGCGATCGGCTCGGACTCGCCTGGATCGACATCTCGACCTCCGAATTCATGGTCACCGAATGCGGCTTCAACGAGCTCGCAGCAACACTGGCGCGCATCAATCCGAACGAGGTGATCGTCTCCGACGCGCTCTATTCCGACAGCGAGTTCGAGCCGGTGCTGCGCGAACTTGCTGCAGTAACGCCGGTGACGCGCGACGTGTTCGACGGCGCCACCGCCGAGCGCAGGCTGTGCGACTATTTTGCCGTCGCCACCATGGACGGGCTCGCGGCGCTGTCGCGGCTGGAAGCGACCGCGGCCGCGGCCACCGTCACCTATGTCGATCGCACCCAGGTGGGCAAGCGTCTGCCGCTGGCGCCGCCGGCGCGCGAGGCGACCGGCAGCACGATGGCGATCGATCCGGCGACGCGCGCCAATCTCGAGCTGACGCGCACACTCGCCGGCGAGCGGCGCGGCTCGCTGCTCGACGCGATCGACTGGACGGTCACGTCGGCGGGCTCGCGGCTGCTCGCACAGCGACTCGCCGCACCGCTGACCGACGCAACACAGATCGCACGGCGGCTCGATGCGGTCAGCGCCTTCGCCAGCGACAGCGCGGCGCGCGACGATATCAGGTCGATCCTGCGCGGCGCGCCGGACATGTCGCGGGCCTTGGCGCGGCTGTCGGTCGGCCGCGGCGGCCCGCGCGACCTCGCTGCCATCCGCGACGGCATTCTCGCTGCGGACCAGACGCTGGCGCGGCTCTCAGCGCTAACGCTGCCGCCGCAGGAGGTCGCCAGCGTGATGGCGGCACTCGAGCGCCCCGCGCGTGACCTCGCTGCCGAGTTCGCCCGCGCGCTCGACGAGCAACTGCCGCTGATCAAGCGCGACGGCGGCTTCGTTCGACAAGGCTACGACGCCGCGCTGGACGAGACGCGAAACCTGCGCGACGCCTCGCGGCTCGTTGTCGCCTCGATGCAGGCGCGCTACGCCGACCAGACCGGGGTGAAGGCCCTCAAGATCCGGCACAACAATGTGCTCGGCTATTTCGTCGAGGTCACCGCGCAGCACGGCGACAAATTGATGTCGCAGCCGCTGAACGCGACCTTCATCCACCGCCAGACCCTGGCCGGCCAGGTACGCTTCACCACGTCGGAGCTCGGCGAGATCGAGGCCAAGATTGCGAACGCCGGCGAGCGCGCGCTCAATCTCGAGCTCGAGATCTTCGACCGGCTGTGCGGACAGGCGCTCGCCGCCGGCGACGATTTGCGCGCCGCCGCGCACGGCTTTGCCATGCTCGATGTGGCGACCGCATTGGCCAAGCTCGCAGTGAACGACAACTACGTGCGACCCGAGGTCGATGGCTCGCTCGGCTTTGCCATCGAATCCGGCCGCCATCCGGTGGTCGAGCAGGCGCTGAAGCGCGACGGCCAGCCGTTCATTGCCAACTCCTGCGACCTGTCGCCGACGCCGGGCCAGAAGAGCGGTCAGCTCTGGTTGCTCACCGGTCCCAACATGGCCGGCAAGTCGACCTTCCTGCGCCAGAATGCGTTGATCGCACTGCTCGCGCAGATCGGCTCGTTCGTGCCGGCATCGCGTGCCCGCATCGGCATCGTCGACCGGCTGTTCTCGCGCGTCGGCGCCGCCGATGATCTCGCGCGGGGACGCTCGACCTTCATGGTCGAGATGGTCGAGACTGCGGCGATATTGAATCAGGCCGGCGAGCGCGCGCTCGTGATCCTGGACGAGATCGGCCGCGGCACTGCGACCTTCGACGGGCTCTCCATTGCCTGGGCCGCGATCGAGCATCTGCATGAGAGCAACCGCTGCCGCACACTTTTTGCCACTCATTACCATGAGCTGACCGCGCTCTCCGCAAAGCTGCCGCGGATGTTCAACGCCACCGTGCGGGTCAAGGAATGGCAAGGCGACGTCGTATTCCTGCACGAGGTGCTGCCGGGCTCGGCCGACCGCTCCTACGGCATCCAGGTGGCGAAGCTCGCCGGCCTGCCGCCGGCGGTGATCAGCCGCGCCAAATCCGTGCTGGCAAAATTGGAAGCGCAGGACCGCGGCCAGAGCGCGCGCGCCTTGGTCGACGACCTGCCGCTGTTCGCCGTGCCGTCGCGCGCGGCGGTAGAGCCCACGATGTCGAAAGAGGCAGAAGAGCTGATTGCGGCGCTGAAGGCGCTGCATCCCGACGAGATGACCCCGCGCGAGGCGATGGACGCGCTCTACGCGCTGAAGGCGAAGTTGCCGAAAACATAAAGATCGTCATTTCGGGGCGCGCCAACGGATCGGCGCAAAGCGCGCCCCGATGACAGGCTCAGCGCGCACCCGGAATCCATCTCGCAACACGTTGCGCGGTGGAATGGATTCCGGGTTCGATGCTACGCATCGCCCCGGAATGACAGCCTACTTTGCGGCAACCTTCCTCCGACCTACCCACCACAGGCCGAGATTCCACACGACGCAGGTCGCAAGCGCGAGGCTGAGCGCGGCAGCTGACCCGAGCGGCAGCGCAGCCGCCTGCAACACTGCGACCGCTGACGTGAAGCCGATCATGCCGTAGGCGCCATTGGCCATGACAGCTGCAGTGGCCGGGCCACCGATCCGCGGATGCAGGATCAGCATCATCGAGGTGAAGACGGTCGGAAACACCGCCAGCACACCGCTGATGGTCGGCCCGACCCAGCCCGACAGCGTCGTCACGGTGGCGACGAGGGTCGCGACCAAGGAGGCGCGCAGCGGCACGTCATACCAGCGCCGCGTGATCAGTGGCATCTTGGCGTGACGATAGCGGGCGAGCACCGGCAGGCAAATCGCGAAGGTGACGGCATTGATGGCGACGCCTGATACGAATGACCAATGCATGCTGCGAATGAGGGTGGCAAGCCCGAGCCAGACGGCAATCGCCGTGGCCGTGCTGACGATCATGCTCTGCCGCTGCGCCAGCACCACATAGGCCAGGCTCATGAAGATGGTGGCGGAGTTCATCGGCAGGCTGACCAGAGCGCCTTGCGCGATGAAGGCCGCGTCATGATCGAAGGCTAGGAACACGTAGGTCGGCCCCGCCGAGATCGGCAGGGTCGCGACCAGCGCGCCGATCACCGGGCCGGTACGCTCGGCAATCATCGAGGCCGAGACCACGAAGGCCGCCGCGATTGCCATTCGCAGGCCGAGGATGAGGAAGAAGGTAAGGTCGGGGGACATGTTCATGTGTCGTCCCGGGCAAGCGAAGCGTGGACCCGGGACCTATAACCACCGACGGTCATTGGATTGAACGATCGGAGCCACCAGCCTGCACCAACATCCGGGCGGTGGCTATGGGTCCCTGCTTTCGCAGGGACGACACCATCACTGGACCCGCTTCATGCTCACCGAAATCTTCGGGCCGTTCTTGATGGTCTGATAGACCACGCAATAGCGCTCGGTGAGCTTCAGCAGCAGATCGAGCTTGTCCTGCGGCGCGTCAGTGCCGACCTCGAAGCGCAGGCGGATTTCCTGGAAGCCGACCGGCGCCTCCTTGTCGACGCCGAGCGTGCCGCGGAAGTCGAGATCGCCCTCGGCGATGACGTCGCCGCTTCGGAGCGGCAGCTCGATCGCGGTCGCGACCGATTTCAGGGTCACGCCGGCGCAGGCGACCAGCGCCTCCAGCAGCATGTCGCCGGAGCACAGCTCCAGCCCGGAGCCGCCGGTCGCCGGATGCAGGCCGGCAGTGGCCAGCGCGCGGCCGGTCTCGACCTTGCAGGTCAGCCCGTCATTGTCGACAGAGCCCTTGGCCTTCAGCGTGATCACCGCGGCCGAGGGATCGGCCTTGTAGCGTTCCTTGATCGGCGCCTGCATGGCGCGCAGCTCGGCGGCATCCATTGTCGTTTTCTCCCGGACTATTCCGGCAGAGATGTAGCGGGACCGATCGCCGATGTCACCACCACATGGCTGTGGCGGCGTCGCCTCTGCCCTGCGCTTCCGGCATCGTGCGATCGAGCGAGCGGTCGAGCGCGGTCAGCACATGGCGCTTGAACTGGTCGAACAACGGCGCGGTGCGGTCGCGCGGCCGCGACAGGTTGATCGTGATCTCCTCGAACAGGCGGCCCGGATGCGGCCGCATCACCAGCACGCGATCGGCCATGACGACCGCTTCCTCGACATCGTGCGTCACGAGGACAAGCGTTGGGCGGCTCTCGGCCCAGAGATCGAGCAGATGGTCCTGCAGGTCCTTGCGGGTGAAGGCATCGAGCGCCGAGAACGGCTCGTCCAGCAGCAGCACCTCGGGCTGCGTGACCAGGGCGCGCGCGATCGCCGCCCGCTGCGCCTGTCCGCCGGAGAGCTCGCGCGGCCACGCCTTCGCTTTCTCGACAAGACCGACGCGGTTCAGCGCCTGGGCGACACGAGCGCGGCGCTGGTCCGCCGGCAGGTCAGACAGGCCGAAGCCGACATTGGCGGCGACAGAGAGCCACGGCAGCAGCCGCGGCTCCTGGAAGATGATGCCGATCCTAGCGTGTGGCGCGGTGATGCTCTCCCCATCCAGCACGGCCGAGCCCTGACTTGCCGGATCGAGCCCGGCGATGGCGCGCAGTAAGGTCGACTTGCCGCAACCGGAGCCGCCGATGATGGCGACGATCTCGCCATGCCTGATGTCGGCGGAGAACCGCTCCAGTGCATGGACGCCGTTGGGGTAGGTTTTGCCCAGGGATTGCAGCGACAGCATCAGGCCGCTCCGCCGGTGCGCGCAAAGTTGTCCTGCCAGCGCAGCAGCGGCGCGGTTCCGATCTCAAGGAGCCAGTCGGTCACCTTGCCGATGATGGCGAAGATCACGATGGCGGCGACGATCTGCGCCGGCTTGCCGAGTTGCTGGCCATCGATCAGGAGATAGCCGAGCCCTTCGGACGCGCCCATGAATTCGGCCGCCACCACGAACATCCAGCCCAGCCCAAGCCCGACCCGCAGTGAGACCACATAGGCCGGCAGCACCGCGGGCAAGAGGATGCGACGGATCATCGCCGGGCCCGACAGGCGGAAGATGCGGCCGACCTCGACGATCTTACGATCCACCGAGAGGATCGCGCCCATCAGGCCGAGATAGACCGGGAAGAACACCCCGACCGCGATCAGCGCCACCTTCGAGGTCTCGAAGATGCCGAGCCAGAGGATGAACAGCGGCACCCAGGCGATCGACGGAATCGCGCGCAATGCTTGGACCGTCGGATCAAAAAGCCGCCGCGCCAAACTCCAATAGCCGCAGATGCCGCCCATCAATGTGCCGGCGGCGACGCCGAGACCAAAGCCGATGCCGACCCGCGCGAGCGTCACGCTGATGTGGCGGCCGAGCTCGCCGGTGCGGGCGAGGTCGGTGATGGTCGTGATGATGCGGCTCGGCGGCGGCACCAGCCGGCCGTTGGACCAGCCGATATGGACCACGAGTTCCCAGCCGCCGGCCAACAACAGCGGCAGCGCCAGGCCGAGCAGCGGACGTGCGGGATGGCGCAACCGCGCCACGGGCGTGGCCGGGGCGGCGGCTTCGGTCGGCTGTGTTGCCTGCAGCTCGGCGGTCATGGTCATAGCAAGAGAACTTCTTAGAGCAGATTGCAACCGATGCCGGCGCCACACCTTCGGTGTCGTCCCGGCGAACGCCGGGACCCATAACCACCGTCGGGCGTCGTTGAAGCAAGCTGGCGCTCCAATCTTCGCAAAGCAGGCTTCCGGGGTTATGGGTCCCGGGTCTGCGCTTCGCTTGCCCGGGACGACACCTTTTATTTGGTTGGCAGCCAGTTCTAGTCGGCACGCTCAATTCATCGGCAGCGGCACCTGGTCGTCGATCAGCGCATCCAGCGCCGCCTTGACGTCGACCTTGGCGTCAACAACGCCGGCCTGCTGCAGGGCGATGCCGGCGGCGAGGATCGACTCGCGCTGGGGCGCGCCGATCCGGCTATGCGTCAGCTCGGTGCGCTCCTTGAGCTGCTTGTCGACCACGGCCTCCGGCAACTTGGTCACCGCGATGAAGGTCTTCTTCAGCTCATCGTAGTTCGCCAGCGATTCCTTGCGTGCCGCCTCGTAAGTCGCGAGCACGCGGCGGACGATATCGGGATAGTCCTTCAGGAACTGCTCGCGCACATTGAGGATGCCCCAGGTGTTGGCGTCGGCATTGCGGTAGAAAGGCTTGGCGCCGTCCTCGATCTCGGCCTGCGCCATCATCGGATCGAGCCCGGCCCAGGCATCGACGTCGCCGCGGATCAGCGCGGTCTTGCCGTCGGGGTGCTGCAGCAGCACCTCGTGGATGTCCTTCTCCGACAGGCCGGCGCCGAGCAGCGCGCGCACCAGGAAGATGTGCGGATCGGTGCCGCGTGTGACCGCGACGCGCTTGCCCTTGAGATCGGCCACGCCAGCGATCTTGGAATCCTTGGTCGTCACCAGCGCGGTCCATTCGGGGCGCGAATAGACATAGATCGACTTGATCGGGTTGCCGTTGATCCGCGCGACCAGCGCGGCCGAGCCCGCGGTCGAGCCGAAATCGATCGAGCCGGCGTTGAGAAATTCGAGCGCCTTGTTGGAGCCGGCCGACTGCACCCAGACGATGCTGATGCCGTCCTTGGCGAACTCCTTCTCCAGAAGCCCCTTCTGCTTCAGCACCAGCGACACCGGATTGTAGGTCGCCCAGTCGATGCGAATCTCCTTCAGGGGCTCGGCGGCTCGCGCGCCCAGCGGCCCCATCAGAAACACAGCTGCAACAGCAGCAAAAGCCCGTCTCGACAATCCGCCCATTCCTCGCCCTTTCTGCCCCCTGTGAAAGATCCATTTAATTCAATGAGTTAGACTTGCGGTCAACGAGAATTACCTTTCCTTTCTGCGCCGGTTGGCAGCACGTTCATCATCGATCAACACTTCACGAGAGCATGGCCTCCTCGTTGCATAGAATGTTTCGTGACAGCACATGTTGTGTTCGGTATCCGGTTGGATCCATGGACAGCCTCACCACAGACCCCCAGGCCGCAGCCCACGCCGGCTTCGACAGCACAGCGATTGCGGCCACCGTAGATGCGCTCGCCGAGCAGCATTCCGGCCGCGAGGACATGTTCCGCGCGGCAGTGGCGCAGTTCCTGAAAGCCGAGCTCGTGAAGGCGCGCGTGGCGGCACAGGAGCAACTCCTGAAGGACCGTCACGGGCGGCGCTGTGCCGAGCAGCTCTGCGTCGTGCAGGACGAGATCATCCGCATTCTCTATGCCGCCGCCACCGGGCATCTCTACCGCTCGCAGGTGCCGAGCGGCGCCGAGCGCATGGCGGTGGTGGCCACCGGCGGTTACGGCCGCGGCTTGATGGCGCCGGAATCCGACATCGATCTGCTCTTCATCCTGCCCTACAAGCAGACCGCCTGGGGCGAGCAGGTCGCCGAGGCGATTCTCTATTGCCTCTGGGACATGGGGCTGAAGGTCGGCCATGCCACCCGCTCGGTCGACGAATCGATCCGGCAGGCGCGCGGCGACATGACGATCCGCACCGCGATCCTGGAGACGCGCTATCTCGCCGGCGACCGGCCACTCTATGATGAGCTGGTGGCGCGCTTCGACAAGGAGGTCGTGCAGGGCACCGCAGCCGAGTTCGTCACCGCCAAGCTCGCCGAGCGCGAGGAGCGGCATCGCCGCGGCGGCCAGTCGCGATATCTGGTCGAGCCCAATGTCAAGGACGGCAAGGGCGGCCTGCGCGACCTGCACACGCTGTTCTGGATCGCGAAATATGTCTACCGCGTGCGCGAGACGGACGAGCTGGTCGCCCGCGGCGTGTTCGACGCGCATGAATACCGCACCTTCCGCCGCTGCGCCGACTTCCTCTGGTCGGTGCGCTGCAATCTGCATTTCCTGAGCGGACGGCCCGAGGAGCGGCTGTCGTTCGACCTGCAGCGCGAGATCGCGGTGCGGCTCGGCTACACCAGCCACCCCGGCATGCAGGATGTCGAGCGCTTCATGAAGCACTACTTCCTGGTCGCCAAGCAGGTCGGCAACCTCACCGCGATCCTGTGCGCCAAGCTGGAGGACCAGCAGGCCAAGCCTGCGCCGGTGCTGAGCCGGGTGATCTCGCGGCTGAAGACCGGCCACACCTGGCGGCGGGTGCCGGAGAGCGACGATTTCATCGTCGACCATAACCGCATCAATCTCGCCGCGCCTGACGTCTTCAAGCACGATCCGGTCAATTTGATCCGCATCTTCCGCCTGGCGCAGAAGAACAACCTCGCCTTCCATCCGGATGCGATGCGCATGGTGACGCGCTCGCTCAGCCTGATCGACACGGCGTTGCGCGAGAATCCGGAAGCCAACCGGCTGTTCATGGAGATCTTGACGTCGAACGACGCCGAGGTGGTGCTGCGGCGGATGAACGAGACCGGCGTGCTCGGCCACTTCATCCGCGCCTTCGGCCGCATCGTCTCGATGATGCAGTTCAACATGTATCATCACTACACGGTCGACGAGCACCTGATCCGCTGCATCGGCTTCCTGCAGGATATCGAGCGCGGCGGCATCGAGGAGTTTGCGCTCGCCTCCGACCTGATGCGCAAGATCCGCCCCGAGCACCGCGCCGTCATCTACATCACCACACTGTTGCACGACATCGCCAAGGGGCGGCCCGAGGATCATTCGATCGCCGGTGCCAAGGTGGCGCGGCGGCTGTGCCCGCGGCTCGGCTTCAGCAATGCCGATACCGAGCTGATCGCCTGGCTGATCGAGGAGCATCTGACGATGTCGACGGTCGCGCAGTCGCGCGATCTCTCCGACCGCCGCACGATCGAGAATTTCGCTGCCGTGGTGCAGTCGGTCGAGCAGATGAAGCTGCTCGCGATCCTGACCACGGCCGACATCCGCGGCGTCGGCCCCGGCGTCTGGAACGGCTGGAAGGCGCAGCTGCTCCGCACGCTGTATTACGAGACCGAACCGGTGCTGACCGGCGGCTTCTCGGAAGTGAACCGTGCCAAGCGCGTGCTGGCGGCACAGGGCGAATTCCGCGCCAACTTCACCGAGTGGCCGGAGGCCGAACTCAACACCTATATCGGCCGGCACTATCCGGCCTATTGGCTCAAGGTCGAGCTGCCGCGCAAGATCCGCCACGCCCGCTTCGTGCGGGCGAGCGAGGAGGCCGGGCACAAGCTCGCGATCAATGTCGGCTTCGATCCGGCGCGCGGCGTCACCGAGCTCACGATCCTGGCGATGGACCATCCATGGCTGCTGTCGATCATCGCCGGCGCCTGTGCGTCCGCCGGCGCCAACATCGTCGACGCGCAGATCTACACCACGACCGACGGCCGCGCGCTCGACACCATCGCGATCTCGAGGGAATATGAGCGCGACGAGGACGAAGGCCGCCGCGCCACGCGGATTGGCGAGACCATCGAGCAGGTGCTGGAAGGCAAGCTGCGGCTGCCCGATGCGGTGGCGCGACGCACCACCCGCGGCAAGCAGCACAAGGCGTTCTCGGTCGAGCCGGAGGTCACGATCAACAACCAGTGGTCGGAGCTCTACACCGTGATCGAGGTGTCCGGCCTCGATCGCCCCGGCCTGCTCTACGAGCTGACCACCGCGATCTCCAAGCTCAACCTCAACATCGCCTCAGCCCATGTCGCAACCTTCGGCGAGCGCGCCCGCGACGTGTTCTACGTGACAGATCTATTGGGTGCGCAGATCAACGCGCCGACCCGGCAGGCCGCGATCAAGAGCGCGCTGTTGCATCTGTTGTCGAGCGACGAGACGGCCGCGCAGCCGGCGGCGTAGTTCGCTTGAGGTTGGCACAACGCCCGCAACGAACTCGGTGCACCCTCTCCCCTTGCGGGAGAGGGTGGTTTCTCACGAAGTGAGAAATCGGGTGAGGGGTCTGTCTCCGCACCCGCGGAAGCCGATAGAAACCCCTCACCCGAGTTTGTATGTGGCAACACCGTCTTGCCCTCTCCCGCAAGCGGAGAGGGCGCAATCATGACCAGCGCTACATATCCTGAACCGATCTGTTGCCACGACGCCGCCGCCCCTCTTTCGCAAGGGCGGACTTCCAATGTCGCGAGAGATCGCCTTATCCAGGCCCCTCAAACCTCCACGCCCTCATGCCGCAGCAGCCAGCGCTTGCGCGCAAGGCCGCCGCCATATTTCACCAGCTTGCCGTCGGAGCCGATCAGGCGATGGCAGGGCAGCACGACGCTGATCGGGTTGGCGCCATTGGCGTGGCCGACCGCGCGCATCGCCTTCGGCACCTGCAGCTGGGCGGCCATTGCGCCATAGCTCATGGTCCGGCCGGCCGGAATGCCCGGCAAGGCCGACCAGACCTTCTGCTGAAACGACGTGCCGCCCACCCGCCATGCAATGTCCGACAGCCGATCCAGATCGCCCTTGAAATAGCCTGTCAGCGCCGTCACCAACGCGCCGGGCGCTCCCCTCTCCTGCAGGATTACTTCGCCATATTGTCGGCGCAGCAGATCCTTCATGCGCGGCTCGTAATCGTCCCAGTCGAGCGCACGGAGCACGCCCGCGTCATCAGTGACGAGCAGCGCCGTGCCGATTGGCGTCGCAAGCCGATCGAGGCCGAAGCTCTCGGGCAACCGGCCGCGCATGGTCTGGTGCTCTGGCATTGTCCGCCTTACGGATGACGGTTGAAGTCTGCGGCACAGTTGAGCGCGCTGCCTGCGGATGTCCACCCAGAATCCGACGAATGGCTGGCTCGGCCTCATCTTGCATTGCCAAAAACCTTCCTCCACAATCCCGGCAGCGGTGGCACCCATACAAAAAAGCCATCGGCACAATAACCATCAGGAGGAACTAAAATCCCATGACGCATGGATTGATCCGTCTTGCCGGCGCCGCCGCGCTCAGCGTTGCGCTATCGGCCCCCGCCGCCACCGCGCAGAAGAAATATGATCCCGGCGCGTCCGACACCGAGATCAAGATCGGCCAGACCGTGCCGTTCTCCGGCCCCGCCTCCGCCTATGCCTCGATCGGCAAGACGCAGGCCGCCTACTTCAACATGATCAACGAGCAGGGCGGCGTGAACGGCCGCAAGATCAAGTTGGTCCAGTATGACGACGCCTATTCACCGCCGAAGGCTGTGGAGCAGGTGCGCAAGCTGGTCGAGGACGACGAGGTGCTGCTGACCTTCCAGATCATCGGCACGCCCTCGAATGCCGCCGTGCAGAAATATCTCAACGCCAAGAAGGTGCCGCAGCTGTTTGCCGCGACCGGCGCCACCAAGTTCACCGATCCGAAGAATTTTCCGTGGACGATGGGATATAATCCCAACTACTTCACCGAGGGCCGCATCTACGGCCAGTACATTCTGAAAGAGCACCCGAACGCCAAGATCGGCGTGCTCTATCAGAACGACGATCTCGGCAAGGACTATCTGAACGGCATCAAGGCAGGGCTCGGCGACAAGGCGTCGAGCATGATCGTGGCTGAGGCGTCCTACGAGGTGGCCGATCCGACCATCGATTCGCAGATCCTGAAGATCAAGGCCTCCGGCGCTGACCTGCTGTTCTCCGCGTCCACCCCCAAGCAGGCGGCGCAGGCGATCAAGAAAGTCAATGAGCTCGATTGGCACCCGGTGCATATCGTCGACATCAATGCGACGTCCGTCGGCGCCGTTCTGAAACCGGCAGGACTCGAAGCCTCCAAGGGCGTCATCTCGGTCAACTACGGCAAAGACCCGCTCG
>Ga0209677_101004_pt1 | contig 13531 bp, 14 predicted proteins | sample AraplaCvi_mCL_r2_2_FD_184285 | JGI IMG/M metagenome (GOLD analysis project Ga0209677, IMG submission 184285) | Arabidopsis root microbial communities from North Carolina, USA - plate scrape CL_Cvi_mCL_r2 (SPAdes) (version 2) | ecosystem: Host-associated > Plants > Roots > Endosphere | place: USA... | reverse complement strand
CATGTTCCCCGATTCGGCGGCGGCGGCGGGCGACAAGAGCGGCAAGCCCAAGCTGTCGGCCGAGGCGGTGGCGATGCAGCAGATGATGCGCGGCATCCACTTCTAAAGTTCCGCGCGGTCCGACCCGCCCAATGTGCGGTTCGTCGGACGGGCGGCCGCGGCGCGGGCGCGGCTGGGCACACTGCGAGATGCGGCTGCCCGGTCGCGCACGATCATTCGAATCCAAGGAGCTCTCCCGATGAATGTCCGCCATCCCGCCCGCGCGCTCGCGCCGATCGCCGCCGCCCTGGCCTGCCTCGCGGCCGTGCTGCCGGCCGCGGCCCAGCAGGCCGCCGCCATCCCCATCAAGGATTTCTTCAGCCAGCCCGAGCGTGGCCACTTCCGCGTGTCGACGGACGGCAAGCAACTGGCATGGATCGCCCCGGTGGCGCAGCCGGACGGCACCCGGCGCGGCAACGTGTTCGTGCAGGCCCTGAACGGCAGCACCCCCACCGGCCCCGTGCGCGTGCTCACGCACGAAACCGCGCGCGACGTGCCCGACATCACGTGGAAGAGCGGCCACACGATCCTGTTCGGCAAGGATTTCGGCGGCGACGAGAACTTCCACGTCGTCGCCATCGACACCACCTCCGGCAAGGTGACCGACCTCACCCCCGGCGACAAGTTGCGCGCCGAGGTGCTTGACGACCTGCCCGACGATCCCGACCACATCCTGGTCAGCTCCAACAAGCGCAACCCCGAGCTGTTCGACGTCTACAAGGTCGACCTGCGCACCGGCGCGCAGACGCTGGTGGCCGAGAACCCGGGCGGCATCGTCGGCTGGGTGACCGACCACCAGGGCCACATCCGCATGGCCATCAAGAGCGAAGGCCTGAAGACGACGGTGCTGTACCGCGCCGACGAGAAGTCGCCGTGGAGCACGTTCGCATCCACGGACTACAAGACCGAGATCACGCCGCAGTTCTTCGACACGACCGGCAAGAAGGTCTACGCCGTCAGCAACCGCGGCCGCGACAAGAAGGCGCTGGTGCTGATCGACGTGGCCAGGCCGGACGCCGAGAAAGTGGTGTTCGAGGCGGGCGATGTCGACCTCGCGGGCGCCTCCTGGTCGCGCAAGCTCAGGAAGCTGACCCGGGCCGAATACGTCGAGGACCACAACGTCCGCAAGTTCTTCGACGCCGGCACCGAGCGTACGTGGCAGCGCATGGGCGCCAAGCTGCCGGGCTACGACATCAGCGTGCAGAGCGAGACCCGCGACGAGGACAAGTTCATCGTCGCTGCGTTCAACGACCGCACCGAAGGCGCGCGCTACCTGTACGACGCCAAGGCCGACACGCTCACCAAGCTGGCCGTGATCAACCCGAAGATCGACGAGGCGGCGATGGCGCCGATGAAGCCCATCACGTACAAGAGCCGCGACGGCCTCACCATCCACGGCTACCTCACGCTGCCCACCGCGGCGACGCTGGGGCGCGCCGACGCGAAGAACCTCGCCTGCATCGTGAACCCGCACGGCGGCCCGTGGGCACGCGACGCGTGGGGCTACAACCCCGAGGTGCAGTTCCTGGCGAGCCGCGGCTATTGCGTGCTGCAGGTGAACTTTCGCAGCTCCACCGGCTACGGCCGCCAGTTCTGGGAGGCCGGCTTCGGGCAATGGGGTTTGAAGATGCAGGACGACGTGAGCGACGGCGTGAAGTGGCTGGTCGAGCAGGGCATCGCCGACCCCAAGCGGGTGGGCATCTACGGCGGCAGCTACGGCGGCTACACCACGCTGGCCGGCGTGGCGTTCACGCCCGAGTTGTACGCGGCGGCCGTCGACTACGTGGGCGTCAGCAACCTGCTCACGTTCATGAACACGATCCCGCCGTACTGGCGCCCGCAGCTGACCCAGTTCTATGACATGGTGGGCGACCCGGTCAAGGACAAGGCGCGCCTGGAGGCCACGTCGCCGGCGCTGCACGCCGACCGCATCGTCACCCCGCTGTTCGTGGCCCAGGGCGCCAACGACCCGCGCGTGAACAAGGCCGAGAGCGACCAGATGGTGGACGCGCTCAAGAAGCGCGGCGTGGACGTCCAGTACATGGTCAAGGCCAACGAGGGCCACGGGTTCCACAACGAGGAGAACCAGTTCGACTTCTACGGCGCGATGGAGCAGTTCTTCGGCGCGCACCTGAAGCCCCTGGAGGCCGCGCAGAAATGACGACGCCGCGCGCGGCAAGAGCCGGCGCAGCGTCCATTGACCCTTCGCAACGAGAGAAGGCGTCTTGAACCCCGGCGCTGCCGCTCGGGCAGCGGCTGGAAGTTCAAGGGAGCGGCGGAACCGGCTGTGCCGGGCCGCTCGCGGCCGGCCCCTCGGGGGCAGGGAGCGCCAGCGACCGTGGGGCCGTCATTTTTGCACGTCGATCTTGGTGATCGTGTACACGCTGTTCAGCCTGTCGAGCTGGAACTGCACGTGGTCGCCCATCTGCACCTTGTCGAGCATGGACGGATCCTGCACCTTGTAGGCGCCGGTCATGCCGGGCATGTCGTACAGCTTGATCTCGGCGTGCTTGAGCGTGATCCGGCCGGCCGGCTTGTCGACCTTCTTGACTTCGCCGGACACGAGTGCCTGGGCGGAGGCGAGCGCGGAGACGGCGAGCAGGGCGGCGGTGGCGAGGAGGCGTTTCATGATTCCATTGTCCTTGGTATCTCCTTAACGCGCGGGGCGGCTTTCCGGAATACAGAGGCTGCCCGGCAGCGCCCCGGCGGGGGGCGCCCACGTCGACACGCAGCCGACGCGCAATGTTCCTAGAATCGCCCCATGACCACGCCCAACGCCACCCCGCCCGCCGCCGACGCGCCCGCCGACCTGTCGCACATCGCCCCGCGCGACAAGGCCGAGATCCTGTCGCAGGCACTGCCGTACATCCGCAAGTTTCACGGCAAGACGATCATCATCAAGTACGGCGGCAACGCCATGACCGAGCCCGCGCTGCAGCAGGACTTCGCCGAGGACGTGGTGCTGCTCAAGCTGGTGGGCCTGAACCCCGTCGTCGTGCACGGCGGCGGCCCGCAGATCGACACCGCGCTGTCCAAGCTCGGCAAGAAGGGCACGTTCATCCAGGGCATGCGCGTCACCGACAAGGAGACGATGGACGTCGTCGAGTGGGTGCTCGGTGGCGAGGTGCAGCAGGACATCGTGGGCCTGATCAACAACGCCGGCGGCAAGGCCGTGGGCCTCACGGGCTTTGACGGCGGCATGATCCGCGCGCGCAAGCTCAAGATGAAGGACAAGGACAATCCGGAGATCGAGCACGACGTCGGCCAGGTGGGCGACATCGTCAGCATCGATCCCGCCGTGGTCAAGGCGCTGCAGGACGACCAGTTCATTCCGGTCGTCAGCCCCATCGGCTTCGGCGAGGGCAACGTCAGCTACAACATCAACGCCGACGTCGTCGCCGGCAAGCTCGCCGAGGTGCTGGGCGCCGAGAAGCTGGTGCTGCTTACCAACACGCCGGGCGTGCTCGACAAGCAGGGCAAGCTGCTCACCGACCTCAGCGCGCGCCAGATCGACGACCTGTTCGCCGATGGCACGATCTCGGGCGGCATGCTGCCGAAGATCGCGTCGGCGCTCGACGCCGCGCGCTCGGGCGTCAATGCCGTGCACATCATCGACGGCCGCGTGCCGCACGCGATGCTGCTGGAGATCCTCACGGATCAGGCCTACGGCACCATGATTCGCGCCCGGTAGATGACGACCCCTCGTCCGTCGAGTACGCCGGACACTCCCCCGAGGGGAACGCGGGCCTCCTTGGGGCGGCCCGGCGCACGGCCCGCGGCAACGACGACCCCTCGTCCGTCGAGTACGCCGGACACTCCCCCGAGGGGAACGCAGGCCTCCTTGGGGCGGCCCGGCGCACGGCCCGCGGCAACGACGGACACTCGCCCACGGGGCGTGCAGGCCAGCCTGGGGCGGCGCGGCCCGCCGCGCGCGGCTCTTCCCCGATGAGCAACGGCACCGGCATCCGGCTGGGCGCCGCATGCGGCGCCGCCTTCCTGTGGGGCACCGGCTCGCTGGTGGTCAACCTGCTCGTGGCGCGCCACGGCTACCACCCGCAGTCGATCTCGTTCTGGCGCTTCGTGCTTGGCGCGGCGTCTCTGCTGCTCGTGTTCGGGCGCGGCATGCCCTGGCGCCGCCTCGCGCGCGAGGGCGCGCCGCTGCTGGGCGTCGGGGCCGTGATGGCGTCGTACGTGCTGCTGTGGTTCATCGGCATCGCGCACATCGGCGCGGCCATTCCCACGCTGATCGCGCTGTGCCTGCCGCCGGTGTTCGTCACCGCGTGGGCCCTCGCGCGAGGGCGCCAGCGCGCGAGCCTGGCCCTGCTGGCCATCCTCGCGGCCTCGCTGGCCGGCACGGTGCTGCTCATCGTCGGCGGGGGCGCGCAGGGCGGTGCGCGGCCGGGGGCGACGGTCGACGACTGGGTGTGGGGCGTCGCCGCGTCGGTCGGCTCGGCGCTGCTGTACGCGAGCTTCACGCTGGTCAGCCCGGCGATCTCGCAGAAATGGGGAGCGGGCACGGCGACGACGGCGCTGACGCTCGCGGCCACCGCCGTCATGGGCCTGTCGGGCGTGATCTGGCCGCTGCAGCTGCCGCGCGAGGCGACGCCCGAGGCCTGGCTGCTGTACCTGGGCATGGTCACGGCCGCACTGGCGCTGCTGGCATTCAGCTGGGGCGCAGCCGGGCTCAGCCCGACGGCGCTGACGGTGGCGACGCTGGTCGAGCCGCTGACCGCCGTCCTGCTGGCGGCGATCTTCCTCGGGGAGCACCTGCACGCGGCGCAGTGGCTGGGCGCCGGCCTCCTCATGGCGGGCATCTGGGGCCTGTCGCGCAGGGAGGCCGCATGACGCCCCGGGTCTGGCTGTTCGACCTCGACAACACGCTGCACGACGCCGGCGCCTGGGTGTTCGCGCAGATGAACGACACGATGCGCAACTACGTCGTCGACACGCTGCGGGTCACGCCCGCGCAGGCCGACGACCTGCGCGACAAGTACTGGCGTCGCTACGGCTCCACGATGCTGGGCCTGGTGCGGCACCACGCCGTCAGCCCGGCGCACTTCCTGCACGAGACCCACCGCTTCCCGGGGTTGGAGCAGCGCGTGACCGGACATCGCCACGACCTGGCCGCCGTCGCGCGCCTGCGCGGGCGCCGCGTGCTGCTCACCAACGCACCGCGCGCGTACGCCATGCGCGTGCTGGGCGCGCTGGGCATCGTGCAGCTGTTCGACGAGATCCTGGCCATCGAGGACATGCGCATGTTCGGCCAATGGCGCCCCAAGCCCGACACGCGCATGCTGCGCCACGTGGCCGCGCGCCTGGGCGTGCATCCGTCGCGCTGCGTGCTGGTGGAGGACTCGCTGGACAACGTGCTGGCCGCCCGCCGGGTGGGCATGACGCCGGTCTGGATGCAGCGTTTCGCGCGCCGCGGGGCGCACGCGGGACCGCGCGTGCGCCGCTGGACCGTGCATCCGAGCGGCGTGCGCATCGTGCGCAACCTGCGGTCGCTGGCCTGATCCGCACCGGGTCGGGGCAGTTCACGCCCACCGGCGTGCAAACCCGCGCCGCGCGGCTTCCGTGTGGGGTTTCACGGAAACTTTGCTTGGTGTTTACCTGCAGGCAGCAGCGCGGCAGTGGTGTGCAAAAATGGCTGCATGCCCGGTGTCAACCCCTGCGGTCGACAGGGTGCCCAGCCTTCCCACCGACCTTTGCAGCCGTTGCCGGTTCCGGCGCCTCGGCGCCCGAGATCACGATGCATTCACCGCAAGCAAGTCGGGACCTCGACGTCGAGGACGACACCACCGGCGCCGCCGCGGCCAGCGAGTCGGGCAGCGTGCCCGAGGCGGCCGCGCCCGCGCGCAAGCGTCCCAAGCCGGGCGAGCGCCGCGTGCAGATCCTGCAGACGCTGGCCGCCATGCTCGAGGAGCCCGGCGCCGACCGCATCACCACCGCGGCCCTGGCCGCCAAGCTTCAGGTCTCCGAGGCCGCGCTGTACCGTCACTTCGCCAGCAAGGCGCAGATGTTCGAGGGACTCATCGAGTTCATCGAGCAGAGCATCTTCACGCTGATCAACCAGATCACCGAACGCGATGCCGACCCGGCGCTGCAGGCCCGGCGCATCGTCTTCATGCTGCTGCAGTTCGGCGAGAAGAACCCGGGCATGGCCCGCGTGATGGTGGGCGACGCGCTGGTGTTCGAGAACGAGCGCCTGTCCGCGCGCATGAACCAGTTCTTCGACAAGGTCGAGTCGCAACTGCGCCAGTCGCTGCGCGCCGCGGCCGAACACGCCGGTTCGCAGACGCCCACCGTGGACGCCAACGGACGTGCCTCGGCGCTGACCGCGCTGGCCGTCGGCCGGTTGCAGCGTTTCACCCGCTCGGGCTTCAAGCGCAGCCCGACCGAGCAAATCGAGATGGCGCTGGGCCTGCTCACCTGAGCGGCCGCTCCCACCGGCACCTGGCATGGGTACGACGCCTCCCGACGATGTCGCCGCCATGTTCGACCTGCCGCCGCTGCCCGAGCAGCTAGGCGGATCGAACCACGAATCCCTCGCGGCGGAGGAAGCGGCGCTCGCCGCCGAACTCGCGGCCGCGCTCCAGGCGGGAGACTTCGCCGACGACGCGCCCGATTCCCGCACGTTGATGCGCGTCGACGTGGCGTGGCCGGCGCGCATGCAGCTGGCCGATGGACGCGTCATCGCACTGCGTCTTCGCAACGTCACGCTGGCCGGCGTCGGGTTGGTGAGCGACCAGCCGATTCCCGCCGATACGTCCGTGGGTTTCGAGATGGACGTGCCGGCGCTGGCCACCGGGGGCGAGGTCACCACTCTTTCAGGCACGATCAGGACGACTTACACGGTCGTCCAGGGCGCGCAGGTGTTCGGTGGCGGAACGTGGCTGCAGTTGCCGGCGACGGGGCTCGAACTCGTCGGGCGGTGGATCGAGCGGCTGCGAGGTTGAAGCGACGGTCTTGCAGCCCTGCGCGGCGCTGCCGATGTCGCAACGGGTCGCTCCTCCGCCGATCGCCGTCCCGACCGACTACGCTTCCTCGCCGATCGCCCGCCGCGTCTCCAACGCGGCCTCCCGCAACCAGTCGCTGAAGCTGTCGAGCTCGGGCCGCGGGCGCGCGCTGAGCAGCGGGATCTGCCAGTACGCCCAGGGCGAGGTCATGCGCCCTTCGCGGCCGAAGGGCTCGATGAGGTCGCCGCGTTCGAGGGCCTCGTGGATCAGCGGCAGGCGGGCGAGCGCGACGCCCTGGCCGGCCAGGGCCGTCTGCACCTGCTGGTGCGTGAAGTTGACGCTGATCCAGCGCCGCGGCTCCAGGTGCGACAGGCCGCGCTGCTGCAGCCAGAACGGCCAGCCGAGCACGTCGCTGCTGGGGCGGTCATCGTCCATCTCGATCAGCGTGCAGTCGACGAGGTCCGCCGGCGTGCGCAGCGGGGGCGCGGCGCCGCGCGCGATGGCGTCGGCCAGGCTCGCGCCGATGACGGGCGTGCACACCTCGCCGAACATGCGCACGGCGCCGGCCGGCGCGTCCTCGGGGCGGCACTGGCGCAGCACGAGGTCGTGGTCGGGATCGTCGAGCTCGACCAGGCGGTCGGTGGCCGAGATGCGGATGTCGATGGCCGGCTGGCCCTTCTCGAACGTGGGCAGGCGCGGCAGCAACCACAGCGACGCGAACGACGGGAACGTGGACAGGCTCACCTGCGCGCGCCCGCGCAGCTGCCGGATCTGGCGCACGGCGCTGTCGATGCGGCCCAGCGCGGGCGTGATGGCGCGCAGCAGCAGCTGGCCGGCCTGCGTGAGCTCCACGCGGCGCGTGCCGCGCGTGAACAGCGGGGCGCCCAGTTCGTCCTCCAGGCTCTTGATCTGGCGGCTGACAGCCGACTGCGTGACGTGCAGCTCCTCGGCCGCGGCGCCGAAGCCCGCGCGCCGGGCCACGGCCTCGAAGCTGCGCAGGTGGTCGAGGACCAGCGGGCGCTGGCGGGCGAGGTTCATGGCTTGGCGGCCTTCCTGGCGGGCGCCTTCTTCGCCACGGTCTTCCTGACCGACACGGCCTTCGCGGCAGGCGTCTTGCCGACGGCCGCCTTCTTCGCCGGTGCCTTTTTTGCAGGTGCCTTTTTCGCCGGCGCATTCTTCGCGGCTGCGGTCGTCTTCTTCCTGGGCGCCGCCTTCGCGCGCGCGGCCACGGCTGCGGCCAGCGCGCGCCGCGCCCACGGCAGCATCTCGCCCGGCGACTCCATGGCCTCCTCGGGCGCGGTGTAGTAGCTCATCACGTGCACCTCGTCGTTCTTGCCCGCATAGGTGAACGGCTTGCAGCCCGCGCGCTCGAACAGCGGGCGGTGCGTGTCGTCCACCTTCAGGTACAGCGTGTCCTGGATGATCAGCGCCATGCACAGTCCGTCGACGTAGAGCGCGTGGCCGCCGAACATGCGGCGCGACGACGTACGGCCGAGCGGTGCGATCAGCTCGAGGCAGTGGTTGACGAAGCCGGAGTCGTTCATCGGCGAACCTTTGGTGCGCAGGCGGGGCCTGCAGTTTAAGGGGCGGATTTGCACGATGCCGCAGGGGCCCCCACAATTGCCCCATGACCACGCCGCCCTGGAAGTTCTCGCTCGAGCCCGCCCGCGACAAGCCCACGCTGCGCCGCCAGTTGAAGGCCGAACGACTCGCCATGAGCGATCGCCACCAGCGCTCGGTGCACATGCAGGAAGTGCTGCGCGTCTGGCTGGTCACGCGGCCCGAGACCTCGATCGGCGCCTACTGGCCCATCAAGGGCGAGTTCGACGCGATGCCGGCGCTGTTCCGCTGGACCGAGGGCGAGCCCTATCGCCTCATCGGCCTGCCGGTGATCGACCGCGAGACCAGGCAGCTCGACTTCCATGTCTGGTATCCCGGCTGCCCGATGGAGGACGACGCCTACGGCATCCCCAAGCCCAAGGGCACCGACAAGTTCGAGCCCGAGCTGCTGCTGGTGCCGTGCGTGGGCTTCGGCGACAACGGCGTGCGCCTGGGCTACGGCGGCGGCTTCTACGACCGCACGCTGGCCGCGCTGTCGCCGCGTCCGTACACCGTGGGCATCGGATACGGCCACGGGTATGTGCCGTGGCTGGAGCCCGAGCCGCACGACATGCCGCTCGACGCCATGATCACCGAGGACGGCGTGTTCTGGGAACGCGAATAGCGCGGAGCCTGCGCGCGGGCCGCGCGATCTAGCCCTCGCGCCACTCCGGGTGGTCGCCGATCGCTTGCGTCAGCTGCTGGTAGGCGCCCTCGGAGATCGCCCACAGGCCGCGATCCCACAGCATTCCGCCCTGGCGCGCCTCGCGCCCGCCCCGGATGATGGACATGCGTCCGATCGGCAGGCCGTTGGCCGCCGCGCGGAAGCCCGAGTCGTCGACGTCCAGCACGATGCCGCGCAGCCTCGGCTTGCGCGCCAGCAGCACCTTGAAGCCGTCGAGTTCCTGCATGCACCACGGGCTGCGCTGGAACGCGGCGTTGTAGACGAAGATGACGACCTCGGCCTCGCCCATCGCGCCGTCGAACATCTGCTTCCAGTCCGGATGCATCGCGCCGATGGGGCGCGCACGCGTGGCCGACAGCATGTGCTCGCGGCCGGGCCCGCCGTCGAGGTTGACCGTGGCGTAATGCGGCGGCGCCGCCTCCGGCCGCACGCCGTAGACCGCGTTGCCCGCCCGCGCCGTCACGAAATCGACGTAGACCGAGTTGGTCGAGAACAGGCCGTAGTCCTTCATCAGCCGGTTGCGCAGCCATTGCACGAACATCATGCCGCCGTCGGCCATGCCGAAGCTCATCAGGATCCGAGTCGTCAAAGGGAACTCCGTTGGAAACGTTTCCAGCAAGGCTACCCGACCACGATGACAAACCGCGGCCAAGGGCCTACCGCGAACAGGCGATGCGGCGTCCCTAGTCTCGATCGGGCGCCCCGAGCGGGAAGTAGGCGCGGAACGGCCGGGCCTCGTCCACGGCGCGTGCCATCGACGGTCGCGCGAGCAGGCGCGCCCGGTACGCGCGCAGGTGCGCGAAGCGCTCGTCGATGCGGTGACTCCAGTCCGCGTAGAACAGCGACGGCGCGGCGGCGCAGTCGGCCATCGAGAACGCGTCGGCCGCGGCCCACTCGCGCGTGGCCATGCGCTGGTCGAGCCAGCCGTAGATGGTTTCGAGCGACGCTCGGGCATCGGCCACGCCCTTGGCATCGCGCTCCTCGGGCTTGCGCAGGGCGTCGAACACGAGCTTTTGCAGCGGCGTGGACACGTAGTTGTCGAACACCCGATCCATCATTCGCACCTCCGTGGCCGCCAGCGGGTTGGCCGGGATCAGGCGCACCGGTCCGGGCCGCGTGGCGTGCAGGTACTCGATGACGGCGGTGGCTTCGACGATGGTGGTCGGGCCATCGACCAGCACCGGGAACTTGCCGATGGGCCAGCGGGCGGCGAACTCCGCCCCGGTGGCCGGATCGTCCGGCGACAGCACGCGGCCGGTGAAGGGGATGGCGTTCTCGTACAGCGCGACCAGCGCCTTCTGCGAATACGACGAGAACGGGTGGAAAAACAACTGCAGGCTCATTCATGCTCCAGAAGACGACGCGCGCCGGTGCGTTTCGCGCACCGTTTCCGATCAATCCTTACCACTTGTCAAGGCGCGACGCACCTTGTCACCGCGCACACGTAACGCCGTGTCTCCGGTCTCGTCGTTTACCCCAGTCGACGTGATTTTTAGCACGCTCGACAGGTAAGCTACGCACCTTGCAGCCTGGTTCGGCGCCTCACGCGGGCGCGGGCGGGCCAGGAAGAACACGCCACAAGCAGGATAACCGCCATGACCAACACGATCGAGCTCAAGGTGCCGGGCACACGCAACCGCGTGCCCGTGCGCACGACCGGTCAATGGCGCAGCCGGTTCCTCGGCTTGGCCGGCGCGCCCGAACTGAAGAAGTCCCGCGGCGTGTGGGTCAAGCGCTGCCGTTCGGTCAACACGTTCGGCTTCGCCCAGGCCATCGACGTCGTGTTCCTCAGCGCCGATGGCGTGGTCACGAAGGTCGTCGCGGGCATGAAGCCGTGGCGAGTGTCCAGCTGCCCCGATGCGCACACCGTGCTCGAGCTGCGCGCCGGCCTGGCCGAACGGATGAACCTCGCGCCCGGCGTCGAGCTGGGCCTGCTCGCGTAGGGCGGGTCAGCCGCCGGCGCACGCCACCTACGCTCCGGTCGGGATCTCCGCCGCCGTCTGCCAGTGACGGCCGAACACCAGCGCCACCGCCGGGTTCGAATCGATGCGCTCCAGCAGCGCCGAGAACGCGGGCCGCGACGCCTTCAGGTGGGCGCGCGTGCCCGACCATTTCGACACCACGGCCGCCAGCAGGTCGAGCGCGCCCGGCTGGTCCCCGCCGAGGAAGAAGCCGCCCGCGGGCACGGGGTTGAGGTCCGCGAAGATGTCCCAGTGCCGGTGCAGCGTCGCCCTGGCGGCCGCACGCACGGCCGCCAGGGCCGCCTCGTCGGTCATCGTCGTATAGCGCTCCGGGTAGTCGCAGATGCTGATGCACGAGTAGCAGTTCGCCGCGATGTACACGAGGCCGCGCAACGCGAGGTCGCGCGCGCTCGGCTCGCCGCTGAGCAGCCCCGAGTCGGGGAACGCGAGGCCCAGGTGCATGAGGATCGCGGCGCTCTCGGTGAGCACGGTGCCGTCGGGCAGGAGCAGCGTCGGGATCTGCTGCAGTGGGTTCACGCGGGCCAGCTCTTCCAAAGCCGCGTTCTTCTCCCACGACGCGGCCTCGACGATGCGGTAGTCGGCACCGGTCATCTCCAGCGCGCACTCGACGGCGGCCGATCCCGACCCCTTGAAACCGAACAGCGTGTACATGCGATCACCCCCAGCTCGTAAGGAGCGGCGATCTTATCGGCGCGCGCGCATTCCACGCCGCTGAGCGGGTCGAATCGCGGGGTGGGTCAGGTGGCGAGCAGGTGGGCGCCCAGCGCCTCGGCCACTTCGATGCCATCGACGCCGGCGGACATGATGCCGCCCGCGTAGCCCGCGCCTTCGCCCGCCGGATACAGGCCACGCACGTTCAGGCTCTGGTAGTCCTTGCCGCGCGGGATCCGCAACGGCGACGAGGTGCGCGTCTCCACGCCGGTGAGGACGGCATCGGGCAGCGAGAATCCCTTGATCTGGCGTTCGAACGCGGGCAGTGCCTCGCGGATGGCGTCGAGCGCGTACTCGGGCAGGCTGCCGCGGCCCTTTTCCTGCAGGTCGGTCAGGTGCACGCCGGGCTTGTACGACGGCTGCACGCTGCCGAAGGCCGCGGAGCGCTGGCGCTTGACGAAGTCGCCCACCAGCGCGCCCGGCGCCAGGTAGCCGCCGCCGCCCAGTTCGTAGGCGCGCGATTCCCAGTGGCGCTGGAACGCGATGCCGTCGAGCGGGCTGACGACGCCGGACGTCTTGCCATCCTGGCGGTAGTCCTGCGGGGCGATGCCCACCACGATGCCCGCGTTGGCGTTGCGCTCGTTGCGCGAGTACTGGCTCATGCCGTTGGTGACCACGCGCCCCGGCTCGGACGTCGCCGCCACCACCGTGCCACCCGGGCACATGCAGAAGCTGTAGACGGAGCGACCGTTGCTCGCGTGGTGCACCAGCTTGTAGTCGGCCGCGCCCAGCAGCGGATGGCCCGCGTTGGGGCCGAAGCGCGCGCGGTCGATGAGGCCTTGCGGATGCTCGATGCGATAGCCGATGGAGAACGGCTTGGCCTCCATGCGCACGCCGCGTTCGTACAGCATCGTGAACGTGTCGCGCGCGCTGTGCCCGAGCGCGAGCACCACGTGGTCGCTGCGCAGCTCCTGGCCGGACGCGAGGGTCACGCCGCGCACCTGCATCTGCTCGCCGCGGCCTTCCACGAGCAGGTCGGTGACGCGTTGCTCGAAGCGGATCTCCCCGCCCAGCGCCACGATGTCGGCGCGCATCTTCTCGACCATGCCGACCAGCCGGAAGGTGCCGATGTGCGGCTTGGCCACGTACAGGATCTCCTCGGGCGCGCCGGCCTTGACGAATTCGGCGAGCACCTTGCGCGTGAGATGGCGCGGGTCGCTGATCTGGCTCCACAGCTTGCCGTCCGAGAACGTGCCGGCGCCGCCCTCGCCGAACTGCACGTTCGACTCCGGATCGAGCTGGCCCTGGCGCCACAGGCCCCAGGTGTCCTTCGTGCGTTCGCGCACCTGCTTGCCGCGCTCCAGCACGATCGGGCGCAGGCCCATCTGCGCGAGGATCAGCGCGGCGAAGATGCCGCACGGCCCGAAGCCGATCACCAGCGGACGCAGGCGCGTGCGGGCGCCCTCGAAGAAACCGTCCGCAGCCTGGCCGACGAACTTGTACCGGGTGTCGGGCGTCACGCGCACGTGCGCGTCGCCCGCGTGGCGCGCGAGCACGGCCGATTCGTCGACGGCCAGCGCGCAGTCGACGGTGTAGATCAGCACGATGGCCGTCTTCAA
>Ga0209677_101003_pt1 | contig 13540 bp, 12 predicted proteins | sample AraplaCvi_mCL_r2_2_FD_184285 | JGI IMG/M metagenome (GOLD analysis project Ga0209677, IMG submission 184285) | Arabidopsis root microbial communities from North Carolina, USA - plate scrape CL_Cvi_mCL_r2 (SPAdes) (version 2) | ecosystem: Host-associated > Plants > Roots > Endosphere | place: USA... | reverse complement strand
GCATCCTGATCCACCAGCCCGCCGTCGGCGAGGCCGGCCAGGGCCAGGCGTCGGACATCGAGATCCAGGCGAACGAGATCATGCGCATGCGCACCTGGCTGGAGGAGACGCTCTCGCGCCACTCCAACCGCTCGGTGGAGCAGGTCAACAAGGACATCGACCGCGACAAGATCCTGTCCGCGGACGAGGCTCTCGAGTACGGCCTGATCGACCAGGTGCTCACCAGCCGCAAGCAGCTGCCGGCACTGGTCAAGTAGTAGCCTTCGCTGCATGGCGGAACGGGGCGGTCTCTTCGATGACCGCCCCGTTCGTCGTCTCTACGCCGACCCCGAGGCGGTCTTCGACCCGTCGGTCTGGCCGGCGTCGATCCCGGCGGTCGCCCAGTTGCTGCGCGAGGGCTTGGAGCTGCCGCATGGCGTGACCTTCCTGGTGGGCGAGAACGGGAGCGGCAAGTCGACCATCATCGAGGGCATCGCGACCGCATACGGGATGCCGCCGGAGGGCGGCAGCACGAACGGGTCGCACGTCACGCGACCCAGTGAGTCGCCGCTCGGCGGCTGGCTGCGCACGGAACGCAGCCTCGGGACGCCCAAGTGGGGCTTCTTCCTCCGCGCCGAGACGATGCACGGGTACTACACCTACCTGGAGTCGCTGGACGGCCCGGACGGACACCTCCACTCCCTCAGCCACGGCGAGTCGTTCAACGATCTGCTGGTCAACAAGCTCAACAACCCGTTCCACGTCACGGGCTTCGCCTGCCTGGATGAGCCGGAGGCGGCGCTCTCGTTCGGATCCACGCTGACGTGGCTCTCCGAGCTGAACGACATGGTGGGACGCGGCACGCAGGTGCTGTGCGCGACGCACTCGCCGATCCTGGCCGCGCTGCCCGGCGCGCACATCCTGGAGCTGGGCGAGTGGGGGATGCGCGAGTCGCGGTGGGAGGACCTGGAGATCGTCACGCACTGGCGGTCGTTCCTGGACGCGCCCGAGCGTTACTTCCGTCACCTGCTGTGACCTGGACGCTCTAGGAACCGGACCGATCTGCTGCGAGCAGAATCGCCGCGTGAAGCAATTAGGCGCGAGGTGCGCGCCATTGTCGGCAGCGCGGGTTAGGCTCGACGGAACAGACACGACGAAGGTGGGGAGAGGGATGGCACGCATCGGGGAAAGCGCCGATCTGCTCAAGTGTTCCTTCTGCGGCAAGAGCCAGAAGCAGGTGCAGCAGCTGATCGCCGGTCCAGGCGTGTACATCTGCGACGAATGCGTCGAGCTCTGCAACGAGATCATCGAGGAGCGGCTCGCCGAGGCGGGCGAGGAGGCGTCGAGCGAGTTCGACCTTCCGAAGCCGAAGGAGATCTTCGGGTTCCTGGAGGAGTACGTCATCGGCCAGGAGGCGGCCAAGCGGGCTCTGGCTGTGGCGGTCTACAACCACTACAAGCGGGTTCGTGCCAAGCAGACCATCACGGCTGCCGATGCGATGGACGACGTCGAGATCGCGAAGTCCAACATCCTGCTGATCGGACCGACCGGATGCGGCAAGACCTACCTCGCGCAGACCCTCGCCCGCCGGCTCAACGTGCCGTTCGCCGTGGCGGACGCCACGGCGCTGACGGAGGCCGGCTATGTCGGCGAAGACGTCGAGAACATCCTGCTGAAGCTCATCCAGGCCGCGGACTACGACGTCAAGCGGGCTGAGACCGGCATCATCTACATCGACGAGGTCGACAAGATCGCCCGCAAGGCCGAGAACCCGTCGATCACGAGGGACGTGTCGGGCGAGGGTGTGCAGCAGGCGCTGTTGAAGATCCTGGAGGGCACCGTCGCGTCGGTGCCGCCGCAGGGCGGCCGCAAGCATCCCCATCAGGAATTCATCCAGATCGATACCACGAACGTGCTCTTCATCGTGGCCGGCGCGTTCGCGGGCCTCGAAGAGATCATCTCCTCGCGGGCCGGCAAGAAGGGCATCGGCTTCGGCGCCCCGTTGCACTCCAAGGGCGATGACATCAACCTCTTCAGCGAGGTCCTCCCGGAGGACCTGCACAAGTTCGGTCTGATCCCGGAGTTCATCGGCCGCCTCCCGGTCGTGACCACCGTGACCCCGCTCGACCAGGATGCGCTCATGCAGATCCTCACCGAGCCGAAGAACGCGCTGGTCCGGCAGTATCAGCGCATGTTCGAGCTCGACGGCGTGCAGCTCGAGTTCGAGCACGACGCTCTCGAGTCCATCGCCGACCTGGCCGTGCTGCGCAAGACGGGTGCCCGCGGGCTCCGCGCCATCATGGAGGAGGTGCTCGGCCCGATCATGTTCGAGGTGCCGTCCAGCTCCGAGGTGGCACGCGTGGTCGTGACGAAGGAGGCTGTGCTCGAGAACGCAGCGCCGACCATCGTCCCGCATCGTCCGCGTCGCGAGGAGAAGTCGGCCTGATCCGGGCCGGTCGGCAGCTCAGCCGTTCAGGCCGCGGCGCTTGAGCAGCGGCTCGATGTCCGCATCCCGTCCGCGGAAGTCGCGGTACGCCTCGAGCGGGTCCTTGGAGCCTCCGACGCCGAGCAACCGGGAGCGGAAGCGGTCGCCGTTGGCCCTGGTCAGCCCACCGTTCTCACGGAACCACTCGACCGTGTCGGCATCGAGCACTTCGCTCCAGATGTACGAGTAGTAGCCGGCGTCGTATCCGCCGGAGAACGTGTGCGCGAAGTACGTGCTCGAGTAGCGCGGCGGCACGGCGGGATTGTCGAGGCCGACGGTCGTCAGGGCGTCCGCCTCGAAGGCTGCGACATCGGTGACTTTGTCGTCGGCGGTGATGCGGTGCCAGGCCTGGTCGAGCAGGACAGCGGCGAGATACTCGCTCGTGGCAAAGCCCTGGTTGAACGACTCCGAGGCCTGCAGCTTGTCGACCAGCTCCTGCGGCATCCGTTCGCCCGTCGTGTAGTGGACGGCGTAGTTCTCGAGGACCTCCGGCCACAGCATCCACATCTCATTGACCTGGCTCGGGAACTCGACGAAGTCGCGGAACACGTTCGTGCCCGCGAACTTCGGATACGTGACCCGGGCGAACAGACCGTGCAGCGCATGCCCGAACTCGTGGAAGAGTGTGTTCGTCTCGTCGTACGTGAGGAGTGTGGGCTCGCCGGCGCCGGGCTTCGGCACGTTGAGGTTGTTGACGACGACGGTAGGGGTGTCGAGCAGAGCGGACTGCGCGACCAGGTTGTTCATCCACGCGCCGCCGCGTTTCGAGTCGCGCGTGTAGAGGTCGAGGAGGTAGAGCCCCAGCTCCGACCCGTCCTCGTTGCGGACCTCGAACACCCGAGCCTCCGGGTGGTAGGCGACGAGGTCGGGGCGCTCCGTGAAGGTGAGGCCGTAGAGCCGGTTCGCCGCGAAGAACACGCCGTCGTGCAGCACACGTTCGGCCTCGAAGTAGGGGCGCATCGCTGCCAGGTCGACGTCGTACTTCTCGGCGCGGACCTTGCCGGTCAGGTACGCCCAGTCCCAGGCCCGGACCGTGTCCGCCTCCCCGTCGCCGGCATCCAGCTGCCGCTGCAGGTCGGCCTGTTCGGCGGCGGCGTTGCGGGCGGCCGCCGGCGCGAGTCGGCCGAGCATGTCCGCGACGGCCTCCGGCGTGCGGGCGGTCTCATCGGCGGTGACGTACGCTGCGTGCGTGTCGAAGCCGAGCAGGCGGGCGCGCTCGGCGCGAAGCCGGGTGATCTCGAGCACGAGGTCGCGGTTGTCATGGTCTCCGCCACGGATTCCCCGGGCACGGGAGGCGGTCATGATGCGTTCGCGCGCCTCCCGCCGGGTGAGGTCGGCGAGCCACGGGTGGCCGGTCGGCAGCACGAGGGTGACCACGTACTTTCCCTCGAGTCCGCGATCGGCCGCGGCCTGTGCAGCGGCGGAGAGCTCGCTTTCGCCCAGACCGGCGAGTTCTTCCGCGGTGTCGAAGACGACGGCGAGGTCGTTGGTGTCGGCGAGGAGGTTCTTCTCGAAGCGCGTGGTGAGCGTTGACAGGCGCTGGTTGTACTCGCGCAGCCGCTCCTTATCCGCCTCGTCGAGCCCTGCGCCGGCAAGGGTGAACTCGGTGTGATATCGCTCGACGAGGTAGCGCGACTCCGCGTCGAGGCCGAGGTCGTCGAGGCGCTCGTGAAGCGACGCGATGCGCGCGTACAGCGCCGGATTCAGGCGGATGGCGTCGTGGTGCGCGGAGAGGAGCGGAGCGATCTCCTCCTCCAGTTCATTCGTGAAGTCGGTGCTGTCCGAGGAGCTCTTGTTGAAGAAGACCTCCGCCACCCGGTTGAGCGTCTGACCCGACCGCTCGAGGGGGAGCATCGTGTTCACGAACGTGACGGGCTCGTAGGAGCCGACGATCGCTTCGATCTCGGCCAGCTGCTCCTGGAAGCCCTGCTCGAAGGCCGGGCGATAGTGCTCATCCCGGATCTCCGCGAAGGGCGGCAGCTGGTAGGGGAGCGTGCTCAGCGAGAAGAAGGGATTTGCGGTGTCGGCCATCTCCTCAGCCTAGACAACCCGAGTGGCCGGGGAAGGGAAGGCGTACAAAGCCATTATTGCAAAGAACAGAATGCAAAGAAGAGGTTGCAAAGAACTCTTTGCATCGCTAACCTGAAGGCATGACGAACGAGGAAGCGCCCGTCGATCCGAGCGCCGCGGAAGCGCCGGCGCCCTGGCACAATGCCCTCGACCTGACGGCTCTCCGCGCCCTGGCGCACCCCCTCCGGGTGGAGATCATGAACGAGCTCTCGGACTTCGGTCCGGCGACCGCCAGCATGCTGGCTGAACGGCTGGGGGAGTCGAGCGGAGCGACGAGCTACCACCTGCGTCAGCTGGCCAAGCACGACATCATCGTGGAGGACACGGAGCGCGGCTCGGGACGCGAGCGCTGGTGGCGGATGGCCCCGGGCGGCGTCACCATCGGCTCCCCGGAGACGCTCGGCACTCCCGCCGGCCGAGAAGCGAACGAGTTGATCTCGCTCGGCTGGCAGCAGAACAATGAGCGTCGGCTCGCGACCTTCCTGCGGCGCGGACTCGACACCTTCGGCTTCGAATGGATGGAGGCGAGCACGCTCTCCACCTCGCATCTGGAGGTCACGCGTGAGCAGCTGGCGGAATTCGGGCGTGAGTACTACGCGCTCCAGGAGCGGTTGAAGGAGAAGTGGAAGGCGGCATCCGACAGCGGCGCGAAAGACGGCGACGCAGCCACTCGGACCGCAGTCGACGAGCAGGGCGAGCGCAAGCGGGTCCAGATCCAGTTCAACGCCTTCCCCCTGGTGGAGCAGGAGGACCGCTGATGGCCGCGGCGGCGACTCCACTGGGCGCAGGCTTCGCCCGGTTGTGGACCGCCGCGATCGCCAGCAACTTCGCGGACGGTCTCGGCCGCACGGCCGTTCCGCTGATCGCGACGACGCTCACCCGCGACCCGGCGCTCATCGCCGGCGTGAGCGCGGTGACGTTCCTGCCGTGGCTGCTCTTCGGCATCCCCGCCGGAATGCTCCTCGACCGTGTCGACCGCCGGCTCGCGATGGCCGTGGCGAACTCGCTGCGCTTCGCAGTCGCCGCCGTGCTCGCGGTGCTGATCTCGACCGACACGCTGACCATCTGGCTGCTCTACGGCTGCGTGCTGGCCTTCGGGCTGGGGGAGACGGTCTTCGACAATGCGACGTCGACGGTCGTCCCCGCCCTCGTGTCGCGCGACCAGCTGGACCGCGCGAACGGGAGGATGCAGTCGGCTGAGATCACCATCCAGAATTTCATCGCCACTCCGATCGCGGGATTCCTGTTCGCCGTGGCGATCGTGCTCCCGATCTGGCTGACAGGCGCCGGCTTCCTGGTCGCCGGGATGCTGGCGTTGAGCATCCCGGTCGCGGCGGCGCACGCTCACCAGCCGGACCGAGTGGATGGGATGCTCGGCACCAGGCCATCGCTTCCCGCGGTCATCGGCTTCCTCTGGCAGCAGCGCTTCCTGCGCGGGATGATCCTGCTCACCTCGACCACGGCGTCCGCGTTGGCGTTCGCGCAGGGGAGCGTCGTCCTGCTCCTGCTGCAGACGTTCGCCATCCCCGCGGCGTTGATCGGTGTCGTGACCGCCGCAGTCGGGGTGGGTGCGCTGGCCGGCGCGCTCGTCTCCAGTCGCTTCGTCGCGCGTTTCGGCCGCGGCCGCGTGATGTTCTGGTCGATCCTGGTCAGCGGCCTGGGCATCCTCGCGGTGGGCCTCTCCACCGACGTGTGGGCCGCGATCGCCGCCTACGCCGTGGGCGCGTTCGGGGTCGCCGTCTGGAACGTGCCCTGGGGCGCCCTCCGGCAGGCCGTCATCCCGAACGCCATGCTCGGCAGGGCCCTCGGCATCGTCCGCACCATCGGCTGGGGGATGACCCCGATCGCCACCGTCCTCGGCGGGTTCGTCGCCCGCATCGACCTCCGACTGCCGTTCGTCATCGGCGGCGGCCTCGTGGTCGTTCTCGCGCTCGTCGCGTCCCGTCTGATCCTGTCGGCGTCCGCCCAGGTGCCGGCTGCCGAGCCCATCCCGGAAGGACAACCGTCATGACTGCGGTCCCGGTCTCCGTCTATCGTCCGCTGACCCGCCGTTTCGCCCTGCGCCTCGGACATGCGCTCATCGCCTGGGGCGTGCGTCCCTTCGACGCGGTGGCGTACGCCGAGCGTGTGGCGCACGTCGAGCGGACACGGGATGCTGCTATCCGCGCATTCCCGCAGCTGCGGCGCTGACGCAGCGCGTCGACCCGCGCGCTACGCCTCGTCCACGTCGTAGTCCGACGTGTCGGCCTCGACCGGCTGCGTGATGGTCGCCGAGTCCTCCTGCGGGTTGTAGTGGATCTCGGTGCCGTCGTCGAGCGTCACGACCGGTTTCGCCTCGAGCCAGGTGAGCGTCCAGTTCCAGCCGGTGGTCTCGACGTCCGTGGCCACGAGCTCCTCCTCGACCGTCTGCACGGCGAAGGCGACGACCTCGGGCAAGGAGGCGGGGGCCTGTTCTCCAACGGGCCAGCGGGTTCCGAGCTGCATCAGCCGCGGCCGGCCGTCGTGTGGGCCGCTTCCGCGTCCCCGGTCTCGGACTGCCCGCCTGAGGAGTCGGCGCTGTCCGCCGGTTCGCCGCCCTGTCCGCTCGCGCGGGCTTTCGTCAGGTCGATCTCGTATGTGACCCACGATGTGCGGGTCGCGACGTCGTCGTAGAGCTTCTGCGCCGTCGTGTTGTCCTGCGCGGTGATCCACTGGACCACCCCGAGTCCCCGCTCCTCGGCGAGCGATCGTGCCTTCTGGATGAGTGCGGCTCCCACGCCCCGGCCCCGCTCCTCGTCGACCACGAACAGGTCGTCCAGGAACAGGCCACGGTCGCCCTCCAGCGGGCGAGCGAACTCCCGCACGTGGGCGAGGCCGAGCACGCGTTCGCCGTCGACGGCCACGTAGCCGCTCTCCTCGTGATCGGCGTCCGTGAGCCAGGACCACAGCAGAAGTGCTTTCTGGTCGGTCAGCTGGGTGTTATAGAACTCGGCATACTTCGCGTAGACATCGAGCCAGGCGAAGAAATCGCCGTCCCTGACCGGTCGAACCTCGATCGACATGGATTCCTCCGTTCGCATGGGCGCGCCCGGTTGTGAATCCGGCGCGTGCTCCGACCATATAACGGTCAGGTTCAGGGGACGAGATCGTAGGTGACCCAGCTTGTCTTCTCAGCGAACCTGTCGTACAGGCGCCGCGCCGTCGCATTGTCCTTCGCCGTGATCCAGCGAACGACCGACAGGCCGCGATCCTTGGCGGCCTCGCGCAGCGCATCCAGCAGTGCCGAGCCGGCTCCCGAGCCGCGTGCACCGGGCGCCACGAACAGGTCGTCGAGGTACAGACCCTTGCTCCCGTCGAGGGGACGGGCGAACTCGCGCACGTGCGCCAGCCCGATCGGCAGGCCCTCCTCATCGACGGCGAAGTAAGCCTCCAGCTCGTTCCCGGAGTCGGAGATCCAGCTCCAGACGAGGAGCGCCTTCTCATCGGTCACGGGACTTTCGTAGAAGTCGCCGTAACCCGCGTAGAGGTCGAGCCAGGTGAAGAACTCGTTGTCCTGCACCGGTCTGACGGTCACCGTCATCGTTCCTCCTCGCTCGGGGCCGTGGCCAGCACGATATCGGTGACCACCAGCTCATCCGCGGAGGCGAACCGCAGGTCGTCGATTCTGCCCACCGAGCGGAGGTCGCCCGCGGCGGCCTCGACGGCCGCGATCTCGGCGGGAGGCCCGGCGATGACGGCCGAATCGACCGGCGTGCGCTGCGATGCCTTCGCCGCGGTCTTGGCACCGCGGATCCCGGTCAGGGCCCGGCCCACGATCGCCAGGACCTCGCGGTCGGAGCTCCACTCGCGTGCCGTTTCGGTCGCCTGCGGCCAGGCGGCGACGTGGACCGATCCCTCCTGGAACCAGCTCCACGCCTCCTCCGCCGCGAACGGCAGCACCGGCGCGAGCAGCCGCAGGAAGGCCGACAGGGCGATGCGGAGGGCGACGAGGGCCGAGACCTGCTCGGCGCTCGCCTCGCCGTACGCACGCTCCTTCACGAGCTCGAGGTAGTCGTCGCAGAACGTCCAGAAGAACGTCTCGGTGATCTCCAGCGCCCGGGCGTGGTCGTAGCCTTCGAGCGCGGCCGTCGCGTCCGCGACCACACCGGCGAGGTTCTGGAGCATGCTGCGGTCGAGCGGGCTGGTCACCTGATCGAGGTCGAGCGAGGCGGGCTCGTCGAATCCGAGGATGAACTTGGCCGCGTTGAGCAGCTTGATCGCGAGCCGGCGGCCGATCTTGATCTGCGTCGGATTCTGCGGATCGAACGACGCGTCGGTGCCCAGGCGGCTGGACGCGGCCCAGTAGCGCACCGCGTCGGACCCGTGCCGCTCCAGGATGTCGGCGGGCGTGACCACGTTGCCCTTGGACTTCGACATCTTCTTGCGGTCCGGGTCGACGATGAAGCCGGAGAGGGCGGCATTGCGCCAGGGTGCGACATCCGCCTCCAGCTTTGCGCGCAGCAGTGTCGAGAACAGCCAGGTCCGGATGATGTCCTGGCCCTGAGGACGCAGATCGAAGGGGAACACGACGTCGAACAGCTCGTCGTCTGTCCCGTTCGGGCCGCGCTTCCAGCCTCCCGCGAGCTGCGGTGTGAGCGAGGACGTCATCCAGGTGTCCATCACATCGTGCTCGCCGATGAACCCACCGGCCTGGCCGCGCTGCGCCTCGTCGAAGCCGGGCGCCGTGTCCGACGACGGGTCGACCGGGAGCTGGTCCTCGGTCGGCAGGATCGGCTGGTCGAAGACCGGATCGCCCTCGGCGTCCAACGGGTACCAGATCGGGATGGGCACGCCGAAGAACCGCTGGCGCGAGATCAGCCAGTCGCCGGTGAGTCCGTTCACCCAGTTCTCGTAGCGGATCCGCATGAAGTCGGGGTGCCAGTCGATCTCGCGGCCGAGCTCGATCAGCCGCTGCCGCAGCTCCTCGTCGCGCGCGCCGTTCTTCACGTACCACTGGCGGGTGGAGACGATCTCGAGCGGGCGGTCGCCCTTCTCGAAGAACTTCACCGGGTGCTGGATGGGCTTGGGCTCGCCGACGAGGTCGCCGGAGGCGCGCAGCAGCTCGACGACCGCCTGCTTGGCCGAGAACACCGTCTTGCCGGCGAGCTCCGCGTAGGCCGCCCTGCCGGCCTCTGTCGTGACCGCCTCGGGCGGCTCCGGGAGGATGCGGCCGTCGAAGCCGATGATCGTCCGGTTGGGCAGGTCGAGCTCCCGCCACCAGGTCACGTCGGTGATGTCGCCGAACGTGCAGATCATGGCGATGCCCGATCCCTTGTCCGGCTGGGCCAGGTGGTGGGAGACGACCGGCACCTCCACGTCGAACAACGGGGTGCGCACGGTCGTCCCGAACAGCGGCTGGTAGCGCTCGTCGTCGGGATGCGCGACCAGCGCCACGCAGGCGGGCAGCAGCTCCGGCCGGGTCGTCTCGATGAAGACGGGACCGGCGGGGCCGTGGAAGGTCACCCGGTGGTAGGCGCTCGGCTGTTCGCGGTCCTCCAGCTCGGCCTGCGCGACGGCCGTGCGGAACGTGATGTCCCACAGCGTCGGCGCCAGCGCCTGGTAGGCCTCCCCGCGCTCGATGTTGCGCAGGAACGCCAGCTGCGAGACGCGCAGCGAGTCGTGGCCGATGGTCCGGTAGGTCTGCGACCAGTCGACGGACAGGCCGAGCATGCGCCAGAGCGCCTCGAACTGCTTCTCGTCCTCGACCGTCAGCCGCTCGCACAGCTCGATGAAGTTGCGGCGCGAGATCGGCTTCTGGTCGGCGGCCTTCGTGCTCTTGTTGTCTCCGCCCTCGAAGGGCGCGACGAAGTCCGGGTCGTAGGGGAGCGACGGGTCGCAGCGGACGCCGTAGTAGTTCTGGACGCGCCGCTCGGTCGGCAGCCCGTTGTCGTCCCACCCCATCGGGTAGAACACCTTCTGGCCGCGCATGCGGTGGAACCGCGCCACGACGTCCGTGTGCGTGTAGCTGAAGACGTGGCCGATGTGCAGCGACCCCGAGGCGGTCGGCGGCGGAGTGTCGATCGAGTAGACCCCGTCGCGGCCGGCTGCGAGCGCCGCATCCCGGTCGAACCGGAACGTGCCGTCGGCCTGCCAGCGCTCACCCCACTTCGACTCCAGTCCCTCCAGGGCGGGCTTGTCGGGTACGCTGTGCGCGCTCATGAGGGTCCTCCGAGTCGATATGTACGGCACCGTGTCCACGGGGTGCCTGAGTGTGGGATCCCGTCAATCGTACCGAAAGCGCTCACACCTCGTCGACGATGGGCTTCCTCCGGGCGGCGTAGAGGGCGGCGACCAGGGTGATCACGGACATGACCGCGAGCACGATACCGGGGTGCCACCAGGCGTTGCCGGTTGCCTGGCCGAACACCTTGGTGAGCGGGGAGACGAAGGAGGTCAGCAGCGCCGCGATGCTGTACGCGACCGACAGGCCGCTGTAGCGCACCTCGCCCGGGAACAGGTCGGACATCAGCCCGCCGAGCCCCGCCCACGCGAGCGTCGGCAGGATGCCGCCGATGATCATGCTGCCCACGAGGATGCCGAAGGTCGCGTACTGCAGGAGGAAGTACATCGGGAACGCGACGATCAACGTCCCGATCGCGCCGATGACGACGACCCGCGCGGACCCGATCCGGTTGGCCCACAGCCCGAACAGCGGGATCGTCACCAGCTGGAGCAGGCCTCCGATCGTCGTCGCCACGAGGATGTCCTGGTAGGGGAATTTCAGCACACCCGTGCCGTAGTCGATCATGTAGGTGTTCATCAGGGAGTAGGAGCCGATTCCGAGGATGGCCGCGCCGATCCCGATCACGAACCCGGCCGGAGCCTTCACGAACACGTCGACGATCGGGAAGCGGTCGCGCGTCCCTGTCTCCAGGAGCTTGCGGAACACCGGGGTCTCGTCGATCGACCAGCGCAGGTAGAGCGAGACGAGCAGCAGCGGGAACGCCGTGAGGAACGGGATCCGCCATCCCCACGACGCGAGGTCGGCCGACGACATGCTCAGGGTCAGCACGATGAACACGACGGCGCTCAGGATGGAGCCGACCGGCGAGCCGAGCTGGGGGAGTGCCGCGTAGAAACCGCGACGCTTCGGGTTGGCGTACTCCGTGGCGAGGAGGATGGAGCCGCCCCACTCGCCGCCGACCGAGAAGCCCTGCACGAGGCGCAGCAGCACGATCGCGATCGCGCCGAACCATCCGGCCGCCGCATACGTCGGCAGCACGCCCACCAGTCCTGTGCTGATGCCCATGAGCAGGATGGTGATCAGCAGGGTCGGGCGGCGTCCGATCCGGTCGCCCAGGTTCCCGAACACGATCGCGCCGATCGGCCGGATGACGAAGCCGGCGGCGATGGCCAGGAAGCCCGCGAGCGTGCCCCCGAACGAACCGAGCGGGGTGAAGAACAGCGGGCCGACGAAGAACGCGGCGAAGTACGCGTAGAGGTAGAAGTCGTACGACTCGAGCGCCGTTCCGACGAACGATGCGATGGTGACGCGGCGGGCGGTCCCCGGGGTGATCCCCGGGCGGTCGGTCTCGCTGCGGACGGGGCTGATGGTGGTAGTCACAGGTGTCCTTCGGAACGGATTAATATGTGGACCGGGTCCAATAATTGCACGAGGGGGGAACGCAGGATGGCTCTCCCGCATTCCACGCGACCGTCCGGCTCCGGTCGTCCGCGCTCGTCCTCGCGCGGCATGATCGCCGAGGCGGCCGCCGAACTGTTCCTCGAGCAGACCTACGCCCGCACCACCGTCGACGACATCGCGCGCCGCGCCGGCGTCAGCCGGGCCACCTTCTTCAACTACTTCGCCGCCAAGAGCGACCTCCTCTGGCTGGAGGTGGATGAGGCGCTCGCCGCTTTCGATGCGACCGCCGCCGTCGTCGACCCGGCACTCCCGCCGATGGATGCGGTGCTCGAGGCGATCACGCGTCTCGCCGATTCCTTCGGTCCCGGACGCCTTCCGCTCGCCGTCACGCAGGTCGAGCTCATGGGGACGGACGCGGAACTGCAGGCCTCGGCGCTGCCGCGGTTTCTCGGGCTGGTGCGCAGCCTCCAATCGTTTCTCGCCGCGCGCACGGGTGCGTCGGCGGACGCTCTGCTCCCGCGTGCTGCAGCCACGGCCGTCGTCGGCGCCGCCGTCTCCGCTGCCGCAGCGTGGGCGCGGGCGGGCGTGCGCCGCGGTCCGCTCACCCCGCTCGTCCGGGCCGCCGTCGCGCCGGTCTGCGCCGGCTACGCCGCCCTCCTCGCCTGACGGCTCCTTTGCCTCGCGACTGCTGCCTTTCGTCACGACTGCGGCGTCGCGAGCACCCGCAGTCGTGACGAACCACCGCATTCGCCCGCCAGCGGGACGGGCGAGCCCCGAACCCGGTACGATGGACGCACAGACACTGACCCGGCCATCACCGGCGAGTCTTCGGAAGAACGGCCGTCGCGCAAGCGGCGCTCACTAGAACCGAACGGGTCCGGCCCGTCACAGCCGAAGAATGAGAGGCTCCGTCCGGCACCGGCGGCGGGTGGGGCAAGCGGGGTGGTACCGCGACGGGCGTGCGAACGTCCGGCGTCCTCGTGCAGCACGAGAACCTGCCAGGAGTGAGATGCCGTACCCCAAGTCCGCCGCGGACGATGAGTCGCAGCGCCCCGACGTCAGCGCGAGCCCGGTCTTCCCCGAGATCGAGACCGACGTCCTGAAGTTCTGGGACCAGGACGGGACCTTCCGCGCCTCCATCGACAACCGGCACAACGCCGAGGAGTGGGTCTTCTACGACGGCCCTCCCTTCGCCAACGGCCTGCCGCACTACGGTCATCTGCTGACCGGCTACGCGAAGGATGTCTTCCCGCGCTTCCAGACGATGCGCGGCAAGAAGGTGGAACGCCGCTTCGGATGGGACACCCACGGTCTCCCCGCTGAGCTGGAGGCGGAGCGGCAGCTCGGCATCACCGACAAGAGCCAGATCGAGGAGATGGGGCTCGCCGCCTTCAACCAGGCCG
>Ga0209677_100999_pt1 | contig 13659 bp, 15 predicted proteins | sample AraplaCvi_mCL_r2_2_FD_184285 | JGI IMG/M metagenome (GOLD analysis project Ga0209677, IMG submission 184285) | Arabidopsis root microbial communities from North Carolina, USA - plate scrape CL_Cvi_mCL_r2 (SPAdes) (version 2) | ecosystem: Host-associated > Plants > Roots > Endosphere | place: USA... | reverse complement strand
CGTTGCGTGCCGGCGCGCGGTAGCTGTTGTCGGCCTGGCGCGCGCCCTTTTGCTGCGGCTGCGAGTCGAGCTTCATCGTGAGCGCGATGCGCTGGCGGGCCAGATCGACCTCCACCACCTTGACCTTGACGATGTCGCCGGTCTTGACCACCTCGCGCGCATCGCTCACGAACTTGTTGGACAGCTGGCTCACGTGAACGAGCCCGTCCTGGTGCACGCCCAGGTCGACGAACGCGCCGAACTGCGCGACGTTGCTGACCGTGCCTTCGAGCAGCATGCCCGGCTGCAGGTCCTTGATGTCCTCGACGCCGTCGTTGAAGCGCGCCACCTTGAAGTCGGGACGCGGATCGCGGCCGGGCTTGTCGAGCTCGACCAGGATGTCCTTGACCGTGATCGCCCCGAACTTCTCGTCGGCGAAGGCCTCGGGCTTGAGCGACTTGAGCACGTCGCTGCGGCCCATGATCTCGGTGATCGGCTTGGACGTGGCCGCCAGCAGGCGCTCGACCACCGGGTAGGTCTCGGGGTGCACGCCGGTCATGTCCAGCGGATTGGTGCCGCCGCGGATGCGCAGGAAGCCCGCCGCCTGCTCGAAGGTCTTGGGGCCCAGGCCCGTGACATCGAGCAGCTGCGAGCGCGCGGCGAACGCGCCGTTGGCGTCGCGCCAGCGCACGATGGAGCTGGCCACCGCCTGGCTCAGGCCCGACACGCGCGCCAGCAGCGGCGCCGACGCGGTGTTCAGGTCCACGCCGACCTTGTTCACGCAGTCCTCGACGACGGCATCGAGCGTCTTCATCAGCTCGCTCTGGTTGACGTCGTGCTGGTACTGGCCCACGCCGATGCTCTTGGGGTCGATCTTGACGAGCTCGGCCAGCGGATCCTGCAGGCGGCGCGCGATGGACACGGCGCCGCGCAGGCTCACGTCGAGGTCGGGCAGTTCCTTGCTGGCGAACTCGGAGGCCGAGTACACCGACGCGCCGGCCTCGCTGACCACGATCTTGTCGATCTTCACGTCGGGCGCCAGTTGCTGCACGCGCTTGATGAGGTCGCCGGCGAGCTTGTCGGTCTCGCGGCTGGCCGTGCCGTTGCCGATGGCGATCAGGTTGACGCCGTGCTGCGCGACCAGGCGGCCCAGCGCATGCAGCGAGCCCTCCCAGTCGCAGCGCGGCTCGTGCGGGTAGACGGTGTGCGTGGCCAGCACCTTGCCGGTGTCGCTGACGACGGCCACCTTCACGCCGGTGCGGATGCCCGGGTCCAGGCCCATCACCACGCGCTTGCCCGCCGGCGCGGCCAGCAGCAGGTCGCGCAGGTTCTCGGCGAACACCTTGATGGCGACCCTCTCGGCCTCTTCGCGCACGCGGGCGAACAGGTCGCGCTCCAGGCTCAGCGACAGTTTGACCTTCCACGTCCACGACACGATGCGCTTGATCAGGTCGTCGCCCGCGCGCTTGCCGTGGGCCCAGCCCAGGTGGCGGGCGATGCGCCCCTCGGCCAGGCTGGGCTGGCCGGGGACGAGCTCCTCGTCGAGCACCAGCTTGGCGTCCAGGACCTCCTGCGTGCGGCCGCGGAACACGGCCAGCGCGCGGTGCGAGGGCACGTTCCTGATCGGCTCGGAGTAGTCGAAATAATCGCGGAACTTGGCCACGTCGGCGTTGTGCTCGTCCTTGCCGTCCATCTTCTTCGATTGCAGCAGGCCCTCCTCCCAGAGCCATTCGCGCAGCACCTTGACGAGCGCGGCATCCTCGGCCCAGCGTTCGGACAGCAGGTCGCGCACGCCGTCGAGCACGGCGAACGCGTCGGCGAAGCCGGCCTCGGCGTTGACGAACGCGGTGGCCTCGGCGTGCGGGTCGAGCGTCGGGTCGGCGAACAGCTTGTCGGCCAGCGGCTCGAGCCCGGCCTCGCGGGCGATCATGCCCTTGGTGCGCCGCTTCTGCTTGAACGGCAGGTAGAGGTCTTCCAGCTCCTGCTTGGTGGGCGCCGCGGCGATGGCGTCGGCCAGCTCGGGCGTCAGCTTGCCCTGCTCCTCGATGCTCTTGAGGACCGCCGTGCGGCGGTCTTCCAGCTCGCGCAGGTAGCCCAGGCGGGCTTCCAGCTCGCGCAGCTGGATGTCGTCGAGGTTGTCGGTGACTTCCTTGCGATATCGGGCAATGAACGGCACGGTCGCGCCGCCGTCCAGCAGCTGCACGGCTGCGTTCACTTGTGCCGGACGGACCTTCAGTTCCGCCGCGATCTGAAGAAGGATCTTTTCCAAGATTCGAACCCGTCAAACGTCGCAAAGCGCGCGAGTTTGCCATAGCGGTCCGGCCGATCCCGAGGCCCCCGGTGGGGCTTTTCGGGGGCAGTGTGTGCTAGGAAACGAGGGCGCAGCGGCGCGCCGCGAATGCCGCCCGAAGCGCTATCGGCCCGCCAGGGTCCACATCAGCCCGCGCGTGATCAGCACGGGCGCGACCGTCAGGTGATCCTCGCCCGCGATCACGTCGCTGCGGATCTTCAGGCCCGGGTAGCGGCGCGAGGCCAGCGTGCGGGCGTACGCGCGCGTGTCGGCCACCATGTCCTGGTCGGCGTTGTAGCGCGGGTCGCGCGGGCGGCCCCTGGGCGCCAGCGCCTCGAACTCGCCCGCGCCCAGGTACACGCGGGCGCGCAGATCCGGATGCGCGGCCGCGTAGGCGCGCTCCTGCGCGAGGACGCGGTAGTCGTCGAACCACAGCGACGGGCTGCCGAGCACGTAGCCGTCGAACATCTCGGGCGCCGTCGCGAGCACCCAGGCGCCGAACAGGCTGCCGTACGAGTGGCCGGCGAACACCTTGCGATGCATGTCGGCGCGGTAGTGCGAGGCGATGAACGGGAACACCTCGTCGGCCACGAAGCGCCGGTAGCCCTCGGCCTGGCCGTAGGCGACCGGGCGGCCGGGCATGTCCGACGTCGCGTCGCTGTCGCCGCCCTTGCTGGGTGTGTAGTCGCGGCGGCGGCTGTACGTGGGCGTGTCGCCGACCGCGTAGCCCAGGCCGACCAGGATGAACTCCGGCAACTGCTTGCTGTGGCCGGTGACGCGCTGCTCGATCGCGCGCGTCACCGGGAAGGCGTACGGCGCGTCGGTGACGAACACCACCGGGTAGCTGCGGTCGCCCTGGCCGTAGGACGGCGGCAGGCTGATGTCGATCTCGTAGTCACGACCGAGCTGCGTCGCATGGAGCATACGCACCTGGGTATCGCTCAAGACGTAAGGATGAGCAGCGTCGTCCGCGGCGCGCGACGCTGCATGGCAGGCGGCCAGGAGCATCCACAGGCAGGTCGGCAGCAGGCGCATGGGCGGGAGGACGAATGTTCAGCAGGGGCGCGATGGTACCCGCAGGACGCTGAACAAGCGTTGCGCCCTGTTACGTCGATGGCCGGAAAAGGACGCAGGATGACCGGGTCATTTCGTGAATGAGTTCACGCAAACGCGCCGAACATGCAGGTATCGACTGCCGAGTCCCGCCGACCCTCCCGGCGCTGCAGCCGCACCACTCCACCTCCAGGTAATCGCAATGACCGCCGTCAACGACATCGATCCCCTTGCCCCCGGCCTGACCGCCACCGAACGCGCCATGCTGATGGACCTGATCAAGGCCCGCGAAGCCTACTGCCTGCAGGGCCGCGGCCGCGAGTACCACGCGCTGGGCAAGGCGCTGATGGTGGTGTGGCACTACCTGCAGCACAGCGCCGGCCGCCCCGACCTGCCGCGCACCGACTTCGGATCGCTGGACGTGACGCTGCCCATCGACGACACCCGCGAGGCGGCCAGCCGGGCGCATGCGCTGTCGTGGAACTTCTCGGCGACGCGCCTGCAGGCGACCGAGAGCGCCGCCGGCTGAGGCCCGCCATCCTGCGCGTGGCCACGTAAGCCACGCTGGCCAGGGCGCCTATTCGCCCGCCTCGTCAAGCGCCCGCATCGCCTCGTCGATCAGCGCATGCAGCGCGATCACGCGCTCGGGCCCCAGGGCCGCATTGACGCCCTCCTGCGCCACGCGCCAGCGCCGCTGCGCCTCGGCGCGCTTCTCGCGTCCCGCGTCCGTCGCCTGCACCAGCCGGCTGCGCGCATCCGCGCCGGCATCCTGCGTGATCCAGCCCGCCGCGATCAGCGGCTTGAGGTTGCGCGACAGCGTCGACGCGTCGATCGCCATGCTCGTCGCCAGGTCCACCGGCCTGATCGGCCCGAGCTTGATGACGTGGCTCAGCAGCGAATACTGCGTGCCCTTGAGCCCCACCTGCCCCACCTGCGCGTCGTAGCGCTGCGCCACGCGCCGCATCAGCTGGCGCAGCTTGAGGTTGGTGCAGCCCTGCGGCCGCGGGACGACCGCGCCGGCCTCGGGCGCGTGCTGTTGCACAGGGGACATGCCGCGATTATAGATGCAGCTACAATCGTTGCATATACATCAATTGCGACCGAGGAACCCCATGCTCGCTTCCGCCGCCCCACCCCGCTTGTCCGCCGACGAGGCCCAGGCCGTCCTCCAGCAATGGATCGCCGAGGGCGACGCCCGCGACGCCGTGATGATGCGCGCCGGCCCTGGCGTGGCCTCGCCGGCGCAGTGGGCCGGCAAGACGGGCCTGGAGCAGATGCAGGCGATGCTGGACGGCGAGCTGCCGTTCGCGCCGATCGCCCGCACGCTGGACTTCTCGCTGATCCGCGTCGGCCCCGGCACCGCGTTGTTCCAGGGCAAGCCCGGCCCCGCGCACTTCAACCCGATGGGCGGCGTGCACGGCGGCTGGTTCGCCACCCTGCTCGACTCGGCGTTGGGCTGCGCCGTCCACACGATGATGCCCGCCGGCCGCGGCTACACCACCGCCGAACTGGGCGTGAACTACGTGCGCGGGTTGTCGCCCAAGGTCGGACGCGTGCGCGCCGAGGGCCAGGTCATCCACTGCGGCAAGCAGCTGGCGACCGCCGAGGCGCGGCTCTACGGCCCGGACGGCACGCTGTTCGCGCACGCCACCACCACGTGCCTGGTGTTCGAGCTGCCCGCGGCACGCTGAGCCTCATTTCGGCCCCTCGAGGCCGCCGCCCGTCGCGCAGGGCTTCGCGCGCGGCGCGCAAGGGCGTAGCGTCGAGCCTTCACCTGGAAGGATCGCCATGCGCCTGTCCCGCGCCGCCCTCGCAGCCCGCTGTGCCGCCCTCTGCCTCGTCGCGGGCCTGGCCGTCGCGCCCGCCGCCCGCGCGCAGGGCGCCTCCGCGGCCCCGGCGGCCGACTGGCGCACGCCGGTGCAGAAGATCCTGCGCGAGGCGCGCCGCATCCCGGCCCCGCCGGGCATCGCCGAGACCCGTGCCGTGCGCATCGGCGGCATCGACCAGTGGATCTCGGTGCGCGGGCGCGACCGCCGCAACCCGATCCTGCTGTTCATCCACGGCGGCCCCGCGTCCACCGAGATGCCGGTCAGCTGGATGTACCAGTCCGGCTGGGAGGACTACTTCACCGTGGTGCAGTGGGACCAGCGCGGCGCCGGAAAGACCTACGTGGCCAACGATCCGGCCGTCGTCGAACCCACCATCGGCCAGGAGCGCATGGTGGCCGACGGCGAGGAGCTGGTGGCGTGGCTGCGCACCACCTACGGCAAGCGCAAGATCTTCGTGCTCGGCCACTCGTGGGGCTCCATCATCGGCCTGGAGCTGGCGCGCCGCCACCCCGACTGGCTGCACGCCTACATCGGCATGGGCCAGATGATCGATGGCCGCGAGAACGAACGCCTGGGCTACGACTGGGCACTGCAGGCCGCGCGCGCCGACCACAACGACAAGGCCGTCAAGGAGCTGCTCGCGCTCGCGCCCTACCCGCGCGCGGACGGCAGCGTCACCGTGGCGCAGATCGTCAAGCAGCGCGAATGGGTCATCCACTACGGCGGCCTCACCTGGGGCCGGCCCGACTTCGACTACGCGCAGGAGGCCGCCAAGCTGTCGCCCGACTACTCGCGCAAGGAGCTCTCGCCCGAGGACGGGATCGGCCAGTCGCTGCCGCGCCTGCTGCCGGCGATGATGGCCTGGGACGTGCGCGGCCTGAAGCACCTGGACTGCCCCGTTTTCATCTTCGCCGGCCGCCACGACTACGAGACGCCGTCGCAGCTCGCGGTCGACTGGCTCGAGGCGCTGCACGCCCCGCGCAAGGGCCTGGTGATGTTCGAGAACTCGGCCCACATGATGGAGCTCGAGGAGCCTGGCAAGGTGCTCGTGCACCTGGTGGGCGACGTGCGCCCGCTGGCCGAGGAGGCCGGCGACGCCGCCGCGCTCGACTCGCCGCGGCGCTCCACCTGGCGCCTGCTGTAGCGCGTGCCAGCGGCGGAGCCGCCGGGGCGGCGGACGCAAAAAAGCCCGCCGGCAAGCGCCGCGGGCTTTTTTCGTCGTGGAGCGAAGGGCCGTCGATGGACGCCGGCCGTGCGGTCGATCAGTTCGGACCGCGACGCTCGATGTGACGGAAGGTGATGCGCCCCTTGGTCAGGTCGTACGGCGACAGCTCCAGCGACACCTTGTCGCCGGCCAGGATGCGGATGTGGTGCTTGCGCATCTTGCCGGACGTGTAGGCGACGAGTTCGTGGCCGTTGTCGAGCTTGACGCGGTAGCGCGAGTCCGGCAGCACGTCTTCGACGACTCCGTGCATCTCGATCAGTTCTTCTTTTGCCATTGAAAACGCTCCTGAAATTTATGCGATGGAAAGACCATTGGCGCCACGCGAGGCCAGGGCCCGCGCGGTGGACCACGCCGGTTGTTGGCGCGCCCAGTTCAGGCCTTCGGAAGTGGCGTAGCGCAATGCAGCTTCGGACGTCTCGAAGAGGGGTGCGAAGCGCATCACGCGGGCATGGGCCGCGTTGCCGCGACCGGTGCCGATGGAAACAGTGGCGGTGTAGCCGCCGTCGGCTTGCGGTTTGGCCATGGGGCAAACCGTGTACTTGCCGACCGATAGATCAGTGATTATTTTATTGCTTTCCGGGCGATCCCGTGACCCCGTCGCGTCTTGCCAGCTTGGGGAACGTTCGCCGCGTCCACGAGGGACGACTTCAAATTCGGGGCAGGGTGGCTGGCGGTCAACCGCGAGCCTGGTTCGCTGCAGCGCGCCCTTGCGAGCACACGTTCGAGCCAGTGACGGTCAGCCGCAGCGTGCCACCGTGCCATTCAAGCCAGTTCAGGGCGACGAATTCCTCGATCTCCCTGGCGGCGATCAAGCCAGCCTGCCGGGTGCGCAAGAGCTCCACGGCGGCCGGCAGTGCCTGCCGCAAACGTTCTTTCCGCTCTGCTTCCTCCTTGTCGGAGGCGTTCGGTGTCCCCTTGGCACTCTTGCTCATGGGAGATCCTGCTTTGCGAAGAGAACGGTTTGCGGCCGTCACGCTGCGCGCCCGATGAGAGCGCGCAGGGGGTTCATTCCAGCGGCTTGATGTTCGAAGCCTGCAGGCCCTTCTGACCTTGCTTCACTTCGAATTCGACGCGCTGATTTTCGGCCAGGCTCTTGAAGCCCGAGCCCGTGATTTCGCTGAAGTGGGCGAACAGGTCCTTGCCGCCGGAGTCCGGGGTGATGAACCCGAAGCCCTTGCCATCATTGAACCACTTCACGATACCGGTTTCGGTCGTCATACTCTAAATCCTAATTTCAAGTTTCATGCGCAGCACATGCCAACGCAGGGCAGGTACTACGCAAGAAAATCAAACTGGAGAGTTCGACCAAGCCGAGTCGCCGTTCACACGACGGGGTGCCGGAGGAGTCCTTCTGGACGACGGTCTTAAGTATTGCCTACTCGGACATGATACCGCATTTCGCGGCCTGCTGTCTTGCCTTCGCTCCGGGCGAACCCTGCCGCCGGGCCCTCAGCGGCGCAGGGCCGCGCGCAGCTGCTGGCCCAGCTCAGGGCGCTCCACGTACGGATCGGTCGGGTTGCGCGCGGCCAGGATGTCCTCGGCGCGCGTCATCACCGGCGCGAGCGCCTTGGGGTGGCTGTAGATGTAGAAGCGGTTGGCCTCCAGCGCCTCGAACACGAATCGCGCCACGTCGGCGGCGGTGACCTTGCCGCCGGACACCGCCTTCTCGATCACGCCCTGGGCCACGCGCTGGCTCACCGTTGCCTGGCGATCGCCCTCCTGCGCGTCCTGCGGGCGCGCGCGCTCGCTGTGCGCGATGCCGGTGGGCACGAAATACGGCGCCAGCACGTGCGCGTGCACACGTTCGCTGACCAGCGCGAGATCCTGGTAGAGCGTCTCGCTGAGCGCGACCACCGCGTGCTTGCTGACGTTGTAGACGCCCATGTTGGGCATGCTCACCAGGCCGGCCATCGACGCGGTGTTGACGATGTGCCCCGCGAACGACGGGTCGGCCTTCTCGGCGGCCAGCATCATCGGCGTGAACACGCGCACGCCGTGCGCGACGCCCATCACGTTGACGCCCATCACCCACTCCCAGTCGCGCGCCGTGTGCTCCCAGATCAGCCCGCCGGCGCCCACGCCCGCGTTGTTGAACACCAGGTGCGGCGTGCCGAAGCGCGCCAGGGTGGCGGCGCCCAGGGCCTCGACCTCGGCGGCGTGGCGCACGTCGCACCGGACCGGCAGCACCTGCGCGCCGAGCGCCTCGACCTGCGGGACGGCCGCCGCCAGCGGCTCTTGCATCACGTCGGCCATCACGACGTTCATGCCTTTTTGCGCGGCGAGGCGCGCCGTCTCGAGGCCGAAGCCGGACGCGGCGCCGGTGATGACGGCCGTGCGGCCTTGCCAGGGGTTCGTGGTCATGATGTTGGTCTCGCTGGTGGTTTTCAGTGCGGCATCGCGCGCCGCAGGATGGCATCGAAATCGGTGGCCGCGCCGAGCTGGCCGAACGCGTCGGGCGCCCCGTCGAGGCGGCTCTCGCAGAAGGCCGCGAACACGGCCGGCGGCGCCGTCTGCGCGAGCAGCGCGCCTTGCGTGACGAGCGCCAGGTCGCGCGCGAAGCGGCGCGCGTCGATCTCCTCGACGCCGCCTTCCACGTGCGCCAGCAGCCGCTGGATGACGCGATCCAGCCGCGGGTGCGCCCCGCGCGCGGCGCGCGTCTCGTGCGCGAGCGCCTCGGCCGCCGGGCCGCCGCGCAGCGCGCGCAGCAGGTCCAGCGCCATGATGTTGCCGGCGCCTTCCCAGATCGAGTTCAGCGGCATCTCGCGGTAGATGCGCGCCATCACGCCCTCGCCCTCGCCTTCCACGTAGCCGTTGCCCCCCAGGCACTCCATCGCCTCCTGCGCGAAGTGGCTGCCGCGCTTGCAGACCCAGTACTTGGCCGCGGGCGTGAGCAGGCGCCGCATCAGCGCCTCGTGCTCACGCTCGGCCGCCGGCGTCGCTTCGGACTCGCTGCGATCGACCGCGCGCGCCAGGCGCAGCGCGAGGGCCGTCGACGCCTCGCTCTCGAGCGCCAGGTCGGCCAGCACGTTGCGCATCAACGCATGCTCGGCGAGGCGCTTGCCGAACGCCATGCGGTGCGCGGCGTGGTGCAGCGCCAGCGACAGCGCGCCGCGCATCAGGCCGGCCGTGCCCAGCGCGCAATCGAGACGCGTCAACGCGCCCATCGCGAGGATCTGCGGCAGGCCGCGGCCCTCGTCGCCGACGCGCCAGCCCAGCGCATCGACGAACTCCACCTCGGAGCTCGCGTTGGCGTGGTTGCCCAGCTTGTCCTTCAGGCGCTGGATGCGCACGGCGTTGAGCGAGCCGTCGGGCAGCCAGCGCGGCAGGAAAAAGCACGTAGGGCCCGCGGGCGTCTGCGCCACGACGAGAAAGGCGTCGCTCATCGGCGCCGACATGAACCACTTGTGGCCGACCAGGCGGTAGCGCTGCCCCCACGCGTCGCTGCCATCGGGCACTGCCTGCGTCGTGTTGGCGCGGACGTCGGAGCCGCCCTGCTTCTCGGTCATGCCCATGCCCATCGTCATGGCCGTCTTGGCGCTGGCCAGCTGGAAGCGCGGGTCGTAGCGCGGGCTGGCGAGCAGGCCCGCGAAAGTGTCCTGCAGCGCGGCGTTGGCGCGCAGCGCGGGCGTGACGGCATAGGTCATGGACACCGGGCACAGCACCGACGGCTCGAGCTCGGTGAACAGCATGAAGCCGGCGGCGCGCTCCACGTGCGACGGGCCGTCCACCGCCCACGGCGCGCCGTGCAGCCGGTGCTGCAACGCGGCGCCCAGCAACGCGTGGTAGCTCGGATGGAACTCCACCTCGTCGATGCGGTGTCCGAAGCGGTCGTGGGCGTGCAGCGTCGGCGCGTGCAGGTTGGCCAGGCGCGCGTGGCGCTGCATCTGGGCGCTGCCCGCCAGGGATCCCAGCGTCGACAGCGAATCGGTCGCCAGCGCCGGGGCATTGAACGCCACGGCGTCGCGCAACGCGGCGTTGGTGTCGAACAGGTTCACGTCCTCGAAGGGCGGCACCTGGTTGAAGACGACATGCGTGGCGGAGGTCATGGCGCGGGGCGCTCCATGTCGATGTGGACGATGCCGTCCTCCAGGTAGGTCTCGCCGACCGGCACGTAGCCGTGGCGGCCATAGAAGGCCTGCAGGTGCGCCTGCGCGCCGATGCGGTTGCGCGCGCCGGGCCAGGTCTCGTCGCAACGCCTCAGGGCCTCGGCGATCAGCACGTGGCCCAGCCCGGTGCCGCGCTGGGTCACGTCGACGGCCACGCGGCCGATGGACGGCGGCTCGTACTTGACGCCCGGGTCGCACACGCGCACGTACGCGAGCAGCCGGCCTTGCGCGTCACGTCCCAGCAGGTGCCAGGACTGGCGATCCAGGCCGTCGGGATCGAGGTACACGCACTGCTGCTCCAGCACGAAGATGCGCGATCGCAGGGCCAGCGCGTCGTACACGTCGTCGCCGGTGAGGCCGCCGAACCGGGTCCACTGCCACGTGAGCATGGCGGTCAGACCAGCTTGACGAGCTGCTTGCCCTGGTTCTTGCCCTTGAGCAGCCCGAAGAACGCCTCGGGCGCGTTGTCGATGCCCTGCGCCACGCTCTCGGCGTACTTAAGCTTGCCGGTGGCCACCATCGTGCCCAGCTCCTTGAGCGCGTCCGGCCAGACCTCCATGTGCTCGCTGACGATGAAGCCCTCGATCTTCATGCGATTGACCAGGATCAGCTGCGGCATCGTCATCGGGATCGGCTCGCCGTTGTAGCCGGCGATCATCCCGCACATGGCCACGCGCGCGAACGCGTTGGCGCGCAGCATCACGGCGTCCAGGAGGTGGCCGCCGACGTTTTCGAAGTAGCCGTCGATGCCCTTGGGACAGGCCTCCTTGAGCGCGCCGCTCATGCTCTTGACGTCCGGGTACCGGCGGTAGTCGATGCACTCGTCGAAGCCGAGATCCTCCTTGACCATGCGGCACTTGTCCGGGCCGCCGGCGATGCCCACCACGCGCGCGCCACGCGCCTTGGCGAGCTGGCCCACCGCGCCGCCGACGGCGCCGGCCGCGGAGCTGACGACCACCGTCTCGCCGGCCTTCGGATCGATGATCTTGACCAGGCCGTACCAGCCGGTCACGCCGGGCATGCCGACGGCGCCGAGATAGGCCGACAGCGGCACGTGCGTCGTGTCCACCTTCTGCAGCACGCCGCGCTGGTCGGCGTTGACCACGGCGTATTCCTGCCAGCCGCCCATGCCCACCACCTTGTCGCCGGCCTTGAAGTGCGGGTTCCTCGACTCGACGACCTCGCCGGCCGTGCCGCCGATCATCACCTCGTTGAGCGGCTGCGGCGCGGCGTAGCTCTTGGCGTCGCTCATGCGGCCGCGCATGTACGGGTCGAGGCTGAGGAAGTGGTGGCGCACGAGCACCTGCCCGTCGGCCAGCGGTGCCACGGGCGTCTCGACGAGCTTGAAGTTCTCGGCGCTGGGCTCGCCGGTGGGGCGCGAGGCGAGGAGGATCTGGCGGTTGAGGGTGGACATGTCGTGTCTCCGTCTGGGTGGGTGTCAGGGATGGCGGTTCAGCGACCGCAGGAACTTGAAGGTGCCGGTGGCGTGGGCGCAGAGGGCGCCCTGCTCGTCGTGGACGCTGCCCTCGCAGAACGCCATGCTGCGCGTGCCGTGCAACAGCTTGCCGTGGGCGGCCAGGCGGCCGGTGGCCGGGCGCATGAAGCTGGTCTTCATCTCGACGGTGACGATGCCGGGCGTGCCGTGCTCGTCGGCAGCGCGCACGCTCCGCGCCGCGTGGGCCATCACCACATCGAGCAGGGTCATCACCACGCCGCCATGGGCCACCTGCCACGAGTTCTGCATCTCGGGGCACACGTCCAGGCTGATCTCGGCCAGGCCCGAGTCGAAGCGCCACAGCTGCATGCCCAGCGCCTGGACGAACGGGATGTCCAGCGCGAACGGCAGCGGCGTGCGATCGCTCATGGTCATGCGCCGTGCACCGCGCTGACGCCGCCGTCGACGGCAATCAGCTGCCCGGTGATGTGCTTGCCCGCGTCGCTGGCCAGCAGCAGCGCGGCGCCCTTCAGGTCCTCGTCGTCGCCCAGGCGGCGCAGAGGCACGTGGGCGCGAATGTTGTCGGCGCCGACGTGGGCGAGCAGGCCCGCGGTCATCTTGCTGGGGAAGAATCCGGGCGCGAGCGCGTTGACGTTGATGCCATGCACGCCCCACTCGCCGGCGAGGGCGCGCGTGAGGTTGATGGCCGCGGCCTTGCTCGTGTTGTAGGCGACGGTGGTCATCGCGCCGGAGTTGCCCGACAGCCCGGCGATGGAGGCGACGTTGATGATGCGGCCGCGCCGGCGGGGAATCATGCTGGCCTTGGCGATGGCCTGCGACAACAGGAAGATCGCGCGGACATTGAGGTTCATCACCTTGTCCCAGGCGTCGAGCGGATGGTCCTCGGCGGGCGCGCCCCAGGTGGCGCCGGCGTTGTTCACGAGGATGTCGACGTGGCCCAAACGGCCGAGCGTCTCGGCGGCCAGGCGCTGCACTTCCTCCGGCTTGCTCGAATCGGCGGCGATCCAGTCGGCGGCGATGCCGCGCTCCTTCAGGGCCGCGGCCGAGGCCTCGAGGTCGGCGGGTTTGCGCGCGCTCAGCACGACGCGCGCGCCGGCCTCGCCCAGCGCCTCGGCGATCTGCAGGCCCAGGCCGCGCGAGCCGCCCGTCACGAGCGCGGTGCGGCCGGTCAGGTCAAGCAGCGTCTGGATGGAGCGGCGCTCGGCGTACGGCGTCGTCGGGATGGCGGAATTGGTCATCGTGTAAGTCGTGGATCTTCAGAAGGCGTCTTCGGGCACGTCGCGGCAGGTGCGGTCGCGCGACTCGACGACGCGCAGCCACGCGTCGGCCTTGGGCAGCTCGTAGCGCATGAAGTAGTCGAGCGCCGCGAGCCGGCCGACGTTGGCCGTCGCGTCGGCCTGACCGCCCTCGACGATGGCGGCGCCCACGTCCAGCCACAGCCATGCGAGGATCGTGTGGCCGAACGCCTGCAGGTACGGCGTGGCGTTGGCCAGCGCGTCCTCGGGCAGCGACGTGGACCACGCCGCGCGCGTGGCCGCGCCCAGGCGCTGCAGCGCCTGCGCGAGCGCGTTCGCGTGCGTCGCGAGACGCGCCTGCGGCAGGGCGCGCGCGACGGTCGCGTCGATGCGATGCGCCAGCAGCTTCAACCCCGCGCCGCCCTGCATGACGGCCTTGCGCCCCAGCAGGTCGAGCGCCTGGATGCCGTGCGTGCCCTCGTGGAT
>Ga0209677_100993_pt1 | contig 13685 bp, 13 predicted proteins | sample AraplaCvi_mCL_r2_2_FD_184285 | JGI IMG/M metagenome (GOLD analysis project Ga0209677, IMG submission 184285) | Arabidopsis root microbial communities from North Carolina, USA - plate scrape CL_Cvi_mCL_r2 (SPAdes) (version 2) | ecosystem: Host-associated > Plants > Roots > Endosphere | place: USA... | reverse complement strand
TGGTGGCGTTGAGCGCCAACAGGTTGGTCTGCTCGGCGATCGAGGTGATCAGCTTGACGACGTCGCCGATCCTGGCGCCGGCTTCCGACAGCTCCTTGATACGCTGGTCGGTGGCGCTCGCCTGCTTGACCGCCTCGGCGGCAATCTCGTTGGACTCCCGCACCCTGCGGCCGATCTCCGCGATCGACCCGGACAGTTCGTCCGAAGCCTGGGCGGCGGTGCGGACGTGCCCGGACGCCGCTTCCGACGCGCCGGCCGACTGGCCGGACAATTCCGCTGTCGTGCGGGCGGTCTGGGTGAGCTGGCGCGCGACGCGCTCGAACTCGCCGGACGAGCTCAGCACATGATCGATGATGCCGCCGACCGAATCCTGGAAGCCGTCGACGAAACGCCTGAGCTCCGCCTTGCGCTGCTCGGCAGCGGCCTCGGCAGAGGCCGTCTGCTCCTCGCGCAGGCGCCGGCGCTCGCTGGAGGCGCTGCGGAACACGGCCAGCGTCCGGGCGATTTCGCCGATCTCATCGCCACGATCGTCGCAATCGATCGCGACATCACCGCGCCCTTCGGCGATGGCGGTCAGAGCATGCGTCACCGCCGCCAGCGGCTTGGTGACGCGCCGCACCACCAAAAGCGTGAGGCCGAGAACCAACAGCGCCGCGATCACCGCCGCCCCGATCATGGTCCGCATCGCCTGCGTCAGCATCGCATCGAGCTGTGCTATCGGCACGCCGACATAGAGGATGCCGATCACCTTGCCTGCGGGATTGGTGACCGGGAAATAGCTGGTCATGAAGGTGCTGCCGAACAGCACCGCCGGTCCCTTGTACTCCTGCCCGCGGCGCACGATCGCCTGCCCGGGATGATCGGCGGCGAGCTGGGTGCCGACCGCGCGCTCGCCATTCTCCTTCTTGACGTTGGTCGAGCGGCGCACGAACTGGCCACTGGCCTCGTCAAAGGCGAACAAGGTCGCGTTGCCGCCGACATAGCCGACCGCGCGATCGACGACGCCGTGATCCCTGAGCTCGGGAAACTGGGCCATTTCGATGCGGCGGACGACGCCGTCCTGCAGGGTCACCTTGGCGTCCGGGAAGACTTCCGTGAAGGTCAGCGCCAGGGTGCGCAGATTGTCCTCGATGTCGCGCTTGGCGCGTTCAGTGAAATCCGAGGACAGCGACCAATAGGCCGCGCCGACCACCAGTGCAGTGTTGAGAGCGATGACGAAGGCGGCGCCGAGCAGCGCCTTGGTCCCGAGCTTGAGCTTGATGGACAAGGGTTTCGACCTACGAAGATGCAATTCTCTCCCCAAATAGACAATTCGCTTTTCATTCCCATTAATTTGCCTGGCCGAAGAACCACGGAACTCCGCCTTGACCGGCAAAAGATACCTTCAGGTATGGCTGTGCGACGATCTGTCATCGTCTGGTTTCGCGAGAGCTTGCGGCTGTCGGATCATCCGGCGCTAGCGGCCGCTGCGGAGCTTGGCGTCCCGGTGATCTGCCTGTACGTGTTCGACGACGAAAGTCCGGGCCTGCGACCACTCGGTGGCGCTACGCGCTGGTGGCTCGCCCAGTCGCTCAGATCGTTGAAGGCGAGCCTGCAGGCGATCGGCGCAGACCTGGTGCTCCGGCACGGCGCGGCCGTCACCGTCGTCCCGGCCCTGGCACGCGAAACCAATGCTGCGGCCGTGTTCTGGAACGACGTCGCCCAGGCGCCACAACGCACCGTGGCGAAGGACGTCGACGAGGCGCTTGCGATGCTCGGCATCGAATCCAAGAGCTTTGCCGACGACCTGCTGGTCGATCCGGCACGGCTGCGCGGCACGAACGGCCGCGGACCGCGCGTGTTCACGCCGTTCTGGAAGCGGGTCCTCGCCTTGGGCGATCCGCCGCAGCCGCTGCCGGTGCCGAAGTCGCTGCCGTCGGTCGCCGGCGTCGCGGGTCTCGCGGTGGAGGATCTCAGCCTTGAGCCGACCACGCCGGACTGGGCCGGAGGCCTGCGCGAGACTTGGCAGGTCGGCGAGCGCGCGGCGCAGGCGCGCCTCGCCGCATTCCTGGAAGCCGACGTCCAGACCTATGTCACCGATCGCGACCGGCCCGACCGTGACGGCACCTCGCGCCTGTCGCCGCATTTGCGCTTCGGCGAGATCAGCCCGCGACAGGTCTGGCACGCCGCCCGCTTTGCCGCCGCGGCGCGGCCTCCGACGACACCGGGCATCGACAAGTTCATGAGCGAGCTCGGCTGGCGCGAGTTCAGCCGGCACCTGCTTTATGACCGGCCCGATCTCGCGGACCGCAACCTGCAGGCCACCTTCGATGGCTTTCCGTGGCGAAATGACGATGCAGGGTTACGGGCGTGGCAGCGCGGCCGGACCGGCTATCCGATCGTCGATGCCGGGCTGCGGCAGCTCTGGCACAGCGGGACAATGCACAACCGGGTCCGGATGGTGGTGGCGTCGTTCCTGGTGAAGCATCTTCTCATCGACTGGCGCCTTGGCGAGCGCTGGTTCTGGGACACGCTGGTCGATGCCGATGTGGCCAACAATCCGGCGAGTTGGCAATGGATCGCGGGCTCCGGCGCCGATGCCGCGCCCTATTTTCGGGTTTTCAACCCGGTGCTGCAGGGCGAGAAATTCGACCCCGAGGGTGCCTATGTGCGCCGCTGGGTGGGCGAGCTCGCCGCGTTGCCGGCGCCCTTGATCCACCGGCCCTGGAGCGCCACGCCGGTCGAGCTGGCGAGCGCCGGCATCACGCTTGGCGGCAACTATCCGGCGCCGATCGTCGACCACAAGGCGGCGCGCGAACGCGCACTGGCCGCCTATGCGCGCGCACGCCAAGGATGAGTAGTTTGTTGTCCGCTTTGACAGCTCGAAGAATCCAGCTATCGTTAGTTGTTTCAACAATCGGGGGATCCGATGGACGACACACCTCTCATCGACCAGGCGACGGATGCGATCAATACCGCCGCCGACGCCGCCAAGGAAGCCGTCGCGACCGTGATCAAGAAGGTCCGCCGCGCTGCGAAGCCCGCGACCAAGCCGGCTGCCAAGCCCGCCGCCAAGAAGGCAGCGCCGAAGCGTGCCGCCAAGGCCAAGAAGGTCGCAACCAAGAAGTCGGCAAAGAAGGCATCAAAGAAGACCGCCAAGAAGTCGGCAAAGAAGGCAACCAAGAAAGCCACCAAGAAGAAGGCCAAGAAGGGCTGAGGCAACAGGAAGGACGCGTAGGCCGGCTTCGGCGCGTCGCTTCCGCGATGCAATCCAGCGCCCGAGTGGGGACTGTCCGGTGCTGGATTGCCTCGCTTCGATGATGTGAATCGCGAACGGCGGCTCGCCGTCGCGACGCATGGAACTTAATCCGGCGGGCCGGCTTAGCCCGCGCATGGATAGGCAGGATGCGAAGCGGCCCGTGAGGCCGGCCAACGGCCGGTGGCTCCGACAGATCGCTCTCGCCGTCGCTCCAGCCGTCTTGGGCGGTGCCGTTGTTGTTTTGACGACAGTGACCGCCCATGCCGACGACGGTGGCAAAGGCGGCTCGGAATTCCTGCTGCTCGTTCAGGTCGCGCTCCTGATCGGCATCGGGCGCGGCCTCGGCGAGCTGATGCAGCGCATCGGCCAGCCCTCCGTGATCGGCGAGCTGCTCGCCGGCCTGGTCCTCGGGCCCTCGCTGTTCGGCTGGATCTGGCCGTCCGCGCAGGCCGCGATCTTTCCGCACGATCCGGCGCAGAAGGCGATGCTGGACGGCATCGCGCAGTTCGGCATCCTGCTGCTGCTGTTGCTGACCGGGATGGAGATCGACCTCAAGCTCGTGCGCAAGGTCGGCCGGCCGGCGGTCACGATCTCGATCTTCGGCATCTTGCTGCCGTTCGCCTGCGGCTTCACGCTCGGCGAGTTCATGCCGGAAAGCCTCTTGCCACATGCCGAAGCGCGGCTCGTCGCCGCCCTTTTCCTCGGCACTGCGCTGTCGATCTCCTCGATCAAGATCGTGGCGGTGGTGGTGCGCGAGATGAACTTCATGCGCCGAAATGTCGGCCAGATCATCGTGGCCTCCGCAATCATCGACGACACGCTCGGCTGGATCATCATCGCCGTGATCTTCAGCCTGGCATCGAGCGGCACCGTCGACCTGGCCTCGATCGGCAGAGCGCTGTTGGGCACGATCGCCTTCCTCGTCTTCAGCTTCACCCTGGGACGGCGGCTGGTGTTCCAGCTGATCCGCTTCGCCAACGACCACCTCGTCAGCTCCGCGCCTGTGGTCACGGTCATCCTGCTGCTGATGAGCGGCATGGCATTGATCACCCATCTGATCGGCATTCATACCGTGCTCGGTGCCTTCATCGCCGGCGTCCTGGTCGGCGAATCCCCGATCCTGACCAAGCAGATCGACGAGCGACTGCGCGGCCTGATCGCCAGCCTGTTCATGCCGGTATTCTTCGGCCTGGCTGGCCTGGGCACCGACCTCACCCAGCTCCGCAGCCCTGAGCTTTTGCTGTTCACCGCCGCGCTGATTGTCATCGCCAGTGTCGGCAAGTTCACGGGTGCGCTGGCCGGCGGCGCGGCGGGCGGGTTGACCCGGCGGGAATCGCTTGCGCTCGCCAGCGGCATGAACGCGCGCGGCTCGACCGAGGTGATCATCGCCTCGATCGGCCTATCGATGGGGGTGCTGACGCAGAACCTGTTCTCCATGATCGTCACCATGGCGATCCTGACCACCCTGGCGATGCCGCCAATGCTGCGCGGCGCGCTGGCGCGGCTGCCGCCGCGCCGCGACGAGCAGGACCGGCTCGAACGCGAGGAGTACGAGGACAAGGGTTTTGTCGGCAATCTCGAGCGGCTGCTGCTCGCGGTCGATAACAGCGGCAATGCCGAGCTCGCTGCCAAGGTGGCAGGCTGGCTGGCCGCGCCGCGGGCGCTGCCGACCACTGTGTTTCAGGTCGATCCTTGTTTGCGCGACGCGGAAAGCTCGGAGACGATCGTCAGGGAGGCGGCGCGACAAGGCGGCCTGCGCGGCGAGATCGACGTGACGACGCGCGTCCAGGAGCAGAAGCTCCGAACGTCGCTTCGCGAGACGATCGCCGAGGAGGCTCGCAAGGGTTTTGACCTGCTGCTGATCGGCCTGTCTCCGGTGTTGGCCGCGGACGGCCGCTTCAGTCGGTCGCTGCAGGAGCTTGCCGCCGGTTTTCAGGGGCCGCTGGCGCTGGTTCACGCCAGCGACCGCAGCCCGGATACGCCGCCCAGAGGCGATCTTCGCATCCTGGTGCCGGTGTCCGGCAGCGGCGTGTCGCGACGCGGCGCGGAGATCGCGATCGCCATTGCTCGAGTCCGTGCCGCTCGGCTTCACCTCATCTACGTCTCGACCACCCGCGACCAGGGCACCCGGCGCGCAGCCGCGGAGGGCATGCAGGAGCGGGCATCCCAGGTGCTGAGGGAGACGGCCGCAATCGCCGCCCGCTATGATCTCCCGGTGACGACGCGGATCCACGCCAGTGCCGCACCGGAGCGGGCGATCCTGCAGGAGGTCGATGCGGCGGGCGCCGATATGATTGTACTCGGCGTCGACCGGCTCCAGGGCGAGGCTCTCGATTTCGGATCGGTCGCAGCCGCCGTGCTGGCCCGATCGCGCGCGCCGGTGCTGCTGGTCTCGACCGAGGCGAGCCAGGCCGCGCCGCGGTCGTCCAAGCCCTGAAATCGTGCGGCGGCGGTGGTCCGCCCTACCAGGCGTCCGGACAGGGATCGACGATCTTCCAGAGCTCGATCCCGTTCTTGATTTTCTTCATCTCGGTGGTGAGCCCGCCGTTGCGGCGGATCCAGTCCTTCAGAGGATCGGGGTAATACGACATCAGCTCCGAAGTGCCCTCGAGGCTCGTCACCTTGATCCCAAACGTGAAGGCCTTGTCGTAATAGGCCTGATGGACACCGATGCTGGCGCGTGGCGTGACGCAGATCTTGTTCATCGGCACGATGCCGAACACCAGCGTGCAGGCCGAGTTGCAGATTCCGTCGATGATGACGCGCTGATGCGTGTCGCGGATCTGCTGGTACTTGGCCTTGTACTCCTCGACGTAGCCGCCGTGGTCGCGCGTGATGTGCAGGTCGGCCCGCGCCGGAGAGGCAACGGCCAACGTAAGCAGCAGCAGCGGAAGCAGACGGCGCATCAGCGGACAAGACCCCCAGTCGATCTTCAGCAGGCGTCAACCCCAAATCCTGCGTCGCAGGACTTTTGCCAGACTGTGTTGTGAATCGGTTAAGCATCCGGAAAAGGCCAAAATTTTGGCGAGAGCGGCCTTGTTTCGGCTATCTTTCGGCACCTTTTCCGGCCTGTTCGCGTTAGATTGTTCCCGGCCAATGTTCCGGCGCCAACACTCGCTCCCCTTCTCGGAGGCACTTCAGCGAATGTCGGGGCGCAGGAACGTTCGCTAAACTGCTGTATCTAGTGCAGCTTTGGATTTGGCGTTTGCATCCCCCGATCGCGGCAAGGGACGCAAACGTCAAATCCGCTGCACGAGTCATGGGCGTCAGCCCGATTTCCGGAGAAACGAGATGAGTCTGTCGAAACTGGTCGCCACCGCCGTGATTGTGTCAGCGGCAAGCCTGATCCCTACCCTCTCGGAAGCGCGCACCCATCATCATCGACACCACGCCCATCACGGTTACCAGGGCCTGCCCTATCCGATCAGCTATGTGCACAATTATGGTCCGGGTCCGCTGCCCGGCGCCTTCGCCTATTACGACGGCCCGTCGACCAATCACTGCTATCAGAGCGCAGCCGCCTATCTCGGCCAGGACCACCGCCGTCATCCCTGCTTCTGACCGGTTGCGCCGCCTTTCGCGTAAGGCGAGCGGCGGACATCCTGTAACCGGGGGATTATCTCTTTCGGGCGCGACAGCCCCGCTGGCCCTGCCCGCTCGAGTCTGATATCCGGAAGGCTCCGGCGCCGGATATCGCGGGCCGGACCAGAACGCGCTCGTAGCTCAGCTGGATAGAGCATCGGATTTCGATTCCGAGGGTCGGGAGTTCGAATCTCTCCGAGCGCGCCAGGTCCAATCGTCGCCACCCTTCACTCTCAGTCGTCGTCACAACGTTGAAGATAGCTTTGTAAATCAGGGCTCTCTAACACGATCGGCGGCCGCTGGGCGCCCGCCGGCTGCAATCGGCGAACTCCGCCGGAACGACCCTTTTGGCGTCCCGCGATCGGAGTTAGCATCTCAAGAAACAGAACTCCCGGGACTTAAGGCCATTGAGCATTGTCACGCTGCTCATCGGTTTTCTCGAACGACGGCCCGGAAAAACGAACTGATCACTCCTGCGCTTTTCGTAGTCTCCCGCAAATACGTCAGGATCTGTCGGGACAGTGGCGACCTGGGCGGAGCCAACCACCACCGCGGCGCCGCTCATCGGCAGCACTTTGGAGTGCGCGGCGGACATCGGCTTGGCTCCCGACCGAACGCATCGGGTAGCGGCGATAGGCGCCGGAACGCTCGACAGCCTGCCTCGCGACGGTGCGGGTTGCCGTGGATATTCGCCACGCTGGTCCTGCGCCCATCCATTTCGTCTGATCGAGATCGCATCTGGGTAAGGATAATCCATCAACCTCGCCGGGTGATCACCCGATACCGCCGTGAACTACAATCACGCATCGTGTTCATGCCTGAGGACGGCCGGCGCCTGCTCGTCCTGAAAGCGTCTGGCTGGAATTATCGGTCCGCTGCTGACCGAGACAGAGCGGTGGGCGCTTATCGAGTATGTAAAATCCATCTCAGAAAAGCCGGCTCAAATCGCACCCTTCGGCGGACCGGAACACCCTGTCTCGGCCTGGAAGGACAAGACTTTCTTTAACGTCAGAAATCGCGGACCCCATGATGGCGGTGACTAGCAACGTTATCTTCGGTACGACGCCGACGCTGCGCCCGGCCTTGGCATTCTGGCATCGCTGATGATGTTCAGCTTCGGCATGTGGTGGCTTGGTCGTGGACAAGGGCGCGACCGGCGTGCGGGCGAAGCATTCGCCGGTCGTGCGCCTGTTCGGGGCGACCGGCCTGCTCTCGATAGGAGGTTGCGCGAGTGAGCCACGACCGCCCGCGCGTTCGATCCGGCGGAAATCATGCGTGCCACACCGAGCAAAACGCCATTGACTTGCTTGCCTGCAGCGTTGCCGCATCGATGATACCGCCGCGCGCGAGGCGAGCGAGCCAAGCTTCGTGCCCGGCTCGAAAACGAGTTTGAATGAAAAGAGCAGACGAATGTTACCGGTGCAGTGAGGAGGTGCGAATGACGAGATTGACGCAACTGGCGGCCTTGGGTCCAGTGGTCGCACTCGCCTTTTTCACAAACGTCAGCGGTGCGGCGCCGCTCAGCCATGGGGCCGGCCCTTTCCTCGAAGAAACGGCGAGGCTGCCCTTCGTTGAGCAGGTGCATGGCACTCATCGCGCGTGTCTGCGGGGATGGGTTCACCGATGGGGGGGCCGTCCGCTGGCATCGTCATGTGGGAGTGGCCCGCATACCCGTCCGGTGTTGATTTCCCGGATCGGTGTATTCGGCACGGTGTCGCCCACCGGAGGTCTTCTACGATCACCGAGTGAACTCGGGCTTGATCCCGACCGGGTGAAATCTCGTCTCCCGGAATAGGGCAGCGTCGTTCGGCTAACTACAGTTAGAGGCGTGCCGCTGATGAGACCCGAGCGCGCAGACGCAACTCGTTCTTCATCGATAGGTTTGGAGAGAGGGAATTTCCGGTTGGTATTGGTGTCGTTCGTGTTCTCGCTTTGCACCGCATTGCTGGCCACGATGGCGGGTGCCGCTCAGACCGGGTGTCTCATTTTTCTGTCGACCCAACTAAGGCCGATCGAAGAAGCACAGAAGATGCGCAATTTGGTCCTCAAGGATTTCCCCAGGAGGTCGACTACATCACCGACCTTCCGCCCTTGGGAAAATCTCTGCAAGCGAAAGATGTAGTCTCGTCCATCTTCGCCCCGCACATCCCCTTCAAACCGTTCGCGGCCATCCCACTTCTGCAGGACTGCGCCGACCAATCCGACCCGGATTTCCCCAATCTCAGGGAGCTGCGGATGGGCGGGGTGCGTTCCCGCCTCCTCGACGAGCTGCGCAAAGTCTGGGTGGGCGATGAGTACGCCAAACGAATCGAAGATGACGGCCGTTCCGTGATCGCCGGGACGCTGCGCGTTGACGAACTCGCTGAACTTGTCGAGCTTGAGGTCGACGGCGATGACCCCGCGAACATGCCCATGCAGGGGCGCTCTCAACGTGATCATCGGTGTGCCAATGCTGAAAGAAGCGTATCGTGACGAATGACATCTCGTGCCGCCAGCATTGTGTCGCGGTACCAGCCTCGCTTTCGTGCGTCATAGCCATAGTCCGGTAGATCGAGCTGTCCGGTTGCGTTGCCTTCTTCGTCTTCGAAGATCCGGCGCATCGGCAATGCGTCGTCGGAGGTCGGGCGGACCAAATTGATGTTGTAGACGGCCCCAGGGGCGCCCCTAACTTTTCGCGTTCCACTGCACCCAGCACATCGAGACGCCGGACTTACAGCCAGCAACCGTTTTCGTATCCGACATAGAAGCTATCCGCCTGCGGCAGCTTGGTCAGTGCAGCTTTGAACATGACGATCGCGCTATCCTGCTCGCTCCTTTCATCGGTGTCGGCGAGTGAGGGACTCGACGACAGCACGTCAAGAATCGAACTCAGCTCCGAGACTTCAGCCTCAAGGCGGCCAAGAGTGTTCGCACTGGCGGCGTCCATGGCGGCAGATGCCGCCGCTCTCGCCACCGCATCGGAAGTCTCAAGTTCGGTGAACACCAAAGATGCGGTCAGAGCTGCAATGAAGGAGATCACGGCTGCGGTGATCGCGATCCTGAACGTGAGCATCTCGATTCACGCTCCACCTGACTTGCGCCTGATTATGTCCGACGTAGTTGACTCTCTCGTCTGATAGGAAGCCTGTTGACGGGCTGTCGTTGTCTTGTCGGGCCATCGGATTGGAAAGGCGAGTTCGGCATGTCAGCGCGGGCAACATTGCCAAGCCGCGCGTGAGTATATGCGAAATCGGCAGGTTCGACGAGCGCCGATAATCTCTGTGGAATTCGGCTCAGTTTGCTGAACTTGCATGGGCCGCCGTCCCCCCGGCTGACCCAGTCTCTGGGCAGCGGCCGTTGCGGCCCAGGCGAACGCCGTACCTCAGGCGCTCTCGTCATAAGAACGAGATGGCGGCTTCCTCATGCGATCGTCAGTTTGAGGACGGTTGGAGCGCGCGCCGCATTATGGCGCTACAGCGAAACGATCGGCCATCTTCATCGATCGTGGCGCGCCACATGTATCGATGATCGACAATGCGCGTCGCGCTCCCCGCAGAACGGCGCCTCCGGCTTGCACGCTTGCCGAGGTCATCGGTCGAGTTCGCGTTGCGCCGCCTCCACCGCGCCGGGCTCGACCAGCAGGCCCCTCATAGCGGCCTCGGCTTCTGCTGAACCGAACCACCACGGCATATTTCGAGCTCTTCGCTTTGGCGCGGCGTGTGAGCAGCGTGTCCCGGCCGGCAGGAATTCAAGATCGCCGAGCCCGGCACAGCTCAGGCACGCCGGGCCGGGCTCTCCCATGACAAGAAGACTTCCCGTGCCGTGGCATCGATGGCACATCCAGGCACCATTCAGTGGCTGGATCGCGACGAGCTCGGGCGCGCGGCTCGCCTTCTCGGCCAACTTCTCTCGCTTCTTTTCAGACAGCTCGCTCGAAATCCAATGTGTGCGGTACAGTTGTTCGATCGCCGGATTTCCGCTCTTGCTGAACCGAAGCGTCTGGCGTGACGGCTTCCGCGCCACGCAGTGTGTCTCGCTCGGATGCAAACCCTTTGCGGTGGCCCACGACCGAAACAGGTTCATGGCCTCCGAGATACGCGACAATTGGTCTGGATCCCTTCCTCGAGATAGCCGATCTGCCCTTGCTGCCACCGCTTGAGCAATCCGGATCAAGCCATCCGATTCCGGCCAGCACATCGATCGAACTCACATATTTCTGCGCCGCCAGGGCCGCTTCTGCCGCCCTGATCACTCGATCGTTGAGTTTCCTACGATTGTCCGGGTTCATGATCCGCTCTCGCGTGGCACCATTCTATACCGGGTCCCAAGAGCTGCAACGGGCCGATCGCACCACCGTCGGCGGGAGCGCCGCGAATGATCATCTCGGAGTTGCGCCGACGGTCCGCCATTCTTTGCACCGAGAACTTGCCGCGGTCATCAGAGCGTCTCTTCACGTCGTAGTTGCCAACTCAGATCCGAGCGCCCCCGGGAATGATGGGTAGCGTTCCCGGAAGACACAACCTTTGGAGGCCAACGAGTCCGTCAGATGCATCGCAGGAGATTCGGTGCGGCAGATCATCGCAACAGCCGCATGAAACACACGCTTGAGTAGCGCTACAGCCCGCCCGCCGCTCTGTTCTACTACCTGTCGCGTGCAACGCGGTGCGTTATCCGACACAGATGTTCACCTTTGGACGAGCCGTAACAAAAAAAGCCAACTTCCATCGCAAAAAAGCGGAACTCCCTAATTAGTTAGGAGGAAAGCGGCCGAAAAAAGGGCTGCCCGCAGGCCTTCGAGGCCGCTATGTGTGAATTGCGGCGCATAGCGATTCTTGCCCGGCGTTTTTTCGGGCGGGCGTGCGGAGGAACGAAGTCAGGTCAGGTAGGTATTTAGTCATGTCTCGTAAGCTCACGCCGCGCCAGGTGATCGCCCGCTCCTATCCAACCTGGGACTACGCCATGGCCGATCGGCTGATCGCATGGCTCCAGGATTGTGGTTACGAGATCGTGCAGAAGGCCCAGGCCGACATTGACGATGTTGTTACCCAACCCTCCGATCAACCGGTAGCGGCCCAGCTCTCCGAGCTCATGCAGGCCTGCTGAGCCGGCTTCCGCCTCTTCATTCGAGCGGTGTCAGCCGGACCTGTGGAGCAAGCAGGCGGACTGCGGAGAGCAGGATTGAACCTGGCAGCGTCGTGATGCAACCAGTCGCTAACGACGCTTGCAGAACGTCCGTCGTGAACTCAGATGTGAACCTGTCGTCCCGCCATGAGAGATGGTATCGGGAACCACCGTCGGGTTCCCAGGTTCACTCGGCGGGAGCATACAAACCGTCGAAGGTTGAGCATGTCTCGCAAGCTTACAGCGCGCCAAGTTATCGCCCGATCCTATCCGAGCTGGGACTACGCCATGGCCGATCGGTTGATCGCGTGGCTCGATGATTGCGGATACGAGATCGTCGAAAAGGACGCCGCGCACCAGGACGCGAGCCTCGTTCCCGCCGCCTCCGACGCCGAGGAGCAGCTCAGGCTGGCCCGCGCGCACTGAGCGTTTGCGTCGGGGGCCACTCGGGGCACCAACCTCGCTGCGCTGCGGGAGCCGATATTACGTGCGCGAGCCCTTCTCGGGCCGTCTGATCTTTGCGCGAAGCTGTCGCGTAATCGCTATTCATCTCCGCCCAAGTTGCCGTTCCAGAAACGACAGCGCGCGCTCGCTGGCCTCGCGTGCGTCCGAGCGCTCTGGGTGGAAGTCGAAGCCGTGCGCAGCGCCGGGATAGACCACAAGCTCCGCGGTGCCACCGAGCGCATGCGCCCTGTCGACGAGTGAGACGCTTCCCGCCAACGGGTTGTCGTGATCGGCATCGCCATGCACAGCCAAGAGAGGCGGTAGATGCGTGATCGCGTCCGCCGGCGTCCCGGGAAGCCCAGCGTAAAACACCACAAGCGCTTCAATGCGTGGATCGGCAGCCGCCGACCGCACCGCGAGGAAACCGCCATTGGAGAAGCCGAGCAGCCCGACCTTGCCGGAGGATTCGTCGCGCGCGAGCGCGTAGCTGACGACGTCACGGACACGATTCGCCCAGAGCGCAAGGTGCGCACCGAAATAGGCCACACGTGCGGCGCGGCCGGACGATGCCATCGCGACGGCGTCTGCGGCGTCGTAATAGGAGACGAGATAGGCGTCGAGCCCCTTCGCCGCGACCATCTCGGCATAACGCGTATAAGGCGCAGCCCATTCAGCAACGCTGCGCCTGCCGTGCAGGATGATCACGGCCGGCCGTTTCCCGCCTTGTCCGCCAGCGAACAGCTTGACGGCAATCGGGCCATCTGCGCCCTGCACCACGATCTCCTGCGCGGCATCGGCGGCGAACGCAGGCCACGTGAACGCAGCCCATGCGAACCCACCCAACAGCGTTGCCAGGGCGCCGCAAATGACAGAGATCGTGCGCCGCCGCACCAAGTGACCAACCAACGTCCATCCCCACGCCTCGACATCGCCAGGCTAGCGGAGTCGTGCGCCGGTAGCCAGCGACCATCAGGCCTGTCAGGCCATCCGCACCTCGGAGCTCGCACCAGCCGGCTTGTCGCCACGTCACGCCAGCAGTTGCTTCTCGATCTCGTAGACCGGCAGCTTGACGAGGTCCTTGTCGACCTCGCCGTGCAGCGCCTTGCGCACCGCATCCGAATAGTCGGCACGGATCATGCCGAGTGCCCGCGGAGAAGCCACCATGGTCAGCGCCTTGGTCTCGCCGGATTGGACGGCCTGATGCAGCCGGCCGGCGAGCTCCTTCAGGAATGAGCGTTCGGCCTCGTCATGCCAGTCGGTCTGCTCGATCGCGCTGCGCGCCGTTCCGACGGCCGGATGCACCGAGCCCGGCGCGTCGGTG
>Ga0209677_100991_pt1 | contig 13698 bp, 15 predicted proteins | sample AraplaCvi_mCL_r2_2_FD_184285 | JGI IMG/M metagenome (GOLD analysis project Ga0209677, IMG submission 184285) | Arabidopsis root microbial communities from North Carolina, USA - plate scrape CL_Cvi_mCL_r2 (SPAdes) (version 2) | ecosystem: Host-associated > Plants > Roots > Endosphere | place: USA... | reverse complement strand
CCGGGCGCCTCCAGCAGCACGCCGTTCGGACGCGCCAGCTCCGCCTTCACGAAGCCGCGCGGATCGCTGGCTGCGTTGATCAGATCGCCGGACGCCCCGCCGCGGGCGCCGAAGCCGAAACGGTTGAGCGCGACCAGAGCGGCTTGCGAATCGCGGGCCATCGATTTGTCCTTCGCGCGTTGCCAACCGCTTTGCGAGTCCATGCGCAGCGCATAATATACCGCAGCGGGAGATGAACCCGACATGAAAATGACGGCGAAGTTTTTGCGGCGATCATGACAAATCCGAAAGAATCCGCGACGCCGGAACCGCGCCGCCTCGCCTGTTCCCGCTGCGGCACCGAGTTCGGCTGCGATCTCTCGGGCACGTGCTGGTGCGCAGAGGAAACGGCAAAGCTGCCGATGCCGGTCAAGGGCGAGGATTGCCTGTGCCGGGAGTGTCTGCGCAAGGCAGCCGCGGTTCCCGCGAAATAGCCGGCGGTGACCATGGCGCGTCTCGCGCCTGACGAAGACCTGCGCCACCGACCGCTCGTGCAGCAAGCGCATGAAAGCAAGATCAGACCATCTTCTTAGAGCTCCATTTACCTTCGCACGGCGAGGCCCGTAAAATACCACATCTCTTAACCAGACACGGCTAAGTTGCGACCCGTCAATTCGGGTACGCCGCGCATGAGCCGCTTCATTCTCCTGACCTGCATGGCGTTCGCCTCCGCCTTCGTCGGCATCTCTTGGGCATTGCGCGGATTTCCGACCTATTCCTTTTCGCTGATCGGCGAACTGAGACCGACGCTCACCACAACATTCGGCGACGAAAGCTCCAAGGCACGTGACCGCAAGATGTGGGAAGCGGAGCACACCGCGATGAGCGACAAGAATCCGAAGCTCGACGCGTTGCGCATGGACGCGTTGCAGGCCGGCACTGCCTACGCCATGTCGCCTTGCGATGACACGATGAAAGCCAATCTCATCGCGGCCACCTCGGCCTATGCGCGCGGCTACGCCGAGATCTACGACTGTTCGACCCCGGCCATGGGAATGTTCTGCAGCGAGAAGAAGCGCGACCAGGCCAACGCGGCATATTCGACGCCGCTCGACATGCGCGTCAGGACCGCGCTCGCGGAGGCCTTCGAACAGAAGGGCGTGGTCAAAGAGGATTTCCCGGAAGACATCCGTCTTACCGTCCAGCAATTCGCGGGTCCGGGTCTGTGGTCAGATCCATCACCGATTTGCCTGCCGCGGCAACGCGCGACGGCGAGCCGCAAATGAGCCGCATCTGGATTATCGTTTGGGCGATCGTCATCTGGCAGATCGCAGCCTGGGCGTTCGCGCCCGAGCCTAAGGCCCGACCAGCGGCCCCGATCGATGGCCCTGGATACGGCACCAGCGAGAAATATTCGGTAGACGGCAGAGCGATAAAGCGCGAGAGCGTGATCGCCGCGCTGGAGCGGCCTTATGGCGCCCGCTGCACGGGCGAGGGCCGAAAGCAGTTCATCGGCGGCCTTGATTCATACTACTATCATCGCCAGAACCAGATGGAGCGCTATCCTGAGACATTCGGCCAGCCCGGTGCCGACTACATTGCCAAACAATGGTCGACGGGCGAGGACAGGCGCATCGAGCGCCTGACTCAGGAAGCATACGCGCAAGGCTATTTCACGCTCTCCGACTTGGGCAGCGTCGCGCGCAAAATGGTCGAAAACGTCGTCAAAAACGAGCGCGTCACGGCGAAAGCCTGCGGGTGAGAAGAGGCGCTCGCGGGCTCACACCGCATGTCCCGGCGATGTCCGCGCCATGCCGTCGAATGCGTCGAGCAGTTTCTCGCGCCAGGCGTACACCGGATCGTCCGCTTCCAGCAGCTTGAACGGGCTGGTCACCCGCGCCCACTGAAAACCGCCGAACACGATGTAGTCGGCATAGTTCGGCGCGCTGCCGCCGATGAAGGGCTGCTTCTTCAGGGTCTGCCGCATCACCTCGAGCGACTTGCGGAACGCGACCACGCCCGCATCGCGGCTCGCCATCACCTGTTCCAGCGTCTTGCCGCCGAAGCGGGCCTCGCGCGATTGGCGGAAATAGGCTGCGTCGACCTCGGCGAGGTTGTTCGGGATGTCGGCGATGATCAGCGGAAAGATGCCGCCGACGATGGCGATATCGCCCCAGGCGTTGATCATGCGCGCCATGGCGCGGCCGCCCTCGCCGCCGAACAGCGACGGCTGGTCTGGAAAATTGTCTTCGAGATAATTCGCGATCGCCCAGGAGTCGACGACGGGCTTGTCGTGGTGAAGCAGCACCGGGACCTTCTCCGAGCCGTGCGGCGCGATCGCGCTTTTCTCGGTGAAGCGCCAGGGCAGCGTCTCCGCCGTCAACCCCTTGTGCGCCAGCGCCATCCGCGTGCGCCAGCAAAACGGGCTGAACGGGCGCGCGGCGTCGGTGCCGACGAGTTCGTAGAGTTTGAGTGACATGGCTGGTGTTCCATCATTGCGAGCGCAGCGAAACAACCCAGACTGCCGCCGCGGAAGCATTCTGGATTGCTTCGCTGGCGCTCGCAATGACGTTGTTGAGACGGACGGGCGCCTCACCGGCGGTGCGTTTGCAGTAGCTTCTCGCCGTCCGCCGTCACCGCAATGATCAGACCGATGCCGGGCCGCGTCTCTCGGGTGACAAGCCCGCGGTCGGCGGCGTCCTCCCAGATGGTGAGGCGCGGGCACGAGGTCTTCCAGGTCGCGATCACCTCGGCGTAGGCGCGCGGCTCGCGGGCGACCCATTCGACGAAGTCCAGCACCAGCGGATCGGCAGTCTCGCTCATTGCAATCCTCCCCTGTCGAAGGCGGCCAGCACCGGCGTCCGCAGCAGGAGCCAGCCGCCATAGGCGATGTAGTAGCAGGCGATGGTGGTGATCAGCTTGTTCGACCAGGCGATGAACTGCTGGTCGGTCATGGCTTCGAGGATGCGCCGCGCCAGCGTGGTGCCGAGCATCGAGGCGAGAATCGCGACGCCTGCGAGCACGGGATCGAGGCTGGCGGCCTGGTCGATCACACCGCCGAAATAGATCAGCTTGGTGAAGTGGCTGACGAGCTGGCACATCGCCTTGGTCGCGACCTTCTCGCGCCGGCCGAAATCACCGCCGAGGAAGAAGGTGTCGAGCAGCGGCCCCGAGACACCGGTCATCAGCATCAGGCCCATGCAGATCGTGCCGTAGACCGTGCCCTGCCAGAGACGGTCCGGATCGGGCTTGATATTCGCAGGCAGCAGCCGCGCCATGAACGGGGTGACGCCGAGCAGCAGCAGCGCCATCGGCTTGTCAGGCACGTAGCGGGTCAGCGACCAGGCCGCGAGCGCGACGGCGCAGCCGACCATATAGTTGGCCACCGGCCGCCAGCGGATATGCGCGCGCCAGAGCAACGCGCGCCAGCCATTGGACGCCATCTGCGTGATCGCGTGCAGCACCATCGCGGTCGGCAGCGGCATCAGGGCCAGCAGCACGCCGATCAGGATCAGCCCGCCCGCCATGCCGAACAACCCCGACAGGAACGCGGTGCCGACCATCAGCAATCCGAGGGCAGCGATCATGAAGGGCGTCACGAGCGGTCTCCGTTTAGGTGAGCAGGCTGTTCATCACCCTCGCCCCACGTGCGGGGGCGGGACGAGCAGAGCTCGCCCTGAGAGGGTGGAGTGAGGGGGAGCCTCCGCGAGGACGGCGAGAATGAGACTCGCGGAGACTCCCCCTCACCCACCGCGCTGCGGACGATGCTTCGCATCGCTCGGCGCGTGTCGGCCTCTCCCCGCACGCGGGGAGAGGCGAAAGAGAACGTGCCTCGCTTGCTCCTTCTTCGCAAACTGAGTTATCTTGGCCTGGCATCAGCTTTCCTGAGGGTGGGACAATTGCGGCGGCTGCTGTTTCTCAACGGCATCAAGGCGTTCGAGGCGGCGGCGCGGACCGGCAGCTTTGCCGCGGCCGGGCTCGAGCTCAGCGTGTCGGCAGCCGCCGTCAGCCGCATGGTGCATCTGCTCGAGGACCGGCTCGGCGTCGCGCTGTTCGAGCGCAAGGCCAACAAGCTGGTGCTGACGCAGGCCGGGCGCGCCTATCAGAGCGGGCTGACGCCGATCTTCGATGCGCTGGCGAGCCTCACCGCGCAGGTGACGGCGCCCTCCAGCGTCCGCGTGCTCACCATCGGCGTCGGACATACGTTTGCGATGCGCTGGCTGATCCCGCGGCTGTCGGAGTTTCGCAGCGAAGAGCCCGACATCGAGGTGCGCTTCACCACCGGCGGCGCCTCGGTGCCGTTCGGCGAGGACTGGAGCTGCGGCATCAAGCTCGGCACCGGCGACTGGCCGGGGCTGGTGGCCGAGCCCCTGTTCGCCGGCGACCTCACGCCGGTCTGCGTGCCCCGGCTCGCCGCCTCACTGAAGCGCCCGGCCGACCTGAAGGGCCCGAGCCTGATCCGCGTCGAACATTCGCCCGAGGACTGGCCGATCTGGCTGAAGGCCGCGAACCTCCCCCGTATCAATCCGCGCGGGCCGGAGTTCCAGTTCTACGGCCAGGCGCTGCAGGCCGCCGCCGACGGGCTCGGCATTGCCATGGGCATCCGGCCCTATATCGACGACGACCTCGCCGCCGGCCGGCTTGTGGCACCGTTCGACCTCTCGGTGCCCAAGGGCATGCGCTGGTATCTGGTCTATCGCAGCTTCCAGACCGAGCAGCGTGACTTTGCCGCGTTCCGCCGCTGGATCATGCGTGCGGCCTCGGAGCCCGCGGCCCGCCCCGTCAAGCGGATCGGTCGCGCCTCGCCGCGGAAATGACGCCCCTGCTGTGGTCCGCCGGGCAAAAAAGCCGGCCACTTGTGAACGGCTTCACATACTGAAACCGGCAAACGTGGTCCCCTGACCCTCCGACAAGACACCTTTTGGGGACTACCAATGACGACGCTTTACGACGGCTTTGACATCGAATCCTTCGAAGCTGGGCAAGGGCTGTGGCACGCCCGCATCCGGCGCGCCGATTTCAGCCCGGTTGCCATCGACGGCGTGCTGTTTCCGGCCATGGAAGTCGGCTTCGCCTGGCCTGATCCCGACGCGGCGATCGCCGACGCCAAGCATCACATCGATCGCTTCCGCCGGCGCGCCGACAGCGACGACGAATAAGCAGCAGACAGCGCAGCGCAACAGGGGGAACCGGTCATGTCAGCCATCGAATGCGGGGACACGCCGCGGCAGCGGATCTATACCCGCAATGTGCTGTCGAATTGTCCGGAATGCGACGGCGACCTCACGGTGCTCCGCGTGATCCCCGGCCGTGCCGGCTGCGAGTACTGGGCCATGCGCTGCACCGATTGCGGGGGCCTCCATCTCGACATCCTCGAGCCGCGCGTTGTGGCCGAGGACGACGACGGGCCGCGGCCAGCGGCGTGATCGAAAGGCCTGCTGCCAACCTGCTGTCAGCAGCCTGATCACGGACCGTCCTTCGCCCTTTTCTGAGGGGCGGACTCGTCCCATATTCGGGACATGGCGAAGAAACCTGCTCCCCCCGCAAAAACCCCAAAATCCAAGACGCCGAACTCCAAGGCTCATCGGCCCGACGTGCAGCCGATCGGGCCGGCATTGGCCGAACTGCTAAATCCCGCGATCAATCGCGGCGATGCCGGACTTGGCTCAGGCACTGGCCTGCAGCCGCCGCCGGACAATTCGCGCGATCGCCGCTCCGGGGGCGAGGCCGCCGCGCACCGTGCGCGCGCCTCGACGCCGAAGGCGTTTCCGCAGGATGCGACGCGGCCGATGCCGCTGCGCCCCAATCCGCAGCCGCCCGGCGCCCGCGAAGGCAGCGGTTTCGACGAAGCGCCGCAGGCCAATTACGGCACCGCGGCCACGATCCCGACGCTCGATCCGGAACTGGCGCGGCAGCTCGGTTTTCCCACCGAGGAGGACGACGCCGAGGCGCTGGCGCGGCCGCCGCGCAACAAGATGGAGGCGCTCGGCGTCAAGGCGACCGCCGATGCGCTGGAATCGCTGATCCGCGAGGGCCGTCCCGAGTTCCGCAAGAACGACGGCTCGCTGAAGGTGTGGACGCCGCACCGGCCGCCGCGCCCGGAAAAGTCCGAAGGCGGCGTGCGCTTCGAGATCAAGTCGTCCTACGAGCCGCGCGGCGACCAGCCGACCGCGATCGCCGAACTGGTCGAAGGGATCAACCGGAACGACCGTTCGCAGGTGCTGCTCGGCGTCACCGGCTCGGGCAAGACCTACACCATGGCCAAGGTGATCGAGGCGACGCAGCGGCCTGCCATCATCCTCGCCCCGAACAAGACGCTGGCCGCCCAGCTCTATGGCGAGTTCAAGAGCTTTTTCCCGGACAACGCGGTCGAGTATTTCGTCTCGTATTACGACTATTACCAGCCGGAAGCCTACGTCCCGCGCACCGACACCTATATCGAGAAAGACTCCTCGATCAACGAGCAGATCGACCGCATGCGCCACTCCGCGACGCGCGCGCTGCTCGAACGCGACGACGTCATCATCGTCGCCTCGGTGTCCTGCATCTACGGTATCGGCTCGGTCGAGACCTACACCGCGATGACGTTCGCGCTGAAGAAGGGCGAGCGCATCGACCAGCGCCAGCTCATCGCCGACCTCGTCGCGCTCCAGTACAAGCGCACCCAGGCCGATTTCACCCGCGGCACGTTTCGCGTGCGCGGCGACGTCATCGACATCTTCCCGGCGCACTATGAAGACCGCGCCTGGCGCGTCAATCTGTTCGGCGACACCATCGAGACCATCGAGGAGTTCGATCCACTCACCGGCCACAAGCAGGACGAGCTAGAATTCATCAAGATGTACGCCAACTCGCACTATGTGACGCCGCGTCCGACGCTGGTGCAGGCGATCAAGTCGATCAAGTCCGAGTTGAAGATGCGGCTCGACCAGCTCAACAACCAGGGGCGCCTGCTGGAGGCGCAGCGGCTGGAGCAGCGCACCACCTTCGACATCGAGATGATGGAGGCGACGGGAAGCTGCGCCGGCATCGAGAACTATTCGCGCTATCTCACCGGGCGCCTGCCCGGCGAGCCGCCGCCGACGCTGTTCGAATACGTGCCCGACAACGCGCTGGTATTCGCCGACGAGAGCCACGTCACCGTCCCGCAGATCGGCGCGATGTTCAAAGGCGACTTCCGCCGCAAGGCGACGCTGGCCGAATACGGTTTCCGCCTGCCCTCCTGCATGGACAACCGCCCGCTGCGCTTCGAGGAATGGGACATGATGCGGCCGCAGACGGTCGCGGTGTCGGCGACGCCGAGCAGCTGGGAGCTGAACGAAAGCGGCGGCGTGTTCGTCGAGCAGGTCATTCGCCCCACGGGCCTGATTGATCCCCCCGTGGACATTCGCCCCGCCCGCACCCAGGTCGACGATCTCGTCGGCGAGGTCCGCGCCACCGCGCAGGCCGGCTATCGCTCGCTGATCACGGTGCTGACCAAGCGCATGGCCGAGGACCTCACCGAATATCTGCACGAGCAGGGCATTCGCGTCCGCTACATGCACTCTGATATCGACACCATCGAGCGCATCGAGATCATCCGCGATCTGCGCCTCGGTGCGTTCGACGCGCTGGTCGGCATCAATCTGCTACGCGAAGGCCTCGACATTCCCGAATGCGCGCTGGTCGCGATTCTGGACGCCGACAAGGAAGGTTTTCTGCGCAGCGAGACCTCGCTGATCCAGACAATCGGCCGCGCCGCGCGCAACGTCGACGGCAAGGTGATCCTCTATGCCGACCAGATGACCGGATCGATGGAGCGCGCCATCGCCGAAACCAACCGCCGCCGCGAGAAGCAGGTCGAGTACAACACGGAGCACGGCATCACGCCGGAGAGCGTCAAGAAGTCGATCGGCGACATCATGAACAGCGTCTACGAGCGCGACCACGTGCTGGTCGAGATCGGCGGCCACGACATGACCGACGACGTCATCTCGATCGGCCACAATTTCGAAGCCGTGCTCGCCGATCTCGAAACCCGCATGCGCGAGGCCGCCGCCGATCTGAACTTCGAGGAAGCCGCCCGCCTGCGCGACGAAGTCAAACGCCTGCGCGCCACCGAGCTCGCGGTGGTGGACGACCCCACCGCCAAGCAGCGCACCGTGCAGGGCAAGGCCGGCGCCTATGCCGGCACGAAGAAATACGGCGACGCCGCCAATCTCCCGGTCAGCGCGATGAAGAAGAAAACCGTGAGCTCCGCGCTGAAGGCGAGCGGCGGCGGCAGCGGCTCGAAGGTGCACAAGCCGCATCTCGACGAGATGCACGGGCCGGAATCGCTGCCCTACCGCGAAAACCGCGCGCTGCCGTCAAAGCCGTTCGGCGGCGAAAGCCGGATCATCCAGCCGACGGACTCAAGGCAGTCGGGGCCGGAGTTCGGGCCCGCGCCGAAGTCGACGGGCGGGATGCCGGGGCGAAGGGGTGGGTGGAAGAAGAGGTAGGATGCGCGGTATCATCCTCGCCATTCGTGGCTATGGATTCCGGGCTGGCCGCGTTGCGGCGCCCGGGAATGACAAGTAGCCCTCACCCCACACTCACCGCCAACAGCGACAGCAGCAGCACTGAGGCTACAAGTTGCACCGACGTCGCGGGCTTGGCGCGCCAGCGCGCGATCTTTTCGGAGAAGGACAGGCTGGCGTCGAAGAAATTCGCCTCGTAGCCGTTCTTCAATTTCGGGAATTTTGTTCCGAGCCAGATGACGAGGACGCTGTAGAGCAGTGTCGCCATGACAACGGTGAGCACGCGATGCCCCCCGCGATCATCGCCAAGCAGCTTCACCATCAGCGAGGCTGCCGCGAAGATCGGGAAGCCCTGTAGCGTCGCGGTCAGCGCGAAGCCTTCGAGCCAGTTGAGCGGGCCAAATTTCGGCGCGGTGATCGAGGCCATGATGCGCTCACCCCACGCTCGCCGTCACCACGGCCATCACCGACAGCAGCAGCACGATGGTCATGAGCTGGAGCGAGGCGACGGGCTGGGTGCGCCAGGCGGTGATCTTGTCGGCGAGCGATAGATGAGCCTCGAAGAATTTTGGCTCGTAGACGGTCTTGAAGAAGGCGGGGAAACTCGGGCCGAAGGTCACGGCCAGCATCGCATGGGCAAGCGAGGCGACGGCGACGAAGATGGCGACGCCGGGGTCGCCGACCAGGTCGTGGTTGCCGACGAGCTTGAGCAGAAAGGCGGCGGCGGCGAAGGTCGGGAAGCTCTGCAGGATCGCCGTCAGCGCGAGGCCTTCGAGCGCGTTGTGCAGGCGGGACTTTCTTGCGGCGGCGATGGAAGCCATGGCACGTCTCCGTGATGACATGCCGATGACGGTAGCTGCGCCGCCGGAGGGGTGATGTGAGATGGGTCACGCGCTCCAATCGGCTGCCGGAACTGTGGTGCAATGGATTCCGGGCTCGCGCCAAGTGGCGCGCCCCGGAATGACAGGGGCTACAGCTTGCCCTGGCCGTTGACCTGGCTCTGCTGTTGCTGCTGCTTTTCCTGTTGCTCTTGCTGTTCCTTGGCGTGGTGGCGGCCGTAGAGGCAGCCGGCGGCGGCGCCGAGGACGCCATGATGGCCGGCATAGTGGCCGGCGACGCCGCCGACGATGGCGCCCTTGATGCAGCCCTTGGCATTGGCGGCGGAGGTCGCGCCCAGCATGAGAACCGCGGCGGCGACGGCGAGAAGCGGGGATTTCATGGATCGGTGTCTCCGGATGAATGATCGGCATCTCAACGAGCGCAAGCGGGTTCCGGTTCCAGCGTTCGCCGCATGTCGGATCGCGCCGGGGCTGTGCGCGCGGCGTCATCGCGTCCCGGCAAATTCCAGCAGGCGGATGCATGCGCAACCCGCCCTTGCAGCATGTGAACCGCGATCCATCGACACATGACCAATCGCGACAGGGCTCTGTCTTTTTGCGGATTGCTGGACCCGCAAGCTGCACGATAGCGTTGTATTCCACGGCCAATGGGGCGGAAGCGGCATGACGGTTGAATCGCTGAACAGGCAACGCGTGCTGCACCTGCTCGACAGCTTTGCGCGCGGCGATATCGAGGCCGCGCTGTCGTGCTGCACCGACGACGTCGACTTTCTCACCCACGCGCCGATCGACGTGCTGCCCCACATGGTGCCGCGCCATGGCAAGGCCGAGTTGCGTGCGCTCTGGGAGACGATCTGGTCGCGCTATTCGGACATCCGCTACAAGGCGCCGCATATCCTCGCCGACGGCGACGAGGTCGCGACCTACATGCACACCTATTTCAGGAAGCGCAGCAACGACCGCATCGTGCAATTCGACATGGCCGTGTTCTACAGCTTCCGCGGCGGCCTGGTGGCGCAGATCCGCGAAATCATCGATTCCTATGACCTGGTGCAGCAGGTGCTGGAGCGCGAGATCGGACCGCTGATCCTGGGGGCGCTGGTGCCGCGGGACTAGGCAGGAGGCCGGGCCTGGCTGTGTCGGGCCAGCCACACTCGTCCGGCGCGTGTGCCGTCTGGATTGCCGGATGTTTCTTGCGGGAAACGTTACAGCTAAATTCGCTCCACGTGACCGCAGATTTGATGGTCCCAGGGAGCAAACACCATGTTCTTCACGCCTCCGTCCTCGCGCTCGGCCGGCGCGCGGCGCCGTGACATTGTCGCTGCCTTCATGATCGGAGCCGCCGTCCTGGGGCTTGCCTCGCTGGAGGCGATCCGCCCGGCCGCGGCGCAATTCGTCTGCGGAGGGAGCGCGACAGGCGGCGAGCCGCAGAGTGGCTCGGGTGCGACCGCCACCAACCCGCACGATACGGCTTGCGGCACGGGGGCGATCGCCACCGGCGCGGCCTCGGGCATTTCGGGTGGCGCCACCGCATCGGGCTATGGCGCTTTCGCGATCGGCGACAACACGACGACCATCGGCAGCTTCGCGGGCACGACCACCAACGTTTCGGGCGTGACCAGCATCGGCGCCAATGCCAATTCAACCACCGGTGTCATCGGGGTGTACTCGACGGCGATCGGCGCGGGCTCCAATCCCTCCGGCTTGGTCGAAGTCCTGTCCCGCGGTGATTACAGTGTGGCTATCGGTGGCGGCGACGGCGTCGGCGCAACGCCGGCTCGGTCGTTCGGAACGCGGAGCGTGGCCATCGGCGGAAGCACCCTCGCCAACAGTACCGACTCCACCGTGGTGGGGTCGGTGTCGACCGTCACCGGCGCGAGCAGCGGGGCGTTCGGCACCGCCAACACCGTCACCGGCTCGTCCAGCATCGCGACCGGCAGCAGCAACAGCGTGACCGGCAACAACAGCGGGGCGTTCGGAACGGGCCAGACCGTCAACGGCAGTGGCAGTTTCGCGATCGGAGATCCCAACACCATCAACGGCAGCAACAGCTTCGTGTTCGGGGACGGCAACACAGTCAATGGGACCAACCAGGCCGGCTGGGGCAACGCCGTGCAGGTGATGGGAAATTCCAACACGATCGGCGCCACCGCCAATTCGGCAGGATCGACCGCCATCGGCGCGTCGAACACAGTCGATGCCTCCCGCGCCATTGCCATTGGCATCACCTCGACTGTGACCGGCACCAGCGCCATCGCGATCGGCGACACCGTGACCGCGTCCGGCCGCATTGCTTCCGCATTCGGCGCCCTGGCCAATGCCGGCGGCGCGTTCGGCAACGAAGGCACCACCGCGCTCGGTGCCGGTGCTCAGGCCGGCAGCACTGCCGCCGGACAGACCTACGCGACCGCGGTCGGCGGCAACGCCCAGGCGCAGGGCGCCAACGCGATCGCGATCGGCGGCAATGCCGCGACAGGTGCCGGCAATGCCGCCTTCGCGTCCGCCAGCAACGCCATCGCGATCGGCAACGGCGCGCAGGCGACCGCCGTCAATGCCATCGCGCAGGGCACCGGCGCCGTCGCCAGCGGTGCCAACGCCATTGCGCTCGGCACCGGTGCGGTGGCGACTGGATCGATCGCGGTCGGCAACGCCGCGCAAGCGGCCAACGGCGGCGCGGCGTTCGGCGACTTTGCCGTGGCAACCGGCGGCACCGCCAACGTGTCGTCCGCGACCGCGCTCGGCAATTCGGCCGTCGCAACGACGGCCAACGCGGTCGCGGTCGGCCAGAGCGCCACGGTCGCCGCGGCCGGAGGCACGGCGGTTGGCGCCGGTGCGGTCGTACAGGCCGCGGCAACGAATTCAGTGGCGATCGGTACGGGCTCGGTAGCGACCGCCGCGAACACGGTGTCGGTCGGGTCCGCAGGCAATGAACGGCGCGTCAGCAATGTCGCGGCCGGGATCGCGCCGACGGATGCGGTCAATGTCAGCCAGCTCGGCAGCATCACGTCCGGAGTCCAGGGCCAGCTGAACGGCTTGCAAAACCAGATCACGACCAACCAGACCGAGGCACGTCGCGGGATCGCCGCCACCGCGGCGCTCGCGGTCGCCGCCATGCCCTCGGGTCCGGGCCGCACGACCGTGTCGCTCAACTCGGGCTTTTTTCAGGGGCAGACCGGCGTCGGCGTGGCGGTCGCGCATCGCCTCAACCTGAGTTCGGCCATTCCGTTGATGGTTCAGGGCAGCTTCGCCAATTCCGGCGGGATGAATGTCGGACGCGCGGGCGTGGCGGTCGAGTTCTGATCAGCCCGCACTCGTCCAAGCGGGAACCGGCGCGCGATACGGCCCGGTAAAATACGGGGATCTATTGTAAATCCCACAAACAGCGCTCAATTGTGCATTGCAATATCGTGATTTGCATTTCCGCAAATCGAGTCTATCTGTTTGTACACGAACGAATTGAAGCAACCCCGCGGCGCCTACTGTGCATGGGGTTGTTTTTCGTTTTTGCGAGCCAGTTTCAGGACGCCCAAAATGACAGAGCACAGCCTCTGGCGTTTCTCGCGCGCGTTGCACCGCGCGATCAACGACCGGCATTTCGAGGATATCGAGGCCCTGATCGACGAAGACGTCGAGTGGGCGATCTACGGCCCGATCGACATGTTTCCGTTCCTCGGCGCGCGCCAGGGCAAGGACGCCGTGCTCGACGTCATCCACCAGCTCGCCGACAATTTCCGCGTCCGCCGCTTCGACCGCGAGAGCATCATGCTCGGCGTCGATTCCGCCGCCTCGATGCTGCGGTATTCGCTGACCGCGCTGGATTCCGACAAGCCGATCAGCTTGCGGGTGGCGCAGTTCGCCCAGTTCAGGGCCGGCAAGCTGATCGGCATGCGCGTGCTGGTCGACAGCTTCGACCTGGTCGAGCAGGCACTCGGCCGCGCCATTCATCTGCCAAGGATGACCAGCGTCGGCTGAAGGGACACCAACGGGCCCCGCAGTTCGGGACCGGTGATGATGCGCCCGCGACGTCCTGGCCTCCAGCCCCGCCGGACGCCGTCGTGGAGAAGCTTGTCACCGGGCGCGCGCCTTTCGCGCGGCCCGTTGGTTCGTCATTTTTTCTGGGGAAACTGCGGCATCCCGGACTTGTGCAGAGCAGCACCTCGCCACAATTCTGCAACGATGGTTCCCCATCCTGGGTGAGGACCGGGGTCGCGGGCAGGACGATGGAATTTTCGACAGGTTTTGGCTGGACTAGGCTGCCGGCGCTGGCGGTTGTGTTCGTCCTGGGCTCGGTGCTGACGGTCTCTGCGCAGATCATTCCGCCCTTCTCCCCCGCCGCGGCCGTGCCCGACGATGAGGCCGAAGCCGCGGAGACCGCCGAGGCGACC
>Ga0209677_100990_pt1 | contig 13699 bp, 11 predicted proteins | sample AraplaCvi_mCL_r2_2_FD_184285 | JGI IMG/M metagenome (GOLD analysis project Ga0209677, IMG submission 184285) | Arabidopsis root microbial communities from North Carolina, USA - plate scrape CL_Cvi_mCL_r2 (SPAdes) (version 2) | ecosystem: Host-associated > Plants > Roots > Endosphere | place: USA... | reverse complement strand
CGTGGCGGAGCGCCGCCGCCTGTCCGGGCCGCCGCCGGCCGCGGGCGGATCGGGGCAGGTCACCAGCGAAGCCGCGCCGGCAGGGGCGGGCACGCTGGGGCAGCTGCCCGCCGGCGAGCTCGATGCCGTGCTGTCCGCGCTCGCCAGCGAGCTGCGCCGTCGCGCACCGGCCGGCACGCGGCTGCAATGGATCCGCGCGTCGGTGGGGCAGATGATCAAGCTGATCCCCGTCGACGAGGTGCTGTATTTCCGTTCCGATGAGAAGTACACGCTGGTCGTGTGGGTGGGCGGCGAGGCGCTGATCCGCAAGTCCATCCGCGAACTGCTCGATGGCCTGGAGCCCGAGACGTTCATCCAGATCCACCGCTCCACCATCGTGAACCTGCGGTTCGTAGCCCAGGTGATCAAGGGCCCCAACGAGACGGCCGAGGTGCACCTGAAGGGGCGCACGGAGACGCTGAGCGTCAGCCGCAACCACGTGCACTGGTTCCGCCAGTACTGAGCGGCCGATCTGCCGTCGACGCGCGCGCAGGTCGAATCCTTCGGCGTCGTGACGTTGCGGTCGTTTTTAAGCGTTTCGTCGCTCAAGTGCGCCGGCGCCGTGTCGATACCCAAGGGATTACCCTGTCAGGTCATCTCGATGCCGCACCCCACGTCCTCCAAGAACGCTTCCGTCGCGCAGCGACTCGCCCTCGGCTTTGGCTCGCTCGTCGCGCTGTCGCTGCTGGGCTCGGCCATCAGCGCCTGGCAGGCGCAGGGCATCGGCGCCAAGGTCGAGCGCGTCGTGAGCGTCAACAACGCCATGGCCGAGGCCGTCGGGCACCTGCGCAACTCGATGGACGAGATGGCGATCCAGGTGCGCGGCGTCGCGCTGATGACGGAGATGAAGTCCATCACCGCCGAGGTCGAGGTGTTCAAGGCCGCCAAGACCCGCTACGCCGCCGACGAGAAGGCGCTGCAGGCGCTGGTGGCCGGCACCGGCGCATCGGACGACGAGCGCCGCACCTGCCAGGAAATCGCCGCGCTGGCCGCGAAGACCCTCCCGCTGCTGCAGGAGGCGGCCGACCTGGCCGCGGATGGCAACAACGTCGAGGCCGCGCTCGCACTCAGCAACCGCATCCTGCCGCTCGAGAAGCAGTGGCGCGCGCAGCTGCAGTCGCTGCAGAAGGCCATCGCGGCCGACAGCGCCGGCGCCGAGGCCAGCGCGCGCTCGGCCGAGGCCGCGCTCACGACGATGCTGGTGGCGTTCGGGGTGGCGTCCGTCGCCCTGGGCGCGCTGGTCGGTTGGCGCCTGATCCGCAGCGTCAAGGGGCCGCTGGAGCGCGCCACCGCGTTCGCGCGCCGCGTGGCCGACGGCGACCTGTCCGCCTCGGTGCACGCTGATTCGAACGACGAGCTGGGCCAGCTGCTGCAGGCGCTGGCGGACATGCAGGCCAAGCTGCGCACGCTGGTGGGCCACATCCGCAGCACCGCCGAATCGATCGGCACGGCCAGCAAGGAAGTGGCCGTCGGCAACCAGGACCTCAGCGAGCGCACGGAGCAGACGGCCGGCAGCCTGCAGGACGCCGCCAGCGCCATGACCCAGCTCACCGGCAACGTGCGCCAGAGCGCGGAGGCCGCCGTGCAGGCCAACCACCTCGCGACCTCGGCCACCGACGTGGCGCGCCGCGGCGCGGTCGCGGTGTCCACGGTCGTCAGCACGATGACCGAGATCAACGACAGCTCGCGCAAGATCGCCGACATCATCGGCGTCATCGACGGCATCGCGTTCCAGACCAACATCCTCGCGCTGAACGCCGCCGTCGAGGCCGCCCGCGCGGGCGAGCAGGGTCGCGGCTTCGCGGTGGTGGCCAGCGAGGTGCGCTCGCTGGCCCAGCGCTCGGCGGGCGCTGCCAAGGAGATCAAGTCGCTGATCGGCGCGTCGGTCGACCGCGTGGAGACCGGCGCCCGCCAGGTGGCCGACGCCGGCGCGACGATGCGCGAGATCGAGTCCAGCGTGGAGCGCGTGACCGCCATCATCTCGGAGATCAGCGCGGCCTCGGCCGAACAGTCGTCGGGCATCGGCCAGGTGAGCGGCTCGGTGACGCAGCTCGAGACGATGACGCAGCAGAACGCGGCGCTGGTCGAGCAGAGCGCGGCGGCGGCGGAGTCGTTGCGGGACCAGGCGGACAGCCTCAACACGCTGGTGCAGGCGTTCCGGTTGGAGTGACTTGCCCGAGCGACGAGCAAGCTGGGCCGGAATCGCTGCTGGGGGAGGCGCCGGCCATGCGCCGACGCTGAGAGCGCGTGCCCAGACCTGGGGACCTGGCCCAGGTCCCCCAGGACGGCGTCAGCCCGCCAGGCCCGCGTACACGTGCTGCACGTCGTCGTTGCCGTCGATGGCCTGCAGGAAGGCCTCCACTTCGGCCAGCGCGGCGGCATCGAGCGAAGAGGCTGCGATCGGGTTCTTGGCCTTGTAGCCGAGCTTGGCCGACAGCACGGTGAAGCCGTGGTCGGGCAACGCCTTGGCGACGAGGTCGAGGTCGGCGGCGTCGGTGTAGAACAGCGTGGTGCCTTCCTCGTCGCCGGCCTCGAAGTCCTGCGCGCCGGCCTCGATCGCGGCCAGTTCGGCGTCGGCGCCGTCCTTGGCTTCGGCCTCGATCATGCCCAGGTGGTCGTAGTCCCAGGTGACCGAGCCGGGCGTGCCCAGCTGGCCCTTGCGGAACAGGCTGCGCACGTCGGAGGCGGTGCGGTTGACGTTGTCGGTGAGGCACTCCACCACCACCGGCACGCGGTGCGGGGCGAAGCCTTCGTAGACCACGCTGGTGTAGTTGATCGTCTCGCCCGTGAGGCCGGCCCCCTTCTTGATGGCGCGGTCCAGCGTCTCCTTGGGCATCGACACCTTGCGCGCGGCCTCGACGCACATGCGCAGCTTGGCGTTGTCCTTGGGCTCGGCCCCGGAGCGGGCGGCGATCATGATGTCCTTGACGAGCTTGGTGAACAGCTTGCCCTTGGCATCGGCGGCCAGCGCCTTGCCCTTTTCTTTCCATTGCGCGCCCATGGCGTCGTCTCCGTCAGGTTGAGAGGGGTCGCCCGCGGGCGCACTCCGCAAGTATCGCCGCTGCCGCGCAGGTGCCGCGCAGTTGCCACGCGTGCGTGGCAGCGGCCGCCGCGCGCGCGGCGGGCGCGTCAGCCCGCGAACGGCTCGGTGCGCAGCAGCAGCCAGGCCTTGGCGTCGCCGTCGACCAGCGGCAGCAGGCGCTCGCGCACCAGCGCGTGGTACGCGTTGAGCCAGGCCACGTCGGTGGCCGACAGCATGCCCGGCTCGATGCAGCGCGTGTCGATCGGGCACAGCGTGAGGGTCTCGAACTCCAGGAAGTCGCCGAATTCGCTCGCGCCGATGGCCACGTTGGCCACCAGGTTCTCGATGCGGATACCCCACTGGCCGGGCCGGTACAGGCCGGGCTCGATCGACGTGATCATGCCGGGCTCCATGGCCATGGCCGGCTCGGTCATGGCCTTGCTGATGCTTTGCGGCCCCTCGTGCACGTTGAGGAAGTAGCCGACGCCGTGGCCGGTGCCATGGCCGTAGTCGAGCTTGGCCGCCCACAGCGGCGCGCGGGCGAGCGCGTCGAGCATCGGCGAGAGCGTGCCGCGCGGAAAGCGCGCCTGGCTCAGCGCCAGCGTGCCCTGGAGCACGCGCGTGTAGTCCTGGCGCTGCTGCTGCGTGATCGTGCCGACGGGCCAGACGCGCGTGATGTCGGTGGTGCCGCCCAGGTACTGGCCGCCCGAGTCGATCAGCAGCAGGCCGTCGCCTTCGATGACGGCATGCGACTCGGGCGTGGCGCGGTAGTGCGGCATGGCGCCGTTGGCATTCCAGCCGGCGATGACGGGAAAGCTCAGGCCGACGAAGCCCGGACGCTTGCGGCGCTCGCCGGACAGCTTCTCGTCGATGGTGATCTCGGTGATCGGGCCGAAGGGGCGGTCGGGTGACGTGGCCTCGTCGAACCAGGCATAGAACGCGCACATGGCCGCGCCGTCCTGGACCATGGCCTCGCGCACGAACGCGAGCTCCTCGGCCGACTTGCGACTCTTGGCCAGCGTGCTGGGATTGATCGACTCGACCACCCGCACGCCGACGGCGACCTGCTCGCGAAAGCCCAGCGTGATGCGGCGCGGGTCGACCAGCAGCACCGCGCCGGCGGGCAGCGCCGCCAGCGCCGCGCCGGCGCCCGCGTAGTCGGCGACCGTGATGCCATCGGCGGCCAGCGCGGACTGCAGCGCCGCGTCGATCTTGCCGGCGCCCACGAACAGCGTGGCCGCGTCGGCCGAGACGAGCAGGTGCGCGAGGAACACCGGGTTGTAGTCGACGTCGGCGCCGCGCAGGTTGGTGATCCACGCGATGTCGTCGACCGTCGAGACGAAGTGGTGCGTGGCGCCCAGCCCGGCCATCGCGGCACGCACCTGGGCCAGCTTGGCCGTGCGCGGCAGCGGCGCGTGCGGCGCGGCGTGCTCGTAGACGCGGGCCTGCGGCAGGTCGGCGCGGTCGTCCCACGCGAGGCCCAGGACGTCGGTGTCCGTCTTGAGCGTGATGCCGGCGGCGGTGAGCCTGGTTCGCAGCATCTGCGACGCGGCCAGGCCGAGGACGTCGCCATCGACCGCGACGACGCCGCCGCGGCGCACCTCGGTGGCCAGCCAGTCGAGGTGGTGCACGGCCGCGCCGGTGGGGATCTTGACGAGGGCGATGCCGCTGCCCTGCAGCTCGGACTCGGCCTGCGTCCAGTAGCGGCTGTCGGCGAACAGCGCGGCCTTGTCGGCGGTGACCACCAGCGTGGCCATCGAGCCGGTGAAGCCCGAGAAATGCTGCCGGCCCTGCCAGCGGCCGGGCAGGTATTCGGACAGGTGCGGGTCGCTCGAGGGCACCAGCACGGCGTCGACGCCGCGCGCGTGCATCGCCTCGCGCAGTCGGGCGATGCGGGCGCGGGCGGGGGAGGTGCGGGTGTCCATGGCGGTCTTTCGTGTTGGGCGGTGCGGCGGCGGTGCCGGTGGGCGGCCGGGCGGGTGGGCTCGCTGCGACGCGCCGGGTCAGGCGGGCAACAAGCCGAACGAGGATCCGATTTTAGGCGCCGGCCCCCGTGGATGCGCCGCGTTGTGCCGCGCCGAAACCGAGGTTTACGCTAGGTTTGGCGCGCTTGCCATCGGCGCCCGGGACGATTAAACTGAACCACATGGTTCAGTATTCGCAGTCAGGACTCGACGCGTCGTTCGCCGCGTTGTCGGACGCCACCCGGCGCGGCGTGCTGCAGCAGCTCGGGCGCGAGGAGGCTTCCATCACCACGCTCGCCGGCATGTTCGACATGACCCTGACCGGCATGAAAAAGCACGTGGGCGTGCTGGAGATGGCCGGGCTCGTGGTCACCGAGAAGGTGGGGCGCGTGCGCACCTGCCGCCTCGGCGCACGCCGCCTCGACCAGGAGGCGCAATGGATCGAGTCGTGGCGCCAGCTGTGGGAAACCCGCTTCGACGCGCTGGACGGCGTGGTCGAGGATTTGAAACGCAAGGAGAAGATCGATGGAGCCCAGTGAGACCGGCGGCAGGCACCGCACCGTGGCCGAGCGCCGATCCGACCGCGAACTGGTCGTCCGGCGCACGTTCGAGGCGCCGCCGCGGCTCGTGTTCAAGGCCTGGACGACGCCCGAGCTGCTGCAGCGCTGGTGGGCCCCCCGGTCCAGCGGCGCGAGGCTCGTCGACTGCCAGCTCGACGTGCGCGCCGGCGGCGCCTACCGCTTCGTGTTCGGGCTGCCCGATGGACGCTCGATGACCTTCTTCGGCAAGTACGTCGAGGTGGTGACAGATGCGCGCCTGGTCTGGACGAACGAGGAAAGCGACGACGGCGCCGTGAGCACGCTCACGCTCGAGGAGCAGGGCGGCAGGACGCTGCTGGTGCTCAGCGAGCTGTACCCGACCAAGGCGGCGGCCGACCGCTCGATCGAGGGCATGGAAGAAGGGATGCCCGAGCAGTTCGAGCAACTCGACGAGCTGCTGCCGACGCTGGAGTGAGGCAAGCGGGCGGTGTGGCGTCATCCCCGGGGCGGATCCTGCCACTTCGCGCAGGATCCACCCTTGCCGGGCACTCATCCCGGCAACGCCCGCAGCACCGCTCGCACCGGACTGGCATCGGCCGTCGTCAGCTTGAGCGGCAGCGCGATCAGCTCGTAGTCGCCCTCGGGCACCTCGTCGAGCACCAGGTTTTCCAGCACGCGCAAGCCGCGCCGACGCAGCACCTGGTGGCTGTCCAGCGTCTTGCTGCTGGCCGGGTCGACGCTGGCGGTGTCGATGCCCACCAGCGTGACCCCCCGGTCCGCCAGCGCCTCCACCGTCGCGGGCTCGAACGCGGCGCACGCGTCGTCGAACCGGTCGAGCGGCGCCTTCGCGTACGTGCGCACCAGCACGCGCGCGGGCAGGGGCGCGCCGGCCGGCGGCAGCGCGTGCGCGAGGTGGCGCATCTGCACCAGCGGGCCCACGCCGATCGCGTGGATCACGCGGCACGGGCCCAGGAACGGCTCGAGCGACACCGCACCGATCGCCGGGGCGTCGGCCTCGTAGTGCAGCGGCGCGTCGGCGTGCGCGCCGGTGTGCGGCGACAGCGTGATGGCACTGACGTTCACCGGGCACCCCGGGCCGATGGTGGCGCCCCAGACCTGGCTGTACTCGGTATCGCCGGGAAAGACCGGCGAGCGCGCGTTGACGGGCGGAGAGATGTCCCAGAGCTTGGTCATGGCGCGCAGCTTACCGCCTTAGACTCTGCGGCATGTCGTCCACTCGCCGCCTCCTCGAACGCGTGCCGCTCGCGCTCACCGCCTTGCGCGCGGCGCTCGCGCCGGTGGTGGTGGCGCTCGCGCTCGCCTGGCCCGCGCCGTGGGCGTTCGGCGCCTGCCTGGTGACGGCGTTCGTTTCGGACGTGTTCGACGGCGTCATCGCGCGGCGCCTGGGCATCGCCACGCCGGGCCTGCGGCGGTTCGACAGCCTGGCGGACTCGCTGTTTTACGTCGCCGCCCTGTTCGCCGCCTGGCACCTGCATCCGGAAGCGCTCCGCGCCCAGGCGCCGGCGCTCGCGCTGCTGGGCGTGCTCGAGCTCACGCGCTACGTCGTCGACCTGCGCAAGTTCGGCAAGGAGGCCAGCTACCACATGTGGTCGTCCAAGCTGTGGGGCGTGGCGCTGCTTGCCGGATTCCTCGCGCTGCTGGTCTTCGACGAGCCAGGCGGGTTCGTGCCGGCCGCGATCTGGGTGGGCGTGGCGGCGGACCTCGAAGGGCTGGCGATCTCGTGCGTCCTGTCGCGCTGGCGCACCGACGTGCCCACGCTTTGGCACGCGCTGCGCCTGCGCTGAGGCCTTACTCCGCGCCGACCTGGTGGCGCAGGAAGCCCGGGCCGGTGGACACGTAGCGCGTGCCGTCGAAGGCCAGCGTGGCCTTGTCCTTGGCCGCGCCGGCGGGCGCGGGATCGACGCTGCGCGTGACGAGCAGGTCGGCGAACCCGCGCGTGACGTGGGCGGTGTCGAGCGCGATCTTGGAGGAGGTGCGGGTGACGCCTTCGGCCGACTTGGTGGACGTCGTCAGCACGAATCCGTCCAGCACCAGCCGCAGGTGCGTGCCCTGCTGCACGAACAGGCTGCGCGTGCCGGTGACGCCGCCGCGCACGACGGCGTTGTCGACGGGGTCCGACAGGATGTCGATGCCGAACGCGCGCACGCCCGGCGCGAGGTCGTAGCGCGCGGTGTCCAGGTGCACGCTGCCCGGCAGCACGCTCCAGCTCGCGTCCTCGACGACCGTGCCCTGGAAGGTGGACTTGATCGTCATCGTCTTCGTGTCGACCAGCGCGACGACGAGGTTCTTGTCGCGCTCCTGGTCCTTGGCCCAGGCCGCGGCCACGATCAGCACGCTCTTGTCGTAGGGCCACAGCTTGCAGGCCGCGGTGACCATCGCGTCGGCCGCGACCGAGCCCGTCTTCCAGGGGTGGTGCGCGAGCCAGTCCTGCACCGGGGCGAGGTCTTCGGGGGCGCAGTCGGGGCCGCCCATGGCGTGCGTGGCGGAGGCGCCGGCCAGCAGGGCGGCGGCGAGCAATCGGGAGACTCGGAGCATGTCGGAAAGGGGGTACGTCAGTGGGGTTGCCCGGAGTCTGGCACGAACCCGCGAGGCCGCGACGCGGCGGCGGTCACGAGATGCCGTCGCGCGGCGTGTCGTGGCGCTGCGGCGCCGGCGCGGCGGGCGCGTCGGACTCGGGCGCCGCGCTCGCGCGCACCACCGTCACCGTGCACAGCGACTCGGCCACGACGGTGGACGACACGCTGCCCAGGTAGCGCCGCAGCAGCGAGTTGCCGCGCGCGCCCATCACGATGTGGTCGACCTGGTTGCGGCGCGCGAAGTCGACCAGCGCATCGGCCGGATCCGGCGCCTCGAGCACGTGGAAGGTCAGGCGGCCGTCTTCGAGGTTGAGCGACTTGCTGATGGGCCGTGCCCAGTGCTTGAGGCTCACGAGCTGCTTGACGTGCAGGCTCTTGCCGGTGTGGTCGGTGAGCGCGTCGGTGCCGATGCGCGCGATGCGCATCACGCTGACGCACGCGAGGCGCGCACCGGGTTCGGTGAGCACGATGCGGCGCACGGTCTCGCGCAGCTGGTCGAGCAGGTCGGCGGACGCGTTGTCGACGTCGACCGCGGCCATGATGATGTTGCTGCGGTTGAGCACCTCGGTGGCCGACGGCGCCGCTTCCTGCGGCTCGGCGCCGAGCGCGAAGAACCAGCGCTTCAGGCGCGTCCACTGGCTGGAGCGCGCCATGCGTTCGGCCCGCCGCGTCAGGACGATCTGGTCGGGCTGCTGCAGGTCGAGCGCGAGCTGCGCGGCGGTCTGGTAGCGCTTGTCGGGCTGCACCTCCAGGCACTTGAGGATGACCTCCTGCAGCCATGGCGGGCAGTCGGCGCGCAGCGCGCGCGGCGGCACCGGGTCGATCCACAGGCGCTTGCGCAGGCCCCGCACCGAGCTGGGCGCGCCGAACGGGCGCTCCCCGGTGGTGAAGTGGTACAGCATCACGCCCAGCGCGAACAGGTCGCTGCGCGGGTCGTTGCGGATGAACTGCACCTGCTCGGGCGACATGTAGGGCCCGGTGCCCATGGGCAGCGAGAACTCCTCCTCGAGCAGATCGGGCAGGTGCTCGTGGCGCGACAGGCCGTAATCGACCAGCACGGCCGCGCCGTCGGGGCGGAACATGATGTTGCTGGGCTTGATGTCCAGGTGCACCACGTGCTGGCGATGCAGGTCGTGCAGCGCGGTGGCCACCTTGATGCCGATCTCGGCGACCTCGTCGAGCGCCAGCGGCGCGTGCTCCAGGCGCGGGCGCAGCGTGTCGCCCGCGATGTGCTCCATCACGATGAAGGGCTGGCGCGTGAAGTCGCCGCGCGCCACGTAGCGCGGCACGTGCTGGCCGGTCAGCGCCGGCATGATCATCTGCTCGACCTCGTAGCCGACGATGGTGGCCGGATCCTCGCCGCCCTTGATGCGTGGCACCTTCATGATCAGCGGCGGCTCGCCCTCGACGGGCGCCGGGTTGCCCTCGGCGTCGACGCGGCTCACGCGCCACATGCTGGCCATGCCGCCCTGGTGCAGGCGCTTCTCGAGCAGGAATCCGTCGACGACGGCGCCGCGTTCGAGCGGCGGGCCCATGCTGCCGATGTCGTACTTCCAGTCGCCGCTGCGCTTGCCGCGCGTGCCGCCCGAGGCGAAGGCGCCGCTGGACTTCACGCTTCCGGACGGCTGCACCGGCTGTTGCGGTTGCTTGTTCTCGGCCACGACTAGATGCCCTCCGCGAGTCGCGCGGCCAGCCGTTCGGGCAGGCCCGCCGCGAGGATCTTGGCGGCGGCGCTCTCGTGGTCGTAGGGTACACGGTGATACGTGATCCGCTGGGCATCGGGCTCGAACATCGCGTAGCAGGCCGCCGGGTTGCCGTCACGCGGCTGGCCGCACGAGCCGGGGATGACAAGCCACTGCCGGTAGCCCGGCAGCGGGATGGGCATCTCGGGGGTGGGCGTGAAGTCGCCCGCCTTGCCGGTGGCGCCCAGGTGGTACAGGCGCGGCTCGTGGACGTGCCCGCAGAACGTGTAGTGGCACTGCGTCGCGTGGATGGAGCGCACGGCGTCGGCGCGGCCCTGCACGTACTCCCACTGGCTGGGCGCGAACGCGTTGGCATGCACGTAGAGGATGTCCTGGCGCTGCACCTGGAACGGCAGGGCGGCCAGGAAATCGAGCTGGCCGGGTTCGAGCTGGGCGCGCGTCCAGTCGATGACCAGGCGGGCCTCGGCGCGCATCTGCGGCGTGCTGCCGATGACGGCGGCCTCGTCGTGATTGCCGCACACGGCCGCGGCGCCGGCCTCGACGAGTTCGCGCACCTGGTCGACGACCCACGCGGGGTCGGCCCCGTATCCGACGAAATCACCCAGGAATGCCCACTCGGTGGCGCCTTGCGCGCGGGCGTGGGCGAAGACGGCCTCGACGGCCTCCCGGTTGGCATGCAGGTCGGTCACGACCGCGATCTTGGTCATCTGTTCTGGCGAAATGGCAGTTTTCTCGGTACGCAGCAGATGCCTTCCGCGGCCCGGCGTGGCCTGCATGTTGCCAGCGTTCCCTGACAGCTCCCGTACGGGATTACGCAAGCCCCACCTGGCCGTGGGGCGGTGCAAACCCCGGTGGCGGTGACGGACTGTTTCAGGCGGCGGTGGATTCACGGTCAGAATGCCAGTCCACCTTCGGCACCGAGAGTCCTTCGCATGTCCCGACACCTGCATCTTCACCCGCTCGCGGCCGCGCTGGCCGCCGCCCTCGTCACCGCGTCCGCCCCCGCGCTGGCGGCCAGGCCGGCGGGCGTCGCCGGCGTGGTCGGCGGCGTCGACGGCAAGGTCTACGAGCATGCGAAGGTCTGCGTCGACCGCAACGGGAATGCGCGCTGCGACGGCAACGAGGCGTCGTCGTTCTCGGACAAGGACGGCAGGTTCAAGCTCGCCGGCGGCGCCGGGGTGGTCGTGGCCGAAGTGGGCAAGGGCGCGTTCCTCGTCGACGCTGCCACGCACGACAGGGTGCCGGTCGCGCGCGCGCTGGTGCTGCGCGCGCCGCGCGCCGACGATGGCGCGCCGGTGGAGGTCGGGCCGTTGTCGACCGAACTGCAGGCGATCATCGACGCGTCGGGCGGCCAGACCACCATGGCCGCCGCCGACGAACGCCTGCGCGCACGCCTGGGCGCCGCGCCGGGCGCTTCCGCCGACGCGCTGCACGCCACGCTGGTGGCCGAACAGCAGTCCGTGATCGACCGCAGCGCCGCGGCCGTGGCCGACACCGGCCGCAAGGACGACCTCGCCGCCGCGCTCGCGAGCCGCCTGTCGCTCGACCGCATCGACAACGTCGTGGTCATCTACGCCGAGAACCGCAGCTTCAACAACCTGTTCGCCAACTTCCCCGGCGCCACCGGCGTGCCCGGCGCCGGCAAGGGCCGCAGGAAGGATCCGGGCTTCGCGCCGCAGAAGGATCGCGACGGCACCGTGCTGGCCAAGCTGCCGCCCGCGTGGAACGGCCTGACGGCGGCTGGACAGCCCGTCACGGTGACGCAGGCGCAGACCACCAACGTGTGGCCCAACGCGCCGTTCCAGGTCGACTCGCCCACGCCCGCGTGGGGCACGCCGGTGATCGGCAACACCATCGTCACGCGCGACCTGACCCACCGCTTCTACGAGAACCAGATGCAGATCGACGGCGGCCTGAACGACAAGTTCGTCGCGTGGGGCGATTCGGGCGGGCTGGTGATGGGCTGGTTCGACGGCAGCCGCACCGCGATGTGGAAGACGGCCCGCGAGTACACGCTGGCCGACCGCTTCTTCATGGGCGCGTTCGGCGGCTCGTACCTGAACCACCAGTACCTCGTCTGCGCCTGCGTGCCCGTGTACCCGGACGCCGACACCAGCCCCGCGCATCCGGCCATCACGCAGCTGCGCACCGACGCCGACGGCAAGCTGCTGCCCGAGCTCGCGCTGGCCGACAACTCGCCGGCCTCGGCGATGGCCGGCCCGCCGGTGTTCAGAAAGAGCAGCAACCTCGCGCCGAAGGACTACTTCGGCGACGGCCTGTTCCACAGCGTCAACACGATGCAGCCGGCGTTCCAGCCCAGCTACAACCCGCCCACGCCCGAGGACACCGCCGGCCTGTACGCGACGCCGCTGGAGCCCACGACGCTGCCCGCGCAGGCCCAGGCCACCATCGGCGACCTGCTGAACGCCAAGGGCGTGGCGTGGGCCTGGTACGCGGGCGGCTGGGCGGCGGCGACCGCCGACCGCACCAAGGTCTACGACGACGCGTCGGGCGACTTCCAGGCGCACCACCAGCCGTTCAACTACTACGCCGCGTTCGACCCGAAGACGCACGCGGCCGACCGCGCCGCCCACCTGAAGGACGGCGCCGACCTCCTGGCCGACGCGGCCGCCGGCAAGCTGCCGCCGGTGGCGTTCTACAAGCCCATCGGCAAGGACAACGAGCACCCAGGGTACGCGAGCATCGCCGAGGGCGACGCGCACATCGCCGACGTCATCGCCAGGCTGCAGGCGAGCCCGCAGTGGGCGCACATGCTGGTCGTGGTCACCTACGACGAGAACGGCGGGCAGTGGGACGAGGTGGCGCCACCCAAGGGCGACCTCGTGGGGCCGGGCACGCGCATCCCGGCCATCGTCGTGTCGCCGTTCGCGCGCCGCGGCTTCGTCGACCACACGCCGTACGACACGGCGTCGATCCTGCGCTTCATCACGCACCGCTGGTCGCTGCCGGTGCTGCCGGGCATCCAGGCGCGCGACGCGGCGCTGCAGTCGCACGGCCTGCCGCCGATGGGCGACCTCACCGCGGCGCTCGAGCTGCGCGCGCGCTGAGGCGCCCGCGCACGCCCCCGCGAGGCTGCATGCGGCGCGTCCTGGCCCTGGGCCTGCTGGCCGCCGCCACGCTGGCGAGCGGCGCGGGCTCCTCGCCGCTGCCCGAGCCGGCGCCGCGCGTCTACGGCGATCGGCCGAGCGTCGCGCAGCTGACCGCGCTCGGCCGCGCGATGTTCTTCGACACGGGCCTGTCGGCGAGCGGCCGCCTGTCGTGCCAGAGCTGCCACGACGCCGCCTTCGCGTTCGGCCCGGGCCCGCGCACGCCCAGCCCGTTCTCCGACGGCGACCCCGCGCATGCCGGCACGCGCGCCATCCCGTCGCTGCGATACGCGCAGTTCGCGGGCCGCTTCACGCAGCACACGGTCGATGACGAGGAGACCCACGGCGTGGATGGCGGCCCCACCGGCGGCCTGACCTGGGACGGCCGCGCCGACACCGCGCGCGAGCAGGCGCTGCTGCCGCTGTTCGATCCGCGAGAGATGGCCAACGCCGACGCCGCGGCGCTGGCCCGCCGCATCGCCAGGGCCCCGTACGCCGCGCAGTTCCGCCGGGCGTTCAGCGCGCCGGGGCGCGACGTGTTCGCCGATCCGCAGCGGGTGCTCGCGTGGACGGCGCTCGCGTTCGAGGTGTTCGAGCAGGCGCCCGAGTTCGCGCCTTTCGACAGCCGCTACGACCGCTGGCTGGCCGGCCGCGGCACGCTGTCGCCCGCGGAACTGCGCGGGCTGGCGCTGTTTCGCGACCCCGGCAAGGGCAACTGCGACACGTGC
>Ga0209677_100989_pt1 | contig 13708 bp, 12 predicted proteins | sample AraplaCvi_mCL_r2_2_FD_184285 | JGI IMG/M metagenome (GOLD analysis project Ga0209677, IMG submission 184285) | Arabidopsis root microbial communities from North Carolina, USA - plate scrape CL_Cvi_mCL_r2 (SPAdes) (version 2) | ecosystem: Host-associated > Plants > Roots > Endosphere | place: USA... | reverse complement strand
CCCGGCGTCATGGCAGGCGGGATCTTCGCCTTCATCGTCTCCTTCGATCAGTTTCCGGTGTCGTTGTTCCTGGTCTCGCCAAACAATGAGACGCTGCCGATCACGCTGTTCAACTATCTCAAGTTCGATCTCGACGGCACCATCGGCGCCGCGTCCGTCGTGTCGATCCTGCTTGCCTTCCTCGTCGTCATTGCGCTCGACCGTACCGTCGGCCTGCGCACCACCATCAAACTCTAAACGGAGACTCCGAATATGACCGATTCGTCGCGCCTCCATCTGTCCCGCCGAAGCCTTCTTGCCGCCGGCGCCTCGCTCGGCGCGGGCCTGATCGCCGCGCCCTATGTCGCCCGCGCCGATGAGCCGGTGCTCAACGTCACCGGCTGGGGCGGCAAATGGGGTGACGTGATGAGCTCCGAGATCGGGCCGGCGTTCGAGAAGGAGTTCAAGTGCAAGCTCAACACCGACAGGGCGCTGCCCTTCCTGCCGAAGCTGCAGGCGAGCTCGCGCTCGGCGCCGATCTATGACGTGCTGCACACCAATTCCAACGAGCAATGGGCGGCGGTCGAGATGGGCCTGGTCGAGCCCAAGATCGATCCCAAGCTCGTGCCCAACATCGCCGATGTCTACCCTTACGCGGTCAGCGACAAGATCGCCGGCGTCTGCATCTTCACCAGCGCGATCGGGCTCGGCATGCGGACCGACAAGGGCTATGCCAACGTCACGTCGTGGAAGGAGCTGTGGGACGCGAAATATAACGGCGTGCGCGGTGGCTATGTGATCCCGGTCAACAGCCTGGGCCAGGCCTTCCTGATGATGTGCGGCACGCTCTACGGCAAGGGCCAGACCGATCTCGATGCCGCCTATGCGGCGTTGGAGAAGCTGAAGCCGATCAAGCTCGTCGACTTCACCGGTGCGATGGAAAAGATGTTCCTGTCGGGCGAGGTCTGCATGGGCGTGATTCATGATTCCGGCATCTATCGCTATGACGGCCAGAACGCGCCGACCGAATTCATCACGCCGAGCGAGGGCGTCCTGTCGCTCGAGCAGGTGCTGACCATCACACCCGGTAGCAAGGTGAAAGAGCTTGCCAACGCCTATGTGAACTACATGCTGCGCCCCGACGTGCAGAAGCGGCTGGCCGAGACGGTGTGGTATTCGCCGGCCAACAGACACGTGAAGCTCGACGCCAAATACGACGCCAAGCTGCTGACGACGCCGGAGAAGGTCGCCAAGCTGATCCAGGTCGACTGGAAGTGGTACAACGCGCAGAAGGATGCGATCGACAGCCGTGTGAACCGGATCTTCCGGGCATGAGCGCAGCGATCGAGATCGCCGAGGTCAGCAAGGTTTATGACGGCGGCGTCCGCGCGGTCGACGCGGTCGCGATGGATATCAAGCCTGGCGAGTTCTTCTCGCTGCTCGGTCCCTCCGGCTGCGGCAAGACCACGACGTTGCGCATGATCGCCGGCTTCGACACACCGAGTGCCGGCGAGATCCGCGTCGATGGCGCCGACATCACCCATGTGCCCGCACACAAGCGCGACATGGCGATGGTGTTCCAGAACTACGCGCTGTTTCCGCACCGGACGGTCGCCGAGAACGTCGCCTTCGGCCTGCGTATGCGCAAGATCGACAAGCCGACCATTACGGAGAAGGTGAAAGCGGCGCTGGCGATGGTCGAGCTGGCAGGCATGGAGAGCCGTCGCCCGGCCCAGCTCTCGGGCGGCCAGCAGCAGCGCGTGGCGCTCGCCCGCGCCATCGTGATCGAGCCGCGCGTCCTGCTCTGCGACGAGCCGCTCGGCGCGCTCGACAAGAAGCTTCGCCAGCAGATGCAATTCGAGCTCAAGCAGCTGCAGAAGACGCTCGGCCTGACGCTCGTCTTCGTCACCCATGACCAGGAAGAGGCGCTGGCGATGTCCGACCGCATCGCCGTGATGAATGCCGGCCGCGTCGAGCAGGTCGGCACGCCGGTCGAGATCTACGACAAGCCCGAGACGCGCTTCGTCGCCGACTTCATCGGCGACACCAACATTTTCCGCGGCCAGCGCGTCACGCTCGACAAGGGAGCCGGCATCGCCGTCGGCAACGGCCTGGTGCTGGCGGTGCCGAATGGCGCCGGGGTAGCCGACAACGGCAAGCTCTCGGTCGCGCTGCGGCCTGAGAAGATCCGCCTTTCGCCAGGCACCGCCCGTCCCGCCATGACCGACGGCATCTCGGCCAAGGGCACGATCGAAAGCACCAACTTCCTGGGCGGCGCCGTGCTGTATCGCGTCGCCCTCGACAGCGGCCAACACGTGCTGGCCCAGCAACCCAACGCCGGCGCAGACCGGCTTCAGGCGCCCGGCAGTCCCGTGACGCTCGGCTGGTCGCCATCGGACCTCGTCATCCTCAAGGACTAAGCGTGCAATGAACAAGCCTCTCCAAGTCAGGCGCATGGGCGTCGTCGTGATCGGGCAGAGCCCTCGCCCCGCGATGCAAGCCGAAATCGCGGCCGTGCTCTCGCCCGGCGTCAGCGTCGAGCTGCGCGGTGCGCTCGACGGCATGAGCCGCGCCGAGATCGACGCGATTCCGCCGGTCGATGGTGCCGATGCGCTGTTCACGCTACTGCCCAATGGCGACAACGTCCGCATCAGCAAGAAGGCCGTCGAGGGCCGCGCCAATGCGCAGCTCGCGCGCTTCAAACAGGAAGGCATCGACGTCGCGATGCTGGCCTGCACCGGCAAATTCCCCAATCTCGTGCCGGAAGGCCTGGTGATCCTGCCCTCAGCCGTTCTGCACAAGATGGTCGAGGCCGTGCTGCCGAAGGGCCGGCTCGGCGTGTTTTCGCCGTTGCCTGAGCAGACTGCGCTGATCGCCAAGAAGTGGCAGCGCGATGGCGTCGAGGTGGTCGGCGTCACCCTGCAGCCGGGCTCCGACGACGCAGTGGTCGATGACGCCGCGCGGGCGATGGCGGACGAGCAGCCCGATCTCGTGGTGCTCGACTGCATGAGCTACACCAGCGCCAACAAGGCGCGCGTGCGCCAGCAGGTCTCCGGTCCAGTGATTCTGTCGATCGCGGCCGCCGCACGCGTGATCGAGGAGCTGGTGTCATGAGTGAATCGCGAAAGATTGGCCTCGATGAGATCGAGGAGTTGGTATCATGAGCGAGCCAAGAACGATCGGCCTCGATGAGATCGAGGAGCTGGTGTCGTGAGCGAGTTCAAGACCATCAGCCTCGATGATATCGAGGCGCTCGCGGTCGGCGCCTGGATTCTCGGCACCGGCGGCGGCGGCAGCCCCTATCTCGGCCTGCTCAACCTGCGCCGGCTTTATGCCGAAGGCCATCGCGTCCAGCTGATGTCGCCGCTCGACCTGGAGGATGATGACTGGGTCGCCGTCGTCTCCAACATGGGCGCGCCGCTGGTCGGCCAGGAGCGGCTCGCCGACAGCCGCAGCATCGCCCGCGCGGTACGGATGCAGGAGGAAGTCAACAACATCACATTCCGCGCGGTGATGTCGGTCGAGATCGGCGGCGGCAACGGCGTGCAGGCGCTGATGGCGGCCGCGCATCTCGGCATTCCCGTAGTTGATGCCGACTGCATGGGCCGTGCGTTTCCCGAGGCGCAGATGACCTCGGTCGCGATTGGTGACCTGCGCCCCTACCCCTGCACGCTGTACGATCCGCGCGGCATCGAGGCTGTGGTCACCAAGGTGCCGAGTTGGAAATGGATGGAGCGGGCCAGCCGCAAGATCTGCGTCGAAATGGGCTCGATCGCCTCCACCAGCAAGGCGCCGCGCACCGGCCGCGAGGTGAAGGACTGGGCGATCCATTTCACCACCACCAAAGCGATCGGAATCGGCCGCGCGGTGCAGGAAGCCAATCGGCGACACGAGGATCCGATCGCCGCGATCCTCGCCCGTGAGGGCGGCCAAAAGCTCTTCACCGGCAAGATCGTCGATGTCGAGCGCCGCGCCACCGAGGGCTTCCTGCGCGGCAGCACCATGATCGAAGGGACCGATGGCAATCGCGGCACCCGGCTCAAGCTCTCGTTCCAGAACGAATGGATCGTGGCCTGGCGGGACGAGGAGGCGATCGCGATGTCGCCGGACCTGATCTGCGTGCTGGATAGCGTCAACGGTCACGGCATCGGCACCGAGACCGTGCGCTATGGCCAGCGCGTCACCGTGGTGGCGCTACCGGCGCCATCTGTGCTGACCAGCCCGCGCGGCCTCGCTTTCGTCGGCCCCCGCGCCTTCGGCTATGACCTCGACTACCGGTCGCTGTTTGCGCCCGCAGGAGCCTGATTGATGAAGCGTATTGGAATTGATGTCGGTGGCACCAACACCGACGCCGTCCTCATTGCGGACGACAAGGTCCTCCATTCCGTGAAATGCCCGACCACGGCGGACGTCACCTCCGGCATTCTCGACGCGCTGAGGACGCTGCGCGCCAATCCGACCGCCGCCGTGCCTGTCGATGCGGTCGTGATCGGCACCACGCATTTCATCAATGCGGTGGTGCAGCGGCGCCATGTGCATAAGATCGGTGCGATCCGCATCGGCATGCCGGCCTCCGCCTCGCTGCCGCCGTTCTGCGACTGGCCGGCCGATCTCGCCGCGCTGGTCAATGGCGAGGTCTTCATGCTCGAAGGCGGGCATGACTATGACGGCCGCCCGTTCATGCCGCTCGATACCGACGGCCTGAAAGCTGCCGCGCGCACGATCAGGGCCAAGGGTCTGCACTCGGTCGCGGTGAGCTCGTCGTTCTCGCCGCTCGACCCGAGCTGCGAGACCACCGCGCGCGAGATCTTCGCCGAGATCTGCCCGGACGTCGCAGTGACCTTGTCGCACGATCTGGGGCGCATCGGCCTGTTGGAGCGCGAGAATGCCGCGCTGCTCAACGCCGCGCTGCATGGCCTCGCGGTGACCACGGTCGCCGCCTTCCGCAAGGCGATCGCCGATTCCGGCATCGATGCGCCGCTGTTCCTGACCCAGAACGACGGCACCGTGATGCAGGCGGAGATCGCGACCGCCTTCCCCGTGATGAGCTTCGCCTCCGGCGCCACCAATTCGATGCGCGGCGCCGCCTATCTCTCCGGCCTCGACGACGCCATGGTGGTCGATGTCGGCGGCACCACGTCCGATATCGGCCAGCTCCGCCACGGTTTTCCCCGCGAGGCCAACGCGGTAGTCGAGGTCGGCGGCGTGCGCACGCTGTTCCGGATGCCCGACCTGCTCTCGATCGGGCTCGGCGGCGGCAGCCATGTCGACGAAGGTCCGGTGCGCGTCGGCCCGCTCAGCGTCGGCTATCGCCTGACCGCTGATGCGCTGGTATTCGGCGGCGACCGTCTCACCGCGACCGACATCGCTGTCGCGGCCGGCCTGGTCGACATCGGCGACAGGTCGCGTGTCGCGCATCTGCCAAAGAGCCTGATCGAGGCGGCGCTGGCGGACGCGCACAGCCAGCTGGAGGAGGATATCGACCGCATGAAGACGGAGGCCGGCGACGTGCCGCTGCTTGCAGTCGGCGGCGGCGCCTTCCTGGTGCCGGACCGGCTGCCCGGCATCTCCGAGATCGTGCGCGTGCCGCATGGCGACTGTGCCAACGCGGTGGGCGCCGCGATCGCGCAGGTCTCGGGCGAGGCCGACCAGGTCTTCCGCGACCTCAGCCGTGACGAGGCGATCGCGGCCGCCCGCGGCATCGCCGAGGATCGCGCGGTGCAGGCCGGCGCCGAGCGCGACAGCCTCAAGACGGTCGACGTCGAGGACATGCCGATCGCCTATCTGCCCGGCAACGCGCTGCGCGTGCGCGTGCGCGTCGCGGGCGCGATCGCCGATCCGCAGGTCGACGCGGCCGCCTGACGCACTTACGCGAGGTCGGCGATGCGCTGCACGCCGGCCTCGACCCACTGCGCATGTGCGGCCGCCAGCGAGCCCGCAAGATCGATCGCGCGACAGCCGGCATCGACCACGATCGCCTCGAAGCCAAGCCGCCGCGCATCCATGGCCGAATAATGCACGCAGAAATCAGTGGCGAGGCCGACCAGGAAAAGCCGCGTCAAGCCGCGTTCGCGCAAATAGCCAGCCAGCCCGGTCGGCGTTGTCATGTCGTTCTCGAAGAAGGCTGAATAGGAGTCGATCTCGCGGCGAAAGCCCTTGCGAATGATCAGCTCGGCGCGATCGGCGGCAAGCTCGGGGTGGAACGCCGCGCCCGGCTTGCCCTGCACGCAATGGTCCGGCCACAACGTCTGCGGCCCATAGGGCATGGTGATGCTCTGGAATGGCGCGGCGCCCGGATGTTGCGAGGCAAACGAGCTGTGGCCGGTGGGATGCCAATCCTGCGTCAGCACGAGATGGGCGAACTGCCTTGCCAGCCGGTTGACGACCGGCACCACAGCGTCGCCGTCGGTCACGGCCAGCGCGCCGCCGGGGCAGAAATCGTTCTGCACGTCGATGACCAGCAGCACGTCTTCGTTGGCGCGTATCTGCATCATGTCCCCCACATCGAGCCTGCATTCTCGATCCAAGCATGACCGCTCAGCGCATCGACCTCAAGCCGGATCGCGGCCACACCGCCGATCATGGCAGCTCCACCATTTCCGAATCCCTGACCTGTGCTGACAGCTGGGAACGGAAGGTACCCCGTGCGGATTCCCCGTCCTTGGCGGAGCAATTGTTCATGCTGACCACCAGAGAGCGCCGTGACGCCGTCCGGACCGCACGAGGCTGGGCCATCGCGGTGCTGATGGAGGCCGGCGCGATCCGCGAATGCGAGCACCATGGCTGGATGCAGGATCGCGCCGATCCCGATGCCCGCTCGCAGGCATTGCGCATGGGACGCGACGATCCGCCGCCCGGCCTCTCCGCTGATGAGGCCAGCGCCGCGATCGCGGACGTGCTGGACGGAATTGGCGATACCTGCCCTGACTGCACGGCGGAGACGGACTGAGCGATTCCCAGCACCGCGTCCGTCACTCGGAATATTGCGCGGCGATTACTCACATAAGTGATTCCACAGCGCGCGTGCGTTCCCTTAGCCTGCGAGGCCGATGGGGAGACTTCGCCGTGACCAAACCACCCGAACTGCCGCAGCGGAAGCTCTGCCCGAGCTGCGGCAAACCGCTCATCGCCCACGAAGGGAAGAACACTCGGCCCGCTCTGTATTGCCCGGCCTGCGACGGTCCTGATCCGCTGCACTCGCCGAAGGCGATCGGCTGGACCAAGAGCTGGCTGCGCCCGCCGAAGCGGGCGCTCTAGGCTTGCCGGACCAGGCAGGCTCAGCGGCCGAGCTTGCGCTCGACCTTCCTGCGGCTGTTGCCGACCTTCTTCACGGCCTTCTTGACCGCGGTGGCCGAACGGCCGCTCTTCTTTGCCTCGTAGCGCACCTCGTAGTCCTGTCCGCTTGCGACGCGCGCGCGATCCTGCTTCCGTCCGCGCGCAGTTTTTGCAGTCGATGCTTTCTTCTTGGCTGCCATGATGGTCCTCCTTGCCGGTGCGCAACGCCGTGAGCGCGGCACCAGTTCCGGAGAGATCACATTTCGATTCCGCTCTCGCTTCGGTGTTGAATCGTCCGAACCATCCGGGGTAAGCCGACCTGCGACATTGGACGGTTGGAGCAGCGATTTGGCAATCGAAACTGCCGCGGCCGACGAGCTGCGCGACTGGACCGACAGACACAGTGCCGGGGCCTTGCGCCGCTATATCATCATCGTGGCGCTGATTTTCGTCGTGGTGGGTACGCCGCTCGCCGTCTTGATCGTTTCGCTGGCCCATCCCTTCGATGCCCTGGCAACACCGGCACAGTTGGCGGCGATCCAGGTGCAACGGCCCGAGACAGTCATCCTGCCGGTGGATCTTCGTTTCAATGCCGCCTTCAAGCTTGCGCGCGTCGCAGAGGTGCAGCCCGAGATCGTCTGCTTCGGCTCTTCGCGCGCCGGCGGATTCCGGGCCGACATGTTCGCTCCCCACCACTTCTACAACATGTCCTACACGGGTTGGACGACGGACCAGGTGCTTGATATCTTCGAGCGGACCACGCGCGTGGCTCATCCGCGTGTCGTGATCCTCGAGCTCGACTACTTCCTGTTCGCCAATCACTGGCAGCAATGGTTCACGATCCCGCGAATGATGATCCATGACCAGCCGTTTCGCTACGCAATGGAGAGCCTCGGGAGCTATCTGCGCGCCGTGATCAAGAACCGAGCCCCGTTCGATGCCTATCGCGCCGCGCCGTCGCGTTTTGTCGGCCCCGAGAGCATCCGCAACGAGGAAGGATTCCGGAGCGACGGGTCGTACGAGAATTCGAAAGCACACGTCGCCTACGCGCAAGGACACTTCCTCACCGCCGACCATTTCGTCAGCACCGTCCCCCCCGACTATGCGATGTCGCCCGGCCTGCAGGCGCCGATCGAAGAACTCGCCGCGCTGGCGCGCCAGCGCGGCATCAAGCTCGTCGCGGTGCAATTGCCGCTGCTTCGATCCGGCGTCGACGTCCTGGACCACGACCAATCCTATGGTCCCCGCGCCGGCGCCTGGCGCGATTTCGAGAGCACGCAGACCAGAAGCTGGCTGGCGGGTCTCGGCATTCCCCTGTTCGACCTGGCACACTCGCCTGTTAACAACGATCCGGACAATTTCATCGACTCCGTCCATCTCTCCGACCAGGGCATGGAGAAAGCGATGGCCGAGCTGCAGGCCGACCCGGCGTTCCGCGCGGCGGTCGATCCCGACATGCCGCGCGCGCGCACCGCGCCGATGAGCCCTTAGCTTTCGTCAATCTCCTCCTCCACCGATGTCGAAGGTGACGCCCTGCGCCAGCGGCAAGGTGCGGCCATGGTTCACGGTGTTGGTGGCGCGGCGCATATAGGCCTTCCACGCATCAGAGCCGGATTCGCGGCCGCCGCCGGTCTCCTTCTCGCCGCCGAACGCGCCGCCGATCTCGGCGCCAGACGGGCCGATATTGACGTTGGCGATGCCGCAATCCGAGCCGCGCGCGGACAGAAACAGCTCGGCCTCGCGCAGATCATTGGTGAAGATCGATGACGACAGGCCCTGCGGCACCGCATTATGCGCCTCGAGCACGGCATCGAAATCGCGATACGGCATCACGTAGAGGATCGGCGCGAAGGTCTCCTGCGTGACCGGGCCGCCCTGCACGGCGATTTCCACCAGCGCTGGCCGCACGTAGTAGGCGTCATCATGACCGCCGACCATGACGCGCTCGCCGCCCGAGACCGTGGCGCCCTGCTCCCGGACCGTCGCAAGCGCCTGCTGCATCGCCTGCCAGGCCTGGCCGTCGATCAACGGGCCGATCAGCGTGCCGCTCTCCAGCGGATTGCCGATCGCGACGGACTGATAGGCCTGCTGCAGCCGCGGCACAAAGCGCCCGTAGACCTCCTCATGCACGAACAGGCGGCGCAGCGTGGTGCAGCGCTGGCCGGCGGTGCCCATCGCGGCAAACGCCACGGCGCGCAGCGTGAGATCGAGATCGGCCGACGGCGTCACGATCGCTGCATTGTTGCCGCCGAGCTCCAGGATGGCCCGTGCGAAACGTCCGGCGAGCCGGCTGCCGACCACGCGGCCCATGGCCGTCGAGCCGGTGGCGGACACCAGCGGCACCTTGGGATGATCAACCAGCACCTCGCCGACCTCGCGGCCGCCGATCAGCACCGCGGATAGTCCATCCGGTGCGCTGCCGCCGTCGCGGCGATAGCGCTCGATCGCACGCGCCAGCAGCGCCTGGGTCGCAAGTGCCGTCAGCGGCGTCTTCTCGGACGGCTTCCAGGCGATGCTGTTGCCGCAGACCAGCGCCAGCGCCGCATTCCAGGCCCACACGGCGACAGGGAAGTTGAAAGCCGAGATGATGCCGGTGACGCCCAGGGGATGCCAGGTCTCCATCATCCGGTGCTCGGCACGCTCGGTCGCGATGGTCAGCCCATAGAGCTGGCGCGACAGGCCGATGGCGAAGTCGCAGATGTCGATCATCTCCTGCACCTCGCCGAGCCCCTCGGAGGTGATCTTGCCGGCCTCGATCGACACCAGACGGCCGAGCGCAGCCTTGTTGGCGCGCAGCTCCTCACCGAGCAGCCGCACCAGCTCGCCGCGCTTCGGCGCCGGCACCATGCGCCAGGCGATGAATGCCGCATGCGCCTTGTCGATGTCGGCTCTCGCGGCGTCCGCGGTACTGTCGTGCAGATGGGCGATGATCTCGCCTGATATCGGCGTGCGCGCCGCGCGCGCGCCGCCGGTGAGGCGCCCCTCGGCGACGCCGAGCCCGGTCAGGATGTTGGCCGCCTCGCGCGCGAGATCAGGGACAAAAGATCGGGCAAATGTTTCGGACATGACAGACCTCCAAGCATACGGGCGCACTGCGGCAACCGGATCGATGCTGACATGACACCGCTTTGATGCCGAAACAACATCGTTGGCGAGCCGGCCCGCCCGATTTACCGCAACGCTCGTTTCCGATAGTTTTGACACAACCATAAGTAAACATCACAAGGGGAGGAACTGATGAGCAAGCCGCGTCTGCAATGGATCCTGGTGTGTGTTGCATCTCTCGCCGCGGTCGGTGCGGCGCGCGCCGACGACCCGAACGACCTTCGTGGCGCCGGCGCCGTTCACAGTGATCGCGAGTCCCGCGGCGACGGCGATCGTTTCAGGCATTGCGATCCGCGCAGCTATGGCGCGGTTAATGACGGCAAGACCGACAACGCCACCGCGATCCAGACCGCGATCGATCAGTGTGCCCGCTCCGGCGGCGGCATCGTCCGGATCACCGGCGGCGGCACCTACGTCACCGGGCCGATCGAGCTGAAGAGCCGCGTCTATCTGCGCATCGATGCGCCGACCGTGCTGAAGAACACCACCGACCACAGCCGCTACCAGCCCGCCTTCATCGGCTATCCCTTCCGCTTCGCCAACGATCCCACTGTGACCGGCACCGGCCCGACCCTGCCGGGCAAGCCCGAGGCGATGGTATCGGCCGTCGGGGTCGTCGAGTCCGGCATCATCGGCGATGGCACCATCGACGGCAGCGGCGCCGATCCGGCGGCGGCCGCAACGAGCGACAATCCGGGCGCGCTCAGTTGGTGGCAGCTTGCCGCCAACGCCAAGACGCTGACCTCCTATCCGGGCTTTCCGGACATTCCGACCTCGAACGGCCTGCCGCGACCCTGGCTGGTCGAGTTCTACAACTCCAGGCAGATCCGCATCGAAGGCGTGCTCCTGACCAACTCGCCGATGTGGGACCTCGGCCTGCGCTACGATACCGATGTGGTCGTGGACGGCTTGCGCGTCTACAACAACGCCAATGATGTCACCGGCGCGCCCAACACCGACGGCGTCGACCTGGTCGGCTCGACCGACGTCCGGCTCGCTCGTCTCGACATCGACACCGGCGACGACGATGTCGCGATGAAGTCCGGCCTGCCCGGCATCGATCCTGCCGTTCCGGGCGTGCCGACCTTCGCCTACTACAAGCCGCCATACAATCTGCCGAAGCTTCCGCTGACCAATGTCCGGATCGCGCATTCGACCTTCAAGCGCGGCCACGGCATGTCGGTCGGCAGCGAGACTGTCAATGGCATCAGCCATATTCACGCCCATGACATCACCTTCCTGGGCACCGATAACGGCTTCCGCATCAAGACCGGGCGCGACCGCGGCAACGAGATCTCCGACATGAGGATCGAGCGGCTGACCATGACCGACGTCACGACGCCGATCTCGATCAGCGAATACTATCCGACCATTCCAAGCGCGTCCCAGGGCGACATCACCCAGCCGCACATCCCTGCGACGGTGCCGCATGTGCATGACATTACGATCTCCGATCTCACCGCCACCAATCCGAAGACGGTGCGCAATGTCGTCACCACGGGCGGCCTCATCATCGGCCTGCCGGAATCGCCGGTGCAAAAGATCGCGCTGAACCGGGTCAGCATCACCTCGGCCAATGCGAGCGGCATCTTCATGCGGCTGCGCAACATCACCGGGCTGACCTGCAAGGCGGTCACGCTCACGCCGCTCAGCACCGCCGCGCCGGCTAGCGGCCACACCTTCGACAACGAAGGCGGACTGTCCGACCTCAACGGCTGCGACGTGCCGCCAGCCTCGATGTAGCGACAACGAGATCATCCACCTGGCGCCGCCTTTCGAGGCGGCGCTTTCCTTTGAGAGCGCAAACATCGTGCTTGCGCATGCAATTTCTCGATTTTCAGGTACCAAGGAGCCAATGCCTGCACGCCTCGTCTGCACGCGTTGCATCTGCCTCGCGGCGCGTTGGCACCCGAGCTATTGCAGCAGATTCACCCTCATCAACGAGAGGGCGCAGGGAATGCCGGGTGAAGGCCTCACCCGTGGCCCGCCTGCAGAAAAGAAAGCAGGCGGCAGTCACCACAGGTGCAGCCGATCAACCGGCATTCCCTGCGCGGCGGTTTTAACGCTTATACGTGATCTCCCCGGGGACCGGCTTGATTGCCCCCGTCGCCTGCGAGCTCGTCGAGAGCGCAGGCTTGGCATTAGCACCGGAATGCCAGGACCACACGATTTCACGTCCGCGCTCAGCTCACGCTCGTCTGGCGCCGCCGCTCGCGTCCACCGCTCCCCGCACTCCACGTATCGTGACGACGCGTACGTCCCTCTGCGATGAGGCGGGATGATGATAGAGAAGCACATTTTCCGAAAAAGCGAAATTGGAATATTTTTCAGGCGAGGACTGGACAGACCGAGTCGCGTTGAAAACGTTGGCAAACTTTATGTTTCGGCCCAGGCGGTTTTTGATGATTTCCCGCCTTCCTGTGACCGTAATGATCCATCCCTCGTCATTTCGCTCGCAAGGCTGGTCGACGTGCTCGCCATTGAAAGCAAAAGCGCTGCAAGCGTGACACACCGACGGCATTTTAACAGCGCTTGTGGAACACGGGACAACCGGCGACGCGCGCTCGACGCGCCGCGCGCGACTTGATAAGCCGCTGGGCCGCAAGGAGCGTTCGAGCGAGACATGACGGTTGCGATCGAGATGGGGCAGACGACCGCCGGCGCGCCTGCGGCGCTCGACCTCGAGGAACTGCTGGCGACGCGGCTCCTGGTGCAAGGCAATTCGGGTTCCGGCAAATCGCATCTGTTGCGGCGGCTCCTGGAACAGAGCGCACCCTGGGTGCAGCAGGCCATCATCGACCCCGAAGGCGACTTCGTGACTCTGGCTGAGCGATTCGGCCATCTCGTCATCGACGCCGAGGACCATACCGAGCGCGCCCTGCAGGTCGCGGGCGAGCGCGCGCGCATCCATCGCGTCTCCGCGGTGCTCAATCTCGAAGGGCTCGATGCCGAGAATCAGATGCGGCGCGCAAGCGCCTACCTGAACGGGTTGTTCGAGATCGGCAGGGATCACTGGTACCCGATGCTGGTGGTGGTCGACGAGGCCCAATTGTTCGCGCCGGCGATCGCCGGCGAGGTGTCCGACGAGGCGCGCAAGCTGTCGCTCGGCGCGATGACCAACCTGATGTGCCGCGGCCGCAAGCGGGGCCTCGCAGGCGTGATCGCCACCCAGCGGCTGGCGAAGCTCGCCAAGAACGTCGCAGCCGAGGCGTCCAATTTCCTGATGGGCCGCACCTTCCTCGACATCGACATGGCGCGCGCCGCCGACCTGCTCGGCATGGAGCGGCGCCAGGCGGAGGCGTTCCGCGATCTCGAGCGCGGCCAGTTCATGGCGTTGGGCCCGGCGCTG
>Ga0209677_100987_pt1 | contig 13741 bp, 10 predicted proteins | sample AraplaCvi_mCL_r2_2_FD_184285 | JGI IMG/M metagenome (GOLD analysis project Ga0209677, IMG submission 184285) | Arabidopsis root microbial communities from North Carolina, USA - plate scrape CL_Cvi_mCL_r2 (SPAdes) (version 2) | ecosystem: Host-associated > Plants > Roots > Endosphere | place: USA... | reverse complement strand
CCGTCCAGGCCGAATTCAGACAACCGTTCGGAGTCGAACCAAGTGCGTGCCCGCCGGGGCGCAGCGCGGGCAGCCCCGCCAGCAGCGAAGCGTTCAACCCTCACTTCGAACCAGGAACCAAAGAGCCAAAGAAAGAAATCCACCGCAGCTGTGGACAACTTTGGGGATGGAGCTGCCCGACAGCCCGCCAACCCGCATGGTTCCTCAGTGTCAAGACCCTTGCCTCAAATCGAGGCAGTGCTCACGGCCGGATGGAAGAAGTCTCCCGTATGACAACCTGTCGTTCCCACCCCCTGTCACTTGGTCGTTCCGTGCGGTTCAGTGAAAATCCCGGGTTGCCCTCAAAACAGTCGTTGGTCTAAAAAAATGAAGTTCACCTGCCCGGTGCTGGCATTCGCGCTCGGCGCGTCCCTGGCGTTCGCCGCGCCCGTCCAAGCCGCCGACACCATCTCGGGCGCCGGCTCGTCCGCCGCCGCCCCCGTCTACAGGATCTGGGCCGCCGAATACGCCAAGGCCAAGGGCACCCTGCTCGATTACGCGCCCGTCGGTTCGGGCGCCGGCATGGCCAAGATCAACAGGCACGAGGTCGATTTCGGCGCGTCCGACGTCATCGCCAGTGCGGCCGACCTCAAGAAGAACGACCTGGTCATGTTCCCGACCGTCATCACCGGCGTCGTGCCCATCGTCAACGTCGGCAAGGTCGGCGCCAACCAGCTGCACCTGACCGGCGAGCTGCTGGGCCGCATCTTCGCGGGCCAGGTCACGCAGTGGGACGCGCCCGAGATCAAGGCGCTCAACCCGGCCCTGAAACTGCCCGGCCACGCCATCAAGGTGATCGCGCGCGCCGACGGCTCGGGCACCACGTATCACTTCTCCGACTACCTCGCGCGCACCAGCCCCGCGTGGAAGGCGAGGTACGGGGTCGCCAATCACTTCGACTGGCCCGCTGGTACGCTCACCGTCAAGGGCAGCAGCGAGATCGTCAAGGCCGTGCTGGCGACCGAAGATTCGATCAGCTACGTCGACTTCAACGATGTCCTCGACCACGACCTCTCCGGCGTCGCCCTCCGCAACGCCGACGGCCAGTTCGTGAGCGCCAGCGTCGACGCGTTCCACCAGGCCGTCATGCACAGCACCTGGTACACGGCCGGCGATTTTTCCACCGAGCTGAACGACCTGCCTGGCAGCGGCACCTGGCCGATCACCATGGGCACCTACGTGGCCGTGCCGCGGGTGGCCACCGCCGGCGATCGCGCCGAGCGCACGCTGCGCTTTCTCACGTGGGGCTACCTGCATGGCGACACGCTCGCCCGACAGGCCAAGTTCGTGCCGCTGCCCGAACGCGTGCAGGCGAGCGCCTACCGCGAGATCTCGCGCGTGATGGGCGCCAACGGCGAGTCGCTGGGCGCCCGCACCATGGGCAACCTGGTCGACTGAGCGGGCAGGCATCCCCGCGCCGCCCGTTCTGGCGGACAATCGGCGGGCCATGCTTCCCCTTCGAATCGGCCGCTACGACGTCTCCGAGGAACTCGGGCGCGGATCCACCAGCATCGTCTACAAGGGCGTCGATCCGGCCAGCGGGCGCGTGGTCGCCCTCAAGACCTTGCAGCGCAGCAGCGCCGACACGGATGCCGACGCCGACGCCATCCTGCTGCGCTTTCGCAACGAGGCGCGCACCATCGGCCGGCTGCGGCATCCAGGCGTCGTCGCCGTCGACGAGTTCGGCGAGGATGGCGTGCACAGCTGGATCGCGATGGAGTACGTCGACGGCCACAACCTCGACGACCTCCTGGTGCAGTCGCCGCTGCTGGGCGCGCCGCGCGTCCTCGCGCTGATGGACGAACTGCTCGATGCGTTGGGCAGCGTGCACCGCGAGGGCATCTGCCACCGCGACCTGAAGCCGGCCAACATCATGGTGACGTCGGCCGGGCGCGTGAAGCTCACCGACTTCGGCGTGGCGCGTCTGCGCGACCTCGGGCTCACCCGGGTGTCGTCGTTCGTGGGGACGCCCGCGTTCATGGCGCCCGAGCAGTTCACAGGCGGCGCGCTGGACCACCGCGCCGACCTGTTCGCGTGCGGCGTGCTGCTGTACCTGCTCCTGAGCGGCCGGCGGCCGTTCTCCGGCGCCCCGGCGGCCGTCATGCACCAGATCCTGAACGAGGAGCCGCCGCGCCTGTCCGCCGCCAGCCCGGCCGGCGTGGGCCGCGCGTTCGACGACCTCGTCGCGCGCGCGCTCGCCAAGCGACCGGGCGATCGCTTCGCCAGCGCGGACGACATGCGCGACGCCCTGCGGGCCGCGTCGGCGCGACTGGCCGAGGCTACCAGCGTCACCGTCGTGCGCACGCTGGTGCAGGGCGCCGACACATCGCTCGCGTCGCGACCGCAGATCCCGGAGCCGCGCGCGGGCGAGGATCGCGTCGTCATCGCCCGGATGCCCGAGCCGATGCCGCGGGTGGTGATGCAGGAGGCGCGCGTGCAGCCGCAGCTGGTGGACGCCGGCTCGTTGTATGCGGCCGAGGCGGCGCCGCCGCCGGCCGCGGGCGCCGCGGGCCTGGCCGGCCTCGTGGCGAGCGCCCCCGCGTTGTCCGACCAGCAACGCGCCGCCGTGCAGCGACTGCTGGCGCGCCAGGTCGGGCCGCTGGCCGGCTCCATCGTCCGGCGCGCCGACGCCGCCGCCGGCGGCTCGCGCGCGGCGTTCATCGTCAACGTGCTGGTGGATGTCCCCGCCGTGCAGCGGCCGGTGCTGCGCGAGGCGCTCGAGGCGCTGCTGCTCGATCAGGGCCTGTAGCGGCACTCCAGGCGGTCGCCGCGATAGATCTCGAAGGGCAGGTCGCCGATGCGCAGTTCGCCGCGCCGGCGCTCGATCAGCCGCGACAAGGCCGTGGTGCCGGGCAGGGCGGTCATCAACTGCTCGCGCACCCGGAAGATCTGGATGTTCAGGTGCGCGGGCTCCACGCCCAGCATGCGCGAGAGCTCGGCGCTGCCCACCCAGCCCTGGGCGCCGGGTTCCAGTCCGCGCTCCTGGTCGGCCATGCGCCGGCGCGCGAGCGTGGCCAGGCAGTAGTGGTGGCTGCGCTCGCCCAGGTCGGTGCGGGCGATGCCGTCGCTCACTTCGAGGCAGGCATGCTCCTCGTCGAGGCTCAGCCGCATCACGAGGCACGGCGCCTCGGGCTCGCGCGCGATCTCGGCCACTTGCGTGTCGTCCATCGGGGCGGCCGTGAGGAACCGGTGCGGTCCGCCCGTGCCCATCTGCAGGCGATCGCCGTCACGCAGCGCACGCGTCTCGCCGTTCTGCTCCAGGATCCACAGGCCGGGCCGGGACTGGTAGATGCACAGCTCGGGCGCCTCGCTGCTGGGAAGCAGGTTGTGCGCAGCCAGCACCAGCACGGGCTGGGTCGAATCGGGCGGCACGAGGACGTCCGTCGGCGCCGAGACGTCGTGCACGCGCCAGGCGACGTCGGCGCCGCGCCCCAGGCGGATCTCCGCGCCGGCCGCCAGCGCCGTCGGCTCGCCAGGCACCAGCGGGCGGCCGTCCACGAAGGTGCCGTTGCGGCTGTGGTCGGTGAGCAGCCACTGCCCGTTGCGCCAGCGGATGACGGCGTGCATCGACGAGATGGCCGGGTCGTCGACGGCGGTGTCGGCGCGCAGCGCATTCCGCCCGAACACGTGCTCGGCGCGAAGCACCACGCGTTCGCCGGTGCGGGGATCCAACAACGTACCCATGGCAGCCACTTTCCGCGCCGGGGGAGGGTCCCGGCGATGGCTGGAAGTGTAGTTCGGCGTCCCGCGCCTCGTGGGCACGGGGACGCGGCCAGCGGCGCCGATCGCTGTGCCTCGGCGACGGTGGGCCCTGCGACTGCGCGCAGGGTGACGGGGAAATGGGCGCGCAGGGTGACGGGGAAAAAGGGTCGGCAGGCTGGGCGTTATGCCTCGTAATGGACGCTGACGGGCCGCGCGCCGAACATGCGTTCCATGCCGAGCCGACGAGCCGGCGCCAGACGACACCGAGGAGAAAACCATGTTCCGCACCCCCATCGACACCCGTACCGCCGCCCAATCCTCCGCCGATCGCTTCTTCGGCGCGCGCGCCGAGGCGCTGGCCTTCCCGGCCGCGATGGACCTGTGCCGCAACCAGGTGCCGACGGCGGTCAGCGACGACGCCACGCGCTTTGCCGCCGAGGCGCGCCAGTCGACGTCGGCCCATGCGTTCCGGCCCGACTTCACGGCCGCCGACTGGCGCGTGTTCATGAGCTTCTGCACGGTCCGCACGCTCGGCGCCGACTTCCGCCTGGTGGTGCCGGGCCGCACCGATCGCACCCTGCGCTTCGTGGTGTCGGGCAGCCTGTGGCAGGTGTCGGGCGTGTCGGGCAAGCAGGCGCAGCTGCTGATGCCCGGCGCGATCGTGGGCGAGGACGCGCTGTTCTCGGACGAACCCGGCGCCCTGGACGTGCGCACGCTCGAAGACACCCGCGTGATCGAGCTCACGCTGCCGCGCCAGAAGGAGCTCACCGCCGCCTGCCCCGCGATCGCGTTCAAGCTGCTGCGTGCCGCCGGCGCCGTCATCGCCGCGCGCAGCCGCGCGTCGGGCCTGCGCGCCGAACTGGCCGCCAACTGAACCGCCAGTGCGCCAGGAGGATCGCCATGACGACCTATGTGCTCTCGCTGACCGGTGACGAGGAGAAGGCCGCCAACGCCACGCATTGGGCGCGGTTCCGCCGCGCCAAGCTGATCTCGGTGTCGCGCAAGACGCGGGAGCGGCTGGCCGATGGCGACGGGCGCGACAGCATCGTGATCACGGCGCTGGGATCGGCCGACGACCACGAGCGCTCGCCGCGCCGCCGCGACGACACGCACGACCCGGCGGCGCTCGCGGCGCTGCTCGTGCGCACGCTGGACATCCAGGACGGCACCGGCGTCGTGCTCGCGGACTTCGACAGCGAGGCGTTCGCCGCCGACGTGGTGGCCCGCATCGCCGCGCTCGGGCGCGACGTGACCTGCACCGGACAGGTGGCCGACTTCGCGTTCAGCACCACGGTGCGGGCGGCGGCGCGGGCCCTGTTGTCCTGAGGATTGGCGCAGGGAAGACGGCGGCAGGACGACCGGGCCGTCTTTCAGACTGTGGAGGGGGAGGTCGTCAGGAGGTCGCGCGGACCCGCGGGGGCGGGCCGCGCGGCGATCCTTTCCGCCGACCTGGCCGCGATGGCGACACGACGTGAGTCGCTGTCGCCGCCGGTCGTGCCCGGCGCCGCTCGGACCGGGCACGGAGTGGCCATCTGCTGGCCATGCGGGGCGCGATGCGCTGGCTTTGTCGCCGAATTCGCAACTTTTAGGACGCTTTCGAAAGTTGAAAGAAAGCTGTTGCTTGGCAAAACCGGCTTCAATAGAATAAAACGACAATAAAAAAAGACAAAGACAACACATCGCAGCTTGCGACTCTGGAATCGAAAGAATCCAGACGTCGACAAGGCCCCCGACAAGCCGACCGAGACCGCATCGATGAGCCCGCATTCCCGCATCACTGTCGCCCGCACGTTGGTCGTCGCGAGCATCGAGCTGGCCTTCGGGGGCCTCGCCGCGGCGCAGGCGGCTCCGGCGGCACCCGCCTCCGCCTCTGCCTCGGCGGCCGCCGAGCCCGGCGACCCCGCCCAGTCCGTCGTGGTCACCGGCACGCGCGCGAGCCTGGCCAGGTCGCTCGAGCTCAAGCGCAACTCGGCGATCGTGCAGGACTCGATCTCCGCCACCGAGCTGGGCCGCTTTCCGGACGACAACGTGGCGGACTCGCTGAGCCACATCAACGGCATCTCGATCACGCGCACCTCTGGCGGCGAAGGCCAGTACGTGGGCGTGCGCGGCTTCGGCTCGGGCTACAACATCGTCACGCTGAACGATCGCATCCTGGCCACCGACGGCAATGGCCGCGACTTCGCGTTCGACGTGTTGCCGTCCGACGTGATCTCGGGCGCCGACGTGCTCAAGTCGGCGCAGGCCTCGCAGCTGGAAGGCAGCATCGGCGGCACCGTCAACCTGCGTTCGGCGCGGCCGTTCGACAACCCGGGCACGCACGCGGCCCTGCGCGTGGAGGGCGACCACAACGACATGTCGCGCCTGAACGGCCGCAAGTTCTCGGGCGTGTTCAGCACCACCAACGATGCGCGCACGGTCGGCGCGTTGTTGGGCGTGGTGTGGTCGATGTCGAACGAGCGCACCGACTCGCTCGACTACGACACCTACGACGCCAGCAACCCCGGCAGCTGGGATCTCGACGGCGACGGCACCCTGTCTGCCGGCGAGCAGAACCTGGTGGGCACCTGCTGCATCGCGTTCGGCGCCAACTTCCAGAAAAAGCAGCGCACCGCACTCTCGGGCGCGCTCGAGTGGAAGCCCCACCCCGACCTGCACTTGACCGTGGATGGCCTGTTCACGCACCTGAAGGCGCCGCAGGCCGGCTACAACGAGGCCTTCTATCCGGACTACACCGACGGCCGCTGGACCGACGTCAAGGCGAGCAGGGGCCTGATCACGAGCTTCACCGCCGGCCAGTTCGTGCCGGAGATGGCCAACATCTCGGTCGACCGCGAGGTCAGGACGATGCAGGTCGGCCTGAACGGCGAGTGGAAGGTCTCGTCCGCGCTGAAGCTCTCGGCCGACGTCTACCGCTCCAGGTCGACCCGCGACGAAGGCGGCCGCGACACCTTCCTGGTCGCCGGCATCGCGGGCGACAGCGTGCTCAAGTGGAAGGACAACGACAACGCGTTGCCCGACATCTCCGTCACGCTCCCCGACGGCCGCGACCTCGCCACCGAGCTGGCCGCCGGCCACCTGGGCAATGCCGACTACGGCATCCACTACGTCGGCCTGAGCGGCGACAACATCCACGACAGCGTGACCGGCGGCACGCTGAGCGGCCACTACGACATCGACCTGGGCCCGCTCGCGAGCCTGGATGTCGGCGTCGGCCGCACCCGGCGCGAGAAGGTGCGCGACTTCATCGGCAACGACTGGACGGGCGGCTCGTGCCAGTACTGCGACATGTACTCGACGACGTTCGCGTCGCTGGGCCAGGACGTGGTCAGCCCGCTGGACGTGCCCCACTTCATGAAGAACTCGGGCGGCAGCTTCCCGCACAGCTTGGTCAAGTTCGATGCCGGCGCCTACCTGTCCGCGCTCAAGGCGCTGGACGGCCAGCCCAACGGCAGCGGCGGCACGTTCGACTTCGCGCAGACCCTGCCGACGCGCGACCCGACGAACTCGTACGACGTCGTCGAGAAGACCACGTCGGCCTTCCTCCAGGGCAACCTGCAGGGCGAGACCTGGTCGGGCAACGTGGGCGTGCGGCTGGTGCACACGTCCACGGTCTCGGCGACGGCGTTCGACCGGATCCTGGCCATCGACGACCCCACGCCCGACGTGGCCACGTCCAGTCCCACCGTCACGTACAGCGATCCCGAGCCCGTGGTGGGGGCGGGGTCGTACACCAAGGTGCTGCCGTCGTTCAACCTGAGCTGGTGGCCCACGCAGAAGCTCCAGCTGCGCCTGGGCGGCGCGCAGGTGATGGCCCGGCCATCGCTGGACAAGCTGGCGCCCACGCGCACGGACACCACGATCGACCGCGTCTACACGATCACGATCGCGGGCAACTCCGGGCTCAAGCCCACGGTGGCCAAGCAGGAGGACCTGTCGCTCGAGTGGTACTACCAGCCCAAGTCGGCGCTCACGGTGGCGCTGTTCGCCAAGCAGATCGACAACTTCGTGACCACCACCACGGCCACCAACGTCGACATCGGCGTGCCCGGCTACCTCTACACCGTGGTCAGCCCGATCAACGGCGACCGCGGCCGCGTCGCGGGCCTGGAGCTGGGCCTGCAGCACCTGTGGGGCAACGGCCTGGGCGTGCGCCTGCAGTACACGCACAACCAGAGCAAGGCGTGGGTCGGGGGGCGCTACGTGGGCCAGCTCGAGGGCGTGGCGCCGTCGACGGCGTCGCTGGGCCTGCTGTACGAGAAGGAGCGCGTCTCGGCCAGCCTGTCGTTCGACCACACGAGCAGCTACGTCGTGCACAGCTCGACCGAGACGCCGTGGCACGACGTGGCCGCGCCGCTGATGTGGGTGACGGCGTCCGGCTCGTTCGAGGTCAACGACCATGTGAAGCTGTTCGTCGAAGGCAAGAACCTGTCGGACGCGTTGTTCCGCTCCAACCTCGGCCGCGCCGACGCCGCCTACGGCTATTCGGCCTGGGGGCGCACCTACACGGCGGGCCTCAGCGTGAAGCTGTAGTCGTCGCCATCCCGCCGTCGACGCCGCGACCGTGGCAGGGCCTGAGCCCCTGGCCGGCGCGGCGTCTTTCGTTGTCCGACGCATTGCCTGGTCAGCCGCGCCGCGAACCACGCGCGATGACGTGAACCGTTCGGGTCGAAGCTTTCGGATTCCTGCGAGACGGAATTCTTCAACCGGGTGTAACAGTTGATTGAATAGCATTCGAAATCGGGTTGTTGCTATTGCGGCTTTCGCATGGTTTCCATAAATTGCGTTCAGCCCACAAACGTTTCGTTGGAAACCGCTGCGGGCCGCTCATGAAGGTCTCGCGCCGAGCCCGACGGTCCGGACGCGCGGCCGCCGTGTTGCAGGTCGCCTCCCCCCTCCCGACACCTGGAATCAGACCATGACAAAGACCCCCTCCCGTCCATCCGCCTCGCAACGGCCCATCGATCACGGCAAGGCGCTGCGCCTCGCGCAGATCGCGGCCATGATGAGTGCCGTGAGCCTGCTCACCGCCTGCGGCGGCGGCGCCGCCGATGCGACGACCGCCCAGGCCGCCAGCACCGCCCCGACGACCCTGGTCGCGGACGCGAGCACCGGCATCGCCAGCCACGGCCGCGTGCACGTGCAGGCCGCGGCGGCCACGCTGACCACGTCCACCATCGTCCCGAGCAACCTGGCCGGCTGCACGACCGCCGTCAGCTCCAGCTGGGACCTGAAGGTCGCCGCCTGCAGCACGGGCAGCAGCAGCCAGAACTTCGTCTTCCACCCCGTCGCCAATGCCTCGGGCACGTACAGCATCGAGAGCCAGTCCGTCGCGGGCGCGTGCATCAACCCCGAGGGCAACAGCGCCGGCGCCTTCGTCGACCTCAACACCTGCAGCGCCGGCACGGGCCAGCAATTCCAGGTGCAGATGCAGTCCGACGCCAAGCACGCGCTGCTGCGAGACGTGGCCAGCGGCCTGTGCCTGGTGGCAAACAGCAAGCTGAACACGGTCGGCTTCACCACGGCGGCCTGCAGCGGCAGCGCGGCGGCGCAGGTCTTCACGCTGGCGGGCATCGCCGGCGCGCCCGCGCCCACGCCGGCCCCGACGCCGGCCCCGACCCCGGCGCCCACGCCTGCACCGACGCCGGCGCCCACGCCCGCGCCGACCCCCGCCCCGGCGCCGGCGTCCTGGTACAAGCCCACGGCCGCCACGACATGGGAATGGCAGCTCAAGGGCACGGTGGACACCTCGTACCCGGCCACCGTGTACGACATCGACCTGTTCGACAACGACGTCGGCGTGATCAGCGGCCTGCACTCGGCCGGCCACAAGGTGATCTGCTACTTCTCGGCCGGCAGCTCGGAAGACTGGCGTCCGGACTACTCCAGGTTCCTCGCCTCCGACAAGGGCGCCGCGCTCGACGGCTGGCCCGGCGAGAACTGGCTCGACACGCGCTCGTCCAATGTCCGAAGCATCATGGCGGCGCGCCTGGACCTGGCCAAGTCCAAGGGCTGCGACGGCGTCGAGCCGGACAACGTCGACGGATACACCAACAAGCCGGGATTCCCGCTGACGGCGAGCACGCAGATCGACTACAACACCTACCTGGCCACGCAGGCCCACCTGCGCGGCCTGAGCGTCGCGCTGAAGAACGACGTCGACCAGCTGGCCGCGCTCGAGCCCTCGTTCGACTTCGCCGTCAACGAGCAGTGCAACCAGTACAGCGAGTGCGGCGGCTACAGCGTCTTCACGTCGAAGAACAAGCCGGTGTTCAACGCGGAGTACGCGAGCAAGTACCAGAAGAACACGAGCGGTGCGCGCGATGCGCTGTGCAAGGCCTCCAAGGCGGCCAACATCCGCACGCTGGTGCTGGCGCTCGACCTGGACGACTCGCTGCACTACGCCTGCGACTGATCCGGCCAGGGCCCTGCGCGAGCCGCGCCGCGACGAGAGCCGCGGCGCGGCTTTTTCTTCACGCGTGTCGCGGGTCGAGCGTCCGCCATGCCTGCCCCTCGGGACGCGTGCAGAAGGCGGGCCGCAGCCGCCCCGCCCGGCGCTAGACGAGCATCACCTCGATGCCCCGCCCGCGCAGCGCATCGACCACCGACGCCGGCGCGCGTTCGTCGGTGATCAGCACGTCCAGGCAGTCGATGCCGCCGATCGCGGGCAGGTTGCGCCGCTGCAGCTTGGAGGCGTCGGCCACCGCGATCACCTGGCGCGCGATGCCGATCATCCGCGCGTTGAGCTGCGCCTCCAGCACGTGGGGCGTCATCAGGCCGCGTTCCGGGTCGAGGCTGTCCACGCCCAGGAACAAACGGTCCGCGTGCAGCGTGGCCAGCGCGGCCTCGGCCTGCGGCCCCGACAGCGTGAACGAGTTCGGACGCAGGGCGCCGCCCAGCATCAGCAGCTGGATGTGCGGCGCGTGCGCCAGCGCCATCGCCACGTTCAGGGCGTTGGTGATGACGTTGATGCCGGCCAGCGGCCGCGCCGCGAGTTGGCGTGCGAGTGCGTGCGTGGTGGACCCGGAGTCCAGCAGGATCGTGTCGCCATCCCTCACGAGCGCCGCGGCGGCCTGGGCGATGCGCAGCTTCTCGCCGCGGTGGTGGCCGGCGCGGATGGACAGGGGCACCTCGTCGCCTTCGCGATGCGAGACGGCGCCGCCGTGGGTGCGCAGCACGGCGCCGCTGGCGGCCAGGGCGCGCAGGTCCGAGCGGATCGTGACGGCCGACGTGTCGAAACGCTGCGAGAGCTCGTCGCAGTTCATGTACCCGCTCGCCTCCACCAGCGCGCGGATCTGCCGCCGGCGGGCCTCCCGGGCGAGCAGGCGCGCGCTGTCCGGTCGAGAGCGGGGACTCGTCACGGTGCGGCGTGGCCCGCGGCGGGCACGGCTTCAGGCGAGGGTGAGCGAGGCCTGTGCCAGCCGGGCGACCGCGTCCGCGCGCAGCGCGCGACCGCCGGCGCGCGCGGCCAGCGTCACGGCGCCCAGTGCCGGCGCCATCACGGGCGTGCGCAGCTCGATGCGTCCCGGTCCCTGCGCCGACGCGGGGGCCGACAACAGGCGCCGCAGCTCGGGCAGCACGAGGCCGTCCTCGCCCAGCACGCTGCCCGAGGTCGACGCGACGATGGTCGACTCGGGCGGCACGTGCAGCAGCCGGCGCGTGGCGTGGATCAGATCCAGCAGCTCGCGCGCGGCGCGGTGGAGGATCCCGCGCGCCGCGACGTCGCCCGCGACGGCCGCCTCGTGCACCGCCACCGCATGGCTCGCGACCGCGCTGCGCGCGCCGTCGTTGACGATGCGTCCAGACAGGTCCAGGTCGCCCACGATGCCGGTGCGGGCGCGCACGATGTCGTACAGGGGCCCGCGTTCGGCGCGGCCGTCGCTCATGCGCGAGAACAGCGCGAGGCCCTCGCGCGCGATCCAGTAGGCCGAGCCCTCGTCGCCGAAGATCTCGCCCCAGCCGCCGCAGCGGATGGCGCGGCCCTGCCAGGTGCCCCAGGTCATGGAGCCGGTGCCGGCCACCAGCGAGATGCCGTCGGCGCCGCCCAGCGCGCCCGCGTGGCTGCACTCGAGGTCGTTGCCGCAAGCCACCGCGATGCCGGGGAACGCCTGGCCGGGCAGCGCCTCGAGGCTGGCCTGCAGGCGGCTGTCCTCGCCGAACGCCGGCAGGCCCACCCACGCGCCCGCGAGGGCGCCCGCGGGCACGCCGGCGGCGTGCGTGACGCGCGCGGCCCCGCGCTGCAGCGTGGCCAGCACGCCGGCGAGGCCGATCTCGGGGTGGTACAGCGACCCTTCCTGATGCGTGGCCAGCACGTGGCCGGCGTCGTCCGCCAGCACGAACGCGGTCTTGGTGCCGCCGCCGTCGACTCCGAGATACATGTCAGGCCTCGCTTGCCAGGGGATGGATCACGACGCCACGCACCACCCGGTTGACGGTGCCCGAGCGGCACGGTTGATCGGGCGTCAGGCCCAGCGCCGCCGAGCGGTGCAGGGCCAGCAACTGGGCGATGGCCGCGAACGGCGCGACGCTCGCGAATTCGGGCGTGGCGGCGAGGCCGTCGACGACGAAATCGGCCCCCGCCTCGAGGTCGCCCGGCTGGCCGCCGATGGCGAACACGCGCCGCGCGCGGCCGTCGCTGCGCAGCTCGCGCAGCAGGTCCAGATCGTACGCCCGCACCAGCGGATCGCTCGAGATGAACATCACCACCAGCGTCGACGCGTTGACGATGGTCTTGGGGCCATGCCGGAAGCCCAGCGGGCTCTCGTGCATCGCCACGACCTCGCCGTCGGTGAGCTCCAGCATCTTCAGCGCGGCCTCGCGGGCCAGGCCGTGCAGGCTGTTGGCGCCCAGGTAGACGATGCGGTCGAAGCCTTCCTCGACCAGGCGGCGGGCGACGCCGTCGCCGCGCTGGATCGCATCGGCGCCGGCGCGCACGGGCGCCTGCGCGAGCACGCCGAACACGCGCGCGGCCAGCAGCAGCATGGTCGTGAAGCTGGACGTCATCGCGAACGAGCGGTCGTTCGTGGCGTCGGGCAGCACCAGCACGCGCGCGTTCGGCCGGCCGGCCGCGGCGGCGGCGAGCGCGCCCTGCGGATTGCAGGTGATCACGAGGTGCCGGCAGTCCGGCAGGACCGCGTCGGCCAGGTCGACGGCGGCCACGCTCTCGGGGCTGTTGCCCGAGCGCGCGAACGAGACCAGCAGCGTGGGCCCCTGCGCCGCGAACGCGAAGCGCGGCGCCGCGACGAGGTCGGTGGTGGGCACCGATTCGGCGCTGCGCGCCCACTGCCGCGACACCGCCGGGGCGAGGCTGTCGCCGATATAGGCGGACGTGCCCGCGCCGGTGAAGACGACGCGCAGCTGCGGATCGGCCAACACCTCGCCGAGCCAGGCCTGGATGGCGGGCACGGCCGGCGACGCCAGCGCCTCGACCCAGACGGCCGGCTGGTGCGCGATCTCACGCGCGGTCCACGTTCCTCCTTCGAAGACGAACGGAGACGGATCGATGTCATGGCTCTTCACGAAAACTCCCTGGCGATGGTCGCCGGCGCGCCCGATTGCGGCGTGGCGGTCTGATGGCAAGCCTGCGCATACGGCCGCAGCACGGCGGCCACGCCTTCGCGCAGCATGGATCGGGCGTCGCGCGCCACGTGGCCGGCACGCACCGCGTCGTAGATGCGCGGCAGGTACTGGCTCAGCAGCGTCAGCGGCACGGGCTGCGCCTGCGACTGCAGCCGCGCCACGAGGCGGTCGCAGGCCTGCGACACCTCGGGGCTGGTCCAGTAGTAGCGGATGCGGTCGCTGAGGCTGTACTGCAGGTCCAGCTCGAGATGTCCTGCGTCGGTGTAGTACTTCTGCCAGTACGCGGGGTGGTCGCGCATGGCCGAGAGCACGCGTTGCTTGAAGCTGCCGTCCGGATCGTCGCCCAGCCACTCGTGCTCGATCCCGGCCAGGCCCCACAGCGTCTCGCGCAGCGCGAACGTGGCGCCCGGGCCGACCTTGA
>Ga0209677_100986_pt1 | contig 13750 bp, 10 predicted proteins | sample AraplaCvi_mCL_r2_2_FD_184285 | JGI IMG/M metagenome (GOLD analysis project Ga0209677, IMG submission 184285) | Arabidopsis root microbial communities from North Carolina, USA - plate scrape CL_Cvi_mCL_r2 (SPAdes) (version 2) | ecosystem: Host-associated > Plants > Roots > Endosphere | place: USA... | reverse complement strand
CGAACCCGCTCGTCTACGCCAACGTGCGCAACGAGCTGGCGCGTTTCAGCGTCGTGCTTCCGCCGGCGTCGGCCGTGGTCGGCATCTATGCGACGGTCGACCGCACGCGGGGCGTGTGGAAGTCGCCGGCCAACGAGAGCCTCGCGTCCGTGCAGTCGCTCAGCGTGGCGATCAACCAGGACCTGAACGACGCCATGAACGTCGACGCGAGCGGCAAGTCGATCAACGCGCTGCGCTTCTTCACGGGCAAGGGCTTGCTCGTCTGGGGCGCGCGAACGCTGGCGGGCAACGACAGCGAATGGCGCTACGTGTCGGTGCGGCGGTTCTTCAACATGGTCGAGGAGTCGTGCCGCAACGCCACCGAGCCCTTCGTCTTCGAACCCAACGACGCGTCGACCTGGGTCAAGGTCAAGGCGATGGTGGAGAACTTCCTCATCGTCCAGTGGCGCTCGGGCGCCCTCGTCGGCGCCAAGCCCGAGGACGCGTTCTACGTGCGCGTCGGCCTGGGCCAGACCATGACCGCGCAGGACATCCTGGAAGGCCTGCTGATCGTGGAGATCGGCATGGCCGTCGTGCGGCCGGCGGAATTCATCGTCCTGCGCTTTTCCCACAAGGCGCAGGAATCCTGAGTCAGCGAACCAGCGAGCTTCGTTTCAGCCATGGCCTACAAGACCCCAGGAATCTACGTCGAGGAAATCACCACGCTGGCGCCGTCGGTGGTGCCGGTCGAGACCGCCATCCCGGCGTTCATCGGCTACACCGAGACGGCCGTCGATGCGAACGGCGCCAGCCTCAAGCTCGTGCCGACGCGCATCACGTCGCTGCTCGACTACCAGGACCAGTTCGGCGGCGATTTCGTGCCGGCGAGCTACCAGGTGGTCGTGGACACGGCGGCCGGCAACGCGGTCGGGGCGACGACGCCACGCGAGTCGGGCGGCGCGACACGTCGCTATCGCCTCGCGCCCAGCGTACGCCACTACTTCGCCAACGGCGGCGGCCCGTGCTACATCGTCTCCGTCGGCTCCTATTCCGACGCGCCGGCGCTCGGCAACATCACCACGCCCACCGGCCTGCTGGGCGGGCTGTCGCGCGTCGAACCGGAGGACGACCCGACCCTGCTCGTGTTCCCCGACGGCGTCGCGCTGTCGGTGGCGGAGATGGGGTCGCTGCAGGTCGCCGCGCTGGCGCAATGCGAGAAGCTGCAGGACCGGTTCGTCATCATGGACCTGTGCAACGGCGACCTGGCCGCGGGCATCGGGCTCGATCCGATCGCCGACTTCCGCCAGAACGTGGGCACCGGCAGCCTCAAGTACGGCGCCGCCTACTACCCGTGGGTGCGTACGCTGTACCGGCCCGACGTGACGTTCCGCCAGCTGAGCCTGGTGACGCCGGCCCTGGCGCCCATCCCGCAGGCGACGATCGACGCGCTCACCGGCGACGCGACGACAGACGGCCTCGTGCCCGCGGTGCGCGGCGCGGACGCCACGGTGAGCGCGGTGGTCGCGGCGGTCAACGTGTCGGCGATGACCGGGCCGAACGCACTGGTGCTCAGCCGCGCGAACTTCGGCCAGTTGAGCCTGCACTTCGCGACCTTGCTCGACGCGCTGCGCAAGACGCCCGCCGCGGCGCCGGACGCCACCGTGCGGCAGGCGTTCACCAACCTGCTGCTGCTGGCACGCGCCGTGGTGCTCGGACTGCGCACGCTGCAGAACACGGCCACGCTGCCGCCCACGCTCGCCCTGGCCATCACGCAGCTCACGCAGGACACCGGCCTGGTCGCGGCGATCACGGCGCTGGTGGCCTACGAGAAGAACACGGTGGTCATGAACGGGGTGGCCGCCGCGCGCACGGTGGCCGACGTCGCCACCGACTACGCGAGCCTGAACGCCTCGGCGTGGATCGCGCCCAACGCCAACGTGACCGCCATCGCCGCCAACGCGGACCCGTTCGCGGGCGCGACGCTGCAGCAGGCCTTGCTGGGCGCGGCGGCGGCGCTGCGCGGGCTGTTCGACGCGCCGGCCGCCGCGATCCTGTCGCTATTCGACGCGGCCGACTTCATGGCCGGGCAGGCAGGCGCCGCGCTGTTTGCCAACCACCCGGTGTTCGCCGACATCCTCGAGAAGGTGGCACGCACGATGGTGCTGCTGCCGCCGTCCGGCGCCGTCGCGGGCGTGTGCGCGGCGGTCGACCGCACGCGCGGGGTCTGGAAGGCGCCGGCCAATGTCTCTCTCGCCGACATCAGCGGCGTGGCCGTGAAGATCAACGACCAGATGCAGGAAGACCTCAACGTCACCAGCACCGGCAAGAGCATCAACGCGATCCGCACGTTCACGGGCAAGGGCTCGCTGATCTGGGGGGCGCGCACGCTGGCGGGCAACGACAACGAGTGGCGCTACGTGCCGGTACGGCGCTTTTTCAACATGGCCGAGGAATCGATCCGCAAGGCGACCGAGCCGTTCGTGTTCGAGCCCAACGATCGCGGCACCTGGGTGCGGGTGCGCGCCATGATCGAGAACTTCCTCACCGTGCAATGGCGCCAGGGCGCGCTCGCCGGCGCCGTCCCGCAGCAGGCCTTCTTCGTCAAGGTCGGGCTCGGCGAGACGATGACCTCGCAGGACATCCTCGACGGCCAGATGATCATCGAAGTGGGCATGGCCGTCGTGCGACCGGCGGAGTTCATCGTCCTGCGCTTCGCCCACATGATGCAGACCTCCTGACTACCCGCGGCAACGACGAAAGGAACGCGACATGGCTGAATATCCCCTGCCGAAATTTCACTTCGTGGTGCAGTGGGGCGGCACCCGCATCGGCTTCACCGAGGTCACGGGCCTGGAGGTGACCAGCGAGAAGATCGAGTACCGCGACGGCGCCAGCAAGGAGTACCACAAGGTGCGCATGCCCGGCATGCAGACCTTCGGCGACCTCACGCTCAAGCGCGGCATCTTCGCCGCGGACAACGAGTTCTACGCGTGGTGGAACACGGTGGCGCTCAACACGATCGAGCGCCGCGACATCACCATCAGCCTGCTCAACGAGAGCCACGACCCGGTCGTCGTCTGGAAGGTCAAGAACGCGTGGCCGACGAAGGTGACGTCCACCGACCTGAACGCCTCGGGCAACGAATCGGCCATCGAGACCCTGGTGCTCGCGCACGAGGGCCTGACGATGGAGAACAGCTGACGTCATGGACCTGTCCTACCCGCATCCCGGGTTCCACTTCCTCGTGGTGTTCGAGCTGCTGCCGCAGTTCCCCAACGACACGCGATGGCAGGAGGTCTCCGGCCTCACGGTCAGCACCGAGTTCGAGAGCTGGCCCGAGGGCGGGGAGAACCGCTACGTCCACCAGCTGCCCAAGAGCCTGCAGTTCGGCGAGCTCGTGCTCAAGCGCGGCAAGTTCCTCGGCTCGGGCGTCCTGCAGTGGGCACGCAAGTCCATGGAGCAGTTCGCGTTCTCGCCGACCAACGTGCTCATCTCGCTGCTCGATGACGAGCACCTGCCCATCTACAACTGGTACGTGGTCGGCGCGGTGCCCAAGCGGCTGGAGGTCTCGGGCATCAACGCGGGCACCAACGAGATCCTGGTCGAGACGCTGGCGCTGAACTACCAGTATTTCAAGTACTACGACCCGGCCAGCCTCGCCCTGGACGCCGCGGCGGCCGTGGGCGGCGCCATCGGCCTTTGAGGGAGATCGACATGCCCATCGAGATCCGCGAGCTCGTCATCCGCGCCACGGTCAACCCCGCGGGCGGCGGGAGCATGGGCGGGGTCGGTGGCTGCGACGCGCCCTCCGGCCGCCACGCAACCGGCGTGGCCGGCGAATCGGGCGCGGGGGCCGGCGACGAGCTCGTGCAGGCCTGCGTGCGCGAGGTCATGCGCCTGCTCGAGCAGAAGACGGAGCGCTGACATGTTGTTCGACAGCGGCAAGCTCGAGAAGTTGACGCTGCGCGCCTTCAAGGCCGCCGCCAGCCCCGACGCGCCGCCACAGCCCTCGGACGACCCGAAGGACACCTACGTGGTGCAGGTCAACCCGGGCAGCTACACCCTCAACCAGTTGCTAAACTACTCGCGCCACCGCGGCCAGGGCGCGTCCGCCAGCCAGGCGCAGTACAGCGACAGCCCGCCGATCAGCCTCGCCTTCGAGTTCCTGTTCGACGGTACCGGCGTCGTGCCACAGGCGTCGGAGCTGGGCGACATCCCGCTGGTGGGCGCGATCGCGTCGGCGTTGTCGGGCACCAAGGCATTCGTCGTCATGGACGAGATCAAGAAGTTCGACAGCCTGGTCTACCGCTACGAAGGTGACGTGCACCGGCCGCGGCCGCTGCTGCTCGTGTGGGGCAGCCTCGTCTTCAGCTGCGTGCTCACCGCCGTCTCGTACCGGTTCACGCTGTTCAAGCCGGACGGCACGCCGCTGCGCGCGGTGGCCGCCTGCACCTTCTGCGAGTCGATCCCCGACGCGGTGCGCGTGCGCAAGGAAAACGCGACGTCGCCCGACCTCACGCACCGGCGCGACGTGCGCGAGGGCGACACGCTGCCGCTGCTGGCCAACGACATCTACGGCAAGCCCGAGCTCTACCTCGAGGTGGCGCGCGCGAACCGACTGTTCAATTTCCGCAGGCTCAAGGCGGCGAGCCGGCTGTCGTTCCCGCCGCTGGCCAGCGAGGGCTCGTCATGAGCGCGGTGCCCATCAACGCCGCGAACGACCGGGTGACGCTGGCCGTGCTGGTGGACGGCACCGAGCTGCCGCGGACCGTGCCGCTACTGGCCGCCGAGGTCGTCAACCAGGTCAACCGCGTGCCGTACGCGCGGCTGCGTTTCGGCGATGGCGACCCCGCCAAGGGCGACTTCCTCGCCAGCACCGGCGCGCTGTTCGTGCCGGGCAACAAGATCGCGCTGAACGCGGGCTACGGCGGGCAATCGCAGCAGGTGTTCGCGGGGGTGATCCTCAGCCAGCGCATCGTCGTGCGCAGCGGCACGTCCTGGCTCGAGATCGACTGCCGCGATCCGGTGTTCGCGATGACGCTGGTGCGACGCAACCGCTATTTCGCCGACGCGACCGACGCGGCGGTCGTCGGCCAGCTGCTCGACGAGTACGCGGACAAGGACGTCACCAAGGGGCAGGCGGAGCCTGCGGGCGCCTCGCACCCCCAGCTGCTGCAGTACCAGGCCACCGACTGGGACTTCATGCTGGCACGCCTGGACGCGGCGGGCCTCGTGTGCGTCGTGCAGGGCGGCGCGGTCGGCACGCTGCGGCCCTCGCTGGCCGGGCCGGCGGTGCTGGAGGTCGGCTACGGCGCGACGCTGCTCGAGCTCGACGCGGAGCTCGATGCGCGCAGCCAGACCAGTGGCGTGCGCGCCACCGCCTGGGATCCATCGGGTCAGGCGCTGCAGGAGGCGACGGCGACCGATCCCGGCTGGAGCGGCGCCGGCAACCTCAGCGGCAGCGACCTGGCCACCGCCGCGGAGCACGACGAGGACGTGGTCTGGCACGGCGGCACCCTGGCCTCGGACGAGCTGCAGGCCTGGGCCGATGGCGCGCTGCTGCGGGCACGCCTGGCGGCCGCGCGCGGCCGCGTGCGCTTCCAGGGCACGCCGGCCTTGCAACCGGGCTCGGTGATCGCGCTGGCGCGCGTCGGCGATCGCTTCAACGGCAATGTCTACGTCACCGGCGTGCGTCATGAATTCACCCACAACGACTGGCTCACCGACGCCGAGTTCGGCCTCTCGCGCGCGCTGCACGCGGCGCGCCCGGAGGTGAGTCACCTGCCCGCCGCGGGGCTCGCGGCGGCCGTGCATGGCCTGCAGGTGGGCATCGTGACGGCCCTGGCCGACGACCCCGGCCACGAGCACCGCGTGCGCGTGCGCGTGCCGCTGGCCGGCATGGCCGAAGACGGCGTGTGGGCGCGCGTGGCCACGCTGGATGCGGGCAGCAAGCGCGGCACCTTCTTCCGACCCGAGAAGGACGACGAGGTGGTGCTGGGCTTCTTTCACGGCGACCCCGCGCAGCCGGTGATCCTGGGCATGCTGCACAGCAGCGGCCACGAGCCGCCCGTGCAGGCGACGGCGGACAACGACGCGAAGGTCTACGTCTCGCGCGCCGGCATCGCCCTGCGCTTCGACGACAAGAAGAAGTCGGTCACGCTCGAGACGCCGGGCAAGAACCGGCTGGTGCTCAGCGACGACGACAAGGGCCTGCTGCTCGAGGACCAGAACGGCAACTCGATCCGCCTGGACAAGGACGGCATCACGTTGCAGAGCGCCAAGGCCGTGACCCTCAAGGCCAAGACGGATCTCGCGGCCGAGGCCAACAAGGTGGAGTTCAAGGCGCAGACCGGCTTCACCGCCAAGGGCCAGTCCCAGGCCGAGGTATCGAGCAGCGGCAGCCTGACCCTCAAGGGCGGCATGGTGATGATCAACTGAGCCGGAGCCAGCCCATGCCCCCCGCCGCCCGAGTCGCCGACATGCACGTGTGCCCCCTGGTCACCGGCGTCGTCCCGCACGTGGGCGGGCCGGCGCTGCCGCCGGGACAGGCCACGGTGCTCGTGGGAGGCATGCCGGCGCTGCGCGTGGGCGACATGCTCACCTGCACCGGACCCCCGGACACGGTCGTCAAGGGCAGCGGCACGGTGCTGATCGGCGGCATGCCGGCGGCGCGGCTGGGCGACACCACGGCGCATGGCGGCAGCCTCGTCCTCGGCTGCTTCACCGTGATGATCGGAGGCTGAGCATGGCCGACGAGCAGCAGTTTCTCGGCAGGGGCTGGGCGTTCCCCGTGCGCTTCGGCAACCAGGGCCGCAGCGTCGTGGTGGCCGAGGCGGAGACGGACATCCAGCAAAGCCTCGAGATCCTGCTGTCCACCAGCCTGGGCGAGCGCGTGATGCGGCCCACCTTCGGCTGGAAGCGCGGCGCGCTGATGTTCGAGCCGCTGTCGACCTCGTTCAGCGCCTACCTGGCCAGCGAGATCGAGAACGCGATCCTGTTCTACGAATCGCGCATCCAGCTCAATCGCGTCGATTTCGAGAACCCGCCGGACGAGGCGGGACTGATCCTCATCCGCCTGGACTACACGGTGCGCACGACCAACACGCGCACCAACCTGGTCTATCCGTTCTACCTGGACCACCCGGAGGCGACCGCGTGACCGCCGACCTGTTCCGGCGCTACGGCAACCTGCTGAGTTCCGACGGGACGAACCAGCTGCAGCGCCTGCTGCCGGCGCTCGAGCCCGACTACATCGTGCCCGACGAACGCACGCTGTCCGGCCTGGTCGACTACGCGCGACGCGTGGCCGCCGAAGTGCGCTACATCGAGCTGTCGGGCCAGTCCTCGGGCGACTGGCGTGCACTGTTCGAGTCGCTGCTGGTGCCCGGCACGGACACGGTCCGTGCGGCGGACGACCTGCAGGTGCTGCTCGCCTCGCGCTCCGACTGGCCGCCGCACCTGACGTTGTTCCTCGTGTTCCTCAAGCTGTTCCAGGTCCTGCAGTCGGACCTGAACGAGCTCACGCAGAAGCACCTGCTGCACTACTACGAGAACGAGCTGGGTCTGCTGCGCAAGGCGACCGCCGGCGACCAGGTGCACGTGATCTTCGAGCTGGCCCAGAACGCGACCGCCGTGCGGCTGCCGGCGGGCACGCTGCTGGCGGCGGGCAAGGACGCGGCCGGGCGCGCGCTGAACTACGCCTTGCGCAACGAGATCGTCGTCAACCGCGCGACCATCGGCGACCTGCGCCGCCTCGTCGTCGAGACCGATCCGCGCCACAACCGGCGCGTATTCGTGGCCGGCCCGTTCGGCGCCACCGAGGGCGCGGCGGGCTACACGTTCGGTCGCGGGCAGCTCGACATCGACGCGAGCCAGCGCTTCATGACCGAGGCTGCCACCGGCTTCGTCGTTGCCGCGCCGATCCTCTCGATGGCCGAGGGCCGTCGCACGATCACGCTGCGCGCGCACCTGCGCGCCCCGGCGGGCGCCGGCGCGATCGTGCGCCAGGGGGTGACCAGCGGCCTGGACATCGCGCTGTCGGGCGCCCAGGGGTGGCTGGCGGCCGACGCCGTCGACGCGACGCTGCTGCCCGATGGCGGGCTGGGCATGCCCGCGCTGCTGCTGACTGTGGAGGTGGGCGCGACGGCGGCCGCGATCGTGCCGCTGGATCCCGCGTTGCACGGCGCCGGCCTGGTGGCGCCGTGCGCAGCCTTGCGCTGCCTGGTGCGCGGCGACTCGGGCCTGCGCGAACTGTTCGACGGCTTCGTGGTCGACCGGATCGCGCTGGACGTCGCCGTGCAGGACCTGCGCCAGGTGACCGTGCAGAACGACGATGCGGTGCTCGAGACGGGCAAGCCGCTGCCGGTGTTCGGCAGCCAGCCCCGCATCGGCAGCGCGTTCTACGTCGGCAGCGCGGAGATGTTCGGCAAGAAGCTCACCGGCCTGGACATCCATCTCACGTGGAAGTCGCCGCCCGACGACCTGTTCGACTACTACCGCGGCTACTTCGACAACGCCGACAGCGGCTTGACCGATGTCTTCTACACCCTGTTCCAGGTCGACGTCGACCTGCTCTACGAACGGCAGTTCCGTCAGTTCCTCAACGGCGCGGCGCTGTTCGAATCGGCGCCGGCGACGCCCGCCATCCTGTCGGCCAACGCCTCGGCGTTCACGACCGCGCTGGCGGGCCTGGACTGGCGCGAGCACCCGGAGCTGGTGCAACCCGAAGCGTTCGACGGCACCAGCCGATTCGGCTTCCTGCGCATGCGCCTTGCAAAGCCCGATCGCGCCAGCACCGCCGGCTACGCGGTGCAGGTGCCGTTCGAGGCCTTCGGCCACGGCAACTTCTCGGCGCGCTACACGGTGCAGGCCATCGCGCTGAGCCAGTGGGCGGCGCCCGCTCCCAAGCCGGTGCTGCCCAAGGATCCGTACACGCCGGTGCTGAGCTCGTTGTCGTTCGACTACCGGGCGACCGCCGAGATGCGGCCGGCCGCGGACGCCGAGGACCTCACCGTCGCCACGCGCTTCTTCGTGGTCGAACCCTTCGGCGTGCGCCGCGCCCGCGTGCCCGCCGATGCGCTCGTGGTGCCGGCCGTCGAGGGCCCGGCGTCGCTGTTCCTGGGCCTTGGGGGCATGGATGCGCCCGGCAACGTCGCGCTCTATTTCGAGATCCAGGTCGGCACCGCCACGGCCGAGGACGTGCTGGCCAGCGGCGACACGCGCTGGAGCGTGCTCGATGCGGACGACGACTGGCAGCCATTGCCCTCGTCGGCGATCCTGATCGACGACACCGAAGGCTTCCAGAAGCCCGGCGTCGTCGCGCTGAGCCTGCCCGGCGCGGCCTCGCTGGCGCACGACAGCATGCCCGCCGGCCTCCTGTGGCTGCGCGCGAGCATCGACAAGGCACCGGGCAGCGCGGCGCGCACGCTGTCGCTGCGCACCCAGGCCGCGCTTGCGGCGTTCGAGCCCGGCGCGCTGCCGCTGGCGGCCTTCGACGACCACCTGGCCGCGGGCCTGCCGGCGCACGCGATCGCCAAGCTCGCGACGCCCAACGCCGGCATCAAGCGCATCGACCAGCCCGATCCGTCGTTCGGCGGTCGTGGAGAGGAGGACGAGGCGGCGTTTGTGCAGCGCGCCAGCGAGCGCCTGCGGCATCGCAACCGCGCGGTCACCGCGTGGGACTTCGAACGCCTGGTGCTGGAGAATTTCGCCGAGGTCTTCAAGGCCAAGTGCCTGCCGCACACGGACGAGACCGGGGCCTCGCGGGCCGGGCATGCCGCGCTCGTGGTCGTGCCCAACCTGCGCAGCGCGGGCAACGGCGACCCGCTCGAGCCGAGTGCGGGCGAGGTGCTGCTGGCGCAGATCCGCGACTACCTGGCGAGCCTGGCCAACCCGTTCGCCACGCTGCACGTGATCCGGCCGGTGTTCGAGCGCCTGCGCGTCGAGGTCAAGGTGGTGTTCGCGCACGGCCGCGACCCGGGCTACTACGCTGGCGTGCTCAACGACGACCTGTGCCGCTTCCTGTCGCCCTGGGCCTACCAGGAGGGCGTGGACATCCTGTTCGGCGCGCGCATCTACCGCTCCGAGATCCTCGCCTTCATCGAGGGACGCGACTACGTCGACCACCTGGTCGGCCTGCGGCTGTACCACCACTTCGGCGGCGACAAGCAGGAGGGCATCGGCTGGATGCGCGTGGGCATCGACTTCATCGTCTACGCCCGGCCGGATCCGTCGCTGCTGGCCATGGCCATCGGCGACGACTTCATCGTCGGCCGGCCCGTGGAGTTCGCGCAGACCACGCAGGCGCACGCCATCCTCGTGTCGCATCCCCAGCACCTGATCACGCCCATCGCCGCGGGCGCCGAGACCTGCTCGGGCGTCACCCGGCTGGGCATCGGCTACATGACCGTCGGTCTCGACTTCGACGTCTCGCAAGAGGTGTTCGCGTGAGCCCCGCCCCGCGCACCGCATCGACAGAACCCACCACGAGGTAGACATCCATGACCGCAGTTGCACGCAGCGCCCTGATCGGCAAGTTCCAGAACGGCGACCGGCCGGACGAGACCGACTTCACCAACCTCATCGACAGCGCGTTGAACAAGGTCTCGGACGGCCTGAGCATCGACGGCGACCTGAACCTGCTCCTCACGCGCGGCCTGCGCCTGGGCGACAGCGCGGCCACCGTGGCCGGCGGGCTGCGCTTCCACGGCGGCCAGGTGCAGTTCCACGACGGCACCAACTGGGTCGCGGTGGGCGGCACCGCGGGTGCGTTCACCCAGGTGGGCGCGACGACCGCGGTCGCCTACGCCGCGGGCAACGTGGGCATCGGCACCTTCGCGGTCGCCACGCCACCGACGTACCGGCTCGAGGTCAATCTGGCGCCGAACACGGCGACGTCCGAGCAGGTGCGTTTCGGCAACGCGGTCGTCAGCAATGGCAGCCAGGCCTTCGGCGGCTTCGCGGTCTTCGCCCACATGGCGCAGAACACCAACCTCAGCTTCGCGATCCGGCAGTCGCCGCAGGGGGCCACGCACATCAACGCGGCCGACCAGCAGGTGGTCAGCGTGCGCCAGAACGGCGCCGTGCGCATGGGCGTCTCGGTCACCGGCCAGGTGATCATCGGAGGCGAGACCAACGTCACCGGGTCGGCCAACCAGGTGCTGCAAGTGTCGGGCAGCGCCTACAAGAACGACGGCAACGGGGCGTGGGCCTTCACCTCCGACGCCCGCGTCAAGGAGGACGTGCGCGACCTGGAGGCCGGCCTGGCGCACGTGCGTCGCCTGCGCCCCGTGCGCTACCGCTACAACGGCCGCGCCGGCACGCGCGCCGGGTTGGCCGGCGTGGGCATCCTCGCGCAGGAGATCGAGCAGGTGCTGCCCGAGACCGTCGAGCGCGTCCCGGCCAGCCTCGCGCCGAACGCGGACGACGCGCTCGAGGACCTGCGCGTCTTCAACCCGTCGGCGCTGACCTTCGTCCTCATCAACGCCGTCAACGAACTCGCCGAGAAGGTGGACCGCCTCGAGCGCGCGCTCGCATTACGCGCCGCGGCGGATTGACGCATGGCCGACACCCTGCACATCCCGGCGGCGCCGCCGGCGCGCACCAGCACGAACTACGCGGCGCTGCGCGAGGCCGGCCTGGGCTGGATCCGGCTGTGGGCCTCGGACAGCTGGACCGATCACAACGTCCACGACCCCGGCATCACGATGCTCGAGGCATACAGCTACGCCATGACCGAGCTGGGCCTGCGGCTCGAGCTGGACATGGCCGACCTGATCAAGAGCGGCGAGGCGGTGGCCGCTCCGCAGCTCGTGCCGGCGCACCTTGCCTTGCCGATGGGCCCGGTGAACGCGGCGGACCTGCGGCGCGTGCTGCTCGATCACCCGCTGGTCAGCGACGCGCAGATCTTCGAGGCGGCCGAGAGCGAGGTGCCGTTCTACGCGGCGCCGGCCGCCGACCCGCCGTTCACCTACGCGCCCGGCACCGAACGCATCCGCCCCTCGGGGCTGTACGAGGCGCTGGTGGAACTGTCCGACCGCGAGCTCAACGCGAACACCTACGCGTCGCAGGTGAACGTGGGCGCGCAGCAGTTCGACATCGAGCTCGCGCTGCCGTTCTGGGACGACCCCGAGTCCGCCCCGTTCCTGCAGGCCGCCGTCGTCGACACGGTCGCGATGCTGACCACCGGCGGCGCGTGGCGCAGCCTGCCCGAGGCGCAGAGCTGGTTCGGCAAGGCGGCCGTCGGCTACACCGACAGCGGCGGCGTGCCGGGAAGCATCCAGGTGTGGGTGCTGCTGCGCCTGGTCACGACGGTGTCCTCGGCCGCGACCACCGCGGCCATCCTCGCGGCCGCGCAGGCGGCGGTCGAGACGGTGGCCCCCGGTGCGCCGCTCGTGCGCTTCGCGTCGCGCGTGCTCGCCGCCGCGACCGCGGTCGACAGCCTGCGCAGCTTCCTCGCGGGCTGGCGCAACCTGTGCGAGCAACCCGTTCGCATCGGCCTCGCGCGCGTGCAGGAGGTCGCGGTGCGCGCGACGCTGGAGGTCACCGGCGGGATCGACGTGGAGCTGCTGATCGCGCGCATCCACGACGCCATCGATGCGATGCTGTCGCCGCGCATCCGCTTCGAGTCGCTGGCCACGCGCCGCGCCGAGGACCCCGACCCCGAGGACATCTACGACGGTCCGCTGCTGCGGCGCGGGTTCCTCACGAGCGCGTCGGCGGACATCGTGGCGCCGGCGGTCGTCTACACCTCGGACGTGCTGCGCCTGATCATGCGCCTGCGCAGCGACCTGGGCGCCGACCTGGTCAGCCAGGAGAACCCGGTGGGCCGCGACATCGTCGCCGTGAGCGACCTGACGCTGGCCAACTACATCAACAACCGCGTCATCACGGCCAACGCCCAGGACTGCCTGCACCTGGTCGAGATCCAGCGCTACCGGCCGCGCCTGAGCCTGAGCAAGTCGCGCATCATCGCCACGCGCAACGACTCCCAGGTCGACTGGGATCCGGTGCGGGTGCAGGCCCTGTTCGACCAGCTGCAGGCCGACGCCGACGCCGCGTCCTCCACGGACGACGTGTCGCCGGTGTGGGCCGTCGCCCAAGGCGACGCGCTGCCGGTGGCCGACTACACGCCCCTGCAGATCGAGCTGCCCGCGGTCTACGGCGTGGGCGAGTCCCCGTTGCCCGACACCGCCACGCCCGAACGGCGTGCCGCCGCGCGCCAGCTCGCCGGCTACCTGCTGCCGGTGGAGCAACTGCTGGGCGACGTGACCGCGCAGCTGGCCAACATCAACCGCTTCTACGCAGGCGACGACGAGCCGGCCAGCTGCTTCGTGCGCGCGCCGTTCGACCTGCCGGGCGTGCAGGGCCTGCTGCGACGCTTCCCGGCCGACGGGGACTGGCCCGCGTTCGTCGCCGATCCCGCCAACCCGGTGCTGCGGGCGCTGCGCGACGCCGCGGAAAGCCGCGACCAGTGGCTGGACCGCCGCAACCGGATGCTGGACCACCTGCTGGCGCGTCATGGCGAGGACGCGGTCGCGCTCGCGCAGGAGACGCATCGCTGGGCGCGCGCCGAGCTCGCGGCGCAGAACCTTCCGCCGGCGCAGCAGGACGACGCGATCGCGGCGCGGCGCCAGGCCGCCAACGCGCGGCTGCTGCGCCTGAAGTCGGCGCTGTTGCGCGACGTGCCCGAGCTCAACGCGTTCCGACTGCTCGCGATCAGCAATCCGCTGGCGCAGGACGACGGACTCGTGCGCGTGGACGCGTCCGCGGC
>Ga0209677_100985_pt1 | contig 13752 bp, 10 predicted proteins | sample AraplaCvi_mCL_r2_2_FD_184285 | JGI IMG/M metagenome (GOLD analysis project Ga0209677, IMG submission 184285) | Arabidopsis root microbial communities from North Carolina, USA - plate scrape CL_Cvi_mCL_r2 (SPAdes) (version 2) | ecosystem: Host-associated > Plants > Roots > Endosphere | place: USA... | reverse complement strand
GGGCGATTAGGGGCTGTTATCGAGGGTAGGGCAGGCGGCTGGGCCTTCGGCCATCTTCCGATCCATGATCTGTCTAACGGCTTCTTATTTAAATGCCGGCGTAAAACGCGGTGGTGCTCATCGGACTTCCCCCTATGCTCAAACACTCCTGGTTCAGGTAAGCGCTTAGATCTAAATCTATGAACGAAAAGATCTAGGATCGATTAACATGCACTAACTTCCCCGAGTGCATATGATGCCCATTGAGTCGTCCCATCGAATGGCCGATGCCGTTCGAGACCAGCCTGTGGATGCCCGCGAGAACAGATTGAAGTTTAGCGGCGACAACACGTTTCATCGCGAGTTACGGCGACGAGTCGATACTTATTTCAAGCGCAACGGACACAAGCAGCGCGACAATGCGCGCATGTATCTGAAGACGACGATCATCCTCGTTTCTTTCGTCGCCTCGTATGTACTGCTGGTGTTTTTCGCAGCAAACTGGTGGCAGGGCCTATTCCTAAGCGCTGTGCTTGGTGTCGCCACGGCGCAGATCGGTTTCAACATCCAGCACGATGCTGGTCACCACGCGTATTCGGAGCGCCGTTCGGTCAACAAATGGATGGCCAGGACACTGGACATGGTCGGTGGAAGTTCGTACATCTGGCATTGGAAGCATGCTCACTTCCATCACACTTACGTCAACATTGACGATTACGACAGCGATATAAGCCTTGGCTGGCTGGCGCGGCTTTCGCCGCAGCAAAAGCGTTATTGGCACCATCGCTGGCAGCACATTTATCTGTGGTTGCTGTACGGCTTCACGGTCATCAGCTGGCATTTGCATGATGACTTCCGCGACATCCTCACGGCCACCATCGGCAAGCGCAAGATGCCACGGCCACGTGGAAAGGATTTGATGGGTTTCATACTCGGCAAGGTCGTCTTCTTCACCCTCGCTTTCGGGTTACCGCTGGTATTTCATTCAATTGGCGTCGTCCTACTGTACTACGCCGTGGTCACCATGGTTACGGGGCTGCAACTCGCACTGGTGTTTCAACTGGCGCATGCCGTGGAAGAAGCGTCGTTCCCGTCTCCGGATGAATCTGGGCGCATAGACACGCCATGGGCGATCCACCAGCTTGAGACCACGGTGAACTTCTCGCCCGACAACAAGCTGGTCACCTGGTTGGTCGGTGGCCTGAACTTTCAGATCGAGCATCACCTGTTTCCGCGCATCTGCCATGTCCACTATCCGGCCATTTCACGCGTGGTCGAGACAACTTGCCGCGAATACGGCGTGCCCTACCAAACGAATCGCTCATTCGGCGCGGGAATCGCCTCGCACTATCGCTGGCTGCGGCAGATGGGCAGATAAACGGGTTCGCCATGCTGCAACCGTCCCCCATCGCGCACGCATGCAATAGATATGTCGCCCCTGAACGCGCGAGTAAAAGAGGAAGTGACCAGCGCATTGCGAGGTGTTGGGGGTACATCCGCACTGGCTAGTCGGTTTGTGGCGGACGACCGTGTCGATGATAGCCATGGCCGTTGCACGCCACGGATTGATGTCGTCACCCCAAGCGCACGGTGGCCAAGCCGCGCCGTTCATCCCTCTGCGGCCACAGGGATGGGCGATTAGGGCGCGTTATCGCGGCTAAATGGATGCCTACCATCTAGTTATTAGCGGTATCCAAATTCTCTGGTACCAGACATTGGCGTCCCGGGCTCTGCGATTAATCGTGAACGATTGCGGATGGATGGTCCGTGCGGTGAAGGTGAGGAATGCGACGATGATGGCCGTCATCCCTAATGCAGGCTGGCGTGGCTGTAATGCGTTCCGATGTTGGAAAACTGTCGCTTAGTGACAGGGTTGAGGAGCGCGTCCATGGCTATGCTGCGGCTTGGACAGCGATGAGTGCCCCTTGCTTGTGGAGATGCGTCAGGAAAAGATCGGCATAGTCTTTGACAACGGCATCTCTGACGCTGGGGCGCGCCGCAAGCACCGTGCGCCAGGCCGAAATACGCGGAAAGCCGTCGAAAATCTGTTCCGCCACCACCGGGTCAATGATTCCGAAGTAACGAAAGAGCGGCGCGTAAACAGCATCGACCATGCCAAAGGACGCGCCGGCAAAAAATGGCCCTACGCCCAGCTCTGCCTCCAGCTTGCCAAGACGGTCGCGGAAGGCGGCGCGCTTGGCGTCGGCGGTCGCAGAGTCGCGAGCGTGGAGCAGCTGCCAGCCTTCGGCAAAAGTCTGGGTGGCGAACTCGATCCACGCGCGGTGCCGGGCGCGAAGCAGCGCATCAGCGGGGTACATCGGCGCACCACCTTGCGTTTCGTTGAGGTACTCGCAGATAACCACGCTTTCGAAGAGGATCGCGTCCTCCGCGTTAGGTTGGCGCACCTTGAGCACCGGAACCTTGCCGGTTGGCGAAAGTGCCAGGAACCAGTCTGGTTTGGCCGACAGATCGACGTTAATCCGATCGAATTCAACGCCCTTCTCAAGAAGCACGATCGTGGCGCGCTGGACGAAGGGACATAGCGGATGGCTGATCAGGGTAAGCGCGGCCATAGTGATGCGAGGCTCTGGATGGTTTATGAGGGGGATGCCGGGGCACGCAGTTGTTTCCCGCGTGCCACCGTTTCTTTTGCCAGGACTGGAGGGCCTGTCGTTCAGCGCCTCGTTGCCTCAGCCCGAGCCAAGTCGCTTTTGCCGAACTCCCGGGCTGCATGCTTAGCCATTCAGCAGGCGACCGCCGTCAACGACGATTTCAGAGCCAACCGTCCAGCGCGACTCGTCAGAAGCCAGATACAGCACGGCTTTGGCCACCTCGTCGGCTGTACCGAAGCGGCCAAGCGGAATGCTCGCCGCAATGTCTTTGTTGACCTGCTCGCGGTACGCGTCCGGAATCCCGAGCTTGTCGTACAGAGGCGTCTCGACCGGTCCGGGGCTGACCGCGTTGACACGGATGCCACGTCCCAGCAATTCAGTCGAAAGCGTCTTCGACATGTTCAGGAATGCAGCTTTCGTGGCGCCATACACGGACGAGCGGCCTGCTCCTGCATGCGCGCTAACGGAGGTGGTGAGCACGACGGAGGCAGGATTCGTGAAGACCGGGAGCAGTGCCTGCAGTAGGAAGTAGGGACCTTTGACGTTGATGTTGAAAGAGCGGTCGAACATTTCTTCCGTCCATTCCTCGATGGGCAGCCAGACGGAAATCCCGGCGTTGAGAAAAGCGACGTCAAGTTGGCCGTAGTGGTCCTTAACGGTTTGCGCCAGTTCCTTTTGAGCTGAAACGCTGGCCGAGTCGGCGCGCAGCACCGGAACTTCGGATCCCAGTTCGGCTTGGGCCTTTGCGATCGAATCGGGATTGACACCCGTGACGATGACGCGGGCACCTTCCGCCAAAAACTGTTTTGCGGTTTCCAGTCCGATGCCACTGGTGCCGCCAGTGATGAGAGTACGTTTACCTTGCAAGCGCGCCATTGAGTTCTCCTGTGAATGACGACCGAGGTGGTCGACAAGGAGAAATGCTGCACTCATGCTCCAGCGTAGATAAGATTAAGCCAGTGCATATAATTCATGCAGAAATGGCATAAATAGAGGCGGCGGCATGGACCGATTTCTTTTGATGACATGCTTCGCGCGCGCCGTAGAAACCGGTAGCTTCTCCGCGGCGGCGCGTGACTTGGGACTGGGGCAACCCAACGTCAGCCGGTACGTAGCGGCGCTGGAAGATCACTTGCAAACGCGGCTGCTCCTCCGATCCACGCGCAAGCTGTCTCTTACCCCGGAGGGCGAACGCTACTACGCGGACATTCGGCGAATCCTGGATGCGGTGGATGAATCCGAATCGTCCTTCAGGAACAACGTCGAACCATCGGGGCTCTTGCGCGTTGCCTGCCCGACAGCGCTCGCACACGCGTTTGTGTTACCGCACGTGCCGATTTTTTTGGAACGGCACCCCCGATTGACGTTGGACCTTCAGCTCAACGATCGCTACGTGGACTTGGTCAATGAAGGGACCGAACTCGCCATTCGCATCGGACACCTAGAGGACAGCGCCCTGCGCGCCCGGCGTCTTGGATGGTATGACCGCGTCTTCGTGGCCAGCAGGGACTACCTGGCCAAACGCGGAGTCCCACAGACACCGGATGATCTGCGCGACCACGACTGCGTCATCTACACCTTGCTGTCGTCCGGCGCGACCTGGCGTTTCCGGGACATTGAAATTCCGGTCTCCGGCAGGCTCAGGGTCAACTCGCCCGACGCCGTGAGTGCCGCGGTCACGGCGGGCCTAGGCGTGGCACATGGACCCGCGTGGCTGTTTGAGGACGGGCTGAAGAGTGGTCGATTGCAGTTCATTCTGACGAACCATGCGGTTCCGCCCGTCCCGGTGCAGTTCGTCTATGTGGCCAACCGACTACTACCCACGCGGGCAGTCGTGTTCATGGATTTCATGGCCGATGTATTTTCAAGGATTCCTGCCTTGAACAGCGACACCCCTTTGCCGACGCTGTAAGAGGAATGCACTCCCGAGGTGAGCTCTAAGAACGGAAGCGAAAAGGGGCATTAGAACTAACGGCGGGAAACGCCGACATTCCGAGGGGTTTCATCGCCTAGAGGTCTCAACCGCTCGAAGCTGTCGCTAATTCGGCAGCGAGTCAGTCGCAATCACGCACACAGGAAGAGCTCCACGGGCTCTAATACGCGGCATGGCGCTACTTGCGAGTCTTCCCGACAAAGCCGAGGGCTTTGATCCATTCGCCATCTCGCCGCATTGTCTCGACACGCTGCTTGCGGTAATGCTTTTCGGCACGATCTTGGACATAAGTGACCCAGCGCCGGAACCAGCGATCGCTATGCCGCATGTCGCGTACCAGCCACGCCAGCAGGTGGCGGGCCGCTGCTGGCGCGAAACGCAGGAACAGATCATCCTCCACGCTGATGATGGCTTCGGTCGTTCCTGGATCGCCCTGGCGCGCACAGCGTCCAAACAACTGACGATCCACACGTGCCGACTCGTGGAATTCAGTGAGGATCACGTGCAGGCCGCCGCTGGCTTCCACTTCGGCGGCAAGTTTGATGTCGGTGCCACGGCCGGCCATGTTGGTGGCGACGGTGATGCGGCCGGACTGCCCGGCTTCGGCGACAATGTCCGCTTCGCCCTTATCTTGCCGCGCATTCAGCAAGATGTGGTCGATGCCGTCGCTTTCGAATAGACGGCCAAGTGTTTCCGAGGCTTCGACCGAGCGTGTTCCGACCAACACGGCGCGCCCCTGGGTAGCCAGTTCCGTGGCACGCCGTGCAACTTCCTTCCAGCGTTGTTCGCTGTCTGCACAAATACGGTCGGCCAGGCGTCTGCGCCGGCTCGGCTTGTGCGTGGGAATGCGTGTGACCGGCAATCCATAGGTTTGCTTCACCTCGGTAGCCACTTCCTGTGCGGTACCCGTCATGCCGCTCAACAACAGATAGCGGCCGAAAAAGCGCTGGTAGGTAATCTGCGCCAAGGTGCGGCGCTGGCCGGTGATTTCGCAGTCTTCCTTCGACTCGATCATCTGGTGCAGTCCGCGCTCCCACGTGCGGTCCGGCATGACGCGGCCGGTGGATTCGTCCACGATCTGCACCTTGCCGTCGGCCAGGATGTAGTGTTGATCGCGGTGAAAGCAATGCACGGCCGATAGCGCTTTTTGCACGAATTCGTCGCGCCATAACGGCGAACGCCACAAGCCACCATAGTCGGCAGTGGTTTCGCGTACGCGTTGTTTGCCTTGTTCGGTCAACCAGATGTCGCGCCGTGGGCCTTTTATGTAGTCGACGCCAACATCCAACGCCTGGGCCAGTGCGACGGATTGCGCATAGATGACGGGGTCGAGATCGTCCGGCAGGGTTTCGGAAATGATCAGCGGCGTGCTGGCTTCGTCGATCAACACGCTGTCGGCTTCGTCGATGATCGCAAAATGCAGGCCACGCAAAATCGGCGGTTCGCTACGTGCTCCACCCGCCAGTTGCCGCAGACGCTGCTGGGTAAGCGAAATCTCACCGAGTGCGATGCAGTCCTTCAGGTAATCGAAGGTGAGTTCCTTGTTCGACACATACGTGATGGGGCAGGCGTAGGCTTCCCGGCGCTGCGGCACCGACATGTCCTGCAATACGACGCCTGCGCTCAAACCGAGAAAATCGAACAGCGGACGATTATGTTCAGCGTCTCGCTCAGCGAGATAATCGTTGACGGTGACCACGTGCACGGCCGCGCCAGTGGCTGCGGCAGTGCAGGCGGCGAGAGTGGCGGCCAAGGTTTTGCCTTCGCCGGTGGACATCTCCGCAAGACGGCCTTGCAACAAGGCACGACCGGCCAGCAACTGCACGTCGTGGTGACGCATACCCAGCGTGCGCCGGGAAGCTTCGCGGATCAGCGCAAATGCTTCGACCAGGGCTTGGTCCGTGAAGCCGTCCCGTTGCATCAGGCGGGCAATCTCCTGCATTCTGGTGCGCAACTGCATGTCATCGGCGTCGTGCGCTGCAGCTTCGCGCGCGTTGGTGTCTGCCAGAAAGCGGCGCACGCGATGTCTGTCGAAGCGCGGCAGGCTGTCCAGCCAGGCACGCAGACGATCTTCCCAAGGTGAGTGCTTTGCATCCAGGCGCTCAAGATAAGGGCCATCGCCCAGGCGCAGTGCGCGCCCCGCCAACAGGGCACGCACGTCAGACACTGAAATGCCCCAGGAAAACTTGCCGCAGCCGGCGCATCAACTGATAAGCCAGCGGCTCGGTGCCGTGGTCGAAACGCACGTGCACGCGTTCGCCGAAGGGCGGGGTGAGGCCTTCGGGCAACGCCACATCGATGATGAAAACGCGCTGCAGCGTCTTCAGACCGTTGGTGTCGTTCGGATTGGTCGCGATCACACCGCCGCCGTTGAGGCCAAGTGCTGCGGTCGGCAGTTCATCGACTGCCCCCGGGAAACTTCGCACCACGCTTGAGTCGTGCTCTTGCTGAAGCGAATCCGCCAAACGCAGATGCACGCCACACAAACGCTCATGCACCAGTTCGATGTCGTCCTGTTGCACCACGACGCGCACCATCAGCTCATGTGGGGCAAGCACGTAGCCGAGCAATTCGCCCTTCTTGTAGTAGTGGCCGGGCATGTCCTGCGGCATGGAGGCGATCAGCTCTCCAGAGCTGCCGGCATGGCCGATCAAGCGTGCCGCGCGTAGCTCGGCGCGCTCTACTACTTCGCGCGCTTCCTGCAATTGGCGACCGCTGATTCGCGCTTTTACCGGATCGGCAAACGCATCGGCGTCGTAATGCGCCTGCGCCTGTTCTAATTTGGCGCGATCCACCGCCAGTTCCGCCTGCAGCGATGGGTTATCCAGCAGGTACACCGGCTGGTCTTGTTTCACCGATTGATCCGGCGTGGCGATCCAGGTGTGAAAGAAGCCGTTCTCCTGCGCATGCAACATGGCGTGATCGGGCAGCCACACCACGCCTTCCGCATGCGTATGCAGCGGCATCGGTACAAGTAGCAGCAAGACGAGCAGTGCGCCCAATGCTGTCGCTGTGCGGCGATAAGCGCGGGTTCGGCAACGATGCAGGGCAGGCGCGCTGCTCAGATGCTTGTACCCCTTGCGCAGCGGACCCACGATCAGCCCGAACGCACTCCAGCACGCCATCAAGACGCCCACGATGAAATACTTGCCGGCGACGAGGAAGATCACCGACACCGTCACCGTCGTGCGATAAAACCAGGCCAACGGCGTGTAAAAAAACAACCAGCGTTGCTCTGCCGGCGTTTCGTCCGGCTTTACCGCATCCATGGAGCCGAAGGCGTAGCGATCGAGCAGCCAGGTCCACCAAGCCTGGCCGCGTTGCGCCAGGTTGGGCATTTCGATCAGGTCGGAAAGGATGTAGTAGCCGTCGTAGCGCAACAGCGGATTGCCGTTCACCAATAGGGTGGACACGCCGCCGATCACCATCACGTTGAAAGCCACGCCGCGCAGCACGCCAGGTTCGGCCATCAGCCACACGTACAACGCCAGCGCCGCTAAAAACAGTTCCACCAGCATGCCCGCGGCTGCAACGGCAGCACGATGGTATTTGGACGGAAAGGCCGCCGAAGAAGACGCCTCTACGTAGGGCACGGGCGCGAAGATCAGAAACATCAGGCCCAGCTCGCGCGCGCTGCCGCCCCAGCGTTTTACCGCAAAGCCATGGCCCAGCTCGTGCAGCAACTTCACGACCGGATAGACCGCGAGCATCACCAGCAGATTGCTGGATGACAGCACGCGATCGGAAAGATTGTGCGTAAGCTCGCCCCAATGTTGGCCCGCCAACACGGCCGCGGGCAGCACCGCCATCAACCACAACAATGCACCGAATGGGCCGAAGCACCAGGATACGAACGGCGACATGCGCGTGAGAAAGGGCTCAGGGTTGAGCAGCGGCAGTTTCAAGCTCATCGGGTTGAGCAGCCACTGGCGCAAGGTTTCCGTACGCTTGCGCTTGTGCCGATCGAGCGCTTCGGCCGAATCGGGCGCTACGTCGGTTTGCAACAGATCGGCGGCATGCAATTGCACTAGCAGATCGACCACTTCCGGTTGCGTGCAGGCGTCGCGCGACTCCGATGCGTTGGCGCGCTCCCACAGCGTCTGCACCGTCTGCTTGCCATCCATGCCCGCGATCAGCGCATAGGCAGCCGTGGATAGGCGATAAACCCGGCCGCCGGTCTGATCCTGCACCACATACCAGGGGCGACTACGGAACACGACGCGTTGCACCGTGGCATAAGGCATAAGCCGTGGACGCAATTGCGCCACGCTGTGCCAAGACGGGCTGAACGGACTGCGCGCCATGCCGTTGCTACAAGCCCCAGTTCCACAGGTTCAACCGCAACCAGTCGAACAGGCCGTGCAGCAGCACCCAGCCGAGCTTGCGATGGCCGGCGTCTATCTTGCCCACGCCTTCCATGCCGGGCAGCAAGAGCTGCGAATCCTGTTTCAATTGCGCTTCCACGCGATAGAAGTTGTGGCTGTCCTGTGCAGTAGCCACCGGCATGATCTTGGCAACAATGAAGGGCATGGCGTTGCCCGCAAGCCCGGTGATCACCAATTCGCCGGATTGTCCGGTGCTTACCTGGGCGATGTCGCGTTCATCCACCTGCAGAATGATGCGGTAGCTGTGCAAGGGAGCGATCTCGAACAGCTTCTTGCCCGCTTCGACCGGCGTGCCGATTTGCTGGCTGAGATCGCCGCTGACCACCACGCCATCGTAGGGCGCCACCACTTTCACGCGCGCGAGCTTGTCATCCAGCAGATCCAGCTGGGCCTGCGCCTCGCGCAATTGGGCACCGGTGACCTGGACGGCGTTGAGGTCGTGCGTGGCCATCGCCTCGCGCAGCTTGTTGTCGTACTGGTCGCGCTCGCTGGCCCATTTCGCGCGTTCCACGCGCAGGTCGTGATCGTCCAGCAAGGCCAGCGGCTGGCCTTTCACCACGGTATCGCCGGCGCGCACGTAGCCGGCCGCGAGAAAGCCTTCAAAGGGCGCGGCGGCCACGCGCTGGATTTCGCCTTCCGTCACGGTCTTGGCCGAAACGCGATAAGGTACCGGCAGCAGCACCAGCAGCGCGAGCACGAACAAGGCAGCCACCGCGCCTGCCTTCCACAGCAGATGGCGCGGCCCCAGCAATGCAGCCAGAAAACGGCGCCCTTCGTCCAACAGGCGTTGCAGTGATCCACGTTCCGCATCCACGCGCTGCACAACCACGGGTGCGAACAAGGCGCCGAAGGTATCCAGCCATTTGCGCTCTTCCTCGCCGAATGCTTCCGGCGATTCACGCTCAACGGTCACCACCGCCATGCATCGAGCCTGTTGCGTGATGGGCAGAGTAAGCAACCGGCCGGCGCCGGTGCGCTGAAGCAGGGCGGCATGGGCGCGGTAATTTTCGCCGGCGTCCTGTTCCGGCGTAGTGGCTTCCACCGGTTGAGCCAGATCGCATGCCTCGTTCATGGCCGCAACGTAGGCTTGCACCAGCGGCGAGGACTTCTCGAATGTGGCGGCTTCCGATAGCGCGACCAGCTGCACTTCGCCATGCCGATACAGACCGATGGCCGCACGTGTGCCGTGAAAGCGACGACGCAGTTCATTGCTGAGGTCGAACAAGGCCTGCTGGAAGCGTTCGTGCCGAAGCGCGATGGCGATGGCTTCCAGCACACCCAGTGAGCGCGCGCTGGCGGCGAGCGCGGCATCGTGCTCGCGACGGCCCAACAGGTTGCTCAACCACGCGCTGCCCCAGTGCAGTTCGCGCAGCAGCGCCGGCAAGGTCTCGTCATGCGATGGCAGTTCGAGCACCACGGCGCCGGCGATACGTTCATGCACCGCGATCGGCGCTGCGACGTGCCGCAGGCCGGCCGGCTCGCTGCACGGCTGCACCACCACGCGACGATCGGCCAATGCGCGCTGCACCGCTTCACCCATGCGCGCCATATCGCCGTTGGCCTGCGGCCACACGGCAATGGGTACATAGTTCTGGCCATCGCTCGACTCGACAAGAATGGCCGCCTGAGCGATCGCGGGGATCTTGTCACGCAGCACGGTGAGCCATGCATCGCAGAACTCCGCTGACGTGCGTGCCGTAACGAAGCGCGTCCAGCCGTCCATTTGCACGGGCGGCTCGGTGCCGGGGGTGGCGGGCAGGGCGCTCATGATTTGGCGTGCTCCTTCGATAGCGACGCTTCGTGCGGAGAAGACACGAAATACTGGTCGAGTTCGTCGATGTCGGTAGCGGTGAGTTCGCCGAGCGTGGTCTTGAGCTTGATGAAAGCGGTGAGCTGCTGATAACGCCCTTTGTGCATGTCACGGCGCGCCGCAGCCATCTGCTGCCTGGCGGTGAGCACGTCGGCCTCGGTCTTCAAGCCGCGCGCGCTGCCGCGTTCGGCCAGCGCGAGCGCGCGCTCGGCCGACGTTTCCGCCGCGCGTGCGGCACGGGCCTTGGCAAGCCCCGCGCGCCAGGCCAGGAAGGCGGTCTTTACATTGACGATGGCCAGCCGGCGCGCCGCCTCCATGTCGTCATGCGCCTTGTCGCGCAGCGCCAGCGCCTCGGCGACCTTGGCCGACTGCGTGCCGCCGGAATAAAGCGGCACGTTGAGCTGCAGACCCACGGTAAGTGTGCGGATGCGATAACCGGCCTGACCGGGAAAGTTGCCCGCGTTCTGGTCGTTGTTGCCGTAGCTGGCGACCAGGTCCAGGGTTGGCTGATGCCCGGCGCGTTCCTTGCTCACTTCCTCGTTGGCCGCGGCGATCGCATGCATCGCGGCGCGCAGCGCGGGGCTGTGCGTATCGATCTGCGCCAGCCAGGCATCCAGGTCATCGCCGAGCAGGTCGGGCAGGTCCGCCTGGTCATTGAGGTACGGCTGCTGTAGATCCTCCGCTGGGCCCACCCACTGTTCCAGCGCCGCCAGCTTGCTGGCCTGATCCAGCTCGGCCGACGTTTCGTCAGCGGCGGCTTCCTGGTACTTGGCGTACGCATCCTCGGCCTGCGGATCGCCTTGCGCGCCCAGTTCCGCGCCGCGACGGGCTATATCCCACTGTGCATGCAACGCATCGCGCTGTGCGGTGGTGAACAGCACCTCGTCCCGCGCTTCCATCAGGTCGAACCAGGCACTGGCCAGTTTCTGATAGAGCTGCTGCTCGGCATCCTCGAGCTGGTATTCGGTCTGCCGTGCCGCTTCCTTCGCCTCGTTGAGGCTGGCCAGGTTGGCGGCGTGCCACAGCGGCTGGGTAAGGCTGAGCTGATCGGTATTGCTGTGGTAACGATCGCGCTCGGTCTTGGTGAACCGATCTAGCGTGTCGTAATGCCGGCGGTTGCCATTGGCCGTCGCAGTGGCCGACAGCTGCGGCAGCATGGCGCCCAGTGCCTGGCGCGTGCGCGCCCTGGATGCATCCAGGTTGGCCTTGGCGGCGCGGTATCCCGGTTCGCTGTCGTGCGCGATCGCGAACAATTCACCCAGCGACGTCACGCCGCCATCGGTAGCGGCTTGCGCCACGCCACATGCAAGGCAAAGCGCAACCACACCGGCCAGCGCAACAGTCTGCGCTTTCGAACGGCCCGTGCTGCTTTTCCTTGCGTAAGTCGTTTTGCGTGCCACCGCAGCCCCTTTGCTGTGTCCGCAGGAAGAGGCCGGCCCGTCATGGTCCGCACAACACCGGTGCGCGCCTCAAATGGCAGGCGCGGGAACGGGCGTTATTTCAGATGGATTCTCCCTGTGCCCGGCATTTTTGCACTGCGCGGCAGGGTGTGCCAAGGGCCGGCGGCAAGTTTTTGCGGCTTTTTGCCGGGTACTTTTGCGCGTACGAACTTGCGCTACCATACCGCCCATTGTCCGGTGACTCAGGGGGAGTCATGAAACGCATCATGGGAGCGGCCGCGCTGGCAGCCGCATTGGTCGGCTGCCACGCCACCGGCCAGAAGATCACCCGACTCGATCCAGGCAGCAACCGCGAGCAAGTCCTTTCCACCCTCGGCCGCCCGGACGCCCTTAGCACCATGGGCGATTACGAGGTCTACACCTATCTGGCGCGCCACCGCACGCGGCATTCGTTGGTGCATACCGATTACACGGTGGTGATGAAGGATGGGCACGTGGTGGAGTTTGGGCCAGGGTTGGCGCAGAGGGAAGGGTTGCATCATGTGGTGATTGTGCCGGCGGGGTCTTGATTGGGGCTGGTGCGGTTGGAACGCCGTGCGATGCTAATCCTTGCGTCGATTCTATTCAGAGCCAATCGTCATTCCGGCGAAGGCCGGAATCCAATGCAAACATGCTGTGCGTGGCACCCGACATAAATAAAGGTTATGCGTGCTTCGAACGACGTATTTAATCTGGATTCCTTGCCACTCAAAGTCGAGCACGTTCATGTACTTTCCCCGTCATGCCTGCCTTCGCCGGAATGACGGTGCGGAATAAAATGTAGGACAGCCTTTATGCCATTCAATGTGCGATTGTCAGGTGCTCTTCTACTGATCTTTTGCATGATCGGTTATGTACACGCCTCATCCAAGTCAGACGTTCCGTCCATCAATGCGACTTGGGCGGGAAAAATCGGTGGAAGCCAAGTCGTTGCCTGTTTTGCTAATGAAAATTATTCCGGACGTGCCAGTCAATTCGGTGCGTATTTTTACTTGCAGCACGCCAAGCTTATAGGCTTGCAAACGGGCGATGGAAACGGTGATCTGTGGAGCGAAGGGGATGCCAAGAATCCCACCGGAATCTGGTCCGTGCGAATCAAGGACAATATCTTGACGGGAACCTGGTCAAGTTCGACCCAAGCAAAGAAATTGCCAATAACCCTGATTCGCATCAGGTCGATAACTTCCTATCGAAGCTCCACCTGTAATAGTGAAGATGGAATCTTCGTTCCTGACGTCTATAAGCTTGCGCATTCCATAAAGGTGATGCCGGGGAACATTAAGCTTGTCGACGGCAGACGTTACCGCCAGCTCACCGCGCTTGATGGGGCTGTCAAATCCGTTGAGCTTATCGATTCAACAAAGTCGGGTGCTGAACTCAACGCGATGTTGATAAATGAGCTGAGGGATGATGACCCACCCCCGGAAAACTAGGCCATCGTAAAGTAGAGACTTCGCCACCATGGGCCCCCGTAGCCAACGAGGAGTCAGGCAATGAAGAAGTCGCGATTTACGGAGGAACAGATCGCCTACGCGCTCAAGCAGGTGGAGCTCGGGACGGCGGTGGGAGAAGTCTGTCGGAAGATGGGCATCGC
>Ga0209677_100984_pt1 | contig 13755 bp, 11 predicted proteins | sample AraplaCvi_mCL_r2_2_FD_184285 | JGI IMG/M metagenome (GOLD analysis project Ga0209677, IMG submission 184285) | Arabidopsis root microbial communities from North Carolina, USA - plate scrape CL_Cvi_mCL_r2 (SPAdes) (version 2) | ecosystem: Host-associated > Plants > Roots > Endosphere | place: USA... | reverse complement strand
CTCGATCAGCGCGCCCTTGCTGGTGGCCGAGGCCGCGGTTTCGGCGACCTTGCGGCCGTTGCGGAACACGGTCACCGTGTCGGACACGCGAAGAATGTCCTCGATGAAATGCGAGATGAAGACGATGGCCGTGCCTTCCTCGCGCAGCCGCCGCAACGTTGCGAACAGCCGCTCGACCTCGGGCGGGGAAAGGGCGGAGGTCGGCTCGTCCAGGATGACGATGCGGGCGCCGGAGAACAGCACGCGCGCGATTTCGATCAGCTGCTGCAGCCCGATCGAGAGGTCGCCGAGCCGGCTCATCGGATCGACGTCGAGACCAAGCCGGGCAAGCTGTTCGCCGGCCTCTCGCGCCATCCGCCGCCATTGCACGAGGCCGAGGGCGTTGGTCGGCTGGTTGCCGAGGAACACGTTCTCGGCGACCGTGAGGTCGGGCGCGACCGAGAGCTCCTGATGCACCATGGCGATGCCGGCGGCGCGCGCATCGCGCGCCGAGCGGAAATGCATTTCCTTTCCGTCGATCAGGAAGCGGCCGGAGAATTCGGTATGCACGCCGGCGATGATCTTCATCAGCGTGCTTTTGCCGGCGCCGTTCTCGCCGACGAGACCATGGATCTCGCCGGGGGAGAGCGCGAAGTCGACACCACGAAGCGCTTCGACGCCGCCGAAGCTCTTCGTGATGCCCTGCAGTTCCAGGATGGGCGAACGCACCTCGGGCATGGATGCTCAGATCAGGAAATGATCCTGCATCCATTGCATCCCGGCGGCGTTTGCCTTGGTCACGACCGGGCCGTCGGTGACGACGTTCTTGGGAATTCCCTGTCCGCTCTTCTCGCCGCCGACCACGGCGGAGACGCCTGCGATGATGGCGCCGCCGTGGATGCGGCAGGACGGGTTGCGCACGGTCGCGAACATGCGGCCTTCACTCACCGCCTGGATCGCCGGCGGCATGGCATCGACGCCGCCGATTAGGATGTTGGTGCGGCCCCGCGCCTTCATGATGTTGGCGGCCGCCAGCGCCATGTCGTCATTGTGGAAGAACGCCGCGTCGATCTGCGGATACTTGGTCAGATAGGTTTCCCAGAGCCGCGCGGTCTTCGAGACGTCCCAGTCGGCGGGCTGGGTGTCGAGCACTTCAATGCCTGGGAATTGCTTGACTACGTTGTTGAAGCCCTTCGCGCGTCCCTGCGCGCCGGTGTGGCCGAGGGCTCCCTGCGTCATGATGATCTTGCCCTTGCCGCCCATGGCATTGCACAGCGCCTGCGTCACCGAAGCGCCCATGAACTCGTTGTCGGGGGCAAGGAAGGAGTGCACGTTGATCTGGTCGAGTGGCGCGATCAGCGTGTCCATGTCGATGACAGGCGTGCCGGCGTCGATCATCTTCTGCACCGGCTGGGTCAGCGTGCCGATGCCGAAGGCCTGGATCGCGACGAAGTCCCATTTTTGCGACGCCATATTGTCGATCGCGGCGCGCTGCTTCACGGCATCGAGCTGCCCGTCGAACCAGGTTACCTCGACATTGAGCAGCTTGCCCCACCATTCGGCCGCCTGTTTGCCTTGCGCGCACCAAGTCGCCTGCAGGCCGGCATTGGAGAAGGCCGCCTTCAGCGGCTTCTCCGAGCGGCCCATTTCGGCCGCGAGCGCCGGGTTGATGCCAAGACCGCCAAGCAGGGCGGCCGCAGTGCCCGCGGCGGTCGCCGCCTGAAGAAGATCACGCCTCGTCGTGGATTTTTCCGTCCCGGACATTAGCCGCTCCCTGTTCCCATTGTTTGTTCGGCAGTGTCGTTGGATCGCACCGCCACGAGAGCGAGTGTTTCACAACGCGTTGCGTCCGGCTACATCCGGATGTTGTGCGCTGCATTCATCAGGAGATCACGAGCCGCCAAGATGCTGGCGGAAGAACTCCAGGGCTGCGGCACCGAAGGTCTTGTGGAATGCCGCGCGATCGAAGCCCGGCGCGTCTGCACATGCTTCGATGCTCCGCCATCCGGCGGCCTCGACGAGCGTCGGCACCAAGCTGACGGCGGGTTAAGAGAACAAAGAGAATGCGAACTCGCATCAGGCCGGCCTCCAGTGCGACCACATTCGGCGGGACGCCGGCATCTTACGCTCAGTGTTTCCTGTCTCGATAAAGACGCGCGTGGAATGCCCGAACGCATGATGGACGGCCGAGCGTCGGATCGGATCGCAGAGTGTGGAAAAGAGCAGGACGAGAAGATGAGCGCGGCGAGCATTCACACGGCGTTCATGGGCCATCGTCCATATGTGACGCGGCGCAATCCTTATTCGCCCGGCTCAAAAAAATGAGCAGGGCAGCGGGCCCTGCTCGGAAATTGTGTCGACCCTTTGTAATCCCGCTAGTTCAGATTTGATCTTCTTTGGCGGGGTGACGCTGCTTTTGCGCGCCAGGGCTCCTCCCGAGACTTGGACCACCAGACTTCGGCGAGTGCGTCAGCCTGAGCTTGAAGTGGTAGACGATCTTTTTACGCTTGTCATCCTTTTCGGCAACGATTGTTCAAAATTCGCGCAGTTTGCGAAATGATCGCGAACGGGCCCCGAGGCAGAATATTTCAGCTGTCATATAGTTTAGCTAAAGGTAATATTGTAAGGTCGATCCGTTCCGGTTGGCCGGGGAATATTTTTAAGGCAGACGGCGGACCCCTCGCGTGGCCGCTCTGCACCAGTCGCGCGTCAAACGCCGGCCAAAGCGTGACGCGACCTCGACTCGCTGCTGCCACAGGCGTACGAGGGCAAGATTGAATTGGTGGACTTTGATGCGGCAGCGGCTGCGCGGATTTTTCCCGATCCTGCTGATCGCGCTGATGGTGCAGATCCTCGCACCGATCGGCGCGACGTGGACGGCTGCGGTTGCCGCCTCCGATCCGCTGCGCGGGCTCGAGATCTGCCACAGCGATCCGAGCGGCGCCCCCGCGAGTGATGATCAAAGCGGACAGCACGTCCATGATGCCTGCACGCTCTGCTGTGCTGCGCAGGCCGGTGCGGCGCTGGATGCGCCGCAGCCCGTCATATTCGCCGCTGCCATTCTCGAAGGCCGCCGCGTCGTCTGGCACGCCAGCACATTCATGCTTGCGGCGTCGCGTGTCGGCTCCAATGCGAAGGCTCGCGCCCCGCCTGTAGTCGCGTGAAGCGTGGCGGCCAGCGGCCGTAATCACCGTTTCATGTTGGATGGATCTGCGGAGATCATCATGTTTATCAGTTCGTGGCGTACGGGCCTGCCCGGGCTCGTGATCGCGCTTGTGCCGTTCAGTTCAAGCCTTGCTCATGAAATCGTCGGCAACCGGTTCTTTCCGGCCACGCTCTCCATCGACGATCCCGGCGTCAACGACGAGATGTCGCTTCCCACCGCCGATAGTTTCAAGACCGGCGACGTACCGCCGGTGCGACAGCGCGACATTTCCTCCGAGTTCTCCAAGCGGATCACCGAGGATTTTGCGATATCGTTCGGCACGACCTACACTTTCCTCGGCCCAATCGATCCCACGGCGGCCGGGGCCAACGGCTTCCAGAACCTGGACACCACGTTCAAATATCGGGTGTTCAAAAGCCCCGAGCATGAGTTCGTGATGTCGGTGGGCTTAAGCGTGGAGTGGGGCGGCACTGGCTCTTCCACGGTGGGCGCCGAACCCTTCAACACCTACACGCCGACAATCTATTTCGGTAAAGGGCTGGGCGATCTGCCGGACACCCTGTCGTGGGTCAGGCCAGTCGCGATTACCGGCCAGGTCGGCTATGCAATCCCGGGCCGGAATTTCACGACGACCTTCGGGGTTGATCCCGACACCGGCGCCCTGACTGCCGACACCGAGTTCAACCCGCGTGTGCTGAACTGGGGTGGGACCATTCAGTACAGCATGCCCTATCTAAAATCGTCCGTGGTCGATCTGGGCCTGCCGGATTTCATCAACCACCTGATTCCATTGGTCGAGGCCAATCTGCAAACGCCGGTGGCGAACACGCTGACCTCGGGAACGCTGACCACCGGCACGATCCAACCCGGCGTGATCTGGGTGGGCAACACCTTCCAGATCGGGGTCGAGGCACTGATCCCGATCAACCGGCAAAGCGGCACAAATGTTGGCGTGATCGCGCAACTGCACCTCTACCTCGATGACATCGACCCGCGCGGGATCGGCAAACCTCTGTTCGGCGGCCCGGTCCAGCCGGCAAGCCCCTTTTCGAGGTAATTGACCATGCGACGTTCATCTCTGACTGCAATCGCTCCGCTCCTGCTTGTGCTCGCAACCGGCGCGGCGCAGGCGCACGCGTTCCTCGACCATGCTGAGCCGCGCGTAGGCAACAAGGTCGCAACGCCGCCGCGCGAGGTGACGCTATGGTTCACGCAAAAGCTCGAGCCGGCCTTCAGCAGGATCACTGTGACGAATGCCGCCGGCGAGCGCATCGACAGCGGCAAGACTCGCGTCAGCGGCAGCCAGATGTCGGTGCCGCTGCGCGGCGGCGGGCCCGGCACCTACCACGTCAATTGGCATGTGCTCTCGGTCGATACCCATACGACGGAGGGTAATTTCACGTTCCAGGTCGGCCAATAAGAGTGTTGCCGCGATGGACTGGTTCGGAGCGGAAATTGCTGCCCCCATGGTTGCGGCGCGCGCGGTGCATTTTGCCGCAAGCGCGATCGCGGCGGGTGTCTTGATCTTTCGTGCGACGGTCCTCGCACCGGCGCCATCCCCCGCGCCGCAGGCGCCGTCGATCGGATCACAGCTCCGGTGCGTCATCTGGCTCGCGCTCGCAGTCAGCGTGGCAAGCGGCCTCGCTTGGTTTGTGCTGCAGGCCGGAGCGATCAGCGGGCTTGCCCTCAGCGAGGCGATTGCGCCGGACATGCTGCGGACGGTGCTGGACGAGACGCAATTCGGGCACGTGATGCTGGCGCGCTTGCTCTGCGTCATCGTGCTGGCGGCTTGTCTCGGCTTCGATGGGATCGCGATGCAACGGCTTGCGCTGGCCGCGGCGCTCGGCTTCGTCGGGGCCATCGCCTGGACCGGGCACGCCGGCGCGACCGCCGGAAGCGAGGGGGTCGTGCATCTTGCGGCCGATGTCCTGCACCTCTGGGCCGCTGCGGCCTGGACCGGCGGTCTGCTGGCGCTGGTGTTGCTGCTGGTCGCGTTCGGGCGCGATCCTGAGGCGGCACGGTTCAGGATCGTGGTCGTCCGGCGCTTCTCGGCGCTCGGCCTCGCCAGCGTCGGCACGTTGCTTGTGTCGGGCACGATCCACAGCTGGATTTTGGTCGGCTCGCTCCACATGCTGTTCGTGACGGCCTACGGGCGATTGCTGATGGCCAAGCTCGCGCTGTTTGCGCTGATGCTGGCCCTGGCTGCGATCAACAGGCTGTGGCTGACGCCGCGCCTCGCGAGCCCGGCGAGCGGGCGTGCCGCGACGATGCTAACCAACATGGCGGCGATCGAGCTTCTGCTCGCGATCGCCGTGTTCGCCATCGTTGGTGCGCTCGGGACCCTCCATCCCGCCGCGCACTTCTTGAATGCATGAGACCGAAGAAAGGATTTCGACATGCAAGCTCTCAGTCTGACGATCAGGTCGATCGGCGCCGTCCTGTGCGGGGTTTTGCTGACCTTAAGCGTCGCGCGCGCCGACGATGTGAAGGCGGGCGATCTCGTCATCAGCCAGGCCTGGAGCCGGGCGACGCCGGGCGGCGCCAAGATCGGCGCCGGCTATCTCACCATCGAGAACAAGGGCTCCGCGGCTGATCGGCTCGTTGCGGTTTCGGGGGAGGCTGCCGGCAAGATCGAGGTGCACGAGATGGCGATGAACAACGGCGTCATGACCATGCGCCCGCTCGACAAGGGACTCGCCATCGATCCCGGCAAGACCGTGACCCTGGCGCCCGGCGGTTATCACTTGATGATGATGGACCTCAAGGCGCCGCTGAAGCAGGGCGATAAGGTGCCGCTCACGCTCGAGTTCGAGAAGGCCGGCAAGGTCTCCGTGACGCTCGATGTCCAGAGTGTCGGCGCGAAAGGTCCGGGCGCAGACAGCGGCGGCGGCATGATGAAGAAAATGCCCGACCATCCGGGAATGAAGATGTAACGGCAACGTTCCTCCAGATGTGAGGGCAGGCGATTCGATGTCACGCGGTGATGCCATCTCGGTGCGGAGCGCTGCCTATGGCGGCCGTTCCCGCATGGGTGCCGTCGCCGCGCGGCGGCGACGCCTGCAATCGTGGCTGCCGATCGCGCTGCTCGCGCTGCTCATGCAGATCGCAGCGCCGATCGGCGCCAGCTGGCTCGCCGCAGCGGCGCTCGCCGATCCGCTGGGCGGAAGCGAAATCTGCCACAGCGATCCAGATGCCGTGCCCGCGCCGACCGATCAGGGTGGCGACCGGCATGCCTGCGGCATCGATTGCCTGATCTGTTGCGTGCTGCACGCCGGCGGAGCGCTCGACGCGCCGCAGACGCCGGCGCTTGTCATCCCCCGGCCCGAGATGAGCCGGGTCACCTGGTCCGGCACCGCGCTGATCCTTGCGCGCGCACAAGCCGGGTCCAACGCCCAGGCGCGGGCGCCGCCATCCCTGTCCTGATTCCACCGATCGCACGTGTGTCGTGGCGCGGCTTCAGCGCGCGCCATCGGGGATTGTTTCAGGAAGACCGGCCGCTGTGCCGGCATTGGGAAGGCATGATATGTTTCGGATTCACGCTCTCGGCGGCGTGAGCTTCATTGCCATGGAGCTCTTGCTGCTGCAGTCGACCACGCCGGCCTTTGCTCAGAGCGGGGCAAGCGAGCTGCCGCCGGTCACGGTCGAGGCGCCGCGCGCCCGGGCTAACCGGCCGGCGCACAGGGCCCAAGCCGCGGCGGCCTCTCGCCAGGCGCGGCCGGTGCAGGTCAGCTCGCGCTCAAGTGTCCCGGCGGCTGGCGCGCCGGAGACCACGAGTGTCGTGCGCGGCAGGCTCGATCAGGCACCCGCCGGGCAGACCGCAACCACGATCGATCGCAGCCGGTTCGAGGACAGGCCGGCCTTTTCGGTGAGCGATATCCTGCGCGAAAGCCCCGGCGTATCGCTGAAGCAGGGCAACGGCCCGCGCGATCTCGGCATCTCGATCCGCGGCTCCAACGCCCGCAACGGTTTTGGCATCCGTAACATCGTGGTGTTCGACGACGGTTTTCCGGTGACACAGCCCGACGGCTTGTCGCGCAGCGACCTGATCGACCCGCACGCCTATGGCGCGGTGGATGTGATCCGCGGTCCGTCGTCGGCGCTCTACGGCAACTATGCCACAGGCGGAGCGATCAATTTCCGGACCCGGCCCGGAGGCAGCATCGATGGCGCCGAGATCGGCAGCGAGGGCGGCAGCTTCGGCTATCTGAACAACTACATGACGCTGGGCAAGAAGGTCGGGAACTTCGAGGCCTCGCTGTTCGCAAGCGATGCGCGGGGTGACGGTTTTCTCGGCAACAGCTGGTTCAATACCCAGACTATCAATTTCCTCGGCACCTACAAGGCGACGCCGGACGACCGGTTCACGGTCAAGATCATCAACAACGACCTGTTCACGCGGCTGCCGCTCCGGCAGACCATCAGCCAATACTATCAGAATCCCTATCAGCAGGGCTGCACAACGGGCACAATGGCCGCGACGGGCTGTCCGACCGTCACGTTGTTCAACAATGGCTTCAATGCGGCAGCCGGCACAGACAAGGAGACGGCGCTGCAGGCCGGGCTCGGGCGCGACGACCGGCGGACGATCGTCGGCGGCCGCTGGGAGCATGATTTCGACAACAATACGACGTGGCGCAACCAGTTCGTGTTCGACGATCGCAACATCAACCAGCCGACGGGATCGACCACCGCGATCGGCGACTTCCCGTCCTACAACTACATGAGCGACATCACCAGGCGCGGCGAGATCTTCGGCCTGGAGTCGACCGCGCTCTTCGGCGCGTTCTACAACACGCTGACCGCATCGAGCGACACGCGCAACGTGATGCCCGGCGGCAACGCGACGCTGGGCAGCCTGTCGAGCAATCTGTTCAGTGAGACGACGAATTACGGCGTGCGGGCGCGCGAGGAGCTGAAGCTCACATCGGCCCTGACTGCCGTCGCCGGGATCGGCTGGGAAACGACGCATCTGAGGGGTATCAACACGGCGTACACCTACACCGGTCCGACGGGCACCATTACGACGGCATTAACCTCGGCCGATCGGCAATTCCAGAACACGGCGCCGGAGCTGGCGCTGCTCTATAAGGCCAACAGCGATTGGCTGCTGCGTGCCCGTGTCGCGACCGGTTACGGTACGCCGCAAGTGTCGAATCTCTTCGTTCTGCCGAGCGGGCTGTCCGGCAACAATTCTCAGCTCAATACCCAGACCAATCTCGGCTACGATCTCGGTTTCGATTGGACGCCGAACCGGACGATGACGCTCAGCGCCACCGGCTTCTACGAATTTTTCCGCAATGAGATCGTCACCCAGGCGACGCCGCTGGCCGGCATCACCTATTCGTTCAACGCGCCACGTTCCGAACATCGCGGCGTCGAGCTTGCGGCCGACTGGAAGTTTCTGCCGGGATGGCGGTTCACGGCGGCCTACACCTATCTGGACGAGGTCTATACCGAATATACCGAGAACCTGACCAACGGCACGGTGTTCAACTTCAACCGCGCCGGCAACAAGATCCCGGGCATCTCTCCGAACGAGCTGACAGCCCGGCTCGGCTATGATCACGAGAGCGGGAGGCTTGCCGGTCTCGGCGCCTTTGTGGAAGTCCAGTGGAAGGATTCGTTCTACATGGACAACGCCAACCTGTTGAAGGCGCCTGGCTACGAGCTGGTCAATCTCAACGTCCACTACAGGACCGAATTGGCATCTGACACCTTCAAGACGCTGAATCTGTTCTTCGAGGTCCGCAACCTGTTCGATCGCACCTACATCGCGTCCGCGAACAATCTGTCGAACACGGTCTCAGGCGGTGGTCTGCAGGGGCTTGCGAACACCGGGACGATCTACGCAGGCTCGCCGCGCGCCTTCGTGGCAGGCATGAAAGTGGCATTCAAATGAGGGCGCATCCCATGATCCAATCGTTTCTCGGCGCCAGTTTCGCGGGCGCGTTCGCAGCCGCGATTCTGCACTCTCCTGCTTGTGCCCAGATGACCCACCAGCACGCCTCCGAAGCGGCCTGCGAGGGGACCGAGCTGCGCTGCGCGACCAAGGTTACGCCCACGTTCGCACCTGATGGGACGTTGTGGCTGGCCTGGATGGCAGGTGGTCGGGTCTCGGTTGCGAGCTCGAAGGATGCGGGCCAGACCCTCTCATCCCCCGTGCCGGTCACCACGCAGCAGCTCAGTCTCGACTGGGGGCCGGATGCTCGGCCCAAGCTGGTGGTGGATCGCAAGGGCGGCATCGCGCTGGCGTTCTCGATCTTTCGCGACCAGTCCTTCAACGGGCAGGTGCTGTTCACGCGTTCCGAGGACGGCGGGAAGAGCTTCGCGCCGCCGCGGCCGATCACTGCTAATAACGAGAGCCAGCGCTTCGAGGCGCTGGCGCTCGACGAGGACGGCACGGTGTTCGCCGCCTGGCTCGACAAGCGCAATCGCGTTCCGGCCAAGGAGGCAGGCAAGAGTTACGACGGGGCTGCACTTTTCTTCGCATCGTCACGCGACGGCGGCGCCAGCTATACCGAGGCGACGATGGCGCAGGACAATACCTGCGAATGCTGCCGGCTGGGAATCGCCTTCGCCGGTCGCGGACATCCGGTCGTGGTGTTCAGGAACATTTTCGACGGCGGCGTGCGTGATCACGCCATCACCACGTTCAAGGACCTCGCTACATCAGGCGAAATCTATCGCGTGAGCACCGACGACTGGCAGATCAAGGCATGTCCGCATCACGGACCGAGCCTGTCGATATCGCCTGGCGGCGTTTATCACGTCGCCTGGTACACGAACGGCAAGGCTCGCAAAGGGCTGTTCTATGCTCAATCGCGCGATGGCGGACGCAGCTTTTCGGAGCCGATGGCGATCGGACAGGCCGACCACAATCCGGGGCGGCCCTATGTGCTGGCAGCCGGGGGCCTGACCACGATGGTCTGGAAGGAGTTCGACGGCGACAAGACCGTGATCATGCTGATGCAATCGCGCGACGACGGGCAGAGCTGGTCGACGCCGAAGATGATCGCCAGCACGGTTGATTCTTCAGATCATCCGCTGCTGGTCGCAAATGGCAGCCAGGTCTATCTGTCCTGGATGACCAAGGCGGATGGCTATCGCTTCCAACCGATCGGAGACCAGACATGAAGGGCTATCCGACATGCGCTGCGGGCGCGGGCCTGCTGGTCGCCTTGGGGATTGGTCTGTTGGCCGTATCGAGCTTTGCTGCGCCGTCGCCATTGAAGCCATTCGAGCGCGGAAGCTGGCGTGAGGTGCTGCGCGCCCATGCCGGCCGCCCGACCCTCGTTCACTTCTGGGGCGTCACCTGCGGACCCTGCAAGCTCGAGCTGCCGGAACTTGGAAAGTTCATGAAGGATCATCCCGGGATCGACGTGGTCACGATCAGCGCCGACCTCGTTCCCAACCTGCCGGACGCGACTCAAGCGATGCTCGACAAGGCCGGGCTTGCGTCAGCGGAAAACTTCGTTTTCGGCGACGGTTATGTCGAGCGCTTGCGGTTTGAGATCGATCCGTCGTGGCAAGGTGATATCCCGCGTACGATGCTGATCGGACGCGATGGCGCAATCTCCACGATCGAGGGAACGGCCGATAGATCCGACCTGGACAAATGGTCGGCGGGGCAGGGCGCGCGACCGTAAATGCTGCTGTCGGTCACACCGGCCGACGGCAGCGTGCAGCGGGCGTCGGTCCAGCTGCGCTGCCGCTACCCGGGCGTCGGCATGTGTAGATCGACGCCCTGGTCGGCAATTTCGACAGATCAGCCTGGAGGACGACGTCGACATCGCTTCGCCGCAAAATCGCGGTGGAATGGTTCATCTTCAGGCTCAGCGGAACCGCCAAAACGATTGAAAAATCGAAAGCTTAGCCGGTTATTCTCAACGATAGTCTTGTGTTTTGCCGCCCGATCCGCTTTGACTGCGCAGCCAAAAGCGAATCTCAAGGCCTCATCCCATGCGATTGACGCGGTTTTTCCTGCCGATCCTGAAAGAAAACCCGAAGGAAGCCGAGATCGTCTCGCATCGGCTGATGCTGCGCGCGGGCATGTTGCGGCAGGAGGCGGCCGGCATCTATGCCTGGCTGCCGCTGGGCTTCCGGGTGCTGAAGAAGATCGAGCAGATCGTGCGCGAGGAGCAGGACCGCGCCGGCGCGCTGGAGCTTCTGATGCCGACCCTGCAACTCGCCGATCTCTGGCGCGAGAGCGGGCGCTACGATGCCTACGGTCCGGAGATGCTGCGCATCAGCGACCGCCACAAGCGCGAGCTTCTGTACGGGCCGACCAACGAGGAAATGATCACCGAGATCTTCCGCGCCTATGTGAAGTCGTATCGCAACCTGCCGCTCAACCTCTATCACATTCAGTGGAAATTCCGCGACGAGCAGCGCCCGCGCTTCGGTGTGATGCGCGGCCGTGAATTCCTGATGAAGGATGCTTATTCCTTCGATCTCGACGAAGCCGGCGCGCGACGCGCCTACAACAAGATGTTCGTCGCCTACTTGCGGACCTTCGCGCGAATGGGCCTGAAGGGCATTCCGATGCGCGCCGAGACCGGACCGATCGGCGGCGATCTCAGCCACGAGTTCATCGTGCTGGCCGAGACCGGCGAGTCCGGCGTCTATTGCGACCGCAACGTGCTCGACCTGCCGATCCCGCCTGACGACGTCGATTATGACGGCGATCTGACGCCGATCATCAAGGAGTGGACCTCGCTCTATGCGGCGACGGAGGACGTGCACGACGCGGCACGCTTCGAGGGTGAGGTGCCGGCCGAGCGGCGGGTCCATACCCGCGGCATCGAGGTCGGCCAGATCTTCTACTTCGGCACCAAATATTCCGATGCAATGAAGGCGCTGGTCGCAGGTCCCGATGGCGCCGAGGTGCCGATCCATGGCGGCTCTTATGGCGTCGGCGTCTCCCGCCTGACTGGCGCCATCATCGAGGCCTGCCATGACGATGCGGGCATCAAATGGCCGGAAGCGGTGGCGCCGTTCCGCGCTGTCATCCTCAATCTGAAGCAGGGCGGCAGCGACACCGACGCGGCCTGCGAGAAGCTTTATCATGAGCTTCAGGCCAAGGGCGTCGACGTGCTGTACGACGACACCGAGCAGCGCGCCGGGGCCAAGTTCGCCACTGCTGATCTGATCGGCATTCCTTGGCAGATCATGGTGGGGCCGAAGAGCCTGGCCGAGGGCAAGGTCGAAGTGAAGACGCGCAGCGATGGCGCGCGCGAGATGATGTCACCAGCTGATGTGGTGGCGCGGCTGGCAGGCTGACACGCGTTTCGCGACGGCCGGCCATTATCCACCGGCATGCGTCGCGTGCGCGGCCAATCCGGCCACTTTTGGCCCGAATCATGGGATGATCGAGCGATGGCTGAGACCATGAACGAACCCGTGCACACCGCGCCCTTCGCACCCTTCGAATGGATGCTGTCGGGGCGCTACTTGCGTGCGCGCCGCCGGGAAGGCTTCATCTCCGTCATTGCCGGTTTCTCGTTTCTCGGCATCATGCTCGGCGTCGCCACGCTGATCATCGTGATGGCGGTCATGAACGGCTTCCGCAAGGAGCTGCTCGACAAGATTCTCGGCCTCAACGGCCACCTTCTGATTCAGCCGTTGGAGTCGCCGCTCACCGACTGGAAGGATGTGGCCGAGCGCATCAGCCAGGTCCAGGGCGTCCGCCTCGCGGCACCGGTGGTCGACGGGCAGGGGCTGGGCTCCTCGCCGTTCAATGCCTCCGGCGTGTTCATCCGCGGCATCCGCTCGGCGGATCTGCAGAACCTGACCTCGATCGCCAAGAACATCAAGCAGGGCTCGCTCGAAGGCTTCGACGAGGGGCAGGGCGTCGCGATCGGCAAGCGCCTCGCCGACCTCCTGTCGCTGCATGCCGGCGACATGATCACGCTGGTGTCGCCGAAGGGCGCGGTGACGCCGATGGGCACGACGCCGCGCATCAAGCCCTACCGGATCGCAGCCGTGTTCGAGATCGGCATGTCTGAATATGATTCCAGCTTCGTCTTCATGCCGCTGGCTGAGGCGCAGGCCTACTTCAACCGCAACAACGACGTCACCGCGATCGAGGTCTTCACCAGCAATCCGGACCAGATCGAAATGTTCCGCAAGTCGGTGACGGAAGCGGCGGGCCGGCCGATCTTCGTGGTCGACTGGCGCCAGCGCAACTCGACCTTCTTCAACGCGCTGCAGGTCGAGCGCAACGTGATGTTCCTGATCTTGACCCTGATCGTGCTGGTCGCGGCGCTGAACATCATCTCCGGCCTGATCATGCTGGTGAAGGACAAAGGCCAGGACATCGCCGTGCTGCGCACGATGGGCGCCTCGCAGGGCTCGATCATGCGGATCTTCCTGATCACCGGCGCCTCGATCGGCATGGTCGGCACACTGACCGGTTTCATCGTCGGCCTCGTCATCTGCGTGAACATCGAATCGATCAGGCAATTCCTGTCCTGGCTCACCAACACCGAGCTGTTTCCGCCCACGCTCTACTTCCTGTCCAAGCTGCCCGCCGAGGTCGATTTCGGCGAGACGCTCGCGGTGGTGATCATGGCGCTGACCCTGTCCTTCCTCGCCACGCTCTATCCGTCATG
>Ga0209677_100982_pt1 | contig 13785 bp, 8 predicted proteins | sample AraplaCvi_mCL_r2_2_FD_184285 | JGI IMG/M metagenome (GOLD analysis project Ga0209677, IMG submission 184285) | Arabidopsis root microbial communities from North Carolina, USA - plate scrape CL_Cvi_mCL_r2 (SPAdes) (version 2) | ecosystem: Host-associated > Plants > Roots > Endosphere | place: USA... | reverse complement strand
AGCGCGACCCCGCCGAACGAGGCGGGCTCGGTCGTCATGCGGTTGCCGAGCTGATTGGAGCTCTCATAGCGCAGGATCTCCTCGACCGCGGTGCGGATCAGGTTGGGCGCCTGGATCAGCTTGTGCTTCTCGGCCGGATGCTCATGCAAGGCAACGAGCCCGTTGCCGATCAGATTGGTGGTGGTCTCATGCCCGGCGTTGAGCAGGAAGATGCAGTTGTGCAGCAGCTCCTTCTCGCTCAGCCGCTCGCCGTTGGCCTCTCCCTGGATCAACCGGGTCAGCACGTCACGTTCGGGATTGCCGGGTTTGGCACGCCGCCGCGCCACCAGACCTTCGAGATAGACCAGGAACTCGCGCACCGCTCGATTGCCGCGCGCCGCCTGTTCCGGCGTCAGCACCGGCTCGAGCGCGCCAAGAATCGCCAGCGACCAGTCGCGCAACGGGTCACGCTCGTCATGCGGCACGTCGAGCAGATTGCCGATCACCTCGACCGGAATCGCCGCTGCGAAATCGGCGATCAGCTCGAAGTAGCCTTTCTCCGCGATGCGATCGAGCAGCTTGTCGACCAGCACGATCAATGCCGGCTCCATCTCGGCGATCGCGCGCGGCGACAGCGCGCCCATGATCAGCCGCCGCACCCGCGTATGCGCCGGCTGATCGTTGAACACGAGGCTCGTGGTGTGATGCTCGTACAGCGGCGTGTCGCCGTATTTCGGCGCGTACTCCTGCTTCTTGTCGGATGAGAAGGCGCGCGTGTTCTTGTAGGCGGTGACGAGATCCTCGTACCGAGTGAGAAAATAAGCGCCGCTGCGCAGCCGCTTCACCGGCGCGTACTGACGTAATGCGCGATAGGTGGGGTAGGGGTCCGCATAGAATTCCGGCGTCAGGCTTTCGAGATCGAAATTGTCTGCAAGTTCGCGCGCATCTGGCGTCATGACGTGAAACTCCCTCCCTGCCGATTGCGTCTTGGCGCGCAACGAGGCGTTACATGCATCTTGCATTGAAGCAGGCCGGCTTGCCACAGTGGTATGGCTGGGCGCCGGGACGGCGATGGGCTGCTTCCTGGACTGCTGCCGCTGGCGTTCGCCGCGGCGATATTGTCGTCACTGGTGTCTGTCTTTCCAATAACTTAGTGCGTCTGGCGCTGCGCTGCGGTATATTACTCTTGACATAGATCAAGTGAGTGTTTACTCACAATCCATGTCGACCCTGCGCATGACCAGCGACCTCAGGCGGCAGCTCATCCTTGGCGCAGCCAAGCGTTGCTTTGCCCGCCACGGCTATGCCGGCACCACCACCAAGAGTGTGGCGGCGGCCGCCGCTATTTCCGAGGCGTTGTTGTTCAAGCATTTCCCGTCCAAGGCGGCGCTCTATGCCGAGATCTTGGCCGAGGAATGCGAGGCGGACAGCGAATTGGCATCCCTGCTGGGCCAGGAGCCGTCGACCGCGACCTTGGTCAAATTGATCGTAGGCATGGTCCGCTACTTCCTCGAGATCGCCGACGGGCCGAACGAGGAGGAAGAGCAGCGCCTGCGACTGATGGTCACGAGTCATCTCGATGACGGCGAGTTCGCACGCCTGCTTTACGACAAGATCGCGGAGCTGATTGGCGACAAGTTCATCGCTTCGCTCCAGCAGGCGATGGCCGCCGGTGATGCGGTGTGGACCACGGACGCGCCGCTCGACCTGTTCTGGTTTGCGCATCATACCGTATTGATGGCGGCGCTGACGCGGTTTCCGGCGACGCGCTGCCTGACCTATGGCAATGGTGCAAACCTGGACCGACAGCTCTGCCATTTCATCCTGCGCGGCATCGGCGTCACCGACGATGCCATCGCTCACCATCTCGACCGCGAATTGTCGCAACATCCGGTTCAACCGGTCACGACAGAGAGTGCATGACATGAACATCGCGACCGAACCCAAGCTCACGGGCAAGCCGATCGACGAGAAGCCGCGCAAGCGGCCGACGCGGCCGGTGCTCTGGTTCTTCATCGTCGGCTGTTTGCTGGCGCTGCTGGTCGGCGGCCTGGTGTGGTTCAACATGTTCCGCGACAAGATGATCGCGCAGTTCTTCGCCAACATGAAGCCGCCGCCGATCAGCGTCACGGCCGCGGTCGCCAAGTCCGAGACGGTGCCGAACCTGCTCAGTGCAGTCGGCGATCTCGCGGCCGTGCATCAGGTCAACGTCACCTCCGACGTCAGCGGTCGCATCACCGACATCATGTTCACGGCGGGCGCGCATGTGAAGCAGGGCACGCCCCTGGTGCAGCTCTATGACGCGCCCGACCAGGGTGATCTCGCCAACTACAAGGCGCAGGCGACCGTGGCGCAATTGTCGCTCGACCGCGCCAAGCAGCTTGCCGCGCGCCAGTTCGGCCCGCAGGCAACCGTCGATTCGGCGCAGGCGGCGTTCGACCAGGCGGAAGCCGGTATCGCCAAGACCGAGGCGCTGATCGCGCAGAAGCTGGTGCGCGCGCCGTTCGACGGCGAACTCGGCGTGCGTCACATCGAGGTCGGCCAGTATCTGACCGCCGGTACGCAGATCGTCTCCTTGACCGATCTGTCGGAGCTCTATGCCAACTTTACGGTAACGGAAAAGGACAGCGGCAACCTTCAGGTCGGGCAGATCGTTCGCATCAACGTCGACGCCTATCCTGGCCGCGTCTTCGAGGGCAAGATCACCACGATCGAGCCGCAGATCTCGACCGACACCCGCAATATCCGGGTGCAGGCCACGATCCCGAACTCCGACCATATCCTCAAGCCGGGCATGTTCGCGACCACCACCGTGGTGCTGCCGGACAAGCCGCCGGTCGTCACCGTGCCGGAAACCGCGGTCGACTACACGCTGTATGGCGACTCCGTGTTCGTCATCAACGAGAAGAAGGGCGACGACGGCAAGACCACGCTGACCGCCGACCGCACCTTTGTGCAGACCGGCGATCGCATCAATGGCCGCGCGGTCATCATCAAGGGTCTCAAGGATGGCGATCGCGTGGTGGCGCTCGGCCAGATCAAGATGCAATCGGGTGCCGCGGTCGCGATCTCGACCGATCCGGCGCCTCAGATTCCGGCCAAGCCGCCGCGCTATTGACCCGCGTGTAAAACACGGGAGGCCGCCGACGCAGGATGCGGGCGGCCTTGCCGAACGAAGCCCCGTTCCATTCGAAAGTTCGCCGCGATGAGATTCACCGATATCTTCGTCAAGCGCCCGGTGCTGTCGGTCGTCGTCAGCCTGCTGATCCTCCTGATCGGCCTGCGCGCGGCGACCGTGCTGCCGATCCGGCAATATCCGAAGCTGTCGAACACCGTCGTCAACGTGACGACCGTGTATCCAGGCGCGTCCGCCGACATGATCCAGGGCTTCATCACGACGCCGATCGAGCAGGCGGTGGCCTCGGCCGAGGGCGTCGACTACATCACCTCGTCCTCGGTGCTCGGCACCTCTACAATCCAGGTCTACATCAAGCTGAACTTCGATCCGAACCAGGCACTCACCGAGGTGCTGGCCAAGGTCAATTCGGTCAAATATCTGATCCCGAAGGAATCCAACGACCCGATCGTCACCAAGACCACCGGCCAGACCACGGCCGTGATGTATATCGGCTTCTCCAGCGAGGAGCTGTCGGGCTCGGCGATCTCTGACTATCTGACGCGCGTGGTGCAGCCGGTGCTGTCCACCGTGGACGGCGTCGCCTCCGCAGACATCCTCGGCGGCCAGACCTTCGCGATGCGGCTCTGGCTCGATCCGGTCAAGATGGCCGGGCGCGGCGTGTCGCCGGGCGACGTCGCGGCTGCGATCGCGGCCAACAACTTCCAGGCCGCCGCCGGCCAGGCCAAGGGCTACTTCATCGTCTCCAACGTCACGACCAATACCGATCTGCAGAACGTCAGCCAGTTCAAGCGGATGATCGTCAAGTCGAAGGACGGCGGCTTTGTCCGGATGGAGGACATCGCGACGGTGGAGCTGGCCGCGCAGAGCACCGATGCCAGCGTGGCCTTCAGCGGCGAGCGCGCGATCTTCATCGGCGTGCAGGCCACTCCTCAGGGCAACCCGCTCAACATCGTCCGGGGCGTGCGCGCGCTGTTCCCGGAGATCGAGCGCAACCTGCCGCCCTCGATGAAGATGAAGGTGGCCTACGATTCCACCAAGTTCATCCAGTCGTCGATCGACGAGGTGGAGCATACGCTCGGCGAAGCGGTGCTCATCGTGATCGTCGTGATCTTCCTGTTCCTGGCCTCGCTGCGCTCGGTCATCATTCCCGTGGTCACCATTCCGCTGTCGCTGGTCGGCGTCTGCAGCCTGATGCTGGCGATGGGCTTCAGCATCAATTTGTTGACGCTGCTCGCGATGGTGCTCGCCATCGGCCTCGTGGTCGACGATGCCATCGTGGTGGTGGAAAACATCCATCGCCATCTGGAGGAGGGGAAACCACCGGTCCAGGCTGCGCTGCAGGGCGCGCGCGAGATTGTCGGCCCGGTCATCTCGATGACGATCACGCTCGCTGCGGTGTATGCGCCGATCGGCTTGCTCGGCGGCCTGACCGGTTCGCTGTTCCGCGAATTCGCCTTTACGCTGGCCGGCTCGGTGATTGTGTCCGGCGTCATCGCGTTGACGCTGTCGCCGATGATGTGCTCGGTGCTGCTGAAGAGTGCCGACGAAGGCCGCTTCTCCCGGCTGGTCAACCGCGTGTTCGGCGCGATGACCCGCTGGTACGGCCGCAAGCTCGACCGCTCGCTGGACTATCGCCCAGTGACGGCGCTGTTTGCCGTCACGATCCTCGGCCTGGTCGGCTTCCTCTACATGCACGTCTCCAAGGAGCTGGCGCCTGAGGAAGACCAGGGCATCGTGTTCGCCATAACCAAGGCACCGAAATATGCCAACATCGACTATGTCGACTTCTATGGCGACAAGCTCAACAAGGCGTTCCAGAAGTTTCCGGAGACCGACCTCACCTTCGTGCTGAACGGCATCAATGGCCCGCAGGGCGGCATTGCCGGCATGCTGCTGAAGCCGTGGGACGAACGTAAGCGCTCGGCGATGGCGCTGAAGCCTCTGGCGCAGGCGGAATTGTCCAAGATCGAGGGCGTCAATGCCTTCGCCTTCAACCTGCCGGCGCTGCCGGGCGGCCCGGGCGGCCTGCCGATCCAGATGGTGATCAACTCGACCAACGGTTTCCAGCAGGTCTATGAGCAGATGACGAAGCTGAAGGATGCCGCGCGCAAGAGCGGGCTCTTCATCGTCAGCGACAGCGACCTCGAATTCAACCAGCCGGTGGTCCGGGTCTGGATCGACCGCACCAAGGCGAGCGATCTCGGCATCACCATGCAGTCGCTCGGCAATACGCTCGCCGTGCTGCTCGGTGGCAACTACATCAACCGCTTCAATCTGGAGGGACGTTCCTACCAGGTGATCCCGCAGGTGCCGCGTGAGATGCGGCTGTCGCCGGAATCGCTCGGCAATTATTACATCGCCACCGGCAGCGGCCAGCAGGTGCCGTTGTCCACCGTGGTCAAGATCGAGACCGGAACGGATCCGAACGCGCTGACGCACTACAACCAGCTCAACTCCGCAACCTTCTCCGCGGTGCCGATGCCTGGCGTCACGGTCGGCAAGGCCGTCGATTTCCTCGAAGGCGAGGCCAAGAAGCTGCCGTCGGGCTTCAGCCACGACTATCTCGCCGATAGCCGCCAATATGTGCAGGAAGGCAACCAGCTCGCCATCACCTTCGGCTTCGCGCTGATCATCATCTTCCTGGTGCTTGCGGCGCAGTTCGAGAGCTTGCGTGATCCGTTCGTGATCATGATCTCGGTGCCGATGGCGATCGTCGGTGCGCTGATCCCGCTGTTCTTCGGCGCGGCGACCATGAACATCTACACCCAGGTCGGCCTCTTGACGCTGGTGGGACTGATCACCAAGCACGGCATCCTGATGGTGGAGTTCGCCAACGAGCTGCAGCTCAACGAGGGGCTCGACCGCCGCTCCGCGATCGAAATGTCCGCACGCATCCGCCTGCGGCCGATTCTGATGACCACGGCGGCCATGGTCACCGGCCTGATCCCGCTGCTGACCGCCACGGGCGCCGGCGCGGCGAGCCGCTTCTCGATCGGCCTCGTCGTCGTCGCCGGCATGTCGATCGGCACGCTGTTCACGCTGTTCGTGCTGCCGATGGTCTACACCGTCATCGCTACCGACCACCAGGCGGCAGCGAATTCCAAGCGCGCTCAGGAGATCAAGGAGTTCGACGCCGCGCCGTCGCATGCGCTGAAGGCGAGCTGAGCGATCGGTCATTGTTCTCTGCGAAACGGCGGCTGCCCCGGCAGCCGCCGTTTTTGTTTGAGGAGCGCTCGTTGTCATTCCGGGGCGCGCATGCAATGCGCGAACCCGGAATGACGGTGTCTTGAGGCAAAGCGACGGCATTCGAGTCGCTCAATCGAGCACACATTTGCTATCCGCATCTCAAACAGTTCTGGACATACGTCCACAACCTCGCAGCGCGCATCGCGCCCGAGCTGCTGCCAAGCATCGCCCTCCAAAGTCGAGAGGGCGCAGGGAAGGCCGGGTGCCGATCGCACCCATGGTCCGCGTGCAACAAGAAAGCACGCGGCAGAACCACAGGTGACGGCCGAACATCCGGCCTTCCCTGCGCGACGGTTTACGGGCTTATACGTGATCTCCTCGGGGACCGGCTTGATTGCCCCCGTCGCTCGCAATATTCGTCATAAACATTGCGACCTTAACGCCAGCACCGGGGCGCCAGGACCACACGATTTCGCCGTCCGCGCCATGCCGTTCGTCCGCACGTGAGACACATGCTGCGACACGTCGCGTCCATCGCATCCCGCGCTCCACGTCCGTGACGATCGCGATACGCCCCTCTGCATGAGGCGGGACGTGCGGAAATCTGGCAGTGATTTGCCCGACGAGGCAAGGCTGCGACCCTGCGACAAGTTAACACGACGGGCAATTTCGGCATGGCGTCCATGTGCAAATTGCCCGTCGGGCAGGGCGAGTAAAAGTGATTGATGCGATGTGGGCAACTTCGCAACCCACGCTCAGCTGTCATCGCCTGCGAAGGCAGGCGATCCAGTATTCCAGAGGCGGCAATGTTTTACTGAGAGGCCGCGGAGTACTGGATTCTCCGCCTTCGCGGGGAATGACGGAGAGTTTGTAGTTCAGAAGCTTACCGATCGTTCTGCGGATCGAGCGCGTCGCGCAGGCCGTCGCCGAGCAGGTTGAGGGAGAGCACGACTAGGAAGATCGCGAGGCCCGGCCAGATCGCCATCCAGGGCGCGTTGGTGAGGAAGCGCTGCGCGGCGTTGAGCATGCTGCCCCAGGACGGGAAGGGCGGCTGTTGCCCGAGCCCTAAGAAGGAAAGCGAGGCTTCGGCGATGATCGCGGCCGCGACCGACAGGGTCGCTTGCACCAGCAGCGCCGGCATGATGTTCGGCAGGATATGGACGACCGCGATCCTTAAGTTGGAATCGCCGACGCTGCGCGCGGCGTCGATATATTCCTCGATCTTGACGTTCATGACCTCGCCGCGGGTCAGCCGCACGAAGATCGGCGTCGCCGAGATGCCGATCGCGATCATGGCGTGGCCGAGGCTGGGACCCAAAAATGCCGCGAGCGCGATCGCGAGGATCAGGAACGGGCAGGCCAGCATGGCGTCCGTGATCCGGCTGATCAGCGCATCGATGAAGCCGCCGCGATAGCCGGAGAGCATGCCGACGGGAACGCCGATCGACAGCGCAATACTGACCGAGATCGCGCCGGCCGCGAGCGAGGCACGCGCGCCGAAGATGACGCGGCTCAGCACGTCGCGGCCGAGATCATCAGTGCCGAACCAGTGCGCCATCGATGGCGGCTTGCGCACCAGCGCCCAGCTGGTCGCGAGCGGATCATAGGGCGCCACCAGCGGCGCGGCGATGGCGAGCACGATGAAGGCAGTGATCAAAGCGAGCCCGATCATCGCGCCCTTGCGCTTGACGACACGGCGCAGTGCGCGCTGCATCGGCCGTTCGAGCGGAGCGAGTCCGTGCGAAGCCGAGGCGACGGTCATCGTGGTCTCGGCCATATCAGCTCCTCAAGCGCGGATTGACGAGGACATAGGCGAGGTCGGCGATCAGGTTCAACGTGATGTAGACGGTCGCGGTCACCAGCACGACGCCCTGCACCACGGCGTAGTCGCGGTTGAAGACAGCGTCGACGATCAGCTTGCCGAAGCCGGGGATCGAGAACACCTGTTCCGTCAGCACCGCGCCCGACAGCAACGTGCCAAGTTCGAGCGCGCCGAGCGTGATCACCGGCGTCAGCGCGTTACGCAGCGCATGACGGAGAATGACCTGGCGTTCGGAGATGCCCTTGGCGCGGGCGGTGCGGATGTAGTCGCTGTGGAGCACCTGGAGCATCGCGCTTCTGGTATGACGCATCAGGATGGCGGCGATGGCGTTGCCGAGCACGAAGGCGGGCATGATGGTGGCAGCCAGGCTGGCACGCCAGTTCTCGGTCAGCGGCACATAGCCGGACGCCGGCAGCCAGCCGAGCTTGATCGAGAACAGGAAGATCAGCATGATCCCGAGCCAGAAGTTTGGCGTCGAGATGCCCCACAGCGCGAACAGATTAGCGCCGTAGTCCCAGGCCGTGTCCTGCTTCACCGCGGAGATGATGCCGGCAGGAATGCCGATCAGGAAGGCGATCACGATCGCCATCGATGCGAGCTGCAAGGTCACCGGCAGCTTCTCCGCGATCAGCGCGCGCACCGGCACTTTGACCCGCAGCGACTCGCCGAGATCGCCCGAGAGCACGCCCTTCACCCAATAGGCGTATTGGATCGGGATTGGCTGATCGAGCCGGTATTGCTTCCTGATCTGCTCGATCACGGCCGGGTCGCGCTCCTCGCCAGCCATCACCAGCGCCGGATCGCCCGGCAGCAGATGCTGCAGCGAAAAAATCAGCAGCGATACGAAAATCAGCGTCGGCACGATCTGCGCGATGCGGCGGGCGAGGAAGGTTAGCATGGCACATGCCTCGCGCGCTGCTCCAAAGAACTACGTTTGTGAGCAGGTGGTGGCCCCAGCGTTCCCTCCCCCCTTGTGGGGGAGGGAGCCCGGGCAGCGTGCCTGACGCTTGAAACCAAAGTCGTTCTCGCTTTCGCCGCGACGCTCAGCTTCACGAAGCCGTATTCGATCTTGCGCGGGGACATACTCACTTCAGCTTCAACCCGATCACGCGCACCAGCCCGTCGGGCATCGGCTTGTAGCCTTCGAGCTTCTTGGTCTGCGCGAACAGCAGCTTGCGGTGATAGAGGTAGATGATCGGCTCGTCGTTGAGCACGATCTTGGTCAGCTTCTCGTAGATCGCCTTGCGCTGGGCGACGTCGCTGGTCAGCCGGGCGTCCTCCATCAGCCTGTCGGCTTCTGGATTGGAATAGCCGCCGTCATTCTGCGGCGCGCCACTGTGCAAGAAGACATAGGAGTTGGCGTCGGGATCGATGCGGCCGCTCCAGTTGATCTGGAAGATCTGGAAATTGCCGGATTGGGCTTCCTTGAACGAGGTGGCGAACTCGATCAGGCGGATCTTGATGTCGAAGCCGGCTTCCGCGGCCATCGACTGCACCACCTGCGCGACCGCCTCGTTCTCCGCGCCCTTCGGCACCATGTAGTCGATGCTGACGGGCAGGGTGACGCCGGCTTCCTTGAGCAGCGCTTTGGCCTTCTCGACGTCGCGCGGCTGGACCGGAAAAGCCTTCTGATAATAGGGATGCGTGGGGCTGACCCATTGATTGCCCGGCGTGAACTCGCCGTTGAACACGACCTGGTTCAGCGCCTCGCGATCGATCGCAAGGTCCAACGCCTGCCGCACCTTCTCCGATTGGCTCAGTCCGCCCTTGGCCTTGTCGTTCTTGATGTTGATGGTGAGACCGTAATAGCCGATGTCCGGCGCGGTCGAGAGCACGAGGTTGGGATCTGCGCGCACATCCTTGATGTCGGTGGCGAGCACGCGCTCGATCAGATCCAGCCCGCCGGATTTGAGATTGGCGAGCCGCACCGTGGCATCGATGATCGGCTGGTAGATGATGCGATCGACAAAGACGTTGTCCTTGTTCCAGTAGTCGGCGAACTTCTCGAACACCATGCGGTCCTGCTGCACGCGCTCGACGAATTTGAAGGGACCGGCGCAGACCGGATGCAGGCCGAACTTGTCGCCTTCCTCCTTCACCGCCTTCGGCGACAGCATCATGCCGGCGCGATCGGTGAGCTGGGCGATCAGCGGCGCAAAGGGCGTCTTCAGCACCAGTCTGATGGTGAGGGGATCGACCACCTCGACATGATCCACGCTGGACAGTTCCGATTTGCGGAACGAGCCCGTTGCGTTCATGTGGCGTTCGACCGAGAATTTCGCGGCTTCGGCGTCCAGCGGCTCGCCATCGTGGAATTTGACGTTCGGCCTGAGCTTGATGGTGACGGCCTTGCCGTCAGCCGCGGTCTCGTAGGACAGCGCGAGCTGCGGCACGATGTTCAGCTTCTCGTCGATGTCGAACAGCTTGTCGCAGAAGGCCGAGAACACTATGCGGCCGACATAGGTGCGGCTGAAGGTGGGATCGAGGACATCGGGATCTTCGGCGAGGCCGATGCGAAGCGTGGTCTGAGCCTGCGCGGCTACGCCGAACGCTGTCATGAAAGCGGCCGCAAATGCGGCGATGCGCCAATTCCTCATCATCCAATTTTCCTCACGCGAATACGGCCTGCACTCATGCATCGATTATACCAACCCCGAGAGGGGGCGGTCCTTCCGGGTCCTGTTCGGCACTTGAAGCGCCGGCGGTCAGGCGCGATTGCATTACGCCTGTCTCGCGAGCGCAGCGGCGATGCCCGCATCGATGGTGGCGCGATCGGTGACGCCGCCGGGATTGGCGCGAGTCGGCATGAACTCACGAAACGTCGTCCAATGCAGCCAGCTGACGCGCTCCAACCGGTCGAGCTCGAGGAGCGGATCAGTATGGTCGTCGACGCGCAGATCGAGCGCGGCCCATTCCTCGCTGCCGTGAATGAGCAGCGCTGCGGACTGCTTACCGCGCTTGTCGCCGCCGGCCGCTTCGCCGGCCTTGAGCGCGGCGATGAGGCGCTGAGCGAAGGGCAGGGCAGCGTTGGCGACGTAGGCCGCGGCCGTCTCGTCCAGCACCTGCGCACCCGCCAGCATGTTGCCGGCGATGGAGAAGCCGTCGTTCGAGATATGGCCGCACCAGTCGATGCAGTTGCGGCCGGTATGCGCCGCGATCCGGCCGTTAACGTCGAGAATGTGGAACTGCCGGCTCTCGCGCCCCGGATCAGCCGCGGTGAGTATCTCGACGATCTCCTGCGGCGGCCTGCCGACGCGCAGCAGCGCCAGACCGTCGATGCCGTAATAGGGATTGACCAGTGCCTGCGTCGCGATGCCGCCAAAGCCCGCCGCAATGAACGGCACGCGCGCCCCGACCGCGAAGAAGCGGGTGGCGACGGCAATGCCGATCTGGCCGGTTGCTTCGTCCCTCGCGATGATCGACCAGGTCATGTCGCACATACTTCTTGTTTGGGCATGATCTTTTCGGAAAACCGGTTCCCACTTTTCCGGATCATGCTCTTATCGTCCGGCGGCGTAGCCCTGCATGCCGCGCGGATTGGCGGCGGCGCGGCGGCGGCGGCCGATCTTGGAAGCTGCGGTGAGGCGGCCCTCCGACCAGTCAGCGCCGACCTCGACGAGATGGCCGCGGCGCCGTAGCTCCGCGATGGTCGCCTGCGGCACGCGGTTCTCGACCACCAGCACGCCGGGTCGCGCCGTGCGCGGCCAGAACGAGATCGGGAAATGCTCGGAGTGCCAGGCGGGCGCGTCGATCGCCTCCTGCAGGTTCATCTTCGCATGCACGTGGCGCAGGAAGAACTGCGTGATCCACTGGTCCTGCTGGTCGCCGCCGGGCGAGCCCCACGCGAGATACGGCTCGCCGTCGCGCAGCGCCATGGTGGGCGAGAGCGTGGTGCGCGGCCGCTTGCCGGGCACCAGCGCGCCCGGATGGCCTTCCTCGAGCCAGAACATCTGCGCGCGGGTGCCGAGGCAGAAGCCGAACTCCGGAATGACCGGCGAGGATTGGAGCCAGCCACCCGAGGGCGTCGACGAGATCATGTTGCCGTCGCGGTCGATGATGTCGAAATGCACGGTGTCACCGCGCACCTCTCCAAAACGGCCGACCGTCGGCTCGCCCGATCCCATCGCGCCGACCGCCTCGCGCACGCCGTCGGCGCGGCGGACCTTCACCTCGGCGCCAAAGCCTTCGATCGTGCCGGGCCGCAAGTCCAGCGAAGCCTTGTCGGTCACGAGCCTGCGGCGCGCAGCGTTGTAGTCGTCCGAGAGCAGCGTCTTGATCGGCACCTCGGTGAAATCAGGATCGCCGTAGAACGCCTCGCGATCGGCGAAGGCGAGCTTGGCGCATTCGATCTGCAGATGGATGAAGTCCGGCCCGGTCGGATCGAGGCCATCGAGCTGGAAGCCTTTGAGCAGTGCGAGCTGCTGCAATGTCACCGGGCCCTGGCTCCAGACCCCGGCCTTGCAGACCGTGTAGCGGCCGTAGTCGTAGGTCAGCGGCGCCTCGATGGTCGGCTGCCAACGCGCGATGTCGTCGGCGGAGAGTACCCCGCGATGCGGATTGCCTGAGACGTCCATGACCTCCTGCGTGCGGCAGAAGCGATCGATGGTCTCGGCGACGAAGCCGTGCGACCAGGCTTTGCGCGCACGCTCGATCTGCGCGTCGCGGTCGCCCCCGGCGCTCTCCGCTTCCTGCAGGATGCGGGCGTAGGTCTCCGCGAGCTTCGGATTGGTGAACAGCGTGCCGGGTTTCGGCACCTCGTTGTTGGGCAGATACAGCGCAGCCGAGGTCGGCCAGTGCGTGCGGAAAAGGTTCTCGACGGTCTGGATCGTCGCCGAGACACGCTCGACCAGCGGATAGCCGTCGCGGGCGTATGATATCGCGGGCTCCAGCACGTCGCGCAGGCGTAGCGTGCCGTAGTCGCGCAGCAGCAGCATCCAGGATTCGAATGCGCCGGGCACCACCGCCGCGAGCAGGCCGGTGCCGGGCACCATGTCGAGGCCCTCGGCCTTGTAGTGCGCGATGGTCGCGCGCGCCGGCGCCACGCCCTGACCGCAGATGACTTCGGTGCGGCCGCGCTTGACGTCATGCAGGATGACCGGCACGTCACCGCCTGGACCGTTGAGATGCGGCTCGACCACCTGCAGCACGAAGGCGGTCGCAACGCCTGCATCGAAGGCGTTGCCGCCCCTTTCCAGGACGGACATGCCGACCGCGGTCGCGATCCAATGCGTCGACGTGACGACGCCGAAGGTGCCTTCGATCTCGGGCCGGGTGGTGAAGGGATCAGGATTGACGAAGCTCATGGACAGTCCGTTCTGCGCCATCTGCGAAGCGCGCACTTGATCACAACGCAACTGGCATGCCAACAGCAGCATGCCGCAGATTCGAAGCGTTACGCCAGTTCGGTTGTAGCCGCCGGCTGGTTCACCGCATGGCAGGCGACACCGTCGATCAAGGGCGGCACCTCGCGGCGGCAGAGATCGAACGCCAGCGGGCAGCGCGGATTGAAGCTGCAGCCCGGCGGCGGATCGATCGGATTGGGAATCTCGCCCTTGACCGGGATACGCTGGCGGCCGGACATCGCAAGATCCGGCACCGCGCCGAGCAGCATCTTAGTGTAGGGCATGCGGGGATTGCTGAAGAGCTGGCGGCCTTCCGC
>Ga0209677_100979_pt1 | contig 13833 bp, 10 predicted proteins | sample AraplaCvi_mCL_r2_2_FD_184285 | JGI IMG/M metagenome (GOLD analysis project Ga0209677, IMG submission 184285) | Arabidopsis root microbial communities from North Carolina, USA - plate scrape CL_Cvi_mCL_r2 (SPAdes) (version 2) | ecosystem: Host-associated > Plants > Roots > Endosphere | place: USA... | reverse complement strand
TGCGATTGCGCGGGCCGAAGTCGGGGCTCCCACCTGGTCAGCTACGATCCGCAGTTCTGCGTGGTCGCTAGCAAGTCTCGCGATCGTGTGCATGAAGTTCGCGCCTCGGACCGAGTACACCCAGGATGTACGAATGATCAAGTGCGGACCGCGGGCTGCACGGACTGCCTCCTCTCCGCGGAGCTTACTCGCGCCGTAGACGGACAGAGGCGCGGGCGGGTCGTCCTCGCGCCATGGCTGCTCGCCTGAGCCGTCGAACACATAATCGGTCGACAGATGAATCAACGGTACCGCGTGCGCCGCCGCCCACGCAGCCATGCACCGCGGAGCCTCGGCGTTGACCCGGAACGCCAGGGCCTTTTCGTCCTCGGCGCGGTCGACCGCGGTGTAAGCTGCGGGATTGATGATCAGCTCTGGCCCAATGCGATCGAGCGCGATGGTGATCGTGTCGGGTGACGATAGGTCAAGCTCGTGCCGTGAGGGCGCGATGACGGTGCCGATCGCCGACAGGGGGCGCATCAGCGCGCCACCAATCTGCCCGCTGCTTCCGGTTAGCAGGGTGCGCAGCATGCTTCACCATAAATGGGCAGCCCGGCGACCTCGGCAAGAAGTGGGGCTGCCGCGTCGCGTTCCGACAATTGGGGTGCCGTGATGCCCCAGTCGATTGCGAGGGCCGGATCGTCCCACCGGATTACGATCTGGTCGGCAGGGCTGTAAACCTCGTCGCATTTGTAGAAGAAGTCGGCACTCTCGGAGAGCACGACGAAGCCATGCGCGAAGCCCCGCGGCACCCACAACTGGCGGCGGTTAGTTTCCGAAAGCTCGACCGCGACATGGAGCCCGAATGTCGGGCTACCGCGCCGCACGTCGACGGCAACGTCGCGCACGCACCCCCTCATCACGCTTACCAACTTCCCCTGGGCCGTCGGACTTTGCAGATGCAGGCCGCGCAGCACGCCGTAGCCAGAGCGCGACAGGTTATCCTGGACGAACGGCCGCACGATTCCGAAATCGGCGTAACGTTGCATCTGGAATGTTTCGAGAAAAAAGCCGCGCGCATCGCCGAACATGTTCGGTTCGATGATGATCACGGCCGGCAGTGCTGTCCGCACGATGTTCATGCCGACCCTCATTCCTGCTGACGCCGGTGTCTGCGAGTCAACGTGCCAGAAATCGCCAACGTCGCTAGAGGGCGGTCGGCAGATCGGGCGATTTGGATTCGATGTGCCTCACCGGTTAGCGGCGCAGCACTGGAACGGCCACGTCGACCAACAATTTCGGGCTGCTATAGCACATACTGCGCATTCTCGATCGGAACGGCATCTATGGTGCAGAACTCGATCTGCCGCTTGCAGCACTCAGGCAATCAGCCCGAGCCGCTGGCCGTCATAAGCGCGTTCGCGCAGCGGACGCCACCACCACTCGTTTTGCAAGTACCACAAGACCGTTTTGTGTAAGCCGGTTTCGAACGTCTCTTCAGGGTGCCAATCGAGTTCGCCTTCGAGCTTCTTCGGATCGATGGCGTAGCGGCGGTCGTGTCCGGGCCGGTCAGGTACATGGGTGACGAGCTGTCTTCGCGAGGCGCCCACGGGCACCAGATCATCAAGGATGTCGCAAATGGCGCTAACGACAGCGAGGTTGCTGCGCTCGTTGTGGCCGCCAATATTGTATTTCTGTCCGGGCCGCCCCTTGGCTATCACGAGACGGAGCGCCCTTGCATGATCGTCTACATAAAGCCAGTCGCGCACATTCTCGCCGTCTCCGTAGACGGACAATTGCCGGCCGTCCAACGCGTTCAGGATGACAAGCGGAATGAGCTTTTCGGGAAAGTGATACGGGCCGTAGTTGTTCGAGCAGTTGGTCACGATGACCGGCAGCCCATATGTCCGGTGCCACGCCAACGCCAAATGGTCAGAACCGGCTTTCGAGGCCGAATAGGGCGAGGATGGATCGTAGGCCGTCGCCTCGGTAAACGCCCCGTCCGGCCCGAGCGAGCCGTAGACCTCGTCGGTGGAGACATGCAGGAAACGAAAAGCATTTGCCTGGTCCGGCGCGAGGCCGGACCAGTATTGCCGACATGCCTCCAGCAGTCTGAAGGTACCGACGAGGTTGGTCTCGATGAAGGCTTCCGCCCCCCCGATCGAACGATCGACGTGACTCTCCGCCGCGAGGTGCACGACGGCAGTCGGCCGAAAATCATCGAGGACGCCGCTGATCGCGCGCCGGTCGCGGATGTCCGCTTTGACGAACCGGTAGCGCGGATGATCCGCAACGTCTCTGAGCGATTGCAGGTTGCCTGCGTAGGTGAGCTTGTCGATGTTGACGAGCTCGCAGGCGCTATGTCGAATGAGAAGCCTGCATAGCGCCGAGCCAATGAAGCCCGCACCACCGGTCACCATGATTCGCATCATTTTATCCATGATCAGGCTGTGTCAGCTGAACGACATCCGGTCCCTGCATACGCCGACCCGCGGCAATCCACCGGCAATGGCACCACGCACGCGAGCCGATCCCAAAAGCTCGACGGGCCACCCTATGGCACAGCCTGCAATGGCTTATGTTTGTCCTGAAGGAATATAATGATCAGCGTGTACAGCCTGATGCCATCCATCCCGCGCTGCGGCTCAATACGCATTCGAATAGGCGGCGAGCGAAAACAGAGTCATGATGATGATCTTGAAATCGAGCAAAAGTGACCAGTTGTCGACGTAGTAGAGGTCGCACTCGACGCGGCGCCGCATCTTCTCGAGCGTATCGGTTTCCCCGCGGAAGCCATGGACCTGTGCCCAGCCTGTGATACCGGGCTTCACGTTGTGACGCCGATAAAACGGCCAGATCAGTTGCTCGAACATTTCATTGTGCGCGGTTGCGTGGGGGCGCGGACCAACAAGCGACATGTCGCCGAACAGCACGTTGCAGAGCTGGGGAAGTTCGTCGATGTTGGTGCGCCGCAAAATGCGGCCAAGGCGGGTGACACGCTCGTCGCCTTTGGTGGCCTGTTTGAAGCTGCTGCCATCTTCCATGACCCTCATCGATCGGAATTTCAGCACGCGTATGGGCTTGTTGTTGAACCCATGCCGGGTCTGCTGGAAGAGAACTGGCCCCGGCGAGTCCAGCTTGATCATTATCGCCACGACTACAAGGAGCGGCGCAAGCAAGATGAGACCAATCGTTGCCCCGACAACGTCAAAGGAGCGCTTAATGAAGCGCTCGGCCTGAGAGAGTGGACGGCGGGCCACCTGCAGGGTCACCACCTTCCCGAACTCAACGATGCGGGCCGCTCCAATCAAGTCGTCCGCTTCCACCGGAACAACGTGAATATCGGCCGGTAGCTCCGAAAGCGCGAGGGTGAGAGCCCGTGTCCCACGAAGGTGCTTTTCGTCAGCCAGAACGATGATGTCGTCAGGATTGCGCGAACGGCACTCTCTGATGCATTGCCGAATGTAAGCCGATCCGCCCGTAGATTGGCTTGCCAGGTCAATGTCACTTTCGTGTCGGGCAGGGAAGCCAAATGTGCGTACTGTCCGTATGCCCGTCATTCTCAGGCGAAGGGAGTATTCGGAACAGTGCTCTCGATCCCCGATGAGAACGACGCGACGCGCCTCAATCCAGCCGGCGGAGATGCCGGCTTGCAGCCGTGAGTATGCGGCCAGGCGCAGGGCAAGTACTCCGGCCAGGATGCAGACCAGCTGGAACAGAAATGTACCACGCGAATATGCATCTGCGACCTTGAGCAAGAACATCAGCGAGACAAACAACGCGAAGGCGACTGTGATCGCGCTCACTCCGTTGCACATGAACCGGTGTAGCGGTGTCCTCTCGATTCCATTGAAACCGCCAAGGGCAAGCGTCACGCCGGAAACCATCGCGCCGAGCAAGAGCGCCGCTGGGGCATACTGCTGAGGGTCGGGCCATTGCAGCAGGACCATACGATGATAAGTCGCGCTCCCAAGGTAGGCAGCGGCGGATACCAATAAAAACTCGCCGATGCCGAATCTGATACGGAAGCCTTGCAGCGAACTCGTGGCGAACCATCCGTCGAGGTTCGATTGTGCGGACGCAGGGAACAGTTTGTGCAGCGAGCTGTATGCCACAGCATTCTCCCATCCGTTAGGTGGTCGCGCAATGCGATCGGCCGCGGATACCGAAATGCAGGGCCGCCAGAGTTCGCGGCTGGCCCCGAGACGGACGTTGGCCGACTGCGGTCCAATACTCTTGCGGTCGTCCTTGCTGGCGTGGGCACTCGTTTGCGTCAGGTCCTTGGCATGATCCAAGACCCGAAGCGGCCCCGATCAATTACGCGCTGCTGCTGGCGCGGCGAGCGTCCGGCGCGGAGCGCCGCGCGCGGAGAACCGGCGCGCCAGCGCGGGCGCGATATGTTTCGCGCCGAACATGAAACGCATCACCGGACCGAATGTCGGTGCTGTGAGGAGCCCTACAAAGAACAAGCCAGGCACCGATGATTCCCCGCAACGGCTCAGATGCGGTATACCGTTCACCGCGTAGATATTGGTCGTCAGGTCCTGGTCCAGAAACGAGAGTCGCCGCAGATCCGGCTTGAAACCCGTGGCCGCAATCACATGGTCCGCCTCGAGGGTCTGCCTCGCATCTTCAGTCTGAACTACGAGCTGCAGCCGCTGGCGCCGTTCGAAGGCGCGCTCGATCTCGAATGCTGTCAGGATGGGGATCAGTCCAGACACCCGTTCCTTCAACCACCAAGCTCCCGATGGCCCGTGGCTCCGCGAGACAATGTAGCTGCGCAAGGAATTTGGGAGAAAATAGAACGTCATTGGAAACTGGGACACCGCCACGTTTCGCCATCCGAACCCGAGCCCCGCCTCGGGATAAACAATTCTGTCAAGCAATGCACGCTCGCCCGGATGCGTAGGATTCCAGTTAACCCGGCGGCCTCGCATCACGATTCTCACATTCGCCCCCTCTTCATGCAGCAGCGCTGCAGTCTCGAGGCCGCTCTGTCCGGCTCCCACCACCAGCACGTCTTTCCCGTGGAATCGCACAAGATCCTCGTGGTCGGCACTGTGCGAGACGAGCTCGGGCGGAAGATGGGACAGCGCGGCTGGCACATTGCGGAACGGCAAATGGCCCGTTGCAATGACGGCATTCTTGGCCCACAACATTTGGCCGTTAGAGAACTCCAGGCAAAAACCTTCTCGTGCCCGTGCGATGCGTGACAAGACGAGTTGACATACGTCGGGTACGGCGTGCCTCTGGAACCATTCGGTGTAATCCAGAAAGTCGGCAAGCCTTAGGGGCTGGCCACTTGGCTGGTAATCGAGCCCCCTTTCGCTGCAAAATGCCTGGAGCGTGTGCTGGCGTTCAGGGTCCCACAGACTTGATGCATGCGGCTCCGAACGCAATTTCATTCCTGTGGGCATGTTGTGGCGCCAGCTGCTCATCGCCTGCCCGAAGATCTCATGGTAAATTCCGTATGCGCTCAAGTGAGCAGAAATGGAAAGTCCATATGGTCCCGCACCAATGATCGCGAGATTCGTGGTCCGCATCTTGGTCTCTCCTCAGAGATGGGCTGCCCGACACATCAAGGGATAAGCATGCTCCCGCATGCTGGACCTGGCGCGCATTCACTGGAGCAAAGGCGCGGGCCCCGGCAGCTATCGTCGTTGTGTATCGAAATGCGGCGGCTTGCTTGCTCGCCGACGTCCGATCACGACGATCATCCTTGCGAGCAGAAAAGGCAGGGGCAGCCGCGACGCCATTCGGTCTGCTACCGCATTGTGAAAAATATTCATCGGGTGAATTGCCAGGACTTCAATCGTGCTGGGCAGCATCGAAAGGACCTCGCGCACCTGCGATCTTCGATAGCTGATTGTCCCTGGCATCGCTCCGCCACTGAACGATCCGATCCGGTCCTTCTTCCACCAATTCTTGACGTTGTAATTCAAGCAGCTCAGATAAAACCTGCCAGTAGGCACGAGGGCTGGCAGGATTTTGTGCAGAAAGCGCCGCTGGTCGTCCACATCTCCGAGGTGCTGCAGGAAGTCCGCCATCATGAGAACGCCGCAGCTCTCAGCGGCCACTCGAAACTTCCTCAAATCCGCTGCCACGTACATGACGCGCGATTCATGCTGAGCGTTCACAGCCGCATTGAGTCGCAGTGAGGCCGCGGAGAAATCGACCGCGATCACGCGATATCCGCGTTGCAGCAGCATAGCGGTTGTTGGTCCAGGGCCGCAGCCGAGGTCGAGCGCCGGGAATGCTTGGAGCTCGGCCGGGAGTGCGTCGATGAACCGCTTCATGCTATCAAGCTGCGTTGGAAATTTTGGCAGTTCTAAATAGTTCGGAGCCTCCTGGTTGCGTGTGGCAGCCTCTGGGATCTGCTCCAACATTCCGGGCGCCGACAAGAACGCGATATTCCGCTCGAAAGCAGATTCTGCTCCGCATGAGCACACCGACCGGCCGGATCTGCTGATCTGGATCGCTGTTCCGCAAGTCGGGCAGAGCACGTTAGACCAAGCGCATACCATATTCGTAATTCCCTCGAAGGTGGGGCCACACTCATTCAATGTTTTTCGGACTTTGCTTGATCCGGCCGGTATCGGCCAGCTCTGCTCGACCCGTTTCGGTTTTTAGCGACCCGGACCGGACGTTGTCTCGAATTCAGGTGGCGTTTGATCACGGCGCCCAAGCGGTCTCGGATAGTGCCGCGCGCCGGCTTGCCCCAGTTACCGTTACTCTTCAACCAGGGTCTCAGGACGCGTTTCCCCTCGCGAACCACCGCAATTCCTACGACGCCAATGCAGCCTAGAATGCTCGTGGGTATGTGCCATTCAAAGAGGGGGTGCTTCTTGCCACCGAACTGTAGTTTGTACGGATGGTCTCCAATCGTGAAATCGAAAATCGATAGACCCATCTGGATGCACGTCCGGATCGCGTCTTCTGTGGCCAGCAGGCCAACGGAGTGCTTGCTATACTGTGTCGTGTCGAAGGCCGCCCAAACCAGCCAAAATGCGCGATCGTCTCGCAGCCCGAATATGACCGCGATCGGACGCCTGTCGACATAGAGGCAGAACGTGGATGCAGTGCCCTGATGGACGCCTTCGATCGCCGTCTTCCGGTAGAAGTCGAAGACGTCATCATGCGCAGTAATGTCGCATGCGCCGAGCTCTTTGAACCGGCTGGCGCGAAAACGACGTGAAGAATCGAAGATGCGCCTCAGCTCATCTTCTTCGACGACGTGGCAGAAACGCAATTCCCCGGATCGCCCAAGCCGCCGTCGCTTTCTGTCGAGATAGTGCCGAAAGTCCGGCTCCATGTTGCTGGACCGCCATCGCGCCCATTCTTGCCCCAATATGGATGGGTACGTGCCCACCCGCATCGCAGCTTGGCGCGCACCTGGAAACAGGGCACGCAGTACAGGATCGTTCCCGTCAAGTTTCTCCAGCCTGATAAGGTCGCACGGAATGAGATACCGCGAGATATGCTGCGCGAGCGCAGGGTCGTTTTGCAGGAACGTCGTGTCAGAGGGCCTGTAAACCGCCCTCTGGTAATCGCACAACTCGCTGCCTGCGAATTCAATGCGACGCAGCCCACGATGCCATCGGCGCATAAGGGGCACGAGAAGCACGAGACGTCCGTCCCGCGATCGTCCGGTGATCGTCACCGGTTCCGCTCCGGTGCTGGGCATTATTAGGTCATGTATCCCTGCGAGCCATAAGGGCGCTTGGAACGGTGTTGCGTATGAATCCCTATAGAGGGATGCGTATTCGCTGGAATTGAAGTCGAATGCCACTTCTTTCCTGAGAACGATCTCCACGTGCCGTGCTCCCCTCTGCAAAGCGAACACATCCTGCATGCCGGGGCCGATTCGGAAATGTATCGTTCGGTCTAATAGGACCCCGCTGCAATCCCGGTCATGACCGACACTGATGTCCGGTCAGTGGGGAATATGCTTTTGCAATTGTCGAAGCGCAGTTGTGAGTGCACCCCAGGAATATTGGATTAGTCCCGGCATTGGGTCGTCAAGACGCCAGTACCCGTCATAGATGACGGCGTTCCGAGGGAGTGTAGGCCGCTCTGTTTTCAGCCTCTCCCATATGGAAGCACGCCAGACGACCCTATCGGTCGACGGCCGCAACCGCGGCTCCGGTGGAAGCTCAAGTTCATGACGATAGGCCTCCAACGGGATGTTTACTCCGCAGAGGGTGGCAATCTCTTCTTGCCAATCGGTGCGTCCGACAGTCGGCTCAATTATCACGAAGCGCCGGTTTGTTCGGTCCCACTTGTATTCCATGCTGCCCATCCCAGCGTAATCGACTGTCTCCAGAAATGCTTCAGTCATCGGCTCCAGAATTTCGCGCGCTTCGGCCGCCTCGACGCAAAATGCGGTGAGGCCTATACCTGGTGGGCTGCTCGCCAGCTTGCGACCCGTAAACATGCTCACGATTTGACCATCGCGGCCGCGATAAAAAAGGCAGAAATAGATTTCATCGTTTCTGCCGTCGACCCATTCCTGCACCAGGACCTCGCCGGCACTTTCCAGGACTCGCTCGCAGGCGATCACGGCCTCACGGGCGGAGCGACATAGTGCGATCCCGCGTACCTTTCCCCGATGAACCTTCTCTTTGTCGGCCGGCTTGACGACCAATGGAAGACGTAATGCGGATAGCATCTTCGCGATGTCCGCTTGCGAGCGAAGCACCGCTCCCGGGGGGACTGGAAGGCCAGCCGATGTCGCAAGTTCGTGGAATCGAGCTTTGTCTTGAAGCACCAACACGGTTTCGTGCGGTGGCAATCGAAATCTAAACTGCGCGTTGACGCGGTCTCGATGTTGGGACAACGCGAGAACGGCCAGTTCGTGAGTGTTGAAGAGAACTGGACGACCGCCCAGCTTCGCCTGGAGTTGCGCCAACGTTTGGACCAGCGGCTGACCCTCTAGGCTATTCGACCGCACCGGATGACTGTATCGGGACCACATTCCCGGGTTGAGCCAGCGAGTGTCGATCGTATAACTCGTCACATTTCCGGCCCCCAGACTACGACTTACACCCAGGCTATTCAGGCCACCAAGAATCACGACCGCCGGGACCTCGTAGTGCTCGGGCCCAAGGCCACCACGGCGTTGATGGGTCCACGTCTTGTCGCGAACTTCGCTATGCTGCGGCGCGTGACGCAATCCGGAGGCCAAACCGCGTCCGGTCGTTCGAGCTCGCGCTACATGTTTCATCCATTTCTCGAGAGGTCGCGATTCGGTGGTTCCGGAGGAAGTAGGCGTACGATCAGCGTTCCTCATGGAAATCCGGCCCTGAATCTGGTCACCGCGGCACGCCCGGCGTGCCGGGTTGCGAGAAGACCGTCGCAAAGGGAGCCGAGTGCGACACGAATCTGCCACGACGAGGCCCGACGCCTACTTCATGATCAGAGAACGTAGGGTTCTTGGTCGGTAGTTTGCCGGCTCAATTCAAACTGCTGTGCTAGTTCGGGAGAAGTAATGCCGTCCTGGCATCATCTCGTATTTGCTCAAGCTCTCATCGAATTGCTCCACGTGTAACTAAGGACGATGCCATCAGCGTGATGTTCGTTGGCCACGTAGCGTGCACGGTTCAGCACCGACGCAGTCGGAATTCGCAATCGCAAAGCCGTATACCCAGCTGATCGGTGTGTCCTTTCGGCCAGCCGGCCGTAGCTCGGCGAGAGCAGGCAAGAGAGCACTGCTCACCAGTTTATGAGGAGGCGCGACGCAACACGCTCTCTCTGTTCTTTGAGGCGATTGATCTGTGGTGCCGAGTGGGACCCGCCCACTTGGGAAGCTCCGACTGGGTCTGTCACAACCGGCTGGAGCTCAAATGATGCGGATGGAACCGTCTTTCCGAACTCTCGAGCGACATCGCAAAGGCAAAGCCTTGCTTGGCTGATCTCGCGAGCGTCTTGCGACGGGAAACCTCGAATCATGGCTCAATCTGGCGCAATTCCGAAACATCGCCGGATGCTCGCGCAACGACGGGCTCGGTATCGTCCTGCGGAACACCATGCGTGCGCGTCACCAAGCCTGCCCAACGGTTGAGCTCGCTCTTGATCTTCACTGCTACTGCCGAACCGTCAATGCACTCAAGCGGCCCGGCTCGATTGAGAGTGTGCAGTCGTCGCCCCGGCCATCGCGGCCCGGTGCGCAAGGTAACAAGAATTTTCTGCTCGAATGCCTCATCATCGAGGCGCGTGATCTCAGCGAGGGTTACGGCTCTCCCATATCCTCCTCGGCAATCCTGAGCCGGCCTCAATAGACGCCCGCCGCGCTCGACAATCCGGCCGGCCGGCCGAGCTGAGGCAATGTCGACGAGCACGGGATTTCGCTGATGTGGGACCCATGGTCCCATGACGTTGCTGGCGGACCAGAGGTAGAGCGCGTCGGAAAAGGATCCATGCCCCTCTCTGACAGTCGCCATCATCCACCAACGCCCGGCATGCTGAACCAATGTCGGATCACTCGCCTCGACGCCAGCCACCAGTGTGGCTGCAAGTTGCCAGGAGTCCGGAAATTGTACTGCGCGATAGAGGTCGATGCGATGCGCAGCGGTGGATTCCGGAGTCATCCAGATCTCTCCGGCATGCTCGAAGACGAAGGGGTATGAAAGGTGTGAAGCCGTCGCGAGGACAGTTCGAGGGGCACCTCGTGGCCCGTGTGCGTCGAACTCCGCGGCAGCAATAGCAGCGCGTCCCAGCCGGTGATCGAATTCTTCAACGAATACCACCACGCGGCCTCCGACTGCGAACGGAAATGGATCCGCGTAGAACCGGAAGCCGTCATCGCGCAAGATATTCCAGCCTTCAGCGGGCATGGCCAGCAGATCAAAGGTGTCCGGTCCGTCGACGAACCTCCAGCCAACCCGCCAATGGGGTGCATAGGTGCAAAGCTGATAGAGCCGTCGGATGACAAGCCTGACCAGCATTTTCATTGTGAAGCGGGCGACGTCGCCACAGCGCAGCGGCAAACTGGCGGCACCAGCACAGGGCGGAAACGGGGCGGTCCCCCTGGTGGCGGCTACGATGAGCGTGATCACCCGTGTCAGGCAATCCTCGAACGCAGTGAGGATGATGCCTGCCGTTTCGGTCCCCGGCCGTCCAGACGCGAGCGCAACTCCGGTTTGCGCGTCGACAATCGCGATAACGGGAGCGCGTCCCAGGAGCAGAGGGCCAAGGGCAGCTACCTCTCCGTAGGATCCATCGAAGGTGAGGTACCATCGCCTCTCCAGAGCAGACTCGCTCGGGCCGCAGAGATCAAGTACGAGATCAGGTTTGACCGCTGGTTGGTGGACAAAAGGCAGAAACGCGTTGCGCGGCGCGCCCTCGGCCAATCCGCCGGCCGGCAGGCCATTGATCATGCGCTCAAAGAGGAAGAGCAGGGAGATGCAACTCGGAACTGGCTCTTTCAGCACGGACCAGCTTATCCCAACCGAAACTCCTGGGATCTTGTTTAGCTCCTCAAGTAACCGGAGATGCCACACTCGAGTGGCGGTCTGATCCGCTCGAACTTGGACAAGCATCGGTTCCGGCGCCTCCAATTAGATATCAATGTGCGGCCACTTGCTTCGGTCGATCCCTGCTGTCGCGCGGTCGGCTCCGATCGTCGGAGATCCCGATGCTCCAATCTTCACGTCAGTCGCAATGCGTAAAGACTGTAACGCCACATGAATCTTGCTCTCTTCAAGAGGGTACTACGGCCCGTCACCATGCCAGATATTCCCAGCAGAAAGGCTCGCAGCAGCAATCCGGACGCGAGCATCAGGCGAACGGCCCAGCATGCCGGGCGCGAGTGCGATTCGGCAAAGAGCCGGGTGATGGCGTCCAGCCACTTGGTTGAGAAGAACAGATCAATGCTTTTGCGCTGCGAGTGCCCTCGTAAATGCACGACTTTGATCTGCGGAAGGTAGATGACCTTGTATCCGCCATCACGCATGCGCTGGCCCCATTCCACGTCCTCTCCATACATGAAGAACCGCTCGGCGAGTCCACCGATCTTCTCGATCACTTCGCGACGGATCATGAGACACGCTCCACCAATCCAGTCCACCTCCACTGCGGCGGCTTGGAGCAGCCGTGGATTTGCGAGAAAGATGCTTGGAAATCGAGCGCAAACTCGGTGCAGCAGGAAGGAGTAGGAGAGAACATTAGAGAACGATACTCTCCACCCGGCATCTCCGATCTGGTGCGTCCCATCCGGATCGATGATCCGTGGCCCAACGGCGGCCACATCGGAATGAGCCTCGAGGTAGTCGGCTAACGAGAAGACCGCCTCGAGTGACGGGAGAAATGCATCCGGGTTCAACAGCAGCACGTAACGTCCCGAGGAGGCGCTGATCGCCAGATTGTTGCCCTTGCTGAAACCGCTATTCTCCCGATTGGCGATTGCATGGACTTCGGGATAACGGCTCTTGACCTGCTCGAAAGTTCCGTCCCAACTCGCATTATCCAAGAGCACAATTTCGATCTGCGTTGAGGGGTCCGCACATAGGGGGGCGAGGCAGCGGTCGATCACCTGCGCGGACTGATAGGTCACGATGACGACACTGATCGCCCGCTGAACGGCCGAGTTCATCTGCTGGTCCTTTCCTTGGAGGATCACCTGAACCGACAAGCCTTGGCCACTTCGTTCAGGCAGTTCAGTTTCCCGCTGGTATGCTCGGATGGCATCATTTATCCGGCACCCCTCCTGCCCCCCAAATACTGGTGCCGTTATCAGCGGAAACATTCGCTTTCGCGGAGGTGCGCCTCCTCTGGCGTGTGCGGTCACCCGCGTAAAGATTACCCCGGAGGCTACCGCTCGTGTCGTCGTCAAATTGGATGGCAGGGCCAGATTCGGCGGCGTTGGCAAACCGATTTCCCGTCAAATTGATCCCGTAAGAGTCTTTGGCGATCTTCACCCCAGACTGATCGTTCTCGAACCACGAATTCGAAATGCTGATATTCTGCGCACCCTCTATCAGAAATGCGATTTGTGCACTCTGCACCGTGCAAACGTCAAAATGATGCAGGCACGGAGCAAGCTGCCCCCCCGAAGCCGAACCCAGGTGAATTGCCGGCCCGTGCACCGTACTCGCGCTATCGAACAAGCATTGTTGAAAGAGCCCCTGCGCCACTTGACCGGTCATCTCCAGATGAGGTCCAGACGCCGACGCGGCAAGATCGACAAACATGTCTCGCATCGAGAAGAACTGGTGCGGTAGCAGATAGCCTTCGTCGCCTCCTTCCAGCGCAATTCCTCGATCGAAGTGCGATATTCCGAAGTCGCTGAAATACGAATTCCACATCCCACCATGCGGGTAGCCGACCGCGGCCGGGCGAGCAACGAGCTGCATCGCCCATTGCTTTGGATTGGTCGCTTTTTGAGGTGCTCCTCCTTGCAGGCTCAATCCCGTTAGTCCCGTATAGCGCACGGGGCCTGGCTCTATCGTCACTAGCGCTGGATCCTCGCCGGAGAGTGCCTCGATAACCGTCGCCTCTCGGCCGGCCCCTCGCAACATCACTGAATCCCGCAATTGGAGCGTACGAAGCGGGTAACGACCGGGCGCAATCCAGAGGGTGCCGAGCCTGTGCTGGTGAGCAACGTCAATAGCTTTGGCGAAGGCATCGGTGTTGTCGATCGCTTCGCCGGCTCGTGGCTCGACGTCATCGAGAGAAAAGAAGTTCCGCGCCCTCCCGCTAATGGCCATTGCTGGTCGCGAGGAAAGCAGCCAAGCGCTCGGTGCTATGTCGCGCCAGAATTGTCGTCGAGAGAGCATTTAGTCAGTTGCCCGTTGGCAGCGCTGCGCTTAGCTGATTGGAGGCAGGCGGGTTGATAGGGTCGGTACACCGGGTGCGTTC
>Ga0209677_100978_pt1 | contig 13855 bp, 13 predicted proteins | sample AraplaCvi_mCL_r2_2_FD_184285 | JGI IMG/M metagenome (GOLD analysis project Ga0209677, IMG submission 184285) | Arabidopsis root microbial communities from North Carolina, USA - plate scrape CL_Cvi_mCL_r2 (SPAdes) (version 2) | ecosystem: Host-associated > Plants > Roots > Endosphere | place: USA... | reverse complement strand
GCCCGAAGGGTGTGAGCCCACGGGCGGACAAATGTTTCGGCGGTTGCCTCAATCCCACGGAATAACGGCCATCAGGTCATCGTCGTCCTGGCCGGGATAGCGACCAAGATTGGCATTGAGCCTGCCGTGACCGGTGTTGATGGAGAGGCTGTAATAGTCGCCGTCATTCTGGTTCTTCTTCTGCCAGATGCCGCCGATTTCCACGCGTCGTCCCCTCGGGGACTTGGCGAACAGGCGGAAAACGGGAGCCTTGGGATTGTTGCTGTTGAACGCCTCCCCGGTGATGTCCAGGTCGTAGGAAATCGAAGCGATGTTGCCGGTGAGAGTGCCGTTTTCGCCGAAGCGCACGAAGTTTGCGTAGTCAGTCATTGTCAATCTCCATTGGTTGCGGTTGCCATCCCGAAGGGCAAGCCCCTCGGGCGAAGCCTTCCCGTCTTTCCGGGTGAATGGCCTCTGACATTCCCCGGGACAGAGGGGGAGGGCGAAAGCCCGCCCCGCGCCGACGGTTGCTCGGGTCAAGGGGTCGTGGCGGGAAAAAGCGGAAGCTTCGGCCGCAGGCGGAAAGCCGCTTTTTTCCGACGCGACAAGCGGCTTGCCGCGCCTGCCCCTTGATCCGGGCGGCCGGCGATGTCAGGGGCAAAACAAACAGAGCAGACCGGAACGGGCCTCATGGTCGGGTGCGTCAGCAACTCAAGGGGTTCAACACCGGGATCGGTGGTGCGGATCGAACGGACTGCGTCGTGCCAAAGAGATAAAGTTGCGCTGCCCGAAGCGGGGGGCGGGCAGTCAGCGCGAGTGGTCTTCGAGGCATTGCGCAAGTTCCGTAAGATCGCGTTCCACAGGCTCCGGAAAACCCTTCGGCGCTAAATATGAGCGCGGGTTTCCTTCGCCTGCTCCGCTCGCCTGTGGCTCGCTCCGGCCGCGGCCGCGCCGTCCGACGGCGCTGCGGCTGGAAGGCGGTTCGGACTGAGCTGTGCGCTGACTCGCTCCGACGATCGCGCGGGCGCGATCGGGAAACAATGAAGAGCATCGGAGAAATCATCATGGCGCCGGCCGCAGGTCGGGATTTCGGGAATTCTCGACGCGCAGGGAGCGGAACAAGGGCAGCCGCAGGAGCCTCAACGAAGTTGCCGCAGCGGAAGCGGGATCGACTGCCCCCGCTCCCTGCGCTCCGCGTTTCATGGGCGGGCGGGGAGTGTCGAGGGGTGGGGCGCAAGGGGCACCCCTCGTCCTGGCCCGCGCCGCTCGATGCGGTTCGGGATAGGCAAACCGACGACTAACCACCTGGCCACATCAATATCGGACGGGGCACCGACCGCTGTGATTAGGTGCCCCCTGATAAATCCCCGCTACGCCTCGATCTTGACCGGAGGTGCCTTCGACATCGACCGGCAGATAACCAGATTTTCAACCGTGGTCGTTTTCCTTCGATATTGCGGCCGCCAAAGCGTCGTTTTCATCCTTGGAGAGTGTGATGAGCTTAGCGTCCGTGCGAGTGGCTGAACAGAATGCAAGGCGATCCCGGACGATGCAGGAAAAGCCACTATCGGTCCAAACCCGAAACCCTTCCGGGATCTCCTCCTCGAACCATCGGTCACCGGCTTCAATGCAGTCGCGAATATTGTTCAGGGTGATGAAAAATGCGCCGCCCCACGATGAGGGGACACGAGCGTGAATTGCGTTGGCCAATGCCATGGGACGAACATGGCCGGTGATTTCCCGCAGATTGGCGATGGCGACAGGGTGCGCGGTGTTCATTGATGCTCTCCGATAGAGTGGTGATGGATAGAAAGCGCCGCAGCGTGGCGGCGCTCTCGCGATCCTGGTCAGGATTTCAGGGCGCCCATCCGTTCGCCGAGCAGCCAAAGCGCCTTGTTGAGCTTGATATCCTGATCGATCCCGTTCACGGCGCGGGATTTCACGCGGCGCGGCCTGCCGAGATCGTCGCGGCCGATGCCTCGCAATCCGCCCTTGATGGCGTTTTCCTGCACCACGTTCCAGACTGTCCAAAGATCGTCGGCGCGGTCGTCATGACGGCGGGGGACCAGCAACTGTTCGGCCTTGATCGGCGTCGTCGTTTCGCCTTCGCTGTCGCCAAATCGCAGGACATGGGCGGCGTCCGCCAGAATATCCTGTTCATCGCGGTTCAACCGCAACGTTGACCAGTCCTGTGGAGCGACAAGGGTGCGCTCGGCCTCGCCAAGGACGCGGTACGTGCCTTCGATCACCTTATGCTGCACGTCGCCGGAATGGCGTACCTTGATAGCATCGATGGTGCCGGTCTGCGTGACCAGGGAATTGAGGCAACGGACCCGAAACAGCCCGGCCATAAGCTCGTAGGCGCTCGTCCCGTCATTGGCATTCTTGAGGAGGATCTCGCAAACGGTATCGCCGACGTTGTAAACCTTGCCATCATCGATGCGGCGCAGGCGGATAAGGTGCTTGGTGAAGTCGGCCTTCCCCTCTATGCGGCTGCGCGACTGCTTCGCTCCGACCGGCATGAAACCCTCCCGCATGAGACCGCGCAAAATCTCGATGGTGGGAATAGGCTGGAACCGTTCGGACCTGCTTTCATGGGCGGTCGCGGCAAAGATCGACGGCGCGATGCGGCGCATTTCGGTTTCGGTCAGTGCGCGGCCAGTGTCGAAACGTGCGGTCTCGGTGTAGATGCTCATTATCTCTCTCCAAAGTTTCCCGTTGCCACCCCGAAGGGCAAGCCCCTCGGGCGAAGCCTCCCCGGTCTTGCCTGGGGAATGGCCTCTGACATTCCCCGGGACAGAGGGGGGGAGGGCGAAAGCCCGCCCCACGGCGGCGAACGGGACTGTCAAGCGGCGTGGAGCGGAAGTCGGGGCATCTCCACGGGTCCGCTTTTGCGGACTGGCGCGGAAGATGAACCGGCTTCACGGGCCGCTTGACCGGCCTGGGCGGCGATGTCATGGGGCGAACGAATGGAAGCGGCCCGGAACGGGCCTCATGATCGGCTGCGCCAGCAGCCCGATAGACGAGCAATCGTCAAATGATCGCTCGCGGGCAAGCGCAATCCTGAAAAATGGAGAGCATCGGAGAAATCAGCATGGCGCCGGCCGTTGGCCGGGATTTCGGGAATTCTCGACGCGCAAGGAGCGGATCAAGGGCAGCCGCAGGAGCTTCAACATCGTGGCCCGAAGGGGAAGCGGGACCGACTGCCTCCGCTCCTTGCGCTCCGTTTTTCATGGGCGGGCGGGGAGTTCCGAGGGGTGGGGCGCCAGGGGCACCCCTCGCCCTGTCCCGCGTCGCTTCGATAGCGGCTCGGGCCAGGCAAGCGGCGGAATCGACATTGACATGGCGAGGGCCGGATATGGCCTCCGCCTCGCAATGGTCCGGATTAGAAAAGCCTGAACTGACCGGTCTTTTCGACATCAAAGGAAGGTGCTTTTGGCTCGGCGGATTGCGCACGATCATATTTGGGTGCTACGGCGTTTGACATCGGTGGAGCCCCCTTCCCTTCCCGCTCGACTCTGCAGAGCTTCGCATTCCAGCCGCCCATGACGTGCGCCAATGTATGCCACTCCTCGTGGAACGTCATTGCCAGGCTGTCGCCGACGAGAACCGTTGCAGGGATATGCAAAAGCGAAAACTGGATATACGCCATGTGAACCGCGCGGCGATCGATATCCACGGCGGTGACATGAAGGTGCCGCTGGTAGTTAAAGCCGGCGTCCCGTATGGCCTCCGCCAGCGCGACGATCATAGCGCCGCTTCCAACGGCGGGCTCCTGCGCGATCAGGAAGCCGCGTCTTTCCATGGCCCTGCTGACCTCCTCCTTGCCGCCAGCAACCATGAGTGCCATCATTCGGCAAACGGTGTAGGGTGTGAAGAACTGCCCGCGCGCCTTGTTGTGTAGCTCGAGCGCATGGAACGTCTCCCCGAGGATATCCTGCGGCGCGCCCTCCATCGCCATCGTGACTTCCGCGAGGATGTGCGCAAAGGTCTCAATGGTCTGGCGGTCATAGTTTCTGAGGATTTCGAGATAGCGCGCTTCGCGCCTCTCGAAATGCATGAGATCGACGGCATTGCTCATCGAAATAGCCGCGCATTCACACCAGTCGGAAAAGACCGAATAGAGGTCGTGCTTGTAACGGCAGGTCTCGAAAAGTTTGACGATGGTATTGAGGCGGCAATTGTTCATGGGATGGCCTTGAAAGCTTAAGTTGATCCGTGAAGCGGCTTGCTGGTCCTGCAAAGGCAGGGCGCCGCTCCTGCCTTCCGGGGCCGCGAGAGTGGTGGGTTGGAAGGGGAAAACGGACTTCGCGGGGAACCGCCTGCACGGAGCAATGGCGTTGCGGAGGAAGGTGGGCGGAAGGCTGTTTGGGGGAGAGAAGGGCGAAGCCCTCGGCCCCCTGCCCTTCGAAATTGCGACGGAAGGCGTCCGTCAGCGCCCGCCGAGGCTTGACGCCGCGGCGGGCGCTCTCTGCGCTAACGTTCGCGCTCTGCGATATGCTTGATGAAGCTTGGCGGCAGGTCGAAAGCCTTGAGGGCGGCGTTCAAAGTATCCTGTACATCGCTCCAGCTTCATCACCGGCGAGGTAGGCGCGGATGAGCTTGCAGCAGATTTCAGTGGCAAGCGCCGGGTCAGGAGTTTGATCGAATATCGGATTTATCGATTGCAAGGGAGGAACCGGCCGCGCTAGCGGAGCGCGACCGGCTGGCTGGCAAGGGCGGGACTATTCCGCTGCCACGGGCAGGGATCGCGCATCGGCCTCGACTTCGCCGTTCGGATCGACAGCAATCCGAACCGGCGCCGGGAGCCAACCCGAACCCTTGATCTTCCGTTCTGCGATAAGCACAGCCTCGGCTTTCTTGGATGCCGAAGAGATCGCAAGGACGGCTTCCGGTCCCTTCGCTTCCAGAACAGCCTGCTCGATCCCGCGACGATTGACGTGGTTGAAATAGCTGTCGGCGGTCGTCTCGAACCAGTTCGTCATATCGACCTTGAGGGCACGGCCAAGCTGGTTTGCCTGCTCGATACCGTTCCGCCGGTCGGTGAATTTTACCTGCACCGCGTTGACGGCATGGGCGGCAGCGTAAGCCAACAGCGACAGAAGCTCCTCGCGGCTCTGCCCAAGGCACCAGTCGAATAGATCGGCGGGATTGCCGGGAATTTTGTGCCCGTAGTTCTCCTGCATGCTCTCGAAGGCCACGCATGCCGCGCAATCTTCCGGCTGCTTGATCCATTTGCCCATGCGCTCATGAGTGAGCGACACCTGCAGTGCACTCTGCTCGGACGCGTAGCCGCCGTAGCTGATGCGCAGCAGCATGGCGTGAACCACGGCGGCCAAGGCCACATCGGGATTGTTCGCCAGTTCCACACGCAAGGCGGCGGTCTTCTTCGCGGTCAGAACCTCGATCAAGGATTGGGAGGGCGTGAACGTCGGAATGCTCTCGCCTGCTTCGACGGCTCCAGTATTGGCATCGTCCGTTGCGTTATCGCTGTCGTCGTCCTGTGCTTCCTCAGCTTCATTGCCGTCCCTGACGATGCCAAGCGCGGTTTCCGGTTTGCCATAGCGGTTGATGAACACCACAACGCCGCTGCGCGCCATGTCGTCGGACCGATAAATCTCCTTCTTTGCGGAGATTTCGTCCAGACGTTTGTCGATGTCAGCGATACGCTGATCTGCGCTCTCGTCTGCAGCATCGTTGTCGATCAGTTCGACGAGATCGTCGTGTTCATCAACAAGCGCGTCATATTCGGCCTGATCCTCGGCAGAAAGCTCCACGTCTTCCGGGTAGATGCGTGGTCTGTCGAAAATCCAGTCCGGACGTTCGAAGGCAGTCTCCACCCATTTCCAACCCTGCTCGCGATAAGGCGCTGCAACCTCTTCCAAACGGTCCGAGACGAGCCTGTCGAGCAAGGCGACATCAAGGGCGTAACCGCCGCCCTGCTCATCGAAGAGATCGCGGCGCACCGCTCCGCCCGCCTGTTCATAGGCATCCAGCCCGTCGATCAGCAGGACGCGCCTGTCGGTGCTCGCAACTTCGCCAGTTACCAGATTGGACTTGATCCGGTGCGCCTGCCGATCCCATTGAGGCAGGTTTTCCCAGACCTGTTCCTGCCGTTCATGGTCGTCGGAAACTGTGAAGGCGGAAAGCTGCTCAAAGGTCATCTTTCCCTCACGGTGAAGTTCAAGCAGCTTGGGGGATACCTTGGCCAGTGCCAGACGGCGGCGCACGATGATTTCGCTCACGCTGAAATGGGCGGCAATATCGGCGATGGACTTGCCCTCCGCCGCCATGACCGAGAACGCCTCGAACTGGTCGACCGGGTGCATGTCCTCGCGAAAGATGTTTTCCGAAAGGCTGATTTCGGTCGCCTGCGAGCCATCGCGGACCTTGCATTCGACCGGGTGGTCCTTTGCGATCTTCCCCTGCTCCATCAGCATCAGCAGCGCCCGCCGGCGGCGTTCGCCGGCCGTCACAAAATAACGCCCGCGCTTGCCGCCGGCCCGCACGACAAGGTTTTGCAGAACCCCTTCTGCATCAATGTTGGCGGCAAGCTCGGCCAGTTTCGCAGAGCTGTATGTCTTGCGGACGTTCTTGGGGTCGGCGTCCAGCTTGTTCAGTTCAATGATGATAGTCGTCGTCATGGCTTCGATCTCCTGAGTTCGCGTTGCTTCGGGTTGTTCAGAACCCGCTGTGGCGAAGCCTTCTTCCTTTGGTCCGAAGGACGTGCTCACACGTCCTCGGGACGAAGGGAGGGGGCGGAAGCCCGCTCCCGGTAGGGCGAAGATCCGGTCATGGGTCGGACGGGGGAAAAAATCGGAAGGTTCGGCGCGAAGCGGTGAAAGCCTATTTTTTCGACGGCCGACAGCGCCCTCGGGCGCGCTTGCCCATTGGCCTGATCTTCGCCCTATCGTAAGAGCGGCAATGTGATGGAAGAGAAGCGCCTCCGCCTCGAAGCGGATGCTCCCTGCAGATGTGAGCACGCCGGCGTGCTCCCGATCTCTCGCGCAGTCCAGCCTGGGAACCGGGTGTGAGCGGCTGCATAGGTTCTCTTAGGCAGCACTGACTGGCTGACTTGCAGAGTGTCAGAAACTTGCATATATTTCTGACAGGAGAAAAGCCAATGCAACGACTGACATCTCAAATTCTTAGCTATGCCGAGCAATTGCCGGAGGGTACGGCTCTGTCCGCAAAAAGCCTGCTGCATCTCGGAAACCGGGCTGCGGTAGACCAGGCTCTGTCGCGGCTGCATGAGCGGGGAGAACTGGTCAGGGCCGGGCGTGGTATCTACATGAAGGCCATCAAAAGCCGGTTCGGGAGCAGGCCGCCCACTGTCGAGCAGGCTGTCGAGGCAGTCGCACACCAGCGGGGCGAGGTCATCGTTTCGAATGGAGCGGCGGCGGCCAACGCCCTTGGGCTCACGACGCAGGTTCCGGTTCGCTCCATCTATTTGACCTCTGGCCGCAGCCGGACAATGAGTGTCGGAAGCCAAAAGGTTGAGTTCAAGCACGTCCCTCGCTGGCAGTTGTCGCTCGCCGGCCGGCCGGCCGGCGTCGCCGTGCGCGCGCTTGCCTGGCTGGGGCCGGAGAAAGCAGAAGAGGCTCTTTCGAGCATCAAGCGGAAACTGCCGCCCGAGGCGTTCAACGAGCTTGTCGCTGCAGCACCTCAGTTTCCGACTTGGCTCGCACGAAGTGTCGGAAAAGCAGTCCATGGCTGATCAGTTCTTCGAATTATCGATCGACGACAGGCGTGAGGTTCTCGCCATTGCATCAGACCGATCGAGGCGCCCCACCTCACCTACGATATTCGCGCGCTTGCCCCTGATCTTGTTGGGGACAACGAAGAAGCACTCCCGAAAACCCGTAGCGAGGAAAAGCGCTGGTCGAGCGAGGTGCGACGACGACTACCGATCTGGGTAACCGACACGGTTGCACTGATCATCGGCGTTGAACTTGAGAAGCAATCGCTGCCCGCAGAGATTCGGATCGATGGCGACAGGCTTTACATCGACTATCAGGCCATCAGTTCAGGATCTAGTTATGTCGCGCCCAGCGTCATGTTGGAGTTCGGAGCCCGTTCAACTGGAGAGCCAGCCAGCCTTCGAGATATCGCCTTTGACGCGGCCGGTCTCGTTGAGGGGGTCGAGTTCCCGACGGCTAGCCCGAAAGTGATGCATGCCGAACGGACTTTCTGGGAAAAGGCAACTGCGATCCATGTCTTTTGTCTGCAGGAGCGGCTGCGGGGCGATCGCTTTTCACGTCATTGGCATGACATCGTACGCCTCGACGACATTGGCCTGGCAGACAGCGCAATCTCCGACTGCGAACTCGCAAACGCGGTCGCGAAGCATAAGTCGATGTTTTTCGCGGAGAAAGCCGCCGACCGATCGCCGATTGACTACGAGACAGCGGTAAACGGCAAGCTGCTGCTAACGCCGGCCGGTGAAGGACAGAAAGCCCTCAGGGAGGACTACGCCAGGATGGTGGACGACGGTCTTCTTTTCGATGACGCCGAAACGTTTGACGAGTTGCTCGAGCGATGTGCTGCCATCTGCAAAAAGGCAAACGCCGCAGCCTAGCAAATACTCGAGGAATTTTCGAATGGCAGAGCGGGGGTCGTTTGCGGGAGGGGGCGCAATCCTACGATAGCGATAGCCGTATGCGGAACGTTGATTGCGACATGGATTTTGAAACAGAAACTCCCTCGCCTGAATGGTATTTCCACCTGTATCACAAACCGCCGTTTGCGATAAACTGATAGAGATTTCTAGCTTTTGCATAAACGTACGATTCTATCCCGTCCCGCAAGTGACCAAAAATTTTGAGGGTTTGATGACTGATAAAGGAAGTGCAATCCAACGTCTAAACCCGCCGGAACTGGGGTCACCACCGGGTTATTCGCAGGTAGTGGATGTCAAGGCGAGCCGGCTAATCTTCATCGCAGGTCAGACTGCACTCGACCGAGACGGCGCATTGGTTGGCAAAGACGACTTCACCGCCCAAGCCGATCAAGTTTTTCACAACCTGAGTGAGGCCCTCAAGGCTGTCGGCTGCGATGCAAGCCACCTTGTGAAAATGACAGTCTTTCTCCGAGACGTAGGTGATCTCGGCGCATATCGCGAGAGCCGCAACCGGTTCTTCACCACGGTAACGCCTCCAGCAGCGCCTGCTGTCACTTTGGTTGAAGTTTCAAAGCTCTATGGGGCAGACTTTTTGATCGAGATCGAAGGCATCGCCGCCGTCGCCTGATCTGCTGGTCATGTTTTTCCGTTTAGATCGAAACACGTAAATCTCTCACCAGCGAATATCATCTGCCAACGCCCTAGCGTAGGATTCCCTCCCGCAAACGCCCCCGAGTGCGCCATGTCGAGAGAAGAGTTCTTCGCATTGGTATGGTGGACAGACCGCCATGCAGCGCTGGCGAACCTCATGTTGATCGCTCCGCGCTTCATCGCGGTAGACGATAGACGTCGGCATTGTCCTGCCGCTCCCGGAGACCTTTATACGAAGCGTGACGCAGTTTGCCGTCATCGGTCCAGGCACGATACTCGATCTCGGCGATCAGTGTTGGCTGAACCCAGACGACGCCGCGCTGTTTCAGCGCGATCGGCGCCCGCGCAGTCTTGAGTTTGTCCAGATCTTTGCGAAGCCTCGTGGCATCACGTTCATTAAAGCCCGTCCCCACATTGCCGACGTAGATGAGATCGTCCCCTCTATAGGCAGCGAGAAACAAATTGCGGATCCCGCCGTGTGCAACAGCAGATGGTTCATAGCCGACGATGAAAAAGCTGTCGCTCTGGACGCATTTCACCTTGATCCAGTCACCGGTACGACCGGAGCGATAAGGCCGCTCACGGTTCTTGGCGATGATGCCCTCCAGACCATAGGCACATGCGGCAGCGAGAAGTTCCTCACCATCGGCTTCGACCGCCTCGGAGAGTTTTATGACGCCGGCATGATCGGGGAGAAGCCCGTCTAGGATCTGCCGGCGCTCGGCGAGATCCAGCTTCATAAGGTCGTGTCCATCGAAATAGAGCAGATCGAAAGCATAGAAGATCGCCTCATCCGCCCGGCGATGCCCGCCCCTTCCCCCAAGGGCACGCTGAAGGGCGCTGAAGCTCGACTTGCCCTCGTCATCCAGGACGACAGCCTCACCATCGAGGATCATCGTCGTGCCGAAGTCGGCCGCCTCCTTGGCGATCGTCGGAAAGCGATCAGTCCAATCGTGCCCTCCACGGGTAAGAATGCGCACATGGCTGGGTTCAACATGGACCGCGAGCCGATAACCATCCCACTTTATCTCATAGAGCCACTGCGGCCCTTTCGGAACTTCCGACTTCAGAAGCGCTAGCGCCGGCTGGATCCGCTCCGGCATTGGATCGAGCGGCAATTGCGGTTGGTCTGGATCACGAGCTTTGCGCGCCCGGCTTCGCAGCGGCATTTCCGAGGCGGTGAGAAGGGGTTTGGATGACTTACGCGGGGACTTCGTCATGGAAAACAGTGCAACAGAGAAAGCTTGGCGAGTCGAGTCTTTCCTCACTCTGGCAACTCAGCCACTGCGGCTGGTAAGCCGGAATCGCAGGCGTTCCTCTCCAGCTCCCAACGGAATGGATGGGCTCTTGACTCAATCCAAAATGAGAACATAATAAGAACATACTGACAGAAGCGATCGCCGGTCGCGCAGTTCCATATCGACAACTCAGCAGTTCGAACCCCCGTGATTTCAGGGGTGCAGGAGACGTATTGCCTCATGATAGCCGCAGCCACTCAAACAGATGAACCGCAATTCGATCAGGTCGCATCGGCGCTCGACCTATTCGATGGCGACGCCCGCGCCACGATCGGCGCTCTGCTCGCCGAGCTGCAGTTCGTCCGCAAACAACTGGCCCTCTGCGAGGCTGGAATGAGCGTCGGCTTTACCCGCGGCTGGGTTCCAAGTTTCGAAAGCGAAGGAGGAAGCAATGTTTGAATATTCGAGAGATCCACGACCGAGAGACGGCGTTCTCACCATAAGCCAAGACGAAGCGCAGGCGCTTTATGATTTCGTCGGCTATTTGGGCCGGCATGCCTTCGATACGTTCGGAGACGATCGGCCCGGCTTCCGTGGCAAGTCGCCCGACATGCTTCGCCATCTCGACAGGATGCGCGACCTGCTGGAAAACGTCATGGACTACCCGACCTTGGACGAGGAACTTTGCTGGGACGAGCCGAAGCCGCTCGCGACGGACGAGGTTCATGGCTTACTGCTGACGGAGATCGGCAATCGGCCCGGCATACGGTTTCTCGAGATCGCGGTTTACTGGAACGACGACCAAAGATGCTTCGGGACGCTTCAGCTTGCCGTCGATGACGAGGCCGGCGAAACCTGCGGTCTGTTCGAGGTCGAGGATCTTGCCGGCGAGCAGGTCAGTTGCGGTCCCGGCTGGTCCCAATCCGGCACCGATCTCGACGAGACGATCCGTATCTTCATCAGAGCCTTTCCGATGCAGCAATTGGAAGCGCGGAACGAAGATTGCATCAACGAAATGCTTGCCGCAAAAGTCGCCTGACCGTTAGCCAAGAACGACGCAGGTACATCCGAAATCAATCCGGAAGATACGACGTGGTGCGATGACCGACGCTTAGAACTGAACAATTCGTATCTTCGGGCATTGATCCTTGGTAATCCGAAAAGGAGGAATTGCCATGGATTGGAATCGCGTCGAAGGCAACTGGAAGCAGGTTAAGGGCAAGGTCAAGGAGCAGTGGGGTAAGCTTACCGACGACGACCTTGATCAAATCGCCGGCAAGCGAGATCAGCTCGAAGGTAAGATCCAGGAGCGCTACGGCCTTGCAAGGGACCGCGCCAAATCCGACGTGGACGATTGGTATGGCCGTCAGACCTGGTAAGAAGTTGAACGGGCCGGCCTAGCCGGTCCTTTCGCGAGGATCGCGACTTAGCTCAAAGGCCATCTCGTGATCACTGAAAATCCCTACTCTTCACCTTCAGCCTCTCGATAAGCCGATCCGGCTCATAAATCTCCCGCACCTTCATGACAGCCCGCTCCCGCGAATCCGGACTGCCAGGCGTGCCATGCGCGAACTCATCCCCACGACCGGTCGGTAGCTTGAACGCCTCATCGCGATCGGCAAGACCGGACAGATCGCTAGTGAGATCGAAGAGCTGCTGGGCGACGAGATGCACGACCTCCCCTTCCCGCTGGATGCGGCCATTGATCGCCATCATCGAGGATCCAAGCACGATGCGCCGGCGCCGCTCGAACAGCGTCGGCCAGACGACGACATTGGCCGGTCCGGTCTCATCCTCGACGGTCAGGAACATCACGCCCTTGGCCGAACCCGGTTTCTGGCGCACGAGCACGAAACCCGCCGCCATCAACCAGCGGCCGTCCCGAGATGACATCGCCTGCTGGCAGGTGACGATATTGCGGGCGGTGAGATCCCGGCGCAGGAAGGCCAGCGGATGCTGGCGAAGGGTAAGCCCGGTATGGCTATAATCCTGGATGACGTTATGTCCTTCGGTCATCTGGCGGAGCTGGACTTCCGGCTCCCGCTGCTCGGCGATCGTTTTCTGCTCACGCTCGGCGGCCGCGGCAAACAGCGGCAAGGGCTCGTCGCGCAGCGCTTTGATCGCCCAGAGCGCATCGCGGCGCTGCAGATTGAGGGACGGCAGAAACGCGTCCGCCTCGGCAAGTTCGACCAGGGATGCCGCCGGCACGCCCGACCGACGCCAGAGATCATCGACGCTCTCGAATGGCTGGTCGGCCCGCGCTGCGATGATGCGGGCTGCATCGACTTGAGCGAGACCATAGACCATGCGCATGCCGAGGCGCACGGCATGACGGTCGCTGCCTTCGACCGGCTCCAGCGTGCAGTCCCAACGCGAGCGATTGACGCAGACGGGCCGGACCTCGACACTATGCTTGCGGGCATCGCCGACGATCTGCGCCGGCGCATAAAAACCCATGGGCTGTGAGTTCAGGAGGGCCGCGCAGAAGGCGTCGGGATAATGGCATTTCACATAAGCTGAGGCATAGGCGATCAGGGCGAAGCTGGCGGCATGGCTTTCCGGAAAGCCATAGGAGCCAAAGCCTTCGAGCTGCGAAAAGGTCTTTTCGGCAAATTCCGGCGTATAGCCGTTCCGGACCATGCCGGAGACGAGCTTTTCCTTGAACTTCGAGACACCGCCGGTGAACTTGAAGGTCGCCATGGATTTGCGCAGCTGATCGGCCTCGCCGCCGGTAAAGCCCGCGCAGACCATCGCCACCTTCATGGCGCTCTCCTGGAAGAGCGGCACGCCAAGGGTCTTGCCGAGAACGGCCTCTAACTCGGGGGTCGGATACTCCACAGCTTCCTTGCCCTCGCGCCGGCGCAGATAGGGATGGACCATGTCGCCCTGGATCGGACCGGGCCGGACGATCGCGACCTGGATGACGAGATCATAGAAGGTGCGCGGCTTCATCCTGGGCAGCATCGACATCTGGGCGCGAGATTCGATCTGGAAGGTGCCGAGCGTGTCGGCCTTGCGGATCATCGCATAGGTCGCAGGATCTTCCTGAGGGATTTGAGTGAGATCGAGATCCAGATGCTTGTGGTCGTGGATCAAGGCGAACGCCTTGCTCATGCAGGTGAGCATGCCGAGCGCCAGCACATCAACCTTCATGAACTTCAATGCCTCGACATCGTCCTTGTCCCATTCGATCACCTGCCGGTCGGCCATGGATGCCGGCTCGATCGGCACGAGATCGTCGAGCCGGTCGTGGGTGAGCACGAAACCGCCGGGATGCTGGCCGAGATGGCGCGGCGCGCCCATCAACTGCTGCGCCAGCGTCAAGGTCAGCGCAAGCCGGCGATCCCCCGGATTGAGGTTGAGCTCG
>Ga0209677_100977_pt1 | contig 13855 bp, 12 predicted proteins | sample AraplaCvi_mCL_r2_2_FD_184285 | JGI IMG/M metagenome (GOLD analysis project Ga0209677, IMG submission 184285) | Arabidopsis root microbial communities from North Carolina, USA - plate scrape CL_Cvi_mCL_r2 (SPAdes) (version 2) | ecosystem: Host-associated > Plants > Roots > Endosphere | place: USA... | reverse complement strand
ATCGACGGCCGGCTGGTCACGTCGGGCGACAAATACGGCAACCTGGTCACCGCGATCGACGTTACGCTGGACCCGGCGACGCGCGACGTGGCGAGCGCCAAGGCCGATAATGTCATCGTGCGTACCAGCCTGCCGAAGGATCCCGAGCAGACTGCGCTGATCGACGCCTATGACAAGCTCGCGCGGCCCATTGCCGAGCAGCCCGCCGGCGAGATCACCGAGACGCTGTCGCGGACGCCGAACGCATCAGGCGAAAGCGTGCTCGGCGACGTCGTCGCCGACGCCCAGCTCGCGGCGACGGCTGATCCAGAGAAAGGTGGTGCGGTGATCGCGCTGACCAATCCCGGCGGCATCCGCACCGATCTCATCAGACGCGAGGGCGGCAGCGTGACCTTTGCCGACGTGTTCGCCAGCCAGCCGTTCCGCAATCAGCTGGTGACGCTGACGCTGACGGGCGCGCAGCTCAAGGCGACGCTGGAGCAGCAATGGACGGATCCGGCCCGGCCGCGCATCCTGCAGGTCTCGAAAGGCTTCGCCTATGGCTACGACGCCAGCAAGCAAGCGGGAGCACGCATCGACGCCGCCTCGCTGAAGCTCAACGGCGAGACCATCGCTCCCGGGCGGTCCTACCGCGTCACCGTCAACACCTATCTCGCGCTCGGCGGCGACGGCTTCACCGCGCTCAAGGACGGAAGCGACGCGCAGTTCGGCAAATATGATGACGAGGTGCTGTTCGCCTATGTCAAAGCGAGCAGCCCGGTCGCCCCGCCGCCGCGCGACCGCATCACGGCAATGACGCATTAGTCGACGGGACAGGCAGCGCAGAAACCCGCCATCCCGCCGTCACAGCCCTTTCCGAGCTTCTGCCGAGCGCTTAAGTTACGACTTCAACCGTAACGCGCGAGTGGCGGGTATATATGTCAATGACGCTGTATCTCTCCCATCAGGCCTGCCTCGATCACGCGACCCCTTCGGGCCATCCGGAGCGCCCCGACCGCCTGCGCGCGGTCGAGGAGGCCATGACCGAGGAGCGCTTTGCTCTGCTTGATCGCGAGGAGGCGCCGGAGGGCACGCTCGAGCAGGTCCTGCTCTGCCACAACGAGCACTACGTCACCGAACTGCGCCACATCGCGCCGAGCAGCGGGCTGATCTATCTCGATGGCGACACCTCAATGTCGCCCGGCACCTGGGAGGCGGTGATGCGCGGCGTCGGCGGCGCAGTGAAGGCCACCGATGCCGTGATGTCCGGCAGCCACCGCAACGCCTTCGTCGCCGTGCGGCCGCCCGGCCATCATGCCGAGATCAACAAGCCGATGGGCTTCTGCTTCTTCGACAACGTCGCGATCGCCGCCCGCCACGCCCAGCGCAAATATGGCATCGAGCGCGCAGCGATCGTCGATTTCGACGTGCATCACGGCAACGGCACCCAGGACATCTTCTGGGCCGACAAGAGCGTGATGTACTGCTCGACGCACCAGATGCCGCTGTTTCCTGGCACCGGCGCGCGCGGCGAGCGCGGCGATCACGACACCATCGTCAACGCGCCGTTGGCGCCCGAGGATGGCGGCCTGGAATTCCGCTCGGCCTTCGAGAACCTGATCCTGCCACAGCTGACGAAGTTCAGCCCTGAGCTCGTCATCATCTCGGCCGGCTTCGACGCGCATTATCGCGATCCCCTTGCCTCGCTGAACCTGCGCGCCGAGGATTTCGGCTGGGTCACCCGCAAGCTGATGGAGCTCGCCGACAAGACCGCCGGCAGCCGCGTGGTCTCGGTTCTGGAAGGCGGCTACGACCTGCAGGGCTTGAGGGAATCGGTGGCGGCCCATGTCGCGGCCCTGACCGGCGCCTGAGGTTCCGGGTCTCTCGCTCCCGGTTCCCCAGCTGCGACGCTGCGGGGGCCTGACACCGGCGGCTGCAATGTGTAAAAGCCGGCCCGAAGGTCGATAGAGTCGCAGGAACATCGTATGGCGGACACCCCTGTAACCGACGTGAAGAAACTGTCGTTCGAGCGCGCGATCGAGGAGCTCGAGACGATCGTGAAGCGGCTCGAGGAGGGCAAGGTGCCGCTCGAGGAGTCGGTGACCATCTACGAACGCGGCGAGGCGCTGAAGCGCCGCTGCGAGGAGCTTTTGCGCCAGGCCGAGGCGCGGGTCGAGAAGATCACCACCGATGCCAGCGGCCAGGCCGCCGGCGTCGAGCCGCTCGACGTGCAGTAAGGCTGCGGGCGAGCCTGAAGGCTTGCGTTCAAACGACAGCCCGCCACTCCCCCTATCGCAACGCACGATAACGAGCAGATGCGCGGCCGAGAGGTGACGCCTGTGCCGATCGGCTACAGCACCGCGCTCGCCGTGCACAGCTGCTGAAATCTTTTGCAAATCCGGCTTGGCCTCTGTCCTCTCCTGCTATAGTCCGCATCGGGGAGCCCCGGGGGGCCAGAGGCTGTCACATTGCCAAGTTTTCACGAACATGGCGCGATGGAACAGTTACGTCTTCGCCCGCCTCGGTCTCATGGAAACGCTTTGGGATCTCACAGCACGTGCGCGTCTCGAACCGCCATATCATCTACGTGCAGGGTTATGATCCGCGCGGGCTTGCGCAATATTACCGCATGTTCCGCACCGAGCTGCGCAAATTCGCCCGGCTGTACCAGCTTTCCGCCACGATCAGCCGGCCGCACAGCAAGTCCGACGACGAGATCACATCCTGGTCGATCGAGACCCGGGCGCAAGGAAAGGGCCAGCCTTGGCAGACCCAAACCACTTACGACTTCCTCCGCTTCGAGGACTTCATCCAGAACGACCTCGCCGCGCCGATCTGGCGCACGGTGGCACAGGCGGTCTGGATCTATTGGCGGCTGATCTTCCGCGGCACCATCGGCCGGTTCTGGAGCGCCAACTGGCGGTTCGCGACCTTCATCACCTGGCCGCACATCATCCTGCTGCTGGAGGCGCTGGTCGCCGCCGGTGCGGGCTTCGTGTTCGGCAAGGGGCTCGATGCGCTCGGCTCGCCGCAACCATTGAGCTGGCTTGTGGGATCGGCGATCTTCGTCGTGCTCCTGTGGGGCGCGCTGCGCTATTTCGAGAACCAGACCTACGTTCTCTACCTGCTCTGCGACACGATCTGGACTTGGCAGTTCGCGCACCGCCAGCGGCCGGAGTGGGATCAGCGCATCGACCGTTTCGCGCAATATCTGACCGATGTGGCGCGGGTCAGCGACGCCGACGAGATCGTCATCGTCGGCCACAGCTCGGGCTCCTTCCTGGCCACCGAGATGCTCGCGCGGGCCTTGAAGCTCGACCCCTCACTCGGCCGCCACGGACCGCACATCATGCTGCTGACGCTCGGCGGCAATTTCCCGATCGTCGGCTTCCACAAGGCGGCGAGCGACTTCCGCGACCATCTCGCGCAGCTTGCGGTCGAGCCACAGATCGACTGGATCGACTGCCAGGCGCGCAAGGACGTGATGAACTTCTTCAAGCTCGACCCGATCGCCTCACATGGCATCGACGTTGGCAGCGCCAAGCGCAATCCGACCATCGTGCCGGTGCGGTTCCGGGAGATCATTCGTCCGGATCACTACAGCCTGTTCCGCTGGCAGTTCTTCCGGGTGCACTTCCAGTTCGTGATGGCCAACGAGCGGCCACATGCCTACGACTTCTTCATGATCGTCTGCGGACCCGTGGCCCTCCGCGAACGCATGGCTCACCCTGCCGCTGCGCTCGCGGTCGTCACCACGACCGATGGCGCGGAGCGCGAGCTGGCCTGGTCGGCACTCGCGGCATCCGGACCGATCCGGATGTCCACGGCCCCCGATCTGGGCACCACCACGGAACAACCAGCGCGACGCCGCAGTTGAAAATGCGGCCTGCCGGTAGCAGCAGCGGGCTTGCCATATTCCGTTGGGTTGGCTTTAAGGCGCACTTTGGTGTAAAGCTTCAGGGAACTACGGGCTTTGGAGGCGCGCGATCCGCGAGGGCACAACCGGGTTAACTGTCTGCAAAGGCTGACGAAATGACTTGGTACGCGGTCCCTGCGAAAGACTTGTCGAAACGACTTGGCGAAAGGCCTGGGTGGGTGCCGCCAAGGGTGATTCACATCACATAGACAGACTTAAGCCGCAGTTGGGCTATCTTCTATGGCTTTGGTCCGAGCAGACGACACCTTAAATGATCGAGGTTTCGCCGCCCGTTACGATGAACCTCTCTGACGTCGGCCCTTGAACCCGACCTGCAAAATTGGAATATCGCCGTGACCACATTTAGTAAAACGCCGCTTCTCGACACCATCAAGACGCCGGATGATCTGCGCCGGCTTAAGGTGGAGCAGGTCCGGCAGGTCGCCGATGAGCTGCGCCAGGAGACCATCGATGCTGTCTCGGTGACCGGAGGCCATTTCGGTGCCGGTCTGGGCGTGGTGGAACTCACCACTGCGATCCATTACGTGTTCGACACGCCGCGCGATCGCCTGATCTGGGACGTCGGCCACCAGGCCTATCCGCACAAGATCCTGACCGGCCGGCGCGACCGCATCCGCACGCTGCGCACCGGCGGCGGCCTCTCCGGTTTCACCAAGCGCTCGGAAAGCGATTACGATCCGTTCGGCGCCGCACACTCCTCGACCTCGATCTCGGCCGGCCTCGGCATGGCGGTGGCCCGTGACCTCTCGGGCGGCAAGAACAATGTGATCGCCGTGATCGGCGACGGCGCGATGTCTGCCGGCATGGCCTATGAGGCCATGAACAATGCCGGCGCGATGAACTCGCGCCTGATCGTGATCCTCAACGACAACGACATGTCGATTGCGCCCCCGGTCGGCGCGATGTCGGCCTATCTGTCCCGTCTCTATTCCGGCAAGACCTACCGCACGCTGCGCGATGCCGCCAAGCAGCTCGGCCAGCACCTGCCGAAGGTGATTGCCAACCGCGCCAGCCGCGTCGAGGAATACTCCCGCGGCTTCATGATGGACGGTGGCACGCTGTTCGAGGAACTCGGCTTCTATTACGTCGGCCCGATCGACGGTCACAACCTCGACCACCTGCTGCCGGTGCTCAAGAACGTCCGCGACATGGAGACCGGCCCGATCCTGGTCCATGTCGTCACCCAGAAGGGCAAGGGCTATCCGCCAGCGGAAGCCTCCGCGGACAAGTACCACGCGGTGGTCAAGTTCGACGTTGCGACCGGCACGCAGGCCAAGGCCAAGCCAAATGCGCCGGCCTATCAGAACGTATTCGGCCAGAGCCTGGTCAAGGAAGCCGAGAAGGACGAGAAGATCGTCGGCATCACCGCCGCGATGCCGTCAGGCACCGGCATCGACATCTTCAACAAGGCATTCCCGGATCGCACCTTCGACGTCGGCATCGCCGAGCAGCACGCGGTGACCTTCGCGGCCGGCCTTGCGACCGAAGGCTACAAGCCGTTCTGCGCGATCTACTCGACCTTCCTGCAGCGCGGCTACGACCAGATCGTGCATGACGTCGCGATCCAGTCGCTGCCGGTGCGCTTCGCAATCGACCGCGCGGGCCTGGTCGGCGCCGACGGCGCCACTCACGCCGGCTCGTTCGACAATGCCTATCTCGGCTGTCTGCCGAACATGGTGATCATGGCGGCGTCCGACGAAGCCGAGCTCGTGCACATGGTGGCGACCCAGGTCGCGATCAACGATCGTCCGAGCGCGGTGCGCTATCCGCGCGGCGAAGGCCGCGGTGTCGAGATGCCGGAAGTCGGCATTCCCCTGGAGATCGGCAAGGGCCGCATGATCCGCCAGGGCAAACAAGTCGCCCTGCTCTCCTTCGGCACCCGTCTCGGCGAATGCGAGAAGGCCGCCGATGAGCTCGCCGCGCATGGTCTCTCCGCCTCGATCGCGGACGCCCGCTTCATGAAGCCGCTGGATGAGGAGCTGATCCTCAAGCTGGCGCGCGAGCATGATATCCTGATCACGATCGAGGAAGGCTCGGTCGGCGGTTTCGGCTCGCACGTGATGCAGTACCTCGCCGATCAGGGCATGCTCGACGGCGGTCTCAAGATGCGCACGATGGTGCTGCCCGACGAGTTCCTCGACCACGACACGCCGGCCGCGATGTATGGCCGGGCTGGTCTCGACGCCAAGGGCATCGTCGCCAAGGTGTTCGAGACCCTCGGCAAGGACGTCAAGACGGAAACCGTCAAGCTCGCCTGAGCCGCTCTGCGGTGATCGACAATGAAGAAAGTGTACCTGGCAGGTCCCGACGTGTTCCTGCCGGATCCGCTTGAGGCTGGTCGCCGCAAAGCCGCGATCTGCGCGCAATATGGCCTGAGCGGGCTCTACCCGCTCGACAACACGATCGATCTCGCTTCGCAGACGGCCTCACTCGACATCTTCCGCGGCAATGAAGCCATGATGGATGCGGCCGACGCGATCATCGCCAATCTCACGCCGTTCCGCGGCCCCGGTGCCGACGCCGGCACCGTCTACGAGCTCGGCTACATGGCGGGCCGTGGCAAGCTCTGCCTCGGCTATTCCAACGATCCGAGCTCTTATGCCGAGCGCGCACGCCGCTTCACCGCGGTGCGCGCAGAGGCCGGCCGGCAGGTGGATTCGGAGGGGCTGACGGTTGAAGATTTCGGCCTCAGCGACAATCTGATGATGATCCATGCGCTGGAGCTGCACGGCTGTCCGCTGGTGACGCCGCGCGAGCGGCCAGACGATATCTGGCATGACCTGGCGGCGTTCGAGGCGTGTGTGCGCCTTGCGGCCGAGCTGCTGCTGACAAATTGAACGAGAGTTGTAGGGTGGGCGAAGCGACTTGCCCGCTCGACGTCATTCCGGGGCGATGCGACAGCATCGAACCCGGAATCTCGATATGAAGAGCCGGGCAAGCCAATCTCGGGATTCCGGGTTAAAGGCCTTCGGCCTTGCCCCGGAATGACGTTTCAACGATTGCTACGCTTCCCTTGCTCCTGATCACGACCCAACTCATGACCCCTTCCCGCAAACGCGCTGATATCCTGCTGGTCGAACGCGGCCTGTTCGAGAGCCGGGCGCGGGCGCAGGCGGCGATCGAGGCCGGCCTCGTCGTCGCCAACGACAAGGTGGTCGCGAAAGCGTCCGAGACCATTCCCGTCGACGCGGTGCTGCAGGCCGAGCCGGCGCATCCTTTCGTCTCGCGCGGCGGCGTCAAGCTCCAGGCCGCGCTCGAGCAATACCCGATCGACATCGAGGATCATGTCTGCCTCGATGTCGGCGCCTCCACCGGCGGCTTCACCGAAGTGCTGCTCGCCAATGGCGCGGCGCTGGTGTTTGCCGTCGATGTCGGCCGCGATCAGTTGCACCCGTCTTTGCACGGCCATTCCCGGATCGTCTCCATGGAGCAGACCGACATCCGCTCCTATGACGGCAAGCGCCTGCCGCAGCGGCCCGATGTGGTCGTGATCGACGTCAGCTTCATCTCACTGAAGGCTGTGCTGCCGGTGGCGCTGTCACTGGCCGCCTCGCCGATGAGCCTGCTTGCGCTGATCAAGCCGCAATTCGAGGCGCAAGGTGCGCATGGCAAGGGCGGCATCATCAAGGACGCCGCCGTGCACCAACAGGTCTGCGACGACATCGCAGCTTTCGCGAGCTCGCTGGGGTGCACCGACGTCAAGGTGTTTCCGTCCACGATCAAGGGCGGCGATGGCAATGCCGAGTTCTTCCTCGGAGCGCGCCGCCGTGGTTGAGCGCCTGCTGATCGACCATGTCGGCCATCGTGGCGACGGCGTCTCGTTCTCATCAGGCGAGGCGCGCTACGTGCCCTACACGCTGACCGGCGAGACGGTCGAGGCGACCGCGGTGCCGGGCCATCCCGATCGGCGCAAGCTGCTCGCGGTGGACGCAGCGAGCCCGGAGCGCATCGCGCCGTTCTGTCCGCATTTCGGCGTCTGCGGCGGCTGTGCGATCCAGCACTGGCAGCAGGATGGCTATCAGGCCTGGAAGCGCAACATCGTGGTCGAGACGCTGCGCGCCGCCAAGATCGACTGCGAGGTGGCGCCCCTGATCGACGCGCATGGCGCCGGCCGCCGCCGCGCCACCTTCCACGCGCGCATGGGCGCGCACGAGATCCTGAAAGTGGGATTCAGCGCGGCAGGCAGTCACGACATCATTCCGATCGACCGCTGTCCAATCCTCGACCCCAGCCTCAAAGGGGCACTGGAAGCGGCCTGGGCGCTCGCGGAAGCGCTCAAGCCGACCGGCAAGCCGCTCGACATTCAGGCGACCGCGACCAACAACGGCCTTGATATCGATATCCGCGGCTCCGGTCCGTTGCCGTCGCCGCGCATCACCGCGTTGTCCGTGATCGCCGAGCAGCACCGGCTGGCACGGCTGACGCGCCATGGCGAGCTGGTGCTGATGCGCAGCGCGCCTGACATCAACGTCGGCACCGCGCGAGTGACCCTGCCGCCCGGTTCATTCTTGCAGGCCACCGTGGCCGGCGAGGAAACGCTGGCTGCGCTCGTTGGCGAGCGGCTGGCCAAGGCCAAACACGTCGCCGACCTGTTCTGCGGCGTCGGTCCCTTTGCTTTGCGGCTGGCATCACGCGCGCGCGTCACCGCGCTCGACAGTGACGCCGGCGCCGTCGCAGCGCTCCAGAAGGCGGTTGCCACGACATCGGGCCTGAAGCCGGTCAAGGCCGAGGCGCGCGACCTGTTCCGCCGGCCGCTGATGCCGCAGGAAATGCGCGACTTCGACGCCGTCGTGTTCGATCCGCCGCGCCAGGGTGCCCAGGCGCAGGCGAAGCAGCTTGCGGCGAGCCAGGTGCCGCTCGTGATCGCGGTGTCCTGCAACGTCACCACCTTCGCCCGCGATATCAGGATGCTGATCGATGGCGGCTACAAGCTCGATACGGTGGTGCCGGCCGATCAGTTCAGGCACACGCCGCATGTGGAGCTGGTGGCAAGGCTGGCGCGGTGAGCCGTTCTTCGATTCTTTCCCGTTGCCATTCCGGGGCGCGCGGAACGCGCGAGCCCGGAATGGCGAATAGTTGGAACCGTCATTGCGAGGAGCCGAAGGCGACGAAGCAATCCAGAATCCTTGTGGCTCTGGATTGCTTCGCTTCGTTCGCAATGACGTAGAACCGCAAAAGCAGCTTCTACTAATAACCGTTACCGCACCACGTCGACCTTCACGTCGGCGACGCCGGAATGCACCATGCCCAGCGCTTGCGCGGCCGAATAGGACACGTCCACGACGCGCCCCTTCACGAACGGGCCGCGGTCATTGACCCGCACCGTGACCGAGCGGCCCGTTGCGACATTGGTCACCTGCAGGCGCGTGCCGAAGGGCAGCGTCGGATGCGCCGCGGTCAATTCATGAGGATCGAACCGCTCACCGCTCGCGGTCTCCTGATCCTCGCTGTAGAAGCTCGCAACACCACGCGAGCCGCCCGTCGATGCAAGCGACACACGCTTTGCCGGCTCGCTGCGCTCGGGCTCGCGCAGCCTCACCACCGAGACTGGCTTCGGCGCCGGTCGAAACGCGTGCCGCGGCTCGAGCGCGGCCTCTCGGGTCGGCGCGAAGTGGCCTGCGCGCTGTGAGACCACTGCGGTCTGCGCACAGGCGCCAAGCGACGCTGCGAGCAGGATCAGTCCAGAGGTTCGGACAACGGTGCGACGGCCAGACGCGGTGCCGTCCGGAAGACGACGGGCGAACTGCGCGAGCCCGATCGTGCGACGAGATTCACTGATACAGCCGATGGAACGCATGTTCTGTGCGCCTCCGCCCAAGCTGCGTCAAGCTCGCCGGGCAATGGCGGCAGAACCGTGGCATGAGCGAACTCATGCCGGCCACAACCGTTAGTTTTACCTCAAGTGTTGTTTTGGCGCCACAGCGCCGGGCCTCATCAACGACGCACCTCATTGTTTTCGCAGGTCTCGCGCAGTCTTTGTGATCGTGAGGCCGCGGCGTATGGGTCCCGGGCGCAAGGCCGGGACGACCCGAATGTTGATCTAATTTAGCAGACTGCATCATCACGACGACCTGATGGCCATTGAGAGCCGTGCTACCGCCACGAACTCCGCCGTCGTCCCGGCCTTGAGCCGGGATCCATAACCACCGTCGATCATCGCTATCGCGAGCTGGAGCACCAGCTCGCTTCAACAAAGCTCAGTCGTGGTTATCAGTCGGGGTCATGGATCCCGGCGGTTCGCCGGGACGACAGGGTCCGCCATCCCGATCGTGGTCCGCGTTACCGTCCCCAGCGATCCTGCCAGATCTTCTCGCCCACCATGCAGGAGACCCGCGGCTCCTTGGCTTCGTCTGCGACCGGCACGACGTGACCCGGCGGCGTGCGACCGGCCACCTCCATTAGCAGCTTGGTGCGGATCGCCTCCTTGAATTCGTCGCGCCCCTTGATCGAGATGACGAAGGAGCCGGCGCCACCGGTGACGCAATCCTCGTAGTACCAATCGAGATTTTCGATATCCATGGTCGAGTAGGACGGCTCTTTCACCATGATCGGCAGGCCGTTGATGGTGATACCTTTCGAGAGCGCAGTGTCGCGCGCCATCGTGACCGGCGAGCCGCTGTTGTTGGGACCATCGCCGGAGATGTCAATCACCCGCCGCAGGCCGCGATAAGGGTCCTCGTCGAACAGCGGCATCGCAAAGTAGATCGCGCCTGATATCGACGTGCGCGAGGCGCGACGGATCGGCGTCTTCATGATTTCGGCCGAGACGGCATCCGCGCTTTCCGGCCCGTCGATCAGGCGCCAGGGAATGATGACCTTCTGGTCGCCGGAGGCGGCCCATTCGAAATAGGTGATGGCGATGCGGCCGTTCGGACCGTTCTTCAACGCCTGCAGGAACTCCTTGGAGACGATCGCCTGCGCGTAGCCTTCGCGCTGGATCGCAAGCTCGTCCAGGTCCATCGAGTAGGAGACATCGACCGCGAGGATCAGTTCGACATCGACCGATGACGTCGCTTCCTTCTCGCTCATCTGCGCGGCCGTACCGGCGGGCGGCGCCGCGGCCACACCAGCGGCGTTGCCGCCGGCAATCACACCGGCGAGGCACGCCGCTCCGATCGAGACCCACCAGCGCATGAGAGCTGCCCTCCAATCGTATGACGCGATGGTGACATGCAATCCGCAGCGGGCAAAGCGGGAAGCGCCGCCCCCATTCACATTCAGGTTAGCCGCGCGCGAGCATCGCCCAGTGCTGCCGCGCTTTGGCTACAAAGCGGGCAGCTGGCCTTCCGTTGGAGTTCCGCGGCGATGCGGTTTCCCAGCACGACAGGACGCTGTATCCTGATATGGCTTCGCTGCTTCAGCAGGACCAGGATCGGAGGAGCCGCATGAACGACTCCGTCACCAAGCCCGCGACGAAGACCAGGTCCAAGGTCAAGACCCAGGTCGAGCGTCCGCGTCTCTACAAGGTGATCCTGGTCAATGACGACTACACGCCGCGCGAATTCGTCGTGATGATCCTGAAGGCGGAGTTCCGGATGACCGAGGACGAGGCCTACAAGGTGATGATCACGGCGCACCGGCGCGGCGTCTGCGTGGTCGCCGTGTTCACCCGCGACGTCGCCGAAACCAAGGCGACACGCGCGACCGATGCCGGCCGCGCTAAGGGATACCCGCTCTTGTTCACCACGGAGCCAGAGGAATAGCCGCCTTTGTTCTGATCCGTGTTCTCGGCGCGAACAGTCCCACGTCGCTTGCCTACGCCGCCTCATCCTGCAGGCCAAACACCCGCTGCTCGCTGGCAAAGCCCGCGATTGGAAATGCACCGAGATCGGCCCAGCCGCCGGCGCAGACACGCGCGAACGCTTCAGATGCGACCACCGTGCGCTTCAGGCGGCTTGCGATCTTCTCCAGCCGCGCGGCGAGATTGACTGCAGGGCCGATGCAGGTGAAGTCGAGCCGGTCAGCGCCGCCGATATTGCCGTAGAGCAACTGCCCGACATGCAGCGCCACGCCGAAGCGGAAGCGCTCGGTCGCGTCGCCGACGCGATATTCAAGCGCATCGACGCTGGCGCGGGATTGCCGCGCTGCTTCCAGCGCGCGGCCGCAGACCGTCTCCTCGTCGCCGTCCTGCTCCGCCATCGGAAACACCGCGAGCAGGCCGTCGCCCATGAACTTCAGCACCTCGCCGCCATGACTCCGGATCGCCGCGACCTGGCAATCGAAATAATGGTTGAGGATCTCCACCACGGTCTCCGCCGGCAGCCGGTCCGAGAGCGGCGTGAAGCCGCGCAGATCCGACAGCCAGATCGCCGCATTCATGGTGTCGGTATGGCCGCGGCGGATCTGGCCACCCAGAATGCGCTCGCCGGCGCGGTTGCCGACATAGGTGTCGAGCAGCATCGCAGCCGTGCGGCGCAGGGAGACGATTTCCGTGTAGCGCGACAGCGCCGGCATCAGCGAGCGGAACGCATCGACCTCGTCATCCGTGAAGCCGCCGGGCCGCGTCGTGGTCCAGCTCGACGCATGCGCCGTGCGGTCCATGAAGGTCATCGGCAACGCGAGATAGTCGGTGACGCCCTCGGCGCGCAGATCCATCAGGATCGGAAATCCCTCGCTCGCAGCGCTGAAAGGATCGGCCCTCACCTCGACGCCATCGGTCACGACAATGGCGAGCGGGCTCTGCTTGAACGCAGGCGAATCCAGAAAATCGAAGCCGACGGTGCCGGTCTCGACCTCGCCTCCCCGCCGCCAGATGAAGCTGCGGCCGAAGATTTCCGGGTGCAGCGTGCGGACGAAGACGCCGACGCGCCAGATCGGCGCGCCGGCCGCGACCAGCCGCTCGCAGCACTCGGCCATCATCTGGACCGGTGTTGCCGCGGAGCGCGCGCCATCCATCAGCCATTCGGCGAGATCGCGTATTTTGGCAGTGTCCACCATGGTGGATACTATGCCACCGGAGCGGCGGCGATGCTAGAATCGCGAGACTATCCACCTGACCGCGCCGGCCCGGCAGAGGGTCGGCCGGCCCGCCGGCCTATTGGCAAAACCGCTCCCCGCAATTTTAGCGATTTTCAGGACTTGCGGTTCAGCAACCTTCGGTATCCTCCTCGCATGAGCGACATTCTTCAAAGACGGCATCAAGCGGCGATCGTTCCGCAAACCTCGTTCGGGCCACTGCGACTGCTTCCCGCGCTGCCTTGGCTGATCCTGGCTGCGGCCATGCGCGTGATCGAGTTCGGCGGCGGGCCGGCCAGCGTTCCGGCCCTGATCGTCGCCGCGATCGCTGTGCTGGTTGCCTTTCTCGTTACGGCGCAGCGTTGCATCGAAGCCAGCGGCGGCCGCAGCGGCCTGAGCGAGCTCAGTCTGACCGATCAGCTCAAGCTGGCGCTGTCGGTGTTGTGGCGGATCGCGTTGCTACTGATCGGAACTTCGCTGGCGCTGGCGTTGACGCCCTATGCAAAGCTCGCACCGCATTTGATGGCCGGGCTCGACGGCATGGCCTTCGACCAGTTCACCAATCTCGGCAGGTTCTGGAGCGGCGTGATTGCCGTGCTCGTCTTGCTGATGATCGTGGGCGCCGAGCAGAAGAATGGCCATGTGGCATTCTTTCCAGCAGTGCTGGAGTTCGCGCGGCGCGGCTTGTGGCTCGGCACCGCCGTGCTGGTGCTCGGCCTCGTCTCGATCATGCTCGGCTTCGGCCAGGAGATTGTCCGCGGCGCGATCTGGGACTTCTGGCAAACGTCCGCCGCGAGCCAGTTCATCAAGAACCTGATCTACTTCGTCTTCATTTTCTCGTTCGCCATGCTGCGACTGTGGATCACGCTGTCGATCGTGACCTTCGGGCTGAAGATGTCGTATGTCCATGGCGGCGGTGAGGGCAAATAAAGCCAAGCTCGTCATTGCGAGGAGCGTCAGCGACGCAACAATCCAGTTCTCCTT
>Ga0209677_100972_pt1 | contig 13932 bp, 15 predicted proteins | sample AraplaCvi_mCL_r2_2_FD_184285 | JGI IMG/M metagenome (GOLD analysis project Ga0209677, IMG submission 184285) | Arabidopsis root microbial communities from North Carolina, USA - plate scrape CL_Cvi_mCL_r2 (SPAdes) (version 2) | ecosystem: Host-associated > Plants > Roots > Endosphere | place: USA... | reverse complement strand
ACGTCGGGGGCGCGGCCGGCCTCGCACGCCGCCGCGACGCTGCCCAGGTGCACGCCGAGGCGTCCGCCGCCGCCGGCCAGCACCAGGCAGCGCGCGTACTTTCCCGTTTCTCCCATCCCAGGCAAGTTAACACAGGCCCATGCGTCCTTCCGTCGATCCGGCTCCCGGCTGGCGCCAGCGTCTCGGGCTGCTGGCCCTCAACGCGGTGACGTTCCAGGCCTTGTACGGCGCCTGCAGCGCCGCCGCCGCGCGCGCGGGCGTCACGCGTTCGATCGCGATCCCGTGGGACGCGGCGGTGCCTTTCGTGCCGTGGATGCTGCTGCCCTACATGACCTCCGTGCCGCTGCTGGTGGCGGCCTTCCTGCTCGTGCCCGATCGCCAGGGCCTGCGCGCGCTGAGCCAGCGCTGCCTGCTCGCCACGGCGCTGGCCACGCTGGCGTTCGCGCTGTGGCCGCTGCGCATCACCGCGCTCGACGCGGCGCCGGCGCAGGCCCTGCCGGCGCTGCTGTGGCGCGTCGTCAATGCCGTGGATGCACCGTTCAACCAGTGGCCGTCGCTGCACGTGGCGTACTGCGTCGTGCTGTGGCCGGCGTTGCGCGCCGCGACACCGCGCGCGGCCGTGCGTGCGGCCGTCCTGGCGTGGCTCGCGCTGGTGGTCGCCTCCACGGTGCTGGTGCATCGCCATTTCCTGCCGGACGTCGCGGGGGGCCTGGCGCTGGGCGCGTTGTGCCTGGCCGTCGTGCCGGCACGCCGGGAGACACCCGCCGTGGCGCTGCACTACACGGTCGCGGCGCTGGCTGCATCTGTGCTGGGACTGACGCTCGCGCCGACCTGGCCATGCCTGTGGCTGGCAGCCGGTTTCGCGGTCGTCGCGGTCGCCTATGCGCGCGGCGACGCCGACTTCCTGCGCAAGCGCGGTGGCGGCTTTCCCGTCGCCACCTGGGCGCTGCATGCGCCATACCTGCTGGGGTATCGCCTCGCGTGGCTGGCCGTTCGCTGGCGCGAGCGCGCGCCCGCCGTGCGGCCGTTCGACGACGGGGTGTGGATCGGTCGCCGCCTCGCGCGCACCGAGCTCGCGCTGCTGCCGCCGGACTGCGTGGTGATCGACCTCGCGTCGGAGCTGCCCACCACGCCGGGACTGGGCGATCGCGTGCGCGCGTTCGGGCTGCTCGACATCGTGCCGCCGTCGCCGCAGCGCCTGGCCGAGATCGCCGGCGCCATCGCCGCGGCGCGTGCCGCCGGCCGGCCCGTCTACGTGCACTGCGCCATGGGCTGGCGCCGCAGCCGCGAGGCGGCCGAGGCGTGGCGGGCGCGTCGGGCACACTCCGGGCAACCATGACCCTGTCCGTCTACCAACTCAAGCCGCAGTTCCAGCGCCTCCTGCGCCCCCTCGTCCAGGCGCTCGCGTCCGCGCGCGTGACGCCCAACCAGCTCACGGTGGCCACGGCCGCGCTGATGGTCGCGTACGGCGCCGCGCTGGCAGGGATGCCCGCATCCCGCGGCCTGTGGCTGGGCCTGGTGGCGGTGATGCCGCTGCGCATGGCGCTCAACGCCCTGGACGGCCTGCTGGCCACGCACACCGGCCGCAAGACACCGTTGGGGGCGATCCTCAACGAGGTGTGCGACGTGATCGCCGACCTGGCGCTGTACCTGCCGGTCGCGCTGCTGCCGGGCGTGTCCGCATGGCTGGCCGTGCTGGCGGCCTGTGCCGCGGCCGTGGTGGAGCAGGCCGGGCTTGCGGCGCTCGCCGCCGGCGCGCAACGCCGCTTCGACGGGCCCATGGGCAAGAGCGACCGCGCGGTCGCCTACGGGCTGGTGGCCCTGCTGGCCGGCTGCGGCGTGGCGCCAGCCTGGATCGACGCCGTGCTCGCCGCCGTGACGCTGCTGCTTGCGTGGACCTTCGTCAATCGCCTGCGAGCGGGCGCCGCGCCACCGACACCGTGAAGATGCCCTCCAGCCCGATGAGGCTGGTCGTCTTCTCCAGCCCCGCGCAGGCCACCAGGCCGTCGAGCTCGGCCTGGGGCCGCGGGCGCATCCGCCACGGCTGGCCGCGGTGGTTGCGCAGCGTGCCGGCGATCAGCGCCAGCTGCGGGTGCCACGGCTGGCCGGTGTAGACGAGCACGCCGCCCGGCTTGAGCTGGCGCGCAATGCCCTCCAGCGACCGCAGCACCGGCGCGTTGTCCGGGAACAGCTCGTACAGGCCGGACGCGATCACGATGTCGAAGCACGCTTCGGAGTCGGCGTAGCTGTCCGGATCGAACGCGTCGCGTTCCTCCACGCTCACGTGCTCGCCCAGGCCCATGTCGCGGGCCAGCGCCTGCGCCATCTCGAGGTTGGCCGGGTCGCGGTCGCGCAGGGTCACGTGCAGCGCCCGGTCGCGGTGGCACTTGAGTGTCTCGAGCAGGTATCGGCCCCCGCCGGCGGCGATGTCCAGGATGCGCAGCGGCACGTCGGCCGGCCGCTTGGCGATCAGTCGCGACACCGTCTGGTTCATGTGCTTGCGGCGCAGGCGGATGCCGCGCCAGCCGACGGCGTCGAGGTAGCCCCGGTCGATGACGCCGCCGATGCCCAGCCGGCCCTGGGCCTGGTTGCGGTAGACGTAGTCGAGCGACGCGCCCGAATCGAAGCCGTGTGCCATGCCGATGCTCATGCCGCGGCTCAGGCCGCCCAGCGACCCCAGCATCGCGCGCTGCAGCGCGTGCGCCGCGCGCGTGGGCATGCCCACGAGCTTGCCGTCGACGAGCCGCTGGTAGGCCTGCGCGCTGCGGCTGCCGACGTCCGCCGTGCGGAAGCGCTCGGCCGACGCCTCGGGCTGGGCGCGGCACGCCTCGATGAAGGTGCGGCAGTGTGAGATGGCCTCGGCGCGCACCGGGTCGCTCTCGTAGAAGATCGCGTGGCGGCACTCGCGCAGCTGCACGAAGCGCTTGAAGGGCGAGGACAGGGCGTCGAAGAATTTGCGCTGCGGGCCGGTCTTGACCACGTAGTCCTGGTCGGCGGCCAGCATCAGCACGGGGGTGTCGATGGCGCTGGCGTCGCCCACGACGCGGCGCGCGGTGGCGGCCATGTCCACCAGCACCCGCGCGGAGATCTGCTTGGCGATGAGCGGGTCGTCCGCGTAGGCCTGCGCCTCGCCGGCCGAGTGCGTGAGCATGCCGGGGCGGATGTAGCTGGTGACCTGCAGCCCCGGCTTGAAGCCCAGGCCCAGCTTCAGGGCGGGGATGGCCAGCGGGATGTAGAGCTTGATCGCGAAGGCCGCCGCGGCCATCACGCAGCCGCGGATGGGAGGCGCGTGGTCGTGCATCCACGTGGCGGCGATCACGGCGCCGACGCTGTTGGCGACCACCACGATGTCCTGCATCGCGATGTCGTGCGCGTGGCGGATGTGGCGCACGAAAGCGTCCAGGTCGTCGACCAGCGCCGCGAAGTCGGGCGCCTCGCCGCGTTCGCCGGGCGAGTGCCCGTGGCCGCGCGCGTCCCAGGCGAACGCGTGGTCGCCGGGGAACCCCAGGTCGTGCACCAGCGCGGCGACGCGCCCCGAGTGTTCGTGGCCGCGATGGAGCATCACCAGCGCGCGCGGTGCGCCCGGGCGCGGCTGGCGCGGCGACCAGTGGCGGTAGAACAGGCGCGTGTCGTGCGAGGCGGGAAAGCCGGCCTCGTGCAGCGTCCAGGGCGAATCGTCTGGGGTCATGGTGCCTGGGGTGGGACAAGGTGCAGGGCCAGCAGCAGCGCCGGCGCCGTCAGCACCAGGCTGTCGACGCGGTCGAGGATGCCGCCGTGGCCGGGAATGAGCGCACTGTAGTCCTTGAGGCCCAGCGCGCGCTTGCCGGCCGAGAACAGCAGGTCGCCGGCGAGCCCGGCGGTGCTCAGGACGAGGCCCATGGCGGCGAGCCAGGCCGGCGCGGCCAGCGTCAGCAGCGAGCCGGCCGCCAGCGAGAACAGCACGCTCGCGGCGAGCCCGCCCGCGAAGCCCTGCCACGTCTTGTTGGGGCTGATGCGCTGGCTCATGCGGTGGCGGCCGAGAGCGGTGCCGGCCACGTACTGGGCGATGTCGTTGTGCGCGGTGACCACGCACAGGTACAGGAACCAGTCGGCCGCGCGCGGCAGGCCGGGTGTCACCAGCACCGCGAGCGTGCCCAGCCCCGCGGCCTGCGCGCCGAACAGCGCCAGCAGCAGGGCGTCGCGCCGCCAGCGCGCATCCGCGGGCGCGGCGCGCCAGCCTGCGAGCATGACCGCCGCGAGCGCGGCCATCGTGGCCACGCACGCGCCGGGCCGGCCCAGCCACAGCAGCGCGGCCTGGAGCACCAGCGCCAGCTTCAGCCCGGGCTCGGCCAGCGGCGTGGCGGGCCGGCTGGCGTGGCGCGCGAGGTCGCCCACTGCCAGCAGCGACAGCATCGCCACCAGCACCAGCACGCCCGGCGCACGCAGCGCCCACGCGAGGAACACCGGCGGCCACAGCCACCACCACGAGGTCACCTGGTGGCGCAGCGAGCCCGTGCCCACGGGGCGCGCCAGTCGCAGCACCCCCAGCGTGCCCAGCGACAGCCCCGCCAGCACGCACGCGATCACGACGATCCCGGGCTGCAGCTCGTCGATCGGGGGCAGCAGGCAAGCGGCCGCGCTCATGCGTCGGCGCGGGGCGCGGCCAGGCCTATGCTCCTTCGAGCACGGCCAGCAGGCGCTCGATGTCCACCGGCTTGACCACGTGCGCGTCGAATCCGGCCTCGGTCGCGCGCGCGATGGCGTCGCTGCCGCCGTAGCCGGTGAACGCGACCAGCCGCATCGGCTTGCCCGCGAGGCGGCGCCGGATCTCGGCGGCGAGCTGGTAGCCGTCCATGCCCGGCAGGCCGATGTCGATGACGGCCGCGGCGGGGGCGAACTCCTCGAGGCGGGCGAGCGCGATGTCCGGATGGACCGCGGTGGCGACCTCGTAGCCGAAGGCCTGCAGCAGGATCTCCATGGACTCCACGGCATCGACGTTGTCGTCGACGAGCAGCACGCGGCGGGACGCGGCAGGCGAGGTGTCGGGCGAGCTGGGGACGGTGGTCATCGAAGTCGGCGTGGGTTGCAGGCGCGAGGGATTATGGCAGCCGGTGCCGCAAGGGCCGGCTGTCCTACACGCGGTGATGGGCTCGGCCTACCGTCGCGCCCGCGGCGCCACACCGACACTGGGTCCAGACTCGACAATGATCCTTGGAGACGACGATGGACCCCGCAGCTTTCGAGGCGCCGCGATGAGCGACGCCGTGCACGGCTTTCCCGGCGACGGCCAGACGCTGGAGCTTCCGGTGCAGGCCGAGGGAGGCCAGGACAAGGAGCGGGTGCTGCTGCGCACGCCGATCGACGTGCGCAACGTGTCGATGATCGTGGTCGCCTCGCTGCTGACGCTCTATGCGCTGCGCTGGGCCGCCGAGATCGTGATCCCGGTGTTGATGGGGCTCCTGTTCAGCTACGCGCTGACGCCGCTGGTCGACCGCCTCGTGCGCGCGGGCGTGCCGCGCGGGCTGGGGGCCGCCGTGGTGATGATCGCGGTGGTGGGCGGTCTCGCCTGGGGCACGTGGTCGCTCAGCGACCAGGCCAACAACCTGATCGAATCACTCCCCGACGCGGCGCAGAAGCTGCGCGACACGCTGCACCCCAAGCTGCGCGATCCCAACCCGTCCACGATCGACCAGGTGCAGAAGGCCGCGGCCACGCTCGCCCAGGCCACCGACAGCGGCAAGCCCGTCGCCGGCGTGGCCAAGGTGCAGATCGTCAAGCCGCAGTTCAACATCCAGGACTACCTGTTCGCGGGCACCATGCGCGTGGCCGAAGGCGCGGCGCAGGCGCTGGTGGTGGCGTTCATCACCTACTTCCTGCTCGCCGCGGGCGACACCTTCCGGCGCAAGCTCGCGCGCATCGCCGGGCCCAACTTCGCCAAGCGCAAGATCACCGTGCAGGCGCTCGACGAGATCACCGAGCAGATCCAGCGCTACCTGCTCGTTCAACTGCTCACCAGCGTGGTCGTCGGCCTGGCGACGGCCCTCGCGTTCTGGGCGCTGGGCGTCAACAACGCCGCGGTCTGGGGCGTGCTGGCGGGCGTGTTGAACCTGGTGCCCTACGTGGGCACGGTGGTCATCTGCGGCGCATCCGCCGTGGTCGCGCTGCTGCAGTTCGGCACCATCCAGATGGCGGTGGCCGTGGGCAGCGTGTCCATCGTGCTGCACGTCATCTCAGGCTACATCATCACGCCCTGGCTCACGAGCCGCACCAGCCGCCTGAACGCGGTGGTCGTGTTCGTCGGCGTGCTGGCCTGGGGCTGGCTGTGGGGCGTCTGGGGACTGCTGCTGGGCACGCCGATCCTGATGGCGCTCAAGGCCATCTGCGACCGCGTCGAAGACCTCAAGGCCATCGGCGAGCTGCTGGGCGGCACCGAGAAGTCGGCCGAGGGCGGCGGTAGCGGGACGGTGGCCTCATGACCGTGGCGCGCCTCAAATCCGTCAAGCCCGACGACCGCGCCGCGCTGCTCGCCAGCCAGCGCAACCTGAAGATGGCGCGCTCGGCGCATGCCTACGTGCGCGGCAACACGCGCCAGTTCTACGAGTGGCTGCAGGCGCAGGCGCCCGACTCGCTGCCGGCCGGCCCGGCCATCTGGATCTGCGGCGATTGCCATCTGGGCAATCTGGGCCCGATCGCCAGCGTGAACGGCGGCGTGGAGATCCAGATCCGCGACCTCGACCAGACCGTCATCGGCAACCCCGCGCACGACCTGATCCGGCTGGGCCTGTCGCTCGCGATGGCCGCGCGCGGCTCCGACCTGCCCGGCGTCACCACGGCGCTGATGCTCGAGCAGCTGATGGAGGGCTACTGCGCGGGCCTGGCCGGCACGCACGACGATCCGGCGGCTGCGCTGCCCGCGCCCGTGCACCTGGTGATGAAGGACGCGCTGCGGCGCTCGTGGAAGCACCTGGCGCGCGACCGTTTCGACGCCGTCGTGCCCAGCGTGCCGATCGGCAAGCGCTTCTGGAAGCTCGCCGCCGACGAGAAGGAAGCGATCCGCCGCCTGTTCGAGAAGAAGTCGGTCTCGCGCCTGGCCACCCTGATCGGCTCGCGCGACGACGACGCGCCGGTGCGCGTGCTGGACGCCGCGTACTGGATGAAGGGGTGCAGCTCGCTGGGCCTGCTGCGCTACGCCGTCGTGCTGGGCGTGGGCGACCCGGCGGGGGGCGACCTGCAGTACTGCCTGGTCGACATCAAGGAGGCGGTGCCGGCCGCGGCGCCCGCGGTCAAGGGCGCGCGCATGCCGCGCGACCACGCAGTGCGGGTGGTCGACGGCGCGCGCCATCTGTCGCCGCACCTGGGCGACCGGATGTTGGCGGCCGAACTGCTCGATCGCCCGGTGTTCCTGCGCGAACTGCTGCCGCAGGACCTGAAGCTGGAGATCGAGCAGCTGACCCAGGCCGAGGCGACCGAGGTGGCCGCGTTCCTGGGGGGCGTGGTCGGCAAGGCGCACGCGCGCCAGATGGACGGCGCGACGGCGGCGGCCTGGCGCGCCGAGCTGCGCAAGGGTCGCTCCAGGACGCTGGACGCGCCCAACTGGCTGTGGAGCAGCATCGTCGACCTGGTGGCGAGCCACGAGGCGGGGTATCTGCAGCATTGCCGGCGGTATGCGATGCGCGAGGCGGCCTGACGCCGGGGCGGCACCGCGAAGGTGCGGGGCCCGCGACTGCGCGCAGGGTGACAGTTCAGCGCAGGGCCCTCGGACCCGAAGCATCACCCCTTGGCGCTGTCCGCCGTCACCGGCCGCAACGCCACGATGGCGTCCAGCACCCCCTTGACCTTGAAGGGACGCAGCAGCAGCCGCTTGACCTCCAGGTGCTTCAGGCGCAGCGCCAGCGGCGTGTCGCACGCGGCGGCCGTCACGGCGATCGGCACGTCGGCGGCGCACCGGGTGTCGCCATGCCGCACGCGGCTCATCAGCTCGAGCGCCGGGCCTTCCTCTTCGAGCGACAGGAACAGCGCGTCGAACGCCTGCAATGCCACGAGAGTTGCGGCCTGGTCGATGGCGGTGAGTTCTCGAGGGTTGGCCAGGCGCATGTCGCGCGCGACCGCGGCCACCGTGCGGCGCACGAGGAACACCGGCTCGACGAGCAGCAGCTCGATCGGCGGTGCCATCGGGACGGCGGGCGCGGGCCGGCCAGCGACGAGCTGCGGCTGGGGAGCATGGATGACGGCCATCAGGCGCCCCCCTCGGTGCCTTGCCCGACCAGCTCGCTGACCACCAGCTCGCGCAGCGATCCGAGGATGGCGAGGTCCATGTCGTCGAGCTGGCGCGGCTGGCGGTCGATCAGGCACAGCGTGCCCACGACCGCGCCGCCGGGCAACTGCAGCGGGGCGCCGGCATAGAAACGGATGTGCGGGTCGCCGACCACCAACGGGTTGTCGTGGAAGCGCTCGTCCCGGAGCGCGTCCTCCACGACCATGATCTGCGGCTCCAGGATCGCGTGGCCGCAGAACGAGGAGTCACGATCGGTCTGGCACGTGGCCAGGCCCACGCGGGCCTTGAACCACTGGCGCTTCTCGTCGACCAGGCTCACCAGCACGATGGGCATGTCGAACTCCTCGGCGGCAAAGCGCGCCACGCGGTCGAATCGCTCCTCGGGCGGCGTATCCAGGATCAGCATCTCGCGCAGGGCCTGGAGCCTGCGCGCGTCGTCGGTGGGAAGGGGGGCGGCAATCATGCTCGTGTCCGTTCGCCCCGGAGGCGGGGCCCGCGGCCTTCATCGGCCATTGCGGCGCGATCTTGAGCGGCCCGGCGGCGATCGCGGCCTGCCGACGGCCGGACGAGGCCGCAGGACGGTCGTCCAGCCGCGGGCGTTCGCCGGGCGCCGATCAGCTCGCCACGGCCTTGATGTACAGCGGGACGCCGCTCTTGCACAGCTGGCTGGACGAGGCCGGGTTGATCGGCTTGGCCATGTACGACGACTGCACCGTCGAGGGCAGCGGATTGGGCAGGCGCATGTGAAAGCGCACCTCCTCCAGGTACGACTTGCCGCCGGAGCTGATGCACAGGTACTCGATGTCGATGCTGGCGTAGGGGCCGTAGTCCAGCTTGGCGGCGGCCTGCAACTGCGACAGCGTCACGTGGCCACCGACGTTGGCGGAGACGGTGGAGCCGAGGTTGCTCGCGTTGATGCCGTCGAGCATGGACAGCGTGGGCGCGAAGAAGCCCTGTTGCGACAGGCCCGAGCAGGTGCCGTGCTCGATCCACTCGTGGCGCTCCAGGTAGGACTGCGTGCCGGGCTCGTCGATCTGCAGCAGCGCCTCGGTGGACGGCTGCAGCGTGACCGCCGGCAGCAACGACCAGTTGCCCGCCTTGTCGCTCGCCTCCTGCGCCGACGTCGCCCCGCAGTACGAGCCGCTCTGGGGCCACAGGCCGTGCAGCGAGAACGCGTGCGCGTCGTGGCGGCTGGGCGTCTGGCTCTGGCATTCGGGCTTGCTGGACTTGGTGATGCAGAACGCCGGTTCCCAGCTGATGGCCAGGGCGTAGTTCTCCACCGGCGAGGCGGCATGGGCGAGGGGAAGGGCGGCCGCGGCGAGGACGGCGCTGAGGATGGGACGCAAGGTCATGCTCGGGATCTCCTGGGTTGGTGGTGAGGCCGGACGCTCATGACGTCCGACCGGCCCGGATTCGAGCACCGCCACATGACAGGAGACAGCGGGAAAAGCCGTGGTCCGCGCATCGTGCCGTCGCGTTGCGTTGGCGCCGAATCCCCTATGGGAAACGGCGAGTCCCGGACACGCCAGTGACCTGCCCCATACCGTATTCAGGGGAGGGTCAGCGAGCCCGCTTCAGCTTCAGGAAGGCTCGGGCATCCTCATCAGCTGCTGCTTGCGCTCGGCCATGCGATCGCCCATGGCCTCCAGGTCCAGCGCGGTCCGGCGCAGCCGGGGGAAGAACTCCGACTCTTCCTCGCGGACGTGGTGGTCGATGTATTCGCCCAGCACGTGCACCTTGGCGTCGAACAGCGGCTGGTCGCTGGTCATCGTCTTGAGCTGCGCGATCAGGGTCTTGGCGCCGGCGTGCTCCACATAGGCTTCGTCGACGAGGTTCTCGCTGCGCGTGAGGACGTCGCGCGCGGCCGGATAGAGGATCTCTTCCTCGATCTGCGTGTGCAGGGCGAGGGCGACGCAGATCTGGCTGGCGAGCAGCATGCGCTCGTCGCCCTTGCCACCCTGCTCGGTGAGCTTGCGGTACTGCTCGAACATCGCCTTGACCTCGCGGTGCTCGGCGATCAGCCGCTGCAGGATGTCCTGGCGGGAGTCCAGGGACGCGCTGTGGCCGCGGGCGGCCGGCTGGGGGGCGGTCATCGTGCTCTCCTGCGATGGGTTGTTTGCGGGGTGCCCGGATCCAGGCAACCCGCATTCCTACGCCGTTCGCAGCGACGGCGGCCGCTTGAGCAGGAAGACGCCGACGGCCGCGATGATGCAGGCAGCCCCCGCGGCATACAGCGCGGGGCTGTACGACAGCAGCACCGTGCGCGACAGGCCGGCGCCGTAGGCCGCAACGGCACCCCCCAGCTGATGGCCGGCGAAGATCCAGCCGAAGATCATCGGCGCGCGCTGCCGGTCGAACGCGGCGCTGGTCAGGCGCACGGTGGGCGGCACCGTGGCCACCCAGTCGAGGCCGTAGAACACCGCGAACAGCGACAGCCCGACCAGCGTGAAGGTGGAGTGCGGCAGCCACAGCAGCGACAGCCCGCGCAGGCCGTAGTACCAGAACAGCAGCTTGCGCACGTCGTAGCGGTCGGACAGCCAGCCCGATGCGATCGTGCCCACGAAGTCGCACGCGCCGATCGTGGCCAGCACCGAGGCCGCGGGCACGGGGCCCATGCCGTAGTCGCCGCACAGCGTGATGAAGTGGGTCTGGATCAGGCCGTTGGTGCTCAGGCCACAGACGAAGAATGTGCCGAACAGGATCCAGAACGCGCCGCTGCGCGACGCCAGCGCCAGCGTGCGCAGCGGCTCTGCAAAGCCCGGACGCCAAGCGGCGGGCGACGGGTCCGGCTGCGCCGGATCGGCGCCGAACGGGCGCAGCGCGAGGTCGCTCGGGCGGTCGCGCAGCAGGCAGAACGCGATGCCGGCCACGACCAGGCAGCTCGTGAACACGGGCGCGACGGCCACGCGCCAGCCGTGGTTCTGGATCAGCGACGCGGCCAGCGGCAGGAACACGAGCTGGCCCGTCGCCGAACTGGCGGTGAGCATGCCCATCACCAGGCCGCGGCGCTGGTCGAACCAGCGGTTGGCGATCGTGGCGCCCAGCACCAGGGCGGTCAGGCCCGAGCCGACGCCGAGCACGCCGCCCCACAGCAGCACCAGCTGCCACAGCTGCGTCATGCGCGTGGCCAGCAGCATGCCGGTGGCCACCAGCAGCAGCGCGCTGCAGATGATGCGGCGCAGGCCGTAGCGCTCCATCAGCACGGCGGCGAACGGGCCGATCAGGCCGAACAGCACGAAGCGCAGCGCGATCGCGCCGGAGATCTGGTCGGTGGTCCAGCCGAACTCCTTGCTGAGCGGCAGCAGGAAGGCGCCGGGCAGTCCCAGCGCGGCCGACGACGTGAGCATCGTGAGGAAGGCGATGCCCATCACGACCCACGAGAAGTGGACGCCGCGGCGTCCGAACCATTGGGCAACGGGGGTGGCGAACATGCTTTCAGGCTCCTTGGACCTTGCGGGCGCGTGCCGCAGCGGGGGCCGGCGCGGCGGCGGGCAACAGGCGGTCACGCGCGGCGGCCAGCAGCTCGCCCGACAGCGGCGTGCCCTCGGTGGCGCGCGCCAGCAGCAGCGCGCCGGTCATCGTCGCGTAGTCGGCGAGCGCGGCCGAGCGCCGCTCCGCGGCGTCGGCGCCGGGTTCGACGCGGGCCAGGATCTCGAGCAGGCCTTCCAGCCCGTCCTGGTAGGCGGTGCGGATGGGCGCGGCCGGTGGCTCGCGCGAGACATCGGTGGCCAGCGACACCGCCGGACATCCCAGTCCCACCTCCTTGATGCTGCCGTGGGCCAGGAACCTGTCGACGATCACCGCACGGCCCTGGGCCGCATCGGGCTTGCTCGCCACGCGCTTGCGCCAGCGCTCGGCCGACTGCTCGAACGCGCGGGTTACGGCCACGCCGGCCAGCGCGTCCTTGGACTCGAAGTGCCCGTAGAACCCGCCGTGCGTGAGTCCGGCGGCGCCCATCAGGTCGGCGACGCTGACACCCTTGACGCCGCGTTCCTTGAACAGGCGCGCGGACGCCTCGGTGATCTGTTCGCGATGGCTTTGGGCTTCTGCCCGTGAGACGCGTGGCATGGGAGTTTCCGGCGGAGAGTTGGTTTTAAAGTTTAGTCATCATGATTAATGCATGTCAATCATCATGAATAAAGCCGCAGCCGCGGGCCGGGCAAGCGCATTGCCGAGCGAAGGCGCATCATGTGCCTTGCCAAGGAGACCGCCATGCGCCCATCGATCCTGCTGCTGACGATCACGGCCACGCTGGCCGCAGGTTGCGCGACCGCGCCATCGCGCGAGGCCAACTATGAGAAGGCGCTCGCCCAGTGGCAGGGCGCGTCCGAGGACACGCTGCGCGCGCGCTGGGGCAAGCCGTTCGCGGAGGATCAGAACGGCAACGCCCGGTGGCTCACCTACGTCGTGTACGCCGGCGCGACGCCGCCGCCGACGGTGAGCTTCTCGATCGGCGGGTTCGGCTTCGGCGGGGGTCACACCTCTGTCGGCGGCGGCGTGGGCGTGGCGGCGCCGCTGGGCCAACCCACGCCGGTCACCTGCACCACGCGCTTTCTCGTCGAGAACGGGAAGGTCAGCACGTGGAACTTCGAGGGGCCGGGCTGCGGCGCCACGTAGGGCGCAGCGGAGGCATCCGGCCGCTCAGAGCGGCATGCGGACCGTGTCGTCGCCCGGCTCGTCGAGCGGCAGTTCGACGAGGCTGTCGCCGTCGGCGGGCTCGTCGTCCACCGGCAGGTCGATGTGGTCGTCGCCCAGGGGTGCGGGGCGCGTGGCGTCGGGATCGTCGTCGTCGGTCCAGGCCGCCAGCAGCGCGGGCGAGATGCGGCCCGGCGTGGCGGCGGCCGGCCGCGCAGGTTCCTGGGCAGGCGCGAGCGGCGCGAACAGGTCGATGAGCGCCGCGAACGTGCGCTTGGCGCTCTGGCAGGCGCGCACGGTCGCGCGCGAGGACTCGCCGATCTCCAGCGAGGCGACCACCTTGAAGTTGGCCCACATCACCCCGGTGTCGCCGCCGAAACCGTGGAAATAGCTGGCGCCGCGCCCCTGGTCCAGGCCCAGCGTGCGCTTGAGCTGCGGGGCAATGACGCGGCCGCCCAGCGCCGAGCCCTCGATGACGTAGAGCGACCCCAGCACCTGCGCCAGGTCGTTGAGCGGCAACGCCGCGGTCATGCCCGTGGAGAACGCCGTGGGCTCGATGCCCGCGACGTCGCGCAGCCATTCGACATCGGCGCTCGCGAAGCCGCCGCGTCGGCGCGGCCGGAACCAGCCCTGCAGGCGCTCGGGCAGCGCCGCGTGGATGCGCGGCTCCCAGACGCGCAGGAACGCGTCGAAGCCGCTGGCGATGGCCGCGTAGCGCTCCAGGGGCATCGGTTCGGGCAGGCGCAGGATGTGCTCGATGCGGTCGTGTTCGGCACGCGTGGTCAGGCGCAGTTCGGCAAGGGCGGATTCGGGGCTCAAGGGGTGGTCGATCGGGTTCGGGTCTGGTCGGAATCGTAACGGAACACAGGACGGCGAGGGTCCGCCGGGCGTGACGTGAGCACCGTTTGGTGCTGTCCAGCTGTCGCCACTAGCGCGCGGTCGATGGCGGGCGGAGGCGCTCGATGCCCAGGTGGACGCCGTGCGAGGCCACGACCTGGCGAACCGTGCGCACCGAAGCGGGCAGGACGAGCGCCGCCAGCAAC
>Ga0209677_100971_pt1 | contig 13932 bp, 10 predicted proteins | sample AraplaCvi_mCL_r2_2_FD_184285 | JGI IMG/M metagenome (GOLD analysis project Ga0209677, IMG submission 184285) | Arabidopsis root microbial communities from North Carolina, USA - plate scrape CL_Cvi_mCL_r2 (SPAdes) (version 2) | ecosystem: Host-associated > Plants > Roots > Endosphere | place: USA... | reverse complement strand
GCGCGGCGAGCCCGAATCGCTGGTGCTGCTGATGTCCAACCTGTGGTCGAACGCACTCGACTTCGCGCCCGAGGGCTCGTCCATCGCCGTCTCGCTGCGGCGCATCGGCAACGAGGCCGTGTTCACGATGCGCGACTTCGGACCCGGGGTATCCGACTTCGCGCTGCCCCAGCTGGGCCAGCGCTTCTTTTCGCTGCCGCGCCCGCGCGATGGCCGCCGCGGCAGCGGGCTGGGCCTGGCCATCGTGCGCCAGGCCGCGGCGCTGCACGGCGGGAGCGTGGCCTTCGAACCGGCGTCGCCCGGCCTGCGCGTGATCGTGCGCCTGCCGCTCTAGGCCGCTCCCGGGCTTCACGCTCGCCACACAAACCTCATCGCGCCCACACGCCGGGCCGGCATCGTCCGAACCTTCAAGCGCCGCGTCACGGCGTCAAGAGGAGCGAACGATGAAGTTTCCGTTGCTGGGCAAGCTGGGCGCGATCGCGCTGGTGGGCCTGATGCTGATGATGGTGCTGATGCGCATCGAGGGCCTCGTGCAGGAGCGCCAGGCGCGCGGGCAGGAGGCGGTACGCGGCGTCGAGCGCTCGCACGCCGCCTCGCAGGCCGTCGTGGGGCCGCTGCTGCAGCGCGTGTGCACCGAGGAGTGGGACACCGTCGCCGGCACCGGGGCCGAACGCGTCGTCACCAACAACAAGCGCGAGTTCGCGCTGGTGCAGGCGCCCGACACCCTGTCCGTCGACGGTCGCACCCGGGCCGAGCCGCTGTGGCGCGGCCTGTTCAAGATCAACGCGTACAACGGCCACTTCATCGTCGCGGCAGACTTCGGCTCGCTCGCGGCGCTGCAGCCGCGCGCCGAGCACGAGGGCTCGCGCCTGAGGTGCGCCGCGCCGGTGGTGCTGCTGGCGCTCAGCGACGTGCGCGGGCTGCGCGTGGCCACGCTCAGCGCGGACGGCCAGGGCGTGGCCGTCGAATCGGGCACCACCAGCGGGGCCTACGCGCACGGCCTGCATGCGACGCTGGGCGCAGCCCGCGCCGATGGCGACGCCGCCGCGCGCCCGCTGGCGGTGCGACTGGAGCTCGATCTGGTCGGCACCACCCAGCTCGGCTGGGTGCCCGCCGCCGGCACCACGCACTGGACGCTCAACGCGGACTGGCCCAGCCCGTCCTTCGGTGGCCAGTTCCTGCCCGCCGAGCGCCACGTGCGCCCCGACGGCTTCACGTCCACCTGGACGCTGTCCGCGCTGGCCACCGGCGCGCCGGGCGACGTCGTCCGCGGGCTGTCGCTGTGCACGCCCGCCAGTGCGACCGCGAGCTACGCGGACGTCGCCGACGACGCGACCGCGCAGGACGGCAAGTGCCTCGCCCTCATGAACGTCGCCTTCATCGACCCGGTCAACCCGTACGTGCTGAGCGACCGCGCGATCAAGTACGACCTGCTCTTCATCGTGCTCACCTTCATCGCCGTGGGCTTGGTCGAAGTGCTCTCCGGCCGACGCGTGCACCCGGTGCAATACCTGCTGGTGGGCCTGGCGCTGTCGATGTTCTTCCTGCTGCTGCTGTCCCTGTCGGAACACTTCGCCTTCGAGAAGTCGTACGCCGCGGCGGCTGGCGCGTGCGCCGCGCTGCTGGCGTTCTACGCGAGCTCGATGCTGGGACGCCTGCTGTCGGGCGTGCTGTTCGGGCTGGGCATCGGCCTGCTGTACGGCCTGCTGTACGTGCTGCTGCAGATGGAGCAGAACGCGCTGGTCATCGGATCGGTGGGGCTGTTCGCGGCGCTCGCGGCGGTGATGGCGCTGACCCGCCACATCGACTGGTACGCACTGTTCGCACGGCTGCGCGCGAACACGGGCGGCCCCGAGACCGCGCGCGCTGCGCCCGCTCACGGGAGCGGCGAGTGAGCGCGCAGGTGGCCGCGCCGCAGGATCGCGACTGGTGGATGCCGCATGCCATGCTCGCGGCGTTCGTGGTGCTCGTGGCGGCGATCCTGCGGATCGTGCTCGGGTGGTCGGCGCCACTGCACGTGTGGATCGTGCTGGCCGGCCTCGCGCTGGGGGTGCTCGCCGGGCACGCGGCCTGGACAGGCGTGCGGCGCGCGAGCATGCGATGCTGGCGCGACGCGGCATTCGCGGGCGCGTTCGCCCTCGCGCTGGCGTCGATGGCGGCCGCGATGGTGTTGGCTGGCGCGGCGCGAGGCTCGCGCGACGGCGTGTTCCTCGATGCGCCGCTCGATGACGGGGGCGTGCGATGAGCAAACCGTGGTCTGCCAAGTGGCGGCGGTTCGATCCGCCCTGGGTGCGATCGACGCTGGCCATCGGGGCCGTCGATGCTGGCGACGGTGCCCGTGGCGTTGTGGGCCAATTCGGTGAGGTCGATGTGCTGACCGCTCGCCGCCAAGACGCGCCGGAGCCGCCATGCTGACCGCCCCCGCCCAGCGCCGCGACAGCTGGCTCGACACCTGGTTCACCATGTGGTCCAGCGAGCGCGACAGGGACACCCCCACCTCGCTAAGATGCGACGCCATGCACCTCGGCGACCCGTTCGACTTCATCGTGATCGGCGCCGGCACGGCCGGTTGCCTGCTGGCCAACCGGCTGTCGGCCGATCCGCGCCATCGCGTACTGGTGGTCGAGGCCGGCGGGCGCGACAGCTACCCGTGGATCCACATCCCGGTCGGCTACCTCTACTGCATCGGCAACCCGCGCACCGACTGGCTGTACAAGACCGAGCCCGACCCGGGCCTGAACGGGCGCGTCCTGCGCTATCCGCGCGGCAAGGTGCTGGGCGGCTCGTCGAGCATCAACGGGATGATCTACATGCGCGGCCAGGCGCGCGACTACGACGGCTGGGCCGAGCGCACCGGCGATACGGCGTGGCGCTGGGACGAGTGCCTGCCCTACTTCCTGCGCCACGAGGATCACTGGCGCGGCGACGATTCGGGCGAGCACCCGCTGCATGCCGGCCCGGGCCACGACGCCAGCGGACGTCGTCCGGGCGGCGAGTGGCGCGTCGAGAGGCAGCGCCTGTCCTGGCCCATCCTGGACGCCTTCGCCAAGGCCGCGACGCAGGCGGGCATTCCCGCGGTCGACGACTTCAATCGCGGCGACAACGAAGGTGTCGGCTACTTCGAGGTCAACCAGCGCCGCGGCGTGCGCTGGAACGCGGCCAAGGCCTTCCTGCGGCCCGCGTTGAGGCGCGCCAACCTGCAGGTGCTGACCGGCGCGCACGTGACGCGCCTGCTGCTGGAGGACGCGCCCGAGGGCTCCACGAACCGGCTCGCGGCGCGCGGCGTGGAACTGCGCATCGGCCAGGGCGCGCCGGTGCAGGTGCGCTGCCGCGGCGAGGTACTGCTGTCGGCCGGCGCGGTCGGATCGCCGCAGATCCTGCAGCTGTCGGGCATCGGCGATGGCGCGCGCCTGAAGGCGGTCGGCGTGACGCCGCGCCACGAGCTGCCCGGCGTCGGCGGCAACCTGCAGGATCATCTGCAGGTGCGCGCGGTGTTCGCCGTGGACGGCACGCGCACGCTCAACACGCTGTCGTCCACGCTGGTGGGCAAGGCGCGCATCGCCGCCGAGTACGCGCTGGCGCGCAGCGGGCCCATGAGCATGGCGCCGTCGCAGCTGGGCGCCTTCACGCGCTCCGACCCGGGGCGGCGCTGGGCCAACCTGCAGTACCACGTGCAGCCGCTGTCGCTGGACGCGTTCGGCGAGCCGTTGCACGCGTTCGAGGCCTTCACGGCCAGCGTCTGCAACCTCAATCCCGAGTCGCGCGGCGAGGTGCACATCGCATCGGCCGACCCGGCGCAGGCGCCACGCATCGCGCCGCGGTATCTCGCCACCGAAGGCGACCGGCGCGTCGCGGCGGATTCGTTGCGCCTCACGCGCCGGATCGTCGCCCAGCCGGCGCTGGCGGCGTTCCATCCGCGCGAGGTCAAGCCCGGCCCGCAGTACGACACCGACGACGAACTGGCCCGCCTGGCGGGCGACATCGGGACGACGATCTTCCACCCCGTGGGCACCTGTCGCATGGGTCGCGACGACGATGCCGGCGCGGTGCTCGACTCGCGCCTGCGCGTGCGCGGCGTGGCGGGACTGCGCGTGGTGGACGCCAGCGTGATGCCAGACATCACCAGCGGCAACACCAACTCGCCGACGCTGATGATCGCGGAGCGGGCGGCCGCCTGGACGCTGGAAAACATCACGCGCTGACAGGGCCCCGCCCTGGAGGCGTTCAATGTTGGTGCGCTGTCACAGAAGGGAATTCCCGTATGTCCAGCCCATATGCGCGCCCATACAGTGCACCTACTTTCTTGTCATATGCACCCACAAGGTGCATGTGGCTCTGAAGGGGGTACGAGGAGACATAAACGCCGGCTCGAACGCTTATCGGGCCAGGCAGGTGGCGCCAAGGGGCGACTGCCAGACACAGAACAGACGAAGGGCGCGGCCTCACAACAGGCAGCGCCCTTTTGTCCTTTCCGGGGTCCCATGCCGCGGTTCCAGCCCGCAGGGCCGCCGATGAAACAGGCCCATCGATAATCCCGCGATGATCGATCTGTTCATCGTTGCGGCCGCATCCGGCCTGGCAGGCTTCGTGGATGCCGTGGTGGGCGGTGGCGGCCTGGTGCTCATTCCCGCCCTGTTCGCCACCTACCCCGCCGCCGCGCCGGCCACATTGTTCGGCACCAACAAGGGCGGCGCCATCTGGGGCACGGCCTGGGCGGCCGTCCAGTTCGCGCGCCGCGTGACGCTCGCACGCGTGACGATGGCCTGGGGCATGGCCGGCGCGCTGGCCGGCAGCTTCTTCGGCGCCTGGGCGGTGACGCTCGTGGATCCCAAGCCGCTGAAACAGGCGCTGCCCTTCGTGCTGCTGGCGATCCTCGTCTACACCGTCGCCAAGAAGCAGCTCGGGCGCGACCACGTGCCGCGCCTGCAGGGCCGCACGGAGGCGCTGGCCGCAGGCGTGATCGGCCTGGGCATCGGGTTCTACGACGGCTTCTTCGGCCCAGGTACCGGCAGCTTCTTCGTCTTCCTGTTCGTGCGCGTGCTCGGCTACGACTTCCTGCACGCCTCGGCCGCCGCCAAGCGCCTGAATACCGCCACCAACTTCGCGGCGCTCGTGCTGTTCGCGTGGACCGGCCACATCTGGTGGCACGTGGCCCTGGTGCTGGCGATCGCCAACGTCATCGGCAGCCTCCTGGGCACCCGCCTCGCGCTCGCGCGCGGCGCCGGCTTCGTGCGCGTGGTCTTCATCGTGGTGGTGTCGGCGCTGATCCTGAAGACGGCCTGGGATTCGTTCTCGCCGATGTTCGTCGCGCACGTCGGCTGAAACCCCCGCAGGAGGGTCACGTCTTGCAAATTGCAGGGTCACGTCTTGCACGTTTCATCTGCAACGACGTTCTGCAATCTGCAAGACGTGACCCTCGCATGCGGTCTGCAATTTGCAAGACGTGAGACTCGCAATGCGGCCTCGGCAATGAGAAACGGCCCGCGTCGCGCGGGCCGTTGTCATCCAGGCGGGGCGGATCAGCCCTGGGCGTCGATCGCGCGCAGCGTGTTGCCTTCGACGTCCACGCGCTGGCCCACCGTGGGCACCTTGGCCTGGCGCACCGTGCGGATCGAGCCGTCGTTCATGCGCACGCGCACGTCGTAGACGGTGGCGGTGCGCTGGTGCGTCTCGATGGCGTTGCCCAGCAGGCCGCCGCCGACCGCGCCGATCGCGCCGCCCAGCGTATGGTTGCCGCGGCCGGCGATCTTGCTGCCGATCAGCGCGCCGCCGAGGCCGCCGGCGACCGCGCCGACGCCGTTGTTCTGGCCTTGCACCTGCACCGGGCTGTAGCCGTCGATCACGCCGCAGGTGGCGCACACCGGGGCGGCGGCGACCTGCTGGGGCGCCGGCGTGGCGCTCGTCGAATTGGTGGCGTGCGTCTCGTTGTGCGACGGGGTGGCGTGGTGCACGGGGCGCGTCGATTCGTTGGCGGGCGTGATCGACTGCTGCGCGACCACCGTCGGGGGCGTCGTCGTCGCCGCGGTGTCGCCCGCGGGCACGGTGACGGCCGCTTGCGCGGTCGCGTCCGGGGTGCTGCTGCTGTTGCTCTTGACGACCAGCGTGGTGGCCAGCGCGACGATCGTCAGGGCCATCAGGCCGCCGCCGATCCAGATGCCGCGAGGCAGGCCGGCGGCAGGAGAGTTCGGGGAGGTGGTGGTGTTCATGGGGTGTGTCCTTTTCCGGTGCGAGCCCATTCCTGTCGGGCTGGTACCGATTAAACGAGGCGGGGACGGCGCGGGTTGTCAGCCAAAGTGCCGAGTTGCTTCAGAACGTGAGCGCGCGGCAGCTCATCCGTGGTCGACCGACGCTGGGGCTTCCGTTTGTCCTACAAACACGGCCGTGCGTGGCGCTCGGGTACCCTTCGCGCCATGTTCAAGGACGTCTCGCTGTCGGCCATAGTCGCCGGATTCATCGCGGTGCTGGTGGGTTTCACGAGCTCCGTGGCGATCATCTTCCAGGCGGCGCAGGGCCTGGGCGCCACGCCGGCGCAGATCACGTCGTGGCTGTGGGCGCTCGGCCTGGGCATGGGCCTGACCAGCATCGGCCTATCGCTCCACTACCGCCAGCCGGTGCTCACCGCGTGGTCGACGCCGGGCGCCGCGCTGCTGGTGGCCACGCACGGCACGACCCTGGAAGCGGCTACCGGTGGTTTCATCATTTCGGCGGTGCTGATCACGCTGGCAGGCGCGTCGGGGCTGTTCGAGAAGCTGATGGATCGCGTGCCGATCGCCATCGCGGCCGCGCTGCTGGCCGGCGTCCTGACGCGCTTCGGCCTGGACGCCGCGCTCGCCGCGCGCGCCGATCCGCTGCTGGTCGCAGCGATGGCGCTGACCTTCCTGCTCGGCCGGCGCTTCTGGCCGCGCTACGCCGTGCCGGGCGTGCTGGCCGCGGGCGTGGCGGTGGCCGCGGCCCAGGGCGGCATCACCCTCGCGAACGTGGCGTGGGGCTGGGCGCGGCCGGTGTTCGTGAAGCCCGAGTTCAGCGTGGCCATCGCCATCGGCGTGGGGTTGCCGATGTTCCTGGTGACGATGGCGTCGCAGAACCTGCCGGGCGTGGCCGCGCAGCGCGCCGCGGGCGTGACCGTGCCCATCTCCCCCGTCATCACCACGACCGGACTGGCGACGCTGGTGCTGGCGCCGTTCGGGGCGTTCGGCCTGAACCTGGCCGCCATCACCGCGGCCATCTGCATGGGCCCCGAGGCACAGGCCGACCCGAAGCGACGCTACATGGCGCCGGTGGCGGCCGGGGTGTTCTACGTCTTGACGGGGCTGGGCGGCGGCGCCGTGGTCGGCTTGATCGCCGCGTTCCCGCACGCGCTGGTCGTGGCGGTCGCCGGGCTCGCGCTGCTGGGCACGATCGCGGGCGCGCTGGCGTCGGCGATGGCCGTCGAGAAGCATCGCGACGCGGCCATGCTCACCTTCCTCGTGACACTGTCGGGCGTGAGCCTCGCCGGCATCGGCGCGCCCTTCTGGGGCGTGGTGGCCGGCGGCGTCGCGCTCGGTGTGCAACACTTCCGTTCCCGCCGATAACCCTGCGCGCCCGAGCCTGGCGCGCCGCGCGCGATCATCGCGTGCCCCCAACCCATTTTCCGCCGCGCGACCGCATGCGCGTGGCGCCAGCCAGGTGTTCCCATGAAGCTGCTGTTCGTCGCCGATCCCCTCGAGTCGTTCAAGATCTACAAGGATTCCACCTTCGCGATGATGCGCGAGGCGGCTCGGCGCGGCCACACGTTGTGGGCAACGCAGCCGGTGGACCTGTCGTGGCAGCGCGGCGGTCGCGTGCAGGCGCGCGCGCTGCCGATCGTGCTCACGGGCGTCCAGGGCCACGAAGAAGCGCCGTGGTTCACGACCACGGGCCCGGAGACGCTGCTGGTCAAGGACTTCGACGCCGTCCTGATGCGCAAGGACCCGCCGTTCGACAGCGAGTTCTTCTACGCCACCCACCTGCTGAGCCAGGCCGAGCGCGAGGGTGCGCTGGTGCTCAACTCGCCGGCCGCGCTGCGCGAGCATCCCGAGAAGCTCGCCATCCTCGAGTTCCCGCAGTTCATCGCGCCCACGCTGGTGACGCGCTCGGTCGCCGACGTGCGCGCGTTCCACGCCGAGCACCAGGACATCATCCTCAAGCCGCTGGACGGCATGGGCGGCATGGGCATCTTCCGCGTGAAGGCCGACGGTCTGAACCTGGGCGCCATCATCGAGACGCTCAACCTGGGCGGCGCCCGGACGATCATGGTGCAGAAGTTCGTGCCCGAGATCGCCGACGGCGACAAGCGCGTGCTGGTCATCAACGGCGTGCCCGTGCCGCATACCCTGGCCCGTATTCCGCAAGGCGGCGAGGTGCGCGGCAACCTGGCCGCCGGCGGACTGGGCGTGGCGCGCGAGATCACGCTGCGCGAGCGCGAGATCGCCGGCGTCATCGGCCCCAAGCTGGCCGGCCGCGGCCTGCTGCTGGTGGGCCTGGACGTCATCGGCGACACCCTCACCGAGATCAACGTCACCAGCCCCACCTGCTTCCAGGAGATCACCGACCAGACCGGCTTCAACGTCGCCGGCATGTTCGTCGACGCACTCGAAGCCACGATCAACAAGGCCCGTGGCAATCCGACCACGCAAGGCCAGGACCCTTTCTAAGCGAACCGATTCCCCGATGGCCCTGCTCACCCTCACCAACGCCCACCTCGCCTTCGGACACGTCGCGCTGCTCGATGGCGCCGACTTCGCCCTGGAGACCGCGGAGCGCGTGGCGCTCATCGGCCGCAACGGCACCGGCAAGTCCAGCATGCTCAAGATCCTGGCCGGCATCGACAAGCCCGACGACGGCCTGCTGCAGGTCGAGCGCGGCCTGCGCCGCACCTACGTGCCGCAGGAGCCGCTGTTCGCCCCGGGCATCAGCGTGTTCGACGCCGTGAGCGAAGGCGTGCGCGAGGCCAAGGAGACGCGCGAGAAGTTCGAGAACCACGACGGCGTCGATCACGACGATCTGGACCGCCTGCAATCGCGCCTCGAGGCGCTGGGCGGCTGGGACTGGGAACGCCGCGTCGACGAGACGCTGCACCGTCTCGACCTCGATCCCGCGGTGCTGGTCGACAAGCTCTCGGGCGGCGTGCGCAAGCGCGTGGCCCTCGCGCAGGCGCTCGTGGCCGCGCCCGACGTGCTGCTGCTGGACGAGCCCACCAACCACCTCGACCTGGACGCCATCGACTGGCTCGCCGACCTGCTCAAGTCGTATCGCGGTGCGCTGATCCTCATTTCGCACGACCGCGCGTTCATCGACGCGACCGCCACCCGCATCGTCGAGCTCGACCGCGGCCGGCTGCGCAGCTACCCCGGCAACTTCAGCGCGTACGAGGCGACCAAGGAGCGCGAGCTGGCCGACGAGTCGCTCGCCAACGCGCGCGCCGACAAGCTGCTCGCCCAGGAGGAGGTCTGGATCCGCAAGGGCGTCGAGGCGCGCCGCACGCGCAGCGTCGCGCGCATCGGCCGGCTGGAGGTGCTGCGCGCGCAACGCGCCGCGCGGCGCGACCAGGTGGGCCAGGTGCGGCTGGAGGTCGCCACCGGCGACAAGTCCGGCAAGATCGTCGCGGCCCTCGAGGACGTGACGATGCGCTACGGCGACCGCACGCTGATCGACAAGTTCACGACGACCGTGCTGCGCGGCGACAAGATCGGCCTGGTCGGTCCCAACGGCTGCGGCAAGACGACCCTGCTCAAGCTGATCCTGGGCCAGCTGCAGGCCACGTCGGGCACGATCAAGCTGGGCACCAACCTGAACGTCGCGTACTTCGACCAGATGCGCGCCGGCCTGAAGCTCGATGCCACCCTGGCCGACACCATCAGCCCCGGCAGCGAGTGGATCGAGATCGGCAATTCGCGCAAGCACATCATGAGCTACCTGGGCGACTTCCTGTTCGCGCCGGAGCGGGCCAACGCGAAGGTGATGTCGCTGTCCGGCGGCGAGCGCAACCGGCTTCTCCTCGCGCGACTGTTCGCCCTGCCTGCCAACGTGCTTGTGCTGGACGAGCCCACCAACGACCTCGATATCGACACGCTCGAGCTGCTCGAGGAGCTGCTCGCCAACTACCCCGGCACCGTGTTCCTGGTGAGCCACGACCGCCGCTTCGTCGACAACGTCGTCACCAGCACGCTCGTGTGGGAAGGCGACGTCAGTCCCGGGCTGTGGCGCGAGTACGAGGGTGGCATCGAGGACTGGCAGGCCCAGCGCGCCCGCTCGCGCGCGCTCGCGCCGGCGCCCACGCCCGCGGCGGCGCCGACCCCCGCGCCCGCGGTCGCCAGGCCCAAGGCCAAGCTCAGCTACAAGGAGCAACGCGAACTCGACGAGCTGCCCGCCAGGATCGAAGCCATGGAGGCCGAGCACCGGCAGCTCGAGGCGGCGCTGGCCAGCAACGAGCTCTACGCGCAAGGCAAGGACAAGATCGCCGCCACGCAGGCCCGTTTCGCGCAGCTCGATCAAGAGCTGCTGGCCGCGATGGAGCGCTGGGAAGCGCTGGGCCAGCGCTGAAAACCGGTCCCGCGTGACGCCACGCCAGCGCACCGCGACCGCCGTGCTGGCCGCGCTGGCGGCCGGCGGCGCCTGGTGGCTGGTGCGCGCGCCCGCGGTCGATCGTCCCGCGCCGGGGCCCCGCGTGCCCGACGCCAGCGTCGACATCGACCCGCCGATGCTGCACGCGCGCCACCAGGCCGCCAGGACGGTGGCGACGATGCCCGACGACCCGTGGACGCTCGCCGAATCGCTGGCCGCGTCGGCGCCGCGCAAGTCGGCCGAGCGCGACAAGGACGACTGCGGCATGGCCGACGCGCCGCAGTTCGACAAGGCCGACACCGAGGACGTCGATCCCGTGCAGACGCGCGGCGCCGCGCCGCGCTACCTGGCCGCGCAGGCCCGCATCGATGCCGCGCTGCGGGCCAGCGGCGACCCGCTGGATCGCGTCACCGCCGACTTCCTGAACGTCGGCAACCTGCGCACGGAGGCCGGTCGCGAGGAAGCCGTGGTGCAGCAGGCGCTCGCCACCAGCGATCCCCGGGTCTATGCACTGGCCTACGGGTTGTGCCGATCGCACGGGTCGTCGCACATCGCGTCCTGCGCGTCGTTCTCGGCCGAAGGCTGGGCCCGGCTGGACCCGGGCAACGGCATTCCGTGGGTCGACCTGCTCGGCGAGGCGCAGGCCCGCGGCGATGCGGACGGGGTGCGGGATGCGCTGGCCCATCTGGCCGCATCACGGCGCTTCGACATGCGTTTCTACGGGCCCGCAGGCGCGGTCGCGGCGCACCTGCCGGACGACCCGCGCGACCTTGCCGCCGGGGCCGACCTGGTCTCGCGCGCGGTCAGCCAGGCCGCGGCGCTGGCGTTGCCCGCGTTCAAGCCGCTGCTGGACGCCTGCCGCCAGCAGGGCGGCGGCGACGAGCAGCGCGCGCAGCAATGCGTGGCCATCAGCGATGCGATGTACGCCCATTCGGACACGTTGATTCCGTTCGCGATCAGCGGCGCGCTGCTGGCCCAGACGACGGGTGACGAATCGCGCCGCGAGCTGATCAAGGCCGAGCGCGCGATGTTCTCCGCGCACTGGTCGCCAGCCACAGGCCTGTCCAAGTGCGGCGTCGCGCGCGACCTGCTCAAGGAGATCCGCCGCAAGGCCGAGATCGGCGAGGTCGAGACCTATCGCGAGCAGGCGCGCCGGTTCGTGACGCCGTGAGCACTGACCGCCGCATGTCGATTTCCAGCCGCGGCGATCGTGACCGTCGCATGCGTCGTGTCCGCAAGCGCCTCGTCGCGGCGCTGCTGATCGGAGCCGTCTCCGGCCTCGGTGCCTGGTTCGTCGCGGCGCCACCGCGCGCGACGCAAGCACGCGCGCAGCCCGACGTCGACATCGAAACGACCGCCAGCCGAGCGCGGATGGACGCGCTGATCCGCATGGCGCGCGCGCCGGACGACCAGCACGGAACACCCGCGGCCGCGGAAGCCGGCGCTTCCGCAGCGGAGAGCGACGATGCGCAAAAGGTGCGCTGCGGCTTCGACCAGGAGCCCGTCTTCAGCGAACCGAATCCCGATACGGACACGGACGGCTTCACGCGCGAACTGCCGCGCGAAATCAGGCCGGCCGGGGTCGGCTTCACCGGCGCGCAGCAGCGCGTGGACGCCGCCTTGCGATCGACCGGCAGCGCGTACGACAACGCCATGGCCGACTGGCTCGACGTCGGCAACCTGCGTCCGCCCCGCGCTCGGCTCGACGCCCTGGTGCAGGACGCATTGGCCAGCGGCGAAGCGAGCGTCTACGGCCTGGCGATCGCGGCCTGCGCCAATCCCTTCGAACAACAGTCGCTGCAGCCGACTTCGTGCGGACGGCTGCGCGCGAGCGAGTGGGCGCGCCGCGACGCGGGCAACGGCGTGCCCTGGCTGTATGCGCTGCAGGAGGCCGACGCCGCGGACGACGCCTGGGCGCAGCGGGAGGCCCTGCGTCAGCTGGAGATGGCCAGCCGCTTCGATGTGCATCTGTTTGCCGGCATGGCCGCGGTCGCTCGCCTGAAGATGCCGGCCGAGGCCGACCTGGCCGGGCAGAGCCAGCTGGTGGGACGCGCGATCATCGCGTCCGGGGTGCCGCCGTTCTCCGCGTTGACGCAGCGCTGCCGCAACCACAGGGACGATGCTGCGGTCATCGAGCAGTGCGAGGCAATCTCCCGGGTGCTGTTCGAGCACTCGGACACCCTGCATGGGCGCGCCATCGGCGGGGTCATCCATCGCCTGGTCACCGGCGACTCGAGCCGCATCGACCAGGCTCACCGCGAGCAGGCCGAGTTGGGGCAGCGGGTCTCCGAAGCGCTCGGCGGCGAGGCCGCCTCGCCGTGCGAGGGAGCGCGGCGCACGCTCAGCCACTTCGTGCGCGCCGACCAGGTCGGCGAAAGACGCGCGATCGAGGAGCGGCTTGCGGCGCGCGCCGCGTCGGCCGCGTCGCGCTGACTCACCCCATCCGCGCCTTCTCGAACGCCCGCCAGAACCGCGGATCCTGCGTCGTCGCGAAGTTGATGCGCATCAGTGTCGACGGCTGCCGGTTCGGGTGGAACAGCGTGCCCGGGGCCAGCAGCCAGCCGTCGTCGAGCATCGTGGTGGCCAGGCGCTCGGTGTCGACGCCGGTGTCGACCCAGCCGAACAGGCCCGCCGGTGGCGTGACGAAGCGGCAGCCGGCGGCCAGCGCGAGCTTGACGCTGCGGGTGCGCGCCGCGCCCAGGCGCGCGATCACGCGCTCGGCGTGGCGGCGCAGCCAGCCCTGCTCCAGGCAGACGGCGACGGCCTGTTCGAGCAGCGCGGGCGTGGTCAGCGTGCCCAACAGCTTGACGTCGACGAGGCGGTCGACCAGGTCGGGCGGCGCCGCGAGGAAGCCCACGCGCCAGCCGGGTGCCAGGATCTTGGCGAAGCCCGACACGTAGAGCGTGCGGCGCAGGCCGTCGAGCGCGGACAGGCGCGGCGCGTGCGCGGGCGCGAGGTGGGCGTAGGTGTCGTCCTCGACGATTCGAAAGTCGTGCTGTTCGGCCAGCCGCAGCACCTGGTGCGCCGCTGCGAGCCCCAGCGACGCGCCGGTGGGGTTGTGCAGCACCGAGCACGTGACGTACAGCCGCGGACGATGCGCCTTGGCGAGCGCGGCCATGGCGCCCAGGTCGGGCCCGTCCACGCCGCGCGGCACCGGCAGGAGGCGCATGCCCAGCTGCGTGAGGCGCGCGAACTCCACCGACCAGCCGGGCTCGTCGACCAGCACCGCGTCGCCGGGCGCCAGCAGGGCGCGCGCCACGATGTCCAGCGCATGCGTGGCGCCGTTGGCCGTCACGATCTGCGCGGGCGTGGCCGGCACGCCGAAGTCGGCCAGGCGCTGCGCGAGCGCGT
>Ga0209677_100968_pt1 | contig 13962 bp, 12 predicted proteins | sample AraplaCvi_mCL_r2_2_FD_184285 | JGI IMG/M metagenome (GOLD analysis project Ga0209677, IMG submission 184285) | Arabidopsis root microbial communities from North Carolina, USA - plate scrape CL_Cvi_mCL_r2 (SPAdes) (version 2) | ecosystem: Host-associated > Plants > Roots > Endosphere | place: USA... | reverse complement strand
GCAGGCCGATGCCATGGTCGACGCCCGATTGCGCGTAGCCGCGCTCGAAGCTGAGCCACACCCGGGCCAGCGCCAGGCGGTCCGGCGCGCCCGGTGCCTGGAAGCTTGCGACGGCGCTCTCGAGCGCGGCCATCTCACGGGAGCGCTGCACGCGCATCTTGGCGAGCGCGGCCTCCACGAGCCAGGCGTCGCCCTCGGCCAAGGCGTCCGCCCGCGGGTCGAAGTGGGCCCGGGCGTCGGCCAGCCAGCGTTCGGCGATGTCGAAGTCGCACAGCATCGCCGACGCCTCGCAGGCGGCCAGCGCAGCGCGCGCGCGATGGGCGTCGCGGCGTTTCTCGCCCTCGATGCTGGGCACCAGCAGCGGCACCACGCCGTCGACCAGCCGCAGTGCGCGTGCGCTGTCGCGTTGGCGCAGGTGCCAGGCCAGGGCGATCGTCGCGTCGAGCACGTCCGCGTCCCACGGGTGCGTGAGAACGGATTCCAGCCGATGGATCTCCGCGTCGACCACGACGTATTTCATGTTGTTCATTTTAAGTGGGCGGTCGAGCACCATCCGCTGGACGACAGGCCCGCGGGATGCCAACTACGCCACGCCGGCGCGGGCGGACCGACGAGCGGTCCCGCCCGAGGCCGCGCGCGGCGGCAGAACGTGGCGCGGCGGGCGGCGCGTCGGGTGTGCAATCATCGCGGCTTGCAGGGATGCCAGCCTTGGATTCGCTGACCGCCGCGCTCAATCACGTCTTCACCGCCAGCGACGTCATCGCCATCCTGCTGGCGATGTTCGCGGGCGTCTACCTGTTCGTGTGGCGCCGCGACCGCGACCCGGGCATGGGCTGGTTCGCCGCCACCTGGGCGTTCGGCGCCGTCTGGTTCGGCACCACCGCGCTGCAGAACCAGGGGCCCACCCTGGTGGCCGACGCCTGGGTCGTCGCGCTGTTCGGGTTCTTCGTCTGCCTCAGCGTCGGCCTGGTGGACTACCTGGAGCCCTCACCTCGCCTGCGGCGCCGCCTGCTGCTGCTGATGCTGGTCGCGGCCGGCGTCTACTGGATCCTGCCGCTGGCCAATGCACTGCTGGGCGTGCAGGTCCGCCGTTCCGTCGGCAACATCCCGATCGTGCTCTGGTATGGCGCGCTGGGCGGCATCGCGTACTGGGCCGGCCGACGCGAGCCCGGTTCGGGACACCGCCTGGTGGCGATGACGCTGTGGTCGATCCCGGTGCTGTCCATCGTGCTCGCCGTCGTCCACGTGGAAAGCCCCGTCCTGCGCTACTACGCCGTCGCCCCGGTGATGTTGCTGGCGCTCACGCTGCTCACCGCCACGCTGCTGCGCCGCCGCCGCGCGCTCGAACGCGAGATCGAACGCCGCGGGCAGGCCGAGGCCAAGATCACCCGCCTGAACACCGAGCTGGCCGCACGCGTGGAGCGCCTGGTGGCCGAACGTACCGACGCCCTGTCGATGGCCAAGCAGTCCGCCGAGAGCGCCACGCGGGCCAAGAGTTCGTTCCTGGCCAACATGAGCCACGAGATCCGCACGCCCATGAACGCGATCATGGGCATGACGGACCTGGCGCTGCGCAGCCCCGGGCTGCCGCCGCGCGTCGAGTCGTACCTGGACAAGATCGGCGGCGCCGCCGAATCGCTGCTGGCGATCCTCAACGACATCCTCGACCTCTCGAAGATCGAGTCGGGCAAGCTCGACATCCAGGTCGACGAGTTCGGACTGCAGGAGGTGCTGGACAAGGTCACCGCGTTGGTGGGCCAGTCCGCCAGCCGCAAGGGCCTGGAGTTCCTGATCGACATCGCGCCCGGCGTGCCGCCGCGGCTGCTGGGCGATCCGCTGCGGCTCGGCCAGGTGCTGCTGAACCTGTGCAGCAACGCGGTCAAGTTCACCGAGCAGGGCGAGATCGTCGTCGCCGTCGCGACTCTGGACGAGGACGCCGGCGACGGCCGCGTCACCCTGCGCCTTGCGGTGCGCGACACCGGCATTGGCATGGACGAGTCCCAGCTCGCGCGCCTGTTCCAGCCGTTCGACCAGCTCGATGGCTCCATCACGCGCAAGTACGGCGGCACCGGCCTGGGCCTGGCCATCAGCCGCCAGCTCGTCGAGATGATGGGCGGGCGCATCGGCGTGCGCAGCACGCGCGGCCGCGGCAGCGAGTTCCACTGCACGCTGCCGCTGGGCGTGTGCGCCGGCGCGGCGCCCGTGCAGGCCACGCCCGACTGGTCGGGCCTGCGCGTGCTGGCCGTGGACGACAGCGCCAGCGCACGCGCGATCCACGCCGGCCTGCTCGCCGGACTCGGCTGCCAGCACGCGCAGGCCGCCGGCGCCGCCGCGGCGCTGGACATGCTGGACGCGGCCGCCGACGCGGGCGAGCCCTGCGACCTGGTGCTGGTGGACTGCGACATGCCCGACGCCGACGGCTTCGCGCTCGCGCGGCGCATCCGCGCGAGCGCACGTCTCGCGCGCACGAAGCTCGTCCTGGTGACCGCCTACGGCGACGACGCGCTCGCGCAGCGCGCGCTCGCCGAAGGCTTCGACGGCACCCTGGCCAAGCCGGTGGGCGGGCCCGCGCTGCAGGCCGTGCTGGCCACCGCGTTCGGGCTGCAGCAGTCCGCGGGCGCGCCAGCCGCCGCGCAGGCGAGGCCGCACGAGCCCGCCGTCCGACTGGCCGGCCGCCGCATCCTGCTGGTGGACGACAACGAGCTCAACCGCATCGTCGCGGTCGACCTGCTGCAGGGCGTGGCCGGCGCGCAGGTCACCGAGGCCACGAACGGCGTCGAGGCGCTGCGCCGGCTGGGCATCGGCCCGGAGGGCACGTTCGCGCCGTCAGGGGGATTCGACCTCGTGCTGATGGACGTGCAGATGCCGCAGATGGACGGCCTGGAGACCACGCGACGCGTGCGCGCGCAGGCCGCGTTCGCCGACCTGCCGGTGCTGGGCATGACCGCGCACGCGCTGGAACGCGACCGCGTGGAGTGCCTGGAGGCCGGCATGAACGACGTGGTCGTCAAGCCGTTCGATCCCGACCACCTGTTCGCGGTCATCGCGCACTGGCTGCCGCAGGCCGCGCCGCGGCCGGCGTCCGCGCCCGCGCCTGGCCAGGTGCAGGCCACGGGCGCCGTGTCGCTCGAGCTGGGGCTGGCGCGCTGCCTGGGTCGCCACGACCTGTACCTGCGCGTGGCCCGCCGCTTCATCGACACCCGCGCGCACGACGCCGACAGGCTGCGCGGCGCGCTCGCCGGCGGCGACCACGCGACGCTGGCGCACCTGGCGCACACCACCGTGTCGACGGCCGGCACGATCGGCGCGCAGCGCCTGTCCGACATCGCGGCGCAGCTGCAGGAGGTCGTGCGCCTGGCCGACACGCCCGCGGCGCGCGCCGAGCTGGCGCCGCTCGTAGACGCGTTCGCGCGGACGCACGCCGGGGTAATCACCGAACTCACGGCCTTCGTGGCCACGCATTGAGGTCTACGCGCCCGCCTGGGCGCGCAGCCACTCGAACACCTTGTCGGCCGCCGGCGTGCGCGGCGTGAGCCGGCTGCGCATGAGCCACAGCGGCGGTCGCGGCGTGGCCGGCACCTGCGCCAGCTGCACGCAGCGGCCGGCGGCCAGCGCGTCGGCGGCGAGCACCTGCGACAGGCAGGCCACGCCGACGCCGCGCTCGGCGGCGTCCAGCAACAGGCGTTCGTCCTGGATCGTCGCGGCGCGGCGGCGCATGGATCTGGCGACCGGCGGCGGCAGCACGCCGCCCCACTCGGGCGCGCCTTCGAGCAGCAGCAGGGGCGCCTTGTCCGCGAGCCTGGCGAGCGACCAGCCCGCCACCTTGCTGGCAAGCGTCGGCGCGCACACCGCGATCGCGCGATCCTGCAGCAGCGGCACGGCGTCGATGTCGGGGCCTTGCAGCGGCCTGCGCGACACCACCAGGTCGACGTCGATGCGATCGATCGCGCGGATGTCGTGCTCGGCCATCAGCCACACCTCCAGCCCGCCATGCGCCGCGCGCAGCGACTCCAGCCGCGGCAGCAGCCAGCCGTGCGCGAAGTCGGGCGGACAGGCGAGCAGCAGCGAGCGCTTGTCGCGGTACGGCTCGATGCGCGCCAGGCCGGCGCGCAGGCGCTGCAGCGTGTCGGTGGCCGTCTCCATCAGCAGCTCGCCGGCGCCGGTCAGCCGCACGCCGTGGCCCTGGCGGATGAACAGGCGCTGGCCCACGTGCGCCTCGAGCTTGAGCACGCGCTGGCTCACGGCCGATTGCGTGAGGTCGAGCTCGCCGGCCGCGGCGGACATGCTGCCCAGCCGCGCCGTCGCCTCGAACGCCACGAGGCCCGCGAACGGCAAGGTATCAGGAACATTCATATCTCTTGGGCACCGGCTAATGGGCGGGCGGCCCGCGTTCCGGGATCATGGCGACCAGCGAACCAGGAGATTGCCCCGTGAACGACGCCATCCGCGACACCGATCATGCCATCCACCGCACGAGCCACAAGGGCTACGAGAGCGAGAACACGTATTCGGGCGTCTTGTCGTTCATGCGGCGCCGCTACACGCGCGACCTCGCCGGCGTGGACGTCGCCGTCACCGGCATCCCGCTGGACCTGGCCACCACGTTCCGCACCGGCGCGCGCCTGGGCCCGGCGGCCATCCGCGCGGCCACGGTGCAGCTCAACGAGAAGATCCATCCCTGGGGCTTTGGCCCGTGCGACCACCTGGCCATCGTCGACTACGGCGACTGCCCGATCGACAACCACCGCCCGCACACGATCCCCGCCAGCATCACCGAGCACGCGCGCCGCATCATCGCGGGCGGCACCACCATGCTCACGCTGGGCGGCGACCACTACATCACGTACCCGATCCTGAAGGCGCACGTCGAGAAGCACGGCGGCCCGCTGTCGCTGATCCACTTCGACGCCCATTGCGACACCTGGCCCGACGACGCGCCCGACTCGCTGAACCACGGCTCGATGTTCTACAAGGCGATCAAGGAGGGGCTGGTGGACCCGGCCCGCTCGGTGCAGGTGGGCATCCGCACGTGGAACGACGACTTCATGGGCGTGTACGTCCTGGGCGCGGACTGGGTACACGAGCACGGCGTGCAGGCGACGGTCGCGCGCATCCTCGAGATCGTCGGCACGAACGCGAGCTACCTGACCTTCGACATCGACGCCCTCGACCCGGCGTTCGCGCCCGGCACCGGCACGCCCGTGGCGGGCGGGCTCAGCAGCGCGCAGGCGCTGGCGATCCTGCGCGGGCTGGTGCCGGTCAACCTCGTCGGCATGGACGTGGTGGAGGTGGCGCCCTCGTACGACCATGCCGAGATCACGGCCCTGGCCGCGGCGCACGTGGCCGCCGAGATGCTGTGCGTGCTGGCCGCGCAGCGGCGCTGAGCGGCGCCGGGGTTGTCAGAAAGGCAGCGTCAGGTACAGTTTGCCCAGGTCGGTGAGCTGCCCGCTGGTGCTCGTGAACAGGCTCGTGAAGTGCGGGTCGCCGCTGCTCATGCGCCCGGTGAACCAGGCGTATCGGAACACGTCGGCGCGGGCTTCGCAGGTGGCCACCATCTCCGTCATCTGCGCCTGCTGCTTGGCCAAGGTGTCGATGGCCGCGCTGCCGTCGCCGTTGTGCCAGTTGGCCATCTCGGTGACCCAGAACGGCTTGCCGTACTTGGCCAGCCGCGCGAGCTGCGCATCCAGGCCGTAGTCGTACCAGTGGAACGCGAGGTAGTCGATCCTCGGGCTGCGGCCGCCGCTCGCCGCCTGGTACGCCGCGATGAACGCGTCCATCCAGACGACCGGATCGCTGTAGCCGGGCATCGTGCCCCAGGTGATGGCAGGGCCGACGATCTTCGCGCCGGTGGCCGCGGCCACGGCCTCGTAGCCGGGCCACGCGGCAGCGGCCTGCGCGGGCGTCATGTCGGCCTGGTCGACGAGATTGGGCTCGTTGAGCACGAGCAGGTACTTGATGTTCGGATTCGCCCTGACGTAGGCCTCGACGGACGCCGCGTCGTAGCTGGCGTTCCACAGCATCGGCAGGTAGTCCATGCCCACCTGCGAAGCCACGTTGGCGGGCAGCGCGCTGCTCGGATGGACGCCCCAGTTGTACCACCAGCTCACGCCGGCCGAGACGGCCTGGAGGTCGGCCAGCGTGGCGAAGTCGTAGGCGACCCCCCGCTTGGCGCTCCGGGCCTTGGGGGTGGGCGCGGGCGCCGGCGGAGGCGGTGGTGCTGGGGGAGGCGGCGGCGGTGGTGGCGGTGTGGGCACCGGTGCGGGCGCAGGTGCCGGCGCGGGCGGTGGGGCCGGGGCAGGCGCAGGCCCAGGCCCAGGCGATCCGCTGCCGCCGCCGCAGGACGCCAGCGCGAAGCTCGCGGCCAGCGTCAGCAGGCGGCGCCGGCGCTCGTCGGGGGCCTCGATGCGTTCCATGCTCTTTCGATCTCCGCCTTTTTTCGAGATAAGGGCCCGCGTCTGCGGTGCCGGACGTCCCAACGACGTCCTGTCGGTGTTTGACCCAGATTCGCAAGTCCCGTGCCGCGCCGCCATCAGCTTCGTATCCAGATGAAAGCTGTCGACGCGACGCCCGGTGGAACCGGTTCCGCCGCGGCTTCGCGCGTTCGTGCAGCGACGAAATTTGTCACCCCGCCAGGTGACCATTTGAGTCACCTGCCCGGCGCAGCTGACGCATCTGGTCGTGTGCGCAGGCAGCGCCGTTGCAAAATGCCGGCTGCCAATCAAGGAGACGCCATGTCCACCGTCAGGATCACCCCCACCATCGTCTGCGGCAACGAGGCGCCGTTCGTGCTGTTCGGCGGCATCAACGTGCTCGAGTCGAAGGACCTCGCGCTGCGCGCGGCCGAGGAGTACGTGCGCGTGACCACCAAGCTAGGCATCCCCTACGTGTTCAAGGGCAGCTTCGACAAGGCCAACCGCTCCTCGATCCATTCGTACCGCGGACCGGGGCTGGACGAGGGCCTGGAGATCCTGCAGGCCGTCAAGGACGCGTTCGGCGTGCCGGTGATCAGCGACGTGCACGAGCCCGGCCAGTGCGCCGCGGCCGCCCAGGTGATCGACGTGCTGCAACTGCCCGCGTTCCTCGCGCGGCAGACCGACCTGGTGGTGGCGATGGCCCGCACCGGCAACGTCATCAACATCAAGAAGCCGCAGTTCCTCAGCCCGTCCCAGATGGCCAACATCTGCGAGAAGTTCCGCGAGGCCGGCAACGACCAGCTGATCCTGTGCGAGCGCGGCGCGTGCTTCGGCTACGACAACCTGGTGGTCGACATGCTGGGCTTTCGCGTCATGAAGAACACCACCAACGATGCGCCCGTCATCTTCGACGTGACGCACTCGCTGCAGCAGCGCGCGTCCGGCGCCGCGGCGTCGGGCGGCCGCCGTGCGCAGGTGGCCGAGCTCGCGCGCTCGGGCCTCGCGCTGGGCCTGGCCGGGCTGTTCCTCGAGGCGCATCCCGATCCGGACAAGGCGCTGTGCGACGGCCCGAGCGCGCTGCCGCTCGCCCAGCTCGAGCCGTTCCTCGCCCAGATGAAGGCGATCGACGACCTCGTCAAGGCGTTCCCGCCGCTGCACATCGCCGGTTGAGCCTGCAGGACGCGCAACGCCTGGCCGCGCTCGCGCGCGCCACGCCGTGGTTCATGAGCGCCCTCGCGCACGTGCGCGCGCTGCGCCTGCCCGCGTGGTGCGTGGGCGCGGGGGCGGTGCGCAACCTCGTGTGGGACGCGCTGCACGGATACGCGAGCCCCTCGGCGCTCCCCGACGTGGACGTCGCGTTCTTCGACGCTGCCGACCTCTCGCGCGAGCGCGACGCCGAGCTTGAGCGTCGACTGCACGAGGCCGCGCCCGGCACGCCGTGGGAGGTCGTCAACCAGGCCGGGGTGCACCTGTGGTTCGAGCAGCACTTCGGCCACGCCGTGGCGCCGCTGCGCTCCCTGGACGAGGCCGTCGCGAGCTGGCCCGAATTGGCCACCTGCGTCGGCCTGTGGCTCGACGACGCCGACGGCCTGCACGTGATCGCGCCGCACGGCCTTGACGACCTGTTCGGCGGCGTGGTGCGGCGCAACCCCGTGCGCGTGAGCGTGCAGGCTTATCGCGAGCGCTGCGCTTCCAAGCGCTACGCGCGGCGCTGGCCGCAGGTTCGCGTCATCGACGCGTAGTCGAACCGTCCAGCGGCCGTGCCCGCCCGTGGCCGCGAGTTCAGGCCTCGGTCAGGCTCCGCCGATGCCGCAGCTGCGGGAACCAGCGCATCCAGAGCCCCACGACCACCAGCGTTCCCACGCCGCCCAGCACCACCGCGCCGACCGGGCCGAACAGCGCCGCGGTGGCCCCCGACTCGAATTCGCCGAGCTGGTTGCTCGCGCCGATGAAGATGGCGTTGACGGCGCTGACGCGCCCGCGCATCTCGTCGGGGGTATCCAGCTGCACCAGCGTCTGGCGCACGACCACGCTGACCATGTCGACGGCGCCATTGACGAACAGCATCGCCATCGACAGCCAGAACCAGCGCGACACGCCGAAGCCGATCGTGGTCAGGCCGAAGATCGCCACGCACGCGAACAGGATGGTGCCGGCGCGGCTGCGGATGGTCCAGCGCGCGAGCACCAGCGACATCAGCAGCGCCCCCACCGCGGGCGCACCGCGCAGCAGGCCCAGGCCCTCGGGGCCGACGTGCAGGATGTCGCGGGCGTAGATCGGCAGCAGCGCGGTGGCGCCGCCCAGCAGCACCGCGAACAGGTCGAGCGAGATGGCGCCCAGCACCACCGGCTTGGCGCGGATGAAGCGCACGCCGGCCAGCAGCGTGTCCATCGTGACGGGCGCGCGCGGCGCGGGCTTGTGGTCGTAGCGCGCGCTCCACACGAGGCCCGCGGCCAGCACGAACAGCGCGCCGCACACCGCGTACACGACGCTTGCGCCCGAGGCGTACAGGAAGCCGCCCAGCGCGGGCCCGCCGATGATCGCGGCCTGCATGCCCGAGGAGCTGAAGGCCATGGCGCGCGACAGGATCGGCGCGGGCACCAGCAACGGCGTCAACGCCTGCTGCGCGGTCATCTGGAACGAGCGCGCCACGCCCAGCAGCAGCGACAGGCCGAGGATCAGGTCGCGCGAGATCCGGCCTTGCTGCGTGGCCACCAGCAGCACGAGGGCCACCACCAGCTGCAGCACGAGCGCCAGCGACACGATGTGGCGGCGGTCATGGCGGTCGGCGATGTGGCCCGACACGAGCGCCAGCGCCAGCGCGGGGACGAACTGGAACAGGCCGACGAGCCCGAGGCTCCACGCGCTGTGCGTGAGGTCGTACATCTGCCAGGCGACGGCCACCATGACCATCTGGTTGGCCATCGTTCCGGCGAGCCGGCCCGCCCAGAAACGCAGGAAGGAAGGGCAGGACCAGATCGAGAGCGCAGCCGTCATGAGGGTGGCGATCGTCGCACGGCAGGGCTGTCCCGCGCTCGTGCGGGGTTGAACGCGCCCGGGCGCCCTAGAATTTCGTGCTCACGCAAAGGCCACGAATGAAACTGGATGCCATCGACCGCAAGTTGCTGGAGATGCTGCAGCTCGACTGCGACACGCCCATCGCCGAACTGGCCGCTGCGGTGCAGCTGTCGACGACGCCGTGCTGGCGCCGCATCCAGCGCATGAAGGACGCCGGCGTCATCACGGGCCACGTGGCGCTCGTCGACCCCAGGCAGGTCAACGTGGGCGTGACGGTGTTCGTCAACGTCCGGACCAACCAGCACACGCAGGCCTGGTTCGACCAGTTCCACGCCACGGTCGAATCGATTCCCGAGGTCGTGGAGTTCTATCGCATGAGCGGCGACATCGACTACCTGCTGCGGATCGTCGTGCCCGACATCGCGGCCTACGATGGCGTCTACAAGCGGCTGATCGCGGGCACGCAGCTGTACGACGTGAGTTCGAGCTTCGCGATGGAGCAGCTCAAGTTCACGACGGCGCTGCCGCTGCGCTACGCGGACTGAGAGGTCTGGCCCTGGGCGTTGCCCACGACTCAGTGCCCCGCGACCCCACCGAACCCGCGCGCCAGCAGCAGCACGACCACGCCCGCGCTGATCACCGCGAACCCCTGCTGCAGGCGCGGCCCGGCCACGCGCGCGGCGATCGATCGCGCCAGCAGAGACGCCACCACCGACCCGACCGCGAACGGCAGTGCGATGGGCCACGCGATCGCCCCATGCCAGGCCGCCGCGCCCACGCCGCCGATGGACGCCAGCGCGATCACCGCGAGCGACGTGGCCACGATGCTGCGCGCGGACAGCTCGGTAAAGCGCGTCAGCGCGGGCACGATGACGAAGCCGCCACCCACGCCCAGCAGACCGCTCAGCAGGCCGGCCGCGACGCCGGTCAGCGCGAGCGCCTGCGCGCAGGGGCGCGTCCACACGAGGCGGCCATCGCGCGCGTCGAGCACGCACGGGAGCGTGTCGCGCGGCTCGTCCGCGCACGCGCGTGACGCGAGGCGCGCGCGCTGCCACATGCGCCAGGCGGCCAGCGCGAGCACCGCGGCGAAGGCGAACGTCAGGGGCGTGTTGGGCACGCGCTGCGCGGCGGCCACGCCCAGCGGCGCGAGCGCCAATGCAAGCCCGCCCATCAGCGCGGCCGCGCGGTAGCGCACGATGCCGTCGCGCAGCCCCAGCGCCGCCGACATCGCCGCGGCCAGGCCCACCGCCAGCAGGCCGATCGGCGCGGCGCGGGCCACGCTCATGTCGAGCGCGAACATCAGCAGCGGCACCGCGAGGATGCCGCCACCGGCGCCGGTCAGCCCCAGCAGCAGGCCCACCACCGCGCCGAGGACGAAGGCGACGCAGGCGAGCCAGGGATCCACTTGCGAGAGCAGCGCGCTCCAGTCCATCAGGCCACCTCGTGAGGGCATGGACGGCGCGCCCGCACCGATGCGTTGTTCGACTTGGTCATGGGCGCATTTGAACAGCGCGCACGGTACGTCACATTGCAGCGGACGCCCATCGGGTTCGTCCTCACCCGGAAAGGCTTGTCGGCACCGGCCACTCGGTGAGAGACTGGTCCGATGGACAGCCAACACGCCACCCTCGACCCGCAGTCCCACACCTGGCTGGAGCTCGGAGAAGTGCAGCAGTTGCTGCTCGACGCCTACCCCGGCGTCGTCCTCGGCGTCGACGCGCAGAGCCGAATACGCTGGATCAATCCGGTGGCCGCCGAGCGGCTCGGCTACGGCCGCGACGAGCTCGCCGGCAAGCCCATCGCCGGCAGCCTCATCGCGCTCGAGGAGCTCGAGGCGCGCGCTGTCGAGCTGTCGGCCATCCTGGGCGAACACGTGGTCGCCGATGCCGGCGTGCTCGGCACCGCGCTGCGCCGCGACGGCGTGGCCAGCGAACACGACTGGGTGCTGCGCCACAAGGACGGTTCGCCGCATCCCACGCGCCTGAACGTGGGCGCGCTGCGCGATGGCCGCGGCCAGGTCACCGGCCTGATCGCCGTCGAGCCGCTGCATCGCAGCGAGGAATCCCCGCTGCGGCTGACGCACCACGACAGCCTCACCGGCCTGCCCACGCGCGCCGTGCTGCAGGATCGCGCGGAGATGGCGCTGCTGCGCGCCGCGCGCCAGAAGAGCGTGCTGGCGATCATGCTGATCGAGATCGACGGCTTCGACGCGCTGTGCGACCAGTACGGCCACACGGTCGGCGACGACGTCCTGCGCGCCACCGCGGGCCGCCTGCACTTCGAGCTGCGCAAGACCGACACGGCGGTGCGCCTGGATCGCGGGCAGTTCGCCGCCATGCTGGTCGACCTGCACCACGCCGACGAGGCGCAGCGCGTAGCCGCGAAGGTGGCGTCCGCGCTCGCCGCGCCCATCAACGTGGGCGTCGCACGCGTGGCGCTGGCGGCCCGCGTGGGCGTCGTCTGGACGCCGCAGCACGGCAACCAGCTGCTGCCGCTGCTGCAGGCCGCCGAGGCCGCGCTGGCCAAGCTGCCGGCGGGCCAGGGCGGCGTCGCGACACCCGACGTGGTCGTCGACCGCCGCGCCTGACGCGCCCGGGCGCCGGGCCCGTCAGAACGGCGCCGCCGACGGCACGAACTCGTCGCTGCCGGTGTCGCTCACCGGCAGCTGACGTTCCTCGTGCGCGTGCTTGTCGGCGCGACCGATCGCGTGCTCGATGGCGCGCACGAGCTTGTGCAAGCCGCCATTCAGGGCGGGCTCGAACGAGGCCGCGTCGTTGGACACGGCGACCGGCGCGCGACCATTCAGGCGCGCCTCGAGCTTGCAACGCAGCGCGAGCGCCCCGCCCTTGCCGGCGTTCTCGTCGGTGAAGTAGACCTCCACGCGCGTGAAGTGGTCGCTTAGGTGCGACACGGCCGATTCGACGACGCTGCGCGCCCACTGGTCGCGCGCCTCGCTGCCTTCGATGCGGTGGTCGGTATTGATCTGGATCTGCATGGCGGGTCCTGTTGTTCGAGTTGCGCCCGAACAAGCAGTCGGCGTGCCCAGGTGCCGCGCCGCCGGGGCATGGCGATTGCCCGACCGTAGGCAATCCATTCTTTATCGAGGCCCCGCCATGAACGCGAAGAACTCCCCCGACCGCACCCAGGACGACCTGCCCGACGGCCGCAACGGCGACGTCGTCGGCGAGAACGACGACAGCGTCATGGAGTCGATCGGCAAGGCCGTGATCGCGCCGATCGTGGGCGCCGACGAAGGCGCGGAGCCGGTGGATCCCACGCGCGACCGCGCGTTCGCCGACCTCACCAAGCCGCTGCCCCAAGGCCAGCAGGAAACACCGCGCAGCGCCGACGCGCTCGATCCGCGAGGCAAGGCACGCTGATCCGGCACGAGCCTAGCGTTCGAACGAGACCAGGAACTCCGCGCCGACCTCGCCGTTGCGCGCCACCAGCGACCAGCCGTGCGCCCGGGCGATCTCCTGGCAGATGGCCAGGCCCAGGCCGGCGCCCGTGTCGCGCCGCGCCGCGCCGCGCCAGAAGCGCTTGAACAGCTCGGGCAGGTGTTCGGGCGGGATGCCGGGCCCCTCGTCGCGCACCGACACGCCGTTGTCGCGCAGGTCGACCGTCACCACCGCGCCGCGCGGCGAATGCTGGATGGCGTTCTCGATCAGGTTCTTGAGCAGCACGAACAACGCGCCGCGGTCGGCGCGGCCGGGCGCGAGCCCGTCCTGCACGCGCAGGTCCAGGTGCACGCCCGCGCGCTGGGCGAGGCGCTGCAGGAACGTGGTGGCCTCGGTCGCGGCGGCCGCGAGATCGAGTTCGTCCAGCTTGAAGTTGCGCGCTTCGCTCACCTCTGCCAGGTGCAGCAGCTGGTGCACCTGGCGCGCCATGCGGTCGATGTCGGCCAGCAGCAGCTCGCGGTCGTCGGACGCGCTCAGCTCCACCTGGCCGCGGATCAGCGCGAGCGGCGTCTTCAGCTCGTGCGCGGCCGCCGCCAGGAACTCCTGCTGCACGCGAAAGCCTTGCCGCAGGCGGTCGAGCGCCTCGTTGAACGCGCGGATCAGCGGCCGCAGCTCGCGCGGCATCGCGGCCTCGGACAGGCGCGTCTCGAGGTTGCGCGGGTCGATACGGGAGGCTGTATCGGACGCGCGCCGCAAAGGCAGCAGCAGATGGCGCAGCGCCGCGTTGACGCCGCCCGAGAAGATGACCAGCGTCACCACGGCGATGAGCAGCGCGTTCTTGAGCACTGGCCCGACGATGGCACCGCCCACCAGCGCGGCCGCGCGCTCGCTGATGGCCACCTGCACGAAGAATCGACGGTCGTCGTGCACGACGGCGCGCGTGGCCACGTGCAGCGGCAGGCCGTCGACGACGACGTCCAGGCGCTCGCGCGTGCCGTCGAACGCCGCGCCGGACGCGGCGAACGCCGGCGCCCCGGCGTCCGAGGACAGCATCACCGCGCCGGTCGGGTCGACCACGCGGTACTTCCAGTCGCGCGTGGCCGCGGTGTAGACCCAGGCGGTGTCCGGCGGCT
>Ga0209677_100967_pt1 | contig 13967 bp, 9 predicted proteins | sample AraplaCvi_mCL_r2_2_FD_184285 | JGI IMG/M metagenome (GOLD analysis project Ga0209677, IMG submission 184285) | Arabidopsis root microbial communities from North Carolina, USA - plate scrape CL_Cvi_mCL_r2 (SPAdes) (version 2) | ecosystem: Host-associated > Plants > Roots > Endosphere | place: USA... | reverse complement strand
AGCGCACAGCGGCTATCCTGCTTGCGGTTGGCGCAGTCATCCTGATCGTCTCGCAGCGAGACAATATCGCCGCGCTGCGCCGGCTGATCTCGTCCCAGCCCCCGGAGATCGCACTGGTCGCGCCCAGGCCGGAGACGACGGTCATGGTCGCCAAGCCGGAAATGGTGCCCGCCGTCCCGCCGCCTCCGGCGCGCGTGCTGCCAACCGACTACGGCATCTACGCCCTGATCGACGACAAGTCGCTGGCGGAGTTGAATGCGACCGGCATCATGGCGCCCGACATGCGGATCGCGATTTCACCGGAGTTCAAGAAGCCCGACCGGCCGCATCTGCCGAACGGCCGCGTCAAGTTCATCGTGTTTCGCCGGGACGCTGCAAACGTAATTCCCGAGCGCGTCGAGGTTCGGGTCGTCGCGAAGATCGCGCGGGAGTTTTCGACCGACGCCGCAGGCAAGGCGCTGGGCGGCGGAGACGATGTCGCCGTCATCCGCAACTTCGCCTATCCGATCCGGGTATCGCCGATTCCGGGGAAACCCGAAATGTACGAGCTTCACACCGGCGATTCAGGGCTCGAGCTTGCACCGGGACATTACGTCCTGAGCCTGGGCTCGCAGGCCTATTATTTCCAGGTCGACGGCGAAATCACCGATCCCCGACTGTGCCTGGAGAAGGTCGTCGCGGGCAACGGCACGTTCTATGCGCCGTGCAAGAAGGCGCGGACTTACTGACGTTTCCCAAAACGGAAGCAGCTTACTGCTTCGGCGCCGGCGCCATCATCGCGCCGCCCTTCTTGGCCGCGGGCGCGGCCGCGGGCTTCGTCGTCGCGGCGGTCGCCTGCGCGGGAAGATATTTGGCGACGATGGCGGGATCGACCTGGGCGATGTTGGCGTCAGGCAGCCGCGTCCAGGTCTCGTCCTTGCCGAACAGCGAAATGCCGAGGAAGCCGCGCATGGTCAGCGTCTGGCCATCGGGGCTCACCGTCATCTTGGCCTTCCAGATGTTGCCGTCGCGCGGATTGACCACGTTGCCGCCGTCATACTTCAAGCCGTCACGCTTCATGTCGCGGATGAAGGAGAGGCCGAGCACCGGCGCGTTCTTGCGATCGTCGGTGCATTTGGCGCAGATCTCGTTCGGATCATCGCCCGGGCGCGGGAAGGTCTTTGCGATCACGCCTTCGAAGATGCCGTTGTGGTCGATGAAGAGAAACCATCCCACCGTCTTGCCGTCTTCGACCTTCTGCCACAGCCCCGCAGCCGTCGGCTGCTGTGCCTGCGCAGCTGCAGGCCACACCGCACCGAGCGACAGCGCGAGCACGAGGAGCGAGAGCAGCCGAAAGCTGAAAAAGAGATTTCGCATTATGATCACCTTGCTGAGCCGCCACTGCAATGGCCGCAGACTACGGCGATTTCGCGAACGGTTCCAGCACCAGAAACATGGGGCATCGCATGTCGTTCCCGGTGCCGTCAGTTGACACCGAGCTTTTTTTGCAAGCTGGAGGACGAGGTCGTGTATTGGAACACGAGCCGCTTCTCCGGATAGACGTAGCGATGGGCTTTTTGCGACATCAGCGCGCCCTCGTGGAAGCCGCACAGGATCAGCTTGATTTTGCCCGGATAGGTGTTGATGTCGCCGATGGCGAAGATGCCCGGCACGTTGGTCTCGAACGCGGACGTCTCGACCGGCACGAGATTGTTCTCCAGCGCAATGCCCCAGTTCGCGACCGGACCAAGCTTCATGGTCAGCCCGAAGAACGGCAGCATGGTATCGCAGGAAATCTCGGTCACGCTGTTATCGTTGCCCTTGACGGTGGCGCCGGTCAGCCTGCCCTCGGCGCCTGAGAGCGCGGTGACCTGGCCGAGCCGCAGGTCCATCTTGCCGCCGGCGACCAGCGCGCGCATCTGTTCGACGCTGTGGGGCGCGGCACGAAAATCGTCGCGACGATGCAGCAGCGTGATGCGCTTGGCGATCGGATGCAGATTGAGCGTCCAGTCGAGCGCGGAATCGCCGCCACCGACGACCAGCACGTTCTTGTCGCGGAAATTTTCCATCTTGCGTACGGCGTAGTGCACCGAGGTGCCTTCATAGGCCTCGATCCCCGGCACCGGCGGACGCTTCGGCTGGAACGAGCCGCCGCCGGCCGCGATCACCAGCACCTTGCATTCGAACACCTTGCCGGCGTCGGTGGTGCAGCGGAATCCGGGATCGCCGATCTTCTCCACCGTCTCGATCATCTCGCCGAGGTGGAAGGTCGGATGGAACGGCTTGATCTGTTCCATCAGCGCATCGGTGAGACCCTGGCCCGAAACCTGGGGAATGCCGGGAATGTCGTAGATCGGCTTTTCCGGATACAGCTCGGCGCACTGGCCGCCGACCTTGTCGAGGATGTCGACGAAATGTGCCTTCATGTCGAGAAGGCCAAGCTCGAAGGCGGCGAACAGACCGCAGGGGCCGGCGCCAACAATCAGAACATCGGTTTTGATCACGTCGCTCATGTCGTCTCTTTATCGGTTGGACGGCGCCCGGCGGGCAGAGGTGACCCTGCCTGTCTAGCCAACGGGGATGGATCAGGGAAGGCATAAAAGCGGTAGCGCCCCGCAGCCGCACCCACTTGCCGGGTCAGGATAACTGGGCTGTAACGGGATGCGATATGACGGAGATCAATCGGTGAACGCACCAAGCCGCCTCGATACGACGCCGCGCCTCGAGGACTTCCCTTTTCGCCTCGCTGACAATGTCCGCTTCGGCGACCTCGATCCGAACCAGCACGTCAACAACGCGGTCTACGCCACCTATTTCGAGACCGGCCGTGTCACGCTGATGAAGCTTCCCGAATACGGGCTGACCCCGCCGGGCCTTGCCTGGATCATGGTGCGGCTCGACATGCATTTCCGCGCCGAGCTGCATTGGCCCAACACGATCGAGCTTGGCCTCGGTGTGGTGAAGCTGGGACGGACGTCAGTGACCTTCGAACAGGTCGTATTCTCGAACGGGAAGTGCATCGCGTCAGCGACGTCGGTCGGCGTCCTGCTCGACGAGGCGACGCGCCGGCCCGCGGCGCTGACTGCGGAAGTGCTCGAGAAGCTCAGACCCTGGCACAAGCGCGGCATCGAGGTCGCGCCGCCGGGCACCTAACGAGCAAGAAGCTCAGGCCTGGCGTTCCGGCGTCGCTACGACGAGCCCGTCGAGCTCGTCGGAGACCTTGATCTGGCAGGACAGGCGCGAGTTCGGACGTACGTCGAAACCGAAGTCGAGCATGTCCTCTTCCATCGGCGTCGGGCTGCCGACCTTCTCGCGCCAGGCTTCGTCGACATAGACATGGCAGGTTGCGCAGGCACAGGCGCCGCCGCATTCGGCCTCGATGCCGGGGATGCTGTTGCGGATGGCGGCTTCCATCACGGTTGCGCCGTTCTCGATTTCCACCGTACGGGTTTCGCCCTTGTGGTCGACAAAGTGAATTTTGGCCATGTGTGCTCGTGCTGCCGCGATCTGGGAGAAAGGAGGGTCCGGGCTGTCCTATAACGGGTCGATCAGGGCGGCGCCATAGCGTTTTCGAGCGAAGTGAATACCGTTTTGCGGGAAGAAAACGCGTCAAAACAAAAGACTAGAGCCACCGTCTATGTGGGATACCCGCCTAGTGCTTCAGGATCGCCTCGATGGCGGCGCGGACCTCGGCCACTGCCTCTTTCAGCGCGGCAAAGGCATCCGGCCGGTTGTGGCCGGTCCGGATCGCCGTCTCCAGGCTCGCGGCGGCATCCGCCACCGCAAAGGCGCCGATTCCGCGCGCGGATCCCTTGAGCTTGTGCGCGAGTGCTCCGGCCTCGCCCGGCAACGCCGCCATGGCCGCGATCAGGCGGACCGCCTGTTCGGCGAACATCGCGAGCACTTCCTGCTCCAGCTCGGCATCGCCGAGCGTCATGCGGGAGAGGTGGTCGAGGTCGAGCGGGCTGTCGATGGGTGCAAGCGGGGGCGAAGGCATCCAGTCCATCCGTTGCAGTTCAGGCGTCATGGCGCAGGCCCCGGCATCACGCGATCCGCCGGTCCGGCGGTCAGGTTCCCTCCACCCAAGCACGAAAATGGTTAACGAAATGTTTGGACCGTTTTGCCTAATTCCGCCGGTTTATTGACGAAAAGTTGCCGCAATCCCACGAGTCCGGTGGAGAATTTCATTTATTGCTAAGGCGTTACGGCGCGATCCTGTTAACGATGATTAAGATTGTCTTAATCGCAGGCATTTCATTCGCGACGCTCTGCCAATAGGATGTTGCGGAAATTGGCGGACAAGCCGTCCGGGTGGGGACGGCTCGGAAATCCGCAAAAGCGGCATGATCCGGTCTGTGGGCTTGCGTAGCGGGGCTCGCGGGGGACGCGTACAAGTAACGAGGGCTCGGACTGAACATGGCAAACACTCCGAAAAAGGCCAAGGACCCCACAGAAGTTGCGCTTTCTGCGATCCAGGAAGCCCTGAACATCAGCGACACGGCGGCCGATACCAGCCGCAGCGCATCGATGCGCAACGAAGCGGCGCCGTCCATGGCGCCCCCGTCTCCCCCGATGTTCGACGAGCCGACCTTCGAACCGCGCCCCGCCGCCAACGAGCGTGCCGTGTTCGATCCGATCGAAGAACCGCGTTCGTCGCGCCGCGCCGCCAACGACGATCGCGCGACCATCGGCCAGCTCCTGCAGACGCTGCAGACGGGACGCCCGTCCCGCAACATTTACACGGGCGCGACGATCTTCACCGTCATCTGGCTCGCGGCGTGCGCCGCGCTGACCGTCGGCTTCCTGCCCTCGATCCAGGCCGCGATGGGCCAGAGCGGCGGCGTCCTGGCCATTGCCGGCCTCGTCACGATGTTCTTCGCGCCGGTCATGCTGTTCTTCTTCCTGGCGAGCCTCGTCTGGCGCGGCCAGCAAATGAGTGCCGTCGCGCAGGCGATGGCGCAGGTCGCGATCCGCTTCTCCGAGCCGGAAGGCTCGGCCTCCGATTCCATGGTCACCGTCGGTCAGGCCATTCGCCGCGAGGTCGCGGCGATGGGTGACGGCATCGAGCGCGCCATTGCGCGCGCCGGCGAGCTCGAGACGCTGGTCGCCAACGAGGTCGCGGCGCTGGAGCGCGCCTATTCCGACAACGAAGTTCGCATCCGCGCCCTGCTCCAGGACATCGCGCACCAGCGTGACAACCTGGTCGGCCAGGCCGAGCAGGTCCGCAGCGCCATCTCCGGCGTGCAGATCGATCTGCGCCACGACATCGCGCTGATCTCGGACGCGATCGCCTCGCGCGTCGACGAGGTCGCCAAGTCCATCACCGGCGCTCTGGAAGAGCGCGGCGCCCACATCACCGGCGCTTTGAGCAACGCCGGCGACAACATGATCCTGGCGCTCGGCGAGCGCGGCGGCGACCTGCTCGACCGCCTCGAGGAAGCCAGCAACGAGACCACGCGCGCCGTGCTCGACGCCAGCGAGCGGCTGACCACCAGCCTCAACTTCAAGACCGGCCACGTCCACGACGAGTTCGTCGACCTCGCCGACCGCGTCCACGAGATGCTGAACGAGCGCATCGACCGCATCACCGGCGAGTTCGAGCAACGCTCCGCCGCGATCGTCGACGGCATCTCCGAGCGCACCGAACAGGTTCACGACAGCCTGAAGAACTCGTCGGACTCGCTGCTGCTCGAGCTCGAGCTGCGCTCCAACGACCTCTCCGCCAAGATCGATGACGCAGGCAACCGCCTCGCCGGCCACATCATGACCTCCGGCGACAAGGCGAGCGAGGCGCTCGACGCCACGGTCAACACCCTCGTCGCCAAGGTCGTCAGCCAGACCGAGACCGCGCACGACTCGCTGTCGCTGCAGATGAGCGCGTTCGACGAACTGGTAAGGAACCAGGGCACCGAGCTGGTCGAGAAGTTCGCCCGCGACAGCGGCACGCTGGGCGCCCTGATCACGCGCCACATCTCCGAGTTCGACCGCACCGTGAAGACGTTCGGCGGCGAGATCGTCGATCGCATGGGCCAGCGCACGCAGGACATCCATGAGTCGCTGAAGAGCTATGTCGACAATTTCGACACCCGCTTCACCGCGAACGGCGGCGCGATCACCGCCGTGCTCGACCAGCGCCTGGTGCAGTTCGAGACCACGATCGGCGAACGCGTCACCAACCTCGACGCCTCGCTGAACGGCAAGATCGCCAGCCTCGACGGCACGATCGAAGGCCACATCAAGACCTTCGACGAGCAGCTCGGCGGCCGCGTCGCCGCGCTCGAGGAATCGTTCGACACCCGCGCCCGGTCCGTCACCGAGACCATCGACGGGCGTCTCAACACGCTCGCGACGTCGCTGACCGACGGCGCCACGCAGGCGATCCAGTCGATCGACTCGCGCCTCACCCACCTCACGACGACGCTCACGGGTGGCGCTTCGCAGGCGCTCGAGTCCATCGACTCCCGTCTCACCAACCTGACGACGACATTGACCGATGGCGCCTCGCAGACGATCCAGACGATCGATACGCGGCTGACCCATCTCACGACCACCCTCACCGGCAGTGCGTCGCAGGCGCTCGAGTCCATCGACTCTCGCCTGACCTATCTGTCGACCGCGGTGACGAATGGCGCCTCTCAGGCGGTGCAGTCGATCGACACGCGCCTCACGCTGTTGACCTCGACGCTCACGGACGGCACCGCGCAGGCGATCGAGGCGGTCGACCGCCGCATCACCGGCGTCACCGAGATCATCGACGGTCGCAGCATGCACCTGACCGACACGGTCACGGCGCGTTTCCAGGACATCCACCAGGCCATCGAGACCAAGGTCGGCTCGGTCGCCAACGACATCGACGTGCGCGTGGCGCAGTTCGAGGACCTGCTCGGCTCGCGCGTCGAGGCAGTCGCCGGCCGCATCGAAAGCAGCGGCCGCCAGGCCAGCGAGGACATGATGTCTCGCGCCGAGATGATCTCGACCGCGATCCGCTCGCATGTCGAGGACGCCGAGCGCTCGCTCACCAACCTCGTGGTCAACACCAGCGAGACGATCCAGACCGGTGCGCGCACCGCCCAGCAGTCGCTGATGACGGTCTCCTCCGACGTCAACGCCCAGCTCAAGATGACCTCCTCCGAGGTCGAGCGCGCGCTGACCGCGGTCGGCACCGGTGCCGCGAACTCGATCCTGACCAGCGCCCGCGAAGCGCAGTCGACGCTGGTCGCCGCCTCCGGCGACGTCTCGAACCAGATCAAATCGCTGTCGGCCGACGTCGAACGCACGCTGTCGGCAGCGGGCTCGGCGACCGCCGCCTCGATCCTGGCCGGCGCCCGCGAGGTGCAGACCACGCTCGTCACGGCGTCCTCGGACGCGGCCAACCACGTCAAGACGCTCACCGCGGACGTGCAGCGCTCGCTGTCGCTGGCCGGCACCACCACGGCGGAATCGATCACCGCCGGCGCCCGCGATGCGCAGAGCGCGCTGATCGCGACCTCGAGCGAGACCGCCAACCAGATCAAGGCCCTCTCCTCCGACGTGCAGCGCTCGCTCTCGATGGCGGGCACTGCGACGGCCGAGATCATCACGACCGGCGCCCGCGAAGCGCAGAACACGCTGGTCACGGCGTCCTCGGATGCGGCGAGCCAGGTCAAGTCGCTCGCGGCCGAAGTGCATCGTTCGCTCTCGCAGGTCGGCCAGTCGACCGCCGAGACGATCACCACCAGCGCCCGCGACGCCCAGAGCACCCTTCTCGCTGTCTCCGCAGAACAGACCGGTCAGGTCCGTTCGCTTGCGGCCGAGATGCAGCGCGCGCTGGCGACGGCCGGTGGCGCCACCATCGAGGCCCTCACCAGCGGCGTGCGCGAGGCCCAGGGCACGCTGATCTCCGCCTCGACGGACGCGGCGAGCCAGATCAAGTCGCTGACGACGGACATCGAGCGGACGCTGACCGCAGTCGGCGCCGACACCGCTTCGACGATCCTCAACAGCGCGCGTGAGGCGCAGACCTCGCTGACCTCGACGTCGGCCGATGCCGCGAGCCAGATCCGCACGATCTCGACCGAGATCGAGCGCGCGCTCAGCACGGCGACGACGAATGCGACCAACGACATCCAGACCAGCGCGCTCAACGCCCAGAACGCGCTGATCAACGCCTCCAACGAGGCGAGCTCGCGGGTCAAGTCGAGCTCGGCCGACGTCGAGCGCTCGGTGCTCGCCGCCAGCAGCAGCTTCGGCCAGGCCATGACCGGCAAGACCGACGAGATCGTCACCTATGTGCAGCAGCAGGCCGACCGCCTGTCGAACATGATCGACGCCAAGCGCGGCTCGCTCGTGGACGCGATCGGCTCGAAGACCAGCCAGCTCACGCTCGACATCGATCGCGTCACCTCCGACGCGCTGAAGTCGATAGAGACCCGCGGTCACGCATTCTCGCAGACCATGATGGGCAACGGCTCGGAAGTCGCCCGCACCATCAACGCGGCGAGCGAGATGGCCACCGGCGCGGTCAGCAAGTCGCTCAAGGACCTCGAGCAGGCATCCCGCTCGGCGATCGACCAGTCGCGCCAGGTCTCGATCGCGGCGGTCACCGAGATGCAGGAGACCAGCAAGATCCTGCGCACCGACACGGTCGCCCTGTTCGAGCGTCTGCGCGAAGGCAACATCCTCCTCCAGGAGGTGCTGACCGGTGCGCACGACAACCTCAACTCGCTCGAGCGGGCGCTGGTGACGCGTGTCGCCGACTTCGTCTCGGCAATGAACGACGTCACCTCGCGCAACGGGGCCGCGACGCAGAACCTGGAAGACCAGCTCAACGTCTTCAACACGAAGACCACGCGGGCGCTCCAGGACCTCGGCGAGCTCTCGACCCAGTTCGACGCGCACGGCAAGGCGCTCGTCGAAGCCGCCCAGGTCGTGGAGCAGAGCAACAAGAACACCACCGCCTCGCTCGCCGAGCGCAAGGCGGCGCTGGAATCGCTCGTCACCACGATCGACCTGCGCACGACCGATCTCGACCAGCGGCTGTCGCGCTTCACCGGCCTGCTCGATGAATCGCTGGCCGCCGCCGAAGAGCGCGCTCGCGACATCGCCCGCGTCGTCGCTGAGACCGCCGGCGCAGGTTCGGCCGCGATCACTCGCCAGTTCGAGGCGGTGCGCGCGGCGTCCGAGGAAGAGCACCGCCAGACCATCGAGTCCATGCACGACATCTACCGCCAGACCACCGACGAGGCGGATGCGATGTTCAAGCAGTCCGCCGAGAAGTTCGGCAACCTCGTCTCCAGCATGAAGCTGATGGCGCACGAGATGCACAACGAGCTCGAAGCCACCCGCAACGAGCTGCGCCGCGGCGTGCTCGAGATGCCGCAGGAGGCCGCCGAGAGCACCGCGCAGATGCGTAAGGTGATCGTCGACCAGATCGAGGCCCTCGCCGAGCTCAACCGCATCGTGGCCCAGCATGGCCGCGGCCTCGACGTCTCCACGACGGGCCGTGCGTCCGTCGCCGTCCAGCGCCAGGAAGAGCCGATGATGGCAACGGCCGGCGGTCGCGGTGCCGAGACTCGCGTGCGCGACACCGGCAGCGCCTCGACGCTGCCGCCGCCGGACCTCGGCATGCCCGCCTCCTCGCGCCGCACCGAAGCGCCGCCGGTCGCGCCCGCCGGCAACGACCAGGGCCGCGATGGCTGGCTGTCGGACCTGTTGAACCGCACCGACGCCAACCAGGGTGCGCCCACGGGGCGTGAAGCTCCGCGCGGTCGCGCTGCCCCTGCTCCGCAACAGCCGGCTCCGCAAGCCAGCGGCAATCCGCTGGAATCGCTGTCGCTCGACATCGGCCGGCTGATGGACCGCAACCTCGCGGCCGAGATGTGGGACCGCTACCAGCGCGGCGAGAACAAGGCCTTCACCAAACGCCTGTACACGCCGGCCGGCCAGAAGGCCTTCGACGAGGTCGCCCGCAAGTACCGCGCCGACCGCAACTTCAAGGGCACGGTCGACCGCTACGTCGCCGAGTTCGAGCGCCTGCTCGACGAAGTCGCCCGCGACGGCCGCGGCCCGCAGGAACTGCGCAACCATCTGACCTCGGAAACGGGTCTGGTCTACACGCTGCTCGCGCATGCGGCGGGCCGGCTGGGGTGAGACGCGGATAGCGATAGCGAATAAGGAAACGGAGGCCTCACGGCCTCCGTTTTTGTTTGAGGAAGATCGTAGCCCGCACGCAGCACTGCGCATTGAGAATTGCGGCGCCTCCCCCAAGCACCGTCATTGCGAGGAGCTCTTGCGACGAAGCAATCCAGACCGCTCCCGGCGGCAGTCTGGATTGCTTCGCTGCGCTCGCAATGACGAGTGGAAAGATACGCGGACGAAACGCCTACTGCCGCCTGCGCTCTGGCGCCGCCGGCCTCGGCGGCTCGGGCGGTGGCGGCGGAGCGGCGGCTGGTGCGCTGTTGCTGGCGCCGAACAACACGCGGGTCGGGTTGCGGTCGAAATTGTTCACGGCACGGCTGATGTCACCGAGGGTGCGGCGGCCGTCGGTCATCAGGGCACCGGAGCGCTTGTCGAAATCGTCGGCGAGTTCGCGGATCGACTTCACCGCCTGGAACAGCTCGCCGCCGTCCTTGCCGCCGGCCAGCGTGTTGAGGCCGAGCATGAGGCTGTCGGCCTTGAGCACGACGCCGTCGACCTTGGCCATTACGCCGTCGATCTTCTCGGAGTTGCGGGCGAGCGAGTTGGTGAAGGTCTCGAGGTTCTTCAGCGAGTTCTTCACCGATTCCTGGTTGTCGGCGACGATCTTGTTGATGTTCTGCAGCGTGCCGCGGATCGCCTCGGTGACGTCCTGAAGCTTGTTGGGATCGGCCGTCAGCGTCGGGATGCCGTCCTCGTCGAGCGGCGGCGGGGGAGCCGCCTCCTCGCCGCCCTTGAGCGAGATTGCGGCCACGCCCGTCAGGCCCTGGAATTCGAGGCCGACCAAGGTGTCCTTGCGGATCGGGGCGTTGTTCTCGACCATGGCGAGTGCGACAACCCGCCGCGGGTTGTCCAGCTTCACCGAGACCACCTCGCCCACCCGGATACCGTTGAAGTTGACGCTGCCGCCGTTGCGCAGGCCCGCTGCCGGGCCCTCGAATACGACCCGCAAGGGGCTGCGCTGCTTGGTGGTGTGCAGCGACTGGAACCACAGCACGAAGCCGATCGCCGCGGCGATCACCGCCAGCGTGAACGATCCGATCAGTACGTAATTCGCACGCGTTTCCATCAGCTACTCCGGCACCTCAGCCCATCACCGCGCGAGCGCGCTTGCCATGGAAATATTGCCTCAGCCAGGGATGCTGCGAGGCCTGCATGTCGGCCATCGACCCTGCCGCAATGATCTTACCGTTCCCTAAAACGGCGATGCGGTCACATGCTGTGTAAAGGCTGTCGAGATCGTGCGTTACCATGAAAACGGTCAGCCCCAAAGTTCGTTGCAACGTCCGCACCAGCTCGTCGAAGTCGCCGGCGCCGATCGGATCGAGGCCCGACGTCGGCTCGTCCAGGAACACGAGGTCCGGATCGAGCGACAGCGCGCGGGCGAGTGCAACGCGCTTGATCATGCCGCCGGATAGTTCCGAGGGAAAACGGTCGGCGACCTCGGGCTTGAGGCCGACCATGGTCAGCTTGGCCATTGTGATCTCGTCCATCAGCCGCTGCGAGACGCGCAAGTATTCGCGCATCGGAAACTGGATGTTCTGCCGCACGGTCAGCGAAGAGAACAGCGCGCCTTGCTGGAACAGCACGCCCCAGCGACGCTCGACTTGGCGGCGCTGCGATGTGTTGGAGGAATCGAGGTCGACGCCGAACACCTCGATGCTGCCGGCAATCTTCGGCACGAGGCCGATGATGGTGCGCGTCAGCACCGACTTGCCCGCACCGGAAGGGCCGACGAAGCCGAGGATCTCGCCGCGCTTGACGTCGAGATTGAGGCTGTCGAGCACGCGCGTCGCGCCGAACTGCACGGTGATGTCGCGGACGCGGATGATGGGATTCTCGGGAGGCATCTCTACATCCCGATCGCGGCGAAGAAGATGGCGAACACGCCGTCCATGACGATGACGAAGAAGATGCCTTTCACGACGGACGACGTCGTGTGCTGCCCGAGCGATTCCGCGCTGCCCTGCACGGCCAGCCCCTCGACGCAGGCGACGATGCCGATCACGGCGGCCATGACCGGCGCCTTGACGATGCCGACGATGAAATGATCGATCGAGATGGCGTCGCGGAGCCGCAGCAAGAATGCCTCGGGCTGAACGCCGCCGTAGAGCCAGGCGACGAGACCGCCGCCATAGAGCGCGGCCATCGCGCCGAGGAACGCCAGGATCGGCAACGCCAGCACCAGGGCCAGCATGCGCGGCAGCACCAGCACCTCGATCGGGTCGAAACCCATGGTGCGCAGCGCGTCGATCTCCTCGCGCATCTTCATCGAGCCGAGCTCGGCCGTGTAGGCGCTGCCCGAGCGGCCCGCGACCATGATGGCGACCAGCAGCACGCCGATCTCGCGGAGCACCAGTACGCCGAGCATGTCGACGACGAAGAGATCAGCACCGAAGCGGCGGAAATGGAAGATGCCTTGTTGCGCGATGATGCAACCGATCAGGAAGGTGATCAGCACCACGATCGGCACGGCGCGCCAGCAGACCTGCTCGAGGTGATGCACCGTCGAGGTCAGGCGGAACGAACCAGGGTGGATCAGGGTGCGCGCACCGGCGGCCAGCACCGCGCCGAGCATGTCGATCAGGCCCGCCACGGTCCCGCCGACGCCGGCCACGGCGCGGCCGATCTGCTCGAGCATGCCGGTGATGGTGATGTTGCTGCGGTCGATGACGGGCGTCGCCCGGACCCGGCGCACCTCGTCGACCAGGCTCGAATAATTGGCGGAGAGACCCGCGATCTGCGCCTCGACGGCGCCCTGGGTCAGGCTGCGGCGCAACCGCTCGATCAGCCAGGCGCCGAACGTATCGAGCTTGGCGACCTCGGAGACGTCGATGAAGATATTCTGCGAACCGCCGGCAAGCTTCTCCGCGTCGGCTACCATCCGCTCCAGGACCGGCGCGAAACTCGCGGTCCAGGTTCCGGTGGCGCAGAGGGCCAGCGCGTTGCCTTTCGCAATCCGTTCCAGCTTCGGATCGCCCGTCAAGATGTCCGCTCCCGTGCCGGGGCGGAGAAAATCAGATGGTTGCACACACGCCCTTACCCAGAGAAGCTATCCTCAACTGGTTAATGTTAGTTGCTACAGGTAACTAGCAGGTTCAGATTTCGCCAGAGTTCAAAATGACTTCCAGCAAAGTTCCGGCACTCCGGGCGCGAATCGAGCGCTTTCCCATCGCCGGCAGTTTCACCATCAGCCGGGGCGCCAAGACAGAAGCCGTCACTGTTGTGGCCGAAGTGAGCCGGAACGGCCTCGTCGGCCGCGGCGAATGCGTGCCCTATCCCCGCTATGGCGAGACTCCGGAGGCGACCCTCGCGGCGATCGAGGCCATGCAGGCGACTGTGGCCAGCGGTATCACCCGACAGGCCCTGCAAGCGGCCATGCCGCCAGGCGCGGCTCGCAACGCGCTGGACTGCGCCCTGATCGATCTCGAGGCCAAGGCGGCCGGTCTGCGGGTCTGGAACCTGCTGGACCGCCCGATCCCGGGCGAGCGCACCACCGCCTACACGATCTCGCTGGGCACGCCCGAGGCCATGGCGGCGGCGACCGCCAAGGCGGCGCACCGGCCGTTGCTCAAGATCAAGCTCGGCGGCGACGGCGATCCGGAGCGGATCGCGGCGGTCCGCAACGCCGCCCCCGAATCCGAGCTGATCGTGGACGCCAACGAGGCCTGGACCGAGGCCAATCTGGAACAGAACCTTGCCGCCTGCGACGCCGTCGGCGTCACCCTCGTTGAGCAGCCGTTACCGGCAGGCAAGGACGACGCGCTGGCACGGATCAGGCGGCCGCTGGTGGTCTGCGCCGACGAGAGCGTGCA